>Ga0302321_100001089_pt1 | contig 23269 bp, 10 predicted proteins | sample Fen_T0_1_FD_202505 | JGI IMG/M metagenome (GOLD analysis project Ga0302321, IMG submission 202505) | Peat permafrost microbial communities from Stordalen Mire near Abisko, Sweden - Fen_T0_1 | ecosystem: Environmental > Terrestrial > Soil > Wetlands > Permafrost | place: Sweden: Abisko...
CGAACAAATCTACAATGTAGTAGTTATGGGCGATTGCGAACTTGACTACCGTGGTATTACCTACAACGAGCTGTATGCTAAACTGGGTAAAATTGCAGGCATTGGTACCACTTATAACGGTCTGCGTTACAATGATGGGACGGTGGTGAGCAAACCGGAATTGGCATTGATTGCGGGTGATTTAACAGGATCGCATGCTGAAGCTTCATCGTGGACAAACTTACGTAAGATACTCAAGCAATTTAACGATAAAGGTATCTACACTTTTGCTAATATCGGTAATCATGACTGGGAACCACGAAATTATAATGATGGAACCTATGGTTTTAGCTACAACGGGCATAAGTCCAATACCCGCTCTATTACCGGTGTGATAGGTATTTGGACTGATGCTGTTTCAGCAGCTATTAGCAATGGTGGAATTGCCAAATTCTCTAACCTTGACGCTATTCAGTATAAATCGGTGTCAACCTTTAATTGGTGGGGCATGAGTATTGATCTTATTACATCGCCCCCTGTTTATGGATTTACCTATCGGGGGATCGATTATGTGTTGGGTCCCACATTCTTGTACGAACCTACTGGCCGGGTTACTACAAAATCGTTTTTGCAACTAGGACCGGCCAGCTTTACAGTTGGACTTTCAGCAGCTTATCTGGCGAGTCGTGCAAGCAGGGTGAATACACCAACTCGTATTTATGTGCAGCACTATCCCTATACCACCGATGACTATTGGTGGAACGATTACAGCGGGAAAAGTTCGTCGACACTGCGTGCCAATTTCAACTCGGCGCTGAAGAGTGCAGGGGTTTCGGCTATGTTTAGCGGACACGCACACCAGTCGGCAACTAGCTTCACAGGCATTGTAACCGACTATACCACCGGATATGCAGGTAATGCGGGTGGTCCGACCTGGTTTCTGATGGCACAGGTAAGCAGTACCCGGGGAGTATTACAGGTTAAAGAATTTAATACAAATGGTTTTTAAATAGGGCCTGCTGAAAAACTCAGTCAGTATCTTTTTTGAAATTAAAGTGAATTTGATATAAGAATTTATATCACTGATTGAAATACAAATATCAATATTCCCGAAGTCTCACGCTGAAGCCTAAAGGGGACTTGAAGAGCGGGATGCCGAAACGTAGAGAAAAAGAATAGGAGACGAAAGTAACTTCAATTCCCCTTTAGGGGTTAGGGGTCTTAATACTAATAATAAATAGAATGAGAATTTACCTGAAACACATTACTGCAAGTCTTTGTATGCTGGCACTTATTACTCACGCCGTTGGACAGACCTCGTCTGTCAGAGTGGTGGATAACAAAGGTACAGTCAATAAGTTGGGCGTATTCTGGTCACCAGTAACTGCCGGTGCTGCGGATATCTACAATACCGACCAGGGGCGAGTTGGCATCGGCACTAAAACGCCGCTTACCGCGCTGCATGTAGGTGGTTCGGTATTATTTGAATTGGAACAAGTCAGCAATGCAATAGCCACCTATACGCCTCTGTCTACCTATTCGGGCACCATCGTTACGCAGACCATTATGGATTGTGCGGTAACCTTACCCACGGTGACGGATGTCAAACCGGGGCGGTTATTCACCCTGGCCAATGCGGGAGCTTCTGCCTACAACCTGACATGCGGTGGCATCGCCATTACGCCGGGTTATGCAGCCACCTTTGTGTGGAACGGGCTTAGCTGGTCCATACCTACCACGAAAGCGGCAGTTCCGCTTTCGGGTTTGTTGGCAGCGGTTAACACCAATACCATCGATAATAAAGACTTTGCCCAGACCTGGAACTGGAGCACCGCTACCATGCAAAATCCGCTGGCACTGAGTGCCGCCGCGCTGACCACAGGTAATTTGCTTAGTCTGACAGGAGGTAGCGCACTTACTACCGGTTCATTAATCAATGCCACGGGTGGGGTAGGTGCAACTACCACCAAGGGTTTATTGAATATAGCCAATACGGCAGCATCCGGTACAGGAACAGTGGCTACTATTCAGGCCAACAGTACAGCAGGTTCAGGACTTACGGTGCTGGCCAATGGCAATGTGGGAGTAGGAACGACAAGCCCTAATGCCGATGCCTTGCTGGACTTGACAACTACCAATAAGGGGCTGTTACCACCACGGGTGGCGCTGGCATCTACCACCTCATTTGCCCCTCTTTCGGCACATGTTCAAGGTATGCTGGTGTACAATACCGCCACGGCTGGCACATCTCCCAATAATGTAATTCCGGGTTATTACTATAATAATGGTACAAAATGGCTGGCATTGGGTGGCACCGGATGGAATATCACCGGAAATGCCGGCACTAGCGCCGCTACTAATTTTATGGGTACTACCGACAATCAGGATGTAGTCTTCAGACGCAACAATACTCTGGCGGGCTTGCTGAACCTGTCATTGTATAACACCAGCTGGGGTGTGGATGCATTTAATACTACTGCTACTGGAACTTACAATTCAGTATTCGGATATCAGGCTCTTAAAAGCCTTACTTCCGGTAATGGCAACTCTGCCTTTGGTCGTATAGCGCTCACAAATAATACTACTGGTTATGGTAATCTGGCTGTAGGTTCTCAGGCTTTGCAGTACAATACCACCGGAAATAGTAATACTGCTGTTGGTCAAGGTGCACTGTTTAACACTACCACTGGAAGCAATAATATCGCTATCGGGAGCAATGCTCAGGTTCCTACTGCTACTGCTGATAACCAGTTGAGTATTGGTAATTCTATTTACGGTCTGGCTATGGGTACGGCTGCACCAAAAATCGGTATCGGGCTGAATGCTCCTACAGCTGCCTTACATTTGTTAGCCGGAACGGTCGCAGCCGGTACAGCTCCATTGAAATTAAACTCAGGCACTAACCTCACCACAGCCGAAAGCGGTGCAGTGGAGTTTGACGGAAACCATTTTTACGGTACGGCAGGCACCAACCGCTTGACGCTGGATAATTCTGCATTGACCGGTACAGCCGGTGGTGCGGCCGATGCCCAAACGGTCACCAACAGTATCTCTGCACTGACTACCGGTATGACGGTAACCTGGGTTCCGACAGCGACCAATGCCACTACCACACCTACGCTTGCAGTGGGCACCAGTACCGCTAAAACGGTAAAGAAATCTAACAACGGTGCATTGGCAGCATTGGCAGCAAGTGATATTGTAAGCGGAGTAGCTGCCACGGCTGCTTATGATGGTACCAACTGGATTTTGCAAAACCCTCAAACCGGCGGTTCATTACCCATCAGCAGTCTCACAGATGCTACCAAGGATAATACCCTTGATAATAAAACCTTTGCCCAGACCTGGAACTGGAGCACAGCTACCACGCAAACTCCGTTGGCACTGAGTGCTCCTGCTTTAACTACAGGAAATGCTTTCAGTATAACCGGTGGTAGTGCTCTGACGACTGGTTCGCTGATCAACGCTGCAGCAGCGGTAGGTGCCACCACCACTAAGGGTTTATTGAATATAGCCAATACGGCAGCATCTGGTACAGGAACAGTGGCCACCATTCAGGCTAACAGCACAGCGGGTTCGGGCCTTACCGTACTGGCCAATGGCAATGTGGGGGTAGGAACAAGCGCTCCCAATGCCGATGCCCTGCTGGACTTGACAACTACCAATAAAGGTATGTTACCGCCACGAGTAGCACTCACTTCTGTCACCTCATTTGCTCCGCTTTCGGCACATGTGCAGGGGATGCTGGTGTATAATACCGCCACGGCGGGTACATTTCCCAATAATGTAATTCCGGGTTATTACTATAATAATGGTACAAAATGGCTGGCATTAACCCCCGGATGGGCCATCACCGGAAATGCCGCTACTACGCCGGCTACCAATTTTATGGGCACCACCGACGATAATGATGTAGTCTTCAGACGCAACAATACCCTGGCCGGTCTGCTGAACCTGTCATTGTATAACACCAGCTGGGGAGTGGATGCATTTAATACCACCGCTACGGGAAATTACAATTCTGCATTCGGAAATCAGGCTCTTAAGGCTAATACCACTGGTACCAATAATGTTGCTATGGGTTATCGGGCTCTGTATACCAATGATACCGGTATCAATAATACCGCTATAGGTGCTAACGCTTTAAAAAGTAATACTGCTGGGTATAATATTGCTGTCGGGTCCAGTGCTCTGCAGGCCAATACCACGGGTACCAGTAATGTTGCTGTAGGTTATCAAGCTTTGTATATTAATGCTACCGGTGCCGATAATACCGCTCTGGGCGTCAACGCTTTAAAAAATAATAACGCTACAGGCATTACTGCCGTTGGTTCCGGTGCTCTGCAGTACAATGCCACAGGTACCAATAATGCTGCTGTAGGTTATCTTGCTCTGAATACCAATATTACCGGCACCGATAATACCGCTATGGGTGCTAACGCTTTAAAAAGTAATTCCGCTACAGGCAATTCAGCCGTTGGGTCTGGTGCACTGCAGTCAAATACTACTGGTACCAGTAATGCTGCATTCGGAAATCAGGCTCTGAATGCCAATACTATCGGTACCGATAATACTGCATTGGGTTCCAATGCTTTATACAATAATACCACTTCAGGCAATACTGCTATTGGCTCTTTTGCATTGCCGCTCAATACTACTGGTGCCAATAATGCAGCTGTTGGTGTCGCTGCGCTGTTTAGCAATAAAACCGGTGGCAACAATGTTGCTGTAGGTGCTTATGCTTTGAATGCCAATACTACCGGCACAGATAATACCGCTCTGGGTTATTACGCTTTAAAAAGTAATACCGCTACAGGAAGTACTGCTGTTGGTTCTGGTGCTCTACAGGCCAATACCACGGGAACCGGTAATGCAGCTGTAGGTTATCAGGCTCTAAATATCAATACTACCGGTGGTAATAATGCAGCTGTGGGTTATCAGGCTCTGAATGCCAATACTACCGGCACCGATAATACTGCTATGGGTACTAATGCTTTAAAAAGTAATACCGCTACAGGCATTACTGCTGTTGGGTCCGGTGCATTGCAGTCCAATACCACGGGTACTAATAATGCAGCTGTAGGTTATCAGGCTCTGCAGACCAATATCAACGGTACCAATAATGCTGCTTTTGGAAATTTGGCTCTGCAAGCCAATACCGCCGGTTCCAATAATACCGCTATGGGCACTAACGCTTTAAAAAGTAATACCGCTACAGGCAACTCTGCTGTTGGTTCCAGTGCATTGCAGTCCAATACCACGGGTACCAATAATGCTGCTGTAGGTTATAATACTTTGCAGACTAATAGTACCGGCACCGATAATACTGCTATGGGCGCTAACGCTTTAAAATTGAATACCGCTACAGGCATTACTGCCGTTGGTTCCGGTGCTCTGCAGGCCAATACCACGGGTGGCTATAATGCTGCCGTTGGTTCCGGTGCTTTACAGGCCAATACCACTGGTGGCTATAATGCTGTTGTAGGTTATCAGGCTCTATATAATAATATTACAGGCGGGAGTAACACTGCTATGGGCGCTTACGCTTTAAATAGCAATACCGCTTCAGGACTTACTGCTGTTGGGAGCTCGGCTCTTTATGCCAATACCACGGGTACCAATAATATTGCAGTTGGTTCCGATGCTCTGAAATTCAATACCACCGGTATCGAAAATGCCGCTATGGGCGCTTACGCTTTAAGAAATAATAACGGCTCCTATAATGCTGCTGTAGGTTCCGGTGCTCTGAATGCCAATACCACCGGTGCCAATAATGCTGCTGTAGGTTATTGGGCTCTGCAGATGAATACCACCGGCTCCAATAATGCAGCTTTCGGCTATGAGGCTCTTATGTATAATACTACCGGCACCGATAATACCGCTATGGGTGCTAACGCTTTAAGAAGTAATACCGCTACAGGCAACTCTGCCATTGGTTTCGGTGCTTTGCAGTCCAATACCACTGGTACCAATAATGCTGCTGTAGGTTATTGGGCTCTGGTGCAAAATAGTACCGGCACCGATAATACCGCTATGGGCGCTAACACTTTAGTCTTTAATACCGCTACAGGAATTACTGCTGTTGGTTCCGGTGCTCTGAGATCCAATACCACGGGTACCAATAATGTTGCTGTAGGTTATCTGGCTCTGGGCACCAATACTACCGGCACCGATAATACCGCTATGGGTGCTAACGCTTTAAAAAGTAATACCGCTACAGCCATTACTGCCGTTGGTTCCGGTGCTCTGCAGGCCAATACCACCGGTCTCTACAATACCAGCGTTGGTGCTAGTGCTCTGGGGAGTAATACTACCGCCAACTACAATACCGCTATAGGTTATGCCGCTTTAGTCCAAAATACTATCGGCACCCAAAATACCGGCGTTGGTACTAGTGCTTTGGGTACCAATAGTACCGGCGCCAATAATACCGCTATTGGTTATCAGGCTCTGTATAGTATTACTACCGGCACTTCTAATACTGCTATTGGTAATCTGGCGGACTATTTTAAAACGACTGGAAGTAATTGTACTGCTATTGGAAATAGCGCAACAACGGGATCTAACTCTAATTATGTACAGCTCGGTAATACTTCTGTTCTAACTATCCATGGAGCAGTGGCTTTCACAAATTCCTCCGATAAACGAATCAAACGAAATATACAGGAAAATGTGCCGGGACTGGATTTTATCCTGAAACTAAAACCGATCAGTTATACTTTCAACCTGGAAGCTCAGGATAGTATTACGGGTGCTAGAGCCGATACGTCGGCAGTGGGCCGCAAAAGCCGTTTGCAAGCGGAGGCGGTAAGGCATACCGGTTTTGCGGCGCAGGATGTGGAGGAAGTGCTTAAGAATATCGGCTACGATTTCGATGGCTTGGTAAAACCACAAAATAAAACGAGTATCTACTCGCTTGGTTACAGCACTTTCACCGTGCCGCTGGTAAAAGCCGTGCAGGAACAACAAGTAACCATACAGGCGCAGCAAAAACAGATAGAGACACAGCAGCAGCAGATTGATGAGCTGAGAAAACGGCTGGATAGGCTGAGCGCTCCCTGAGGTGACCCTCCCCAGCCCTCCCGTTCGACTGAGCTCACGCCGAAGCCCAAGGAGAGGGGATAAGAGCAAACCACCCCTAATCCCCTGAAGGGGACTTAAAGAACGGGATGTCGAGATGATATGGTTGATGCATTGCTTTAGGAGACGAAACTAGCTATAAGCCCCTTTAGGGGTTTGGGGTCATTTTTAGGAGACGAAAGTAACTTCAATTCCCCTTTAGGGGTTAGTGGTTTTTTAGGATTGAGGGGTCATAACACCGATTTTGATTGTTTGTGTAAATTAATAGATATATAGATATATGAAAAAAATGATTTTTATTGTTTGGGCTGTATGTAATACATTTTTTGCTGTTGCCCAGAGTGATAGTCTGTCGAGCAGTGCTGTAAAAGAAGTTGCAAAATTAGATGTATTGACGCAGCTCACAGAAGGGCAACATGCTGAGATTTTGAAAATTCTTCAGAATTATTACAAGCATAAGGAAGATTTGGTTGAAGCGAAGGAAAAGATCGTGAAAGCAAAAGAGGATTTGCGTAATCTACTCGATTTAGTTCAGGGTGAAGAGTCAAGCTTTGACGATCGGTTGAAATACATATTAACACAACATCAGTATGAAAACTGCACTTCTTACTTCAAGGCTCGGAAGGCTAAAATAAATAAAGCCAATGGCGTCCCCAAAGCAAGGGTGAAGATATCGGCAAAGGCAACGACAGCCCAGGGCACCCCCGGAACAAAGTTGAAAATATTACCAAAGATTGCAAAAACTCAAGGCTCTTGAAAATGGTGGAAAGGTTGAAGGGGTAGGGTGTAAGATTGAAAGTGGATGCTAACTGCTGACAACTATGCTAACTACTTACCGCTTATTGCTAGCTGATAATTGATTTCTGAAAACTGATTACTGTTCACTGCTTACTGAAAACTGCTTACTGAAAACTGTTCACTGAAAACTGAAAAAATATGAAACGAAACTTATTACTTTATACCTTGTTGATACCCCTGCTTTTTTCGTCGAAAGTAAGCGGTGAGTCGGTTGGCGAATACAATGCCGGCAACAATTGGGTGCATCCCAGCACGCTGAAACTAACGGGGATGAACTTTGTCAATACTGCAGCGGGTAAATTGATGAATAACGGTACCATCTGGTACACCGGTAATTTCCAGAACGATGGAACGGTAGATTATGACCGCACATTGCTCTATCCCGGTCTGAGTCGCTTTCAGGGCACTTCGGCACAGACTATTTCGGGTACGGGTATCTCCTCGTTTTACAATCTGTTGTTCTCGGGGGTATCCTTTAGCCTGCAGCAAACCATAAAGATTGCCAATCAGATTGATTTCGACAAAGGAATAGTTACTTCGCAGCAAACTACACCGGAAACGCTGATGAACACCGTACAGATGCTTGCCGGTTCGTCGTGGCTCAATGCCTCGGATGCCTGCTATGTGGACGGATTTGTTCAGAAAACGGGTAACACGGCTTTTACCTTTCCCGTAGGCAACGGGGGCTATTACCGTCCGGCTGCCATTTCGGCTACCGCCACCGCCACCGATGTATTTAGTGCACGCTATTTGTATGCCGACCCCTCGTCGGCCGGTTATGCGAGCACGATTAAAGCAGCTGGTGTGGGCACGGTAAGCAATAAAGAATATTGGATTGTTCAACGAACAGCCGGAAGCGCTACACCGCAAATAACTCTTAGCTGGAATACCGCTAAGACGAGCGCTTCGGTGCCTACCGATCTGACTAAAGTGCAGGTGGTACGCTGGACCGGCACCCAATGGATTAGCGAAGGGAATATATCCACTACAGGCGATGCCACCGAAGGGTCTGTTACAGCGAATGTGACGGGCTACGGGGTGTTTACGCTAGCGTCGGTAACCGGTAATGTTACAGCAGTACCCGATATATACACTATGGTGCAAAATTCAACGCTGACGGGGAATGTGTCTTTGAATGACATGGTGAGTGCGGGAGTGAATACCTGGTCGGTGACTGTGAGTCCACAACACGGCAGCCTGACAATGCAAACCAATGGCATTTTTGCCTATACGCCTAATGCGGATTATAACGGTACGGATAGTTTCACTTATCTGTTGGCCGATGCGTCCGGAAACAGTTCTTCTGCTACAGCCACCATCACCATCCAACCCATATCGGGTTACCTGCTCGTAAACAAACATTCGAGCGAACCGGTGTTGCAGGGCGACGGAACGTTTACATGGAAGTATTTTATTACCATGACGAATGTGCAAACCAGCCCCATTGACAATGTTCATGTGACGGATGATCTGAGCAAGGTGTTTGCCAGTCCGATTAGCTTTGCCGTTACCGGCATTACGGCTACCGGAAACCTGAATGCCAACACATTGTATGATGGTGTGAACCGCACAAATCTGCTGGTGGATGTAAGCTCGCTGGCAGCCAATACAAAAGACTCTGTTACCATTGAGTTAAAAGTTGATCCGCATGAATATGTAGGACCGGTGTACAATCAGGCTGAGTTTGACGGTACCCTGGGTGTATTGGGTGTGGTGAGCAACGTACTGAGTGACGACCCTGCTAATACGGGCAGCACGGCAGTTCGCCGTCCTACGGTTACCAATATACCGGTGATTGATGTCAAGATCCCTAATGCATTCTCGCCGAATAATGATGGCTTTAATGATAGATTCGTTATCAACACCTCAAGCGATGTACTGGTCAGCTTCGAAGTGTTCAACCGTTGGGGTGCACAGGTATACAAGAATAAGAGTTATCAAAACGAATGGGACGGAAAAGGTACGGGAACCTTGCTTGGAAGCGACTTGGCTGAAGGTACATACTATTATACAGTAGAAACCACACACAAGACCACCCATGAGGTGAAGAAATATTCAGGATTTATCACAATTAAGCGGTAGGTACCAAGAGTTCGATATAAGAATGCGAAGGACTTCACTCAGTTTTCTTATATCGAGCTAAATATCAATTAACATGAATTCGATATAAGAATTTATATAACTAATTGAAATACATGCATCATCATTCCCGTAGGGAATTTATATCCATAGAATATGTCGTTTCTACGATTAAATTCCCCGTTAGGGGATAAATATATCAATTCCCTACGGGAAATTAATCTAAATAGGATGTGTTTTCTATTGATATTTAAGCCTGCCTGCCGCAGGTAGGTCCTAACGGACTAACACTTATATCGAACTCAATATTAATAATTATCAGTAGAAAACTGAAACGCTGAACTAATCAATACTTAATGCACAATAACAATGACAACTTTAATTCATAAAATGATTTTCGGGAGAAGCCGCAGCTTTAAGCCATCGCTTTTATTGTTGGTAACCGTCTGTTTGCTCTGCACCAGTGGCTTGCTCAAGGCTCAGCAAGAACCCATGTATTCGCAATATATGTTTAATATGCTACATGTTAATCCCGCTTATGCCGGAAGTCGTGCAGTAGATAATATCACCCTGCTGTACCGCAACCAGTGGGTGGGTCTGCCGGGAGCTCCCAAAACGGGCACTATCTCGTGGGACCGACGTGGCGATGACAGCAATGTAGGGTATGGGCTGGAAGTATATAGCGATAAGTTGGGAGTAGAAACAACAACCGGATTTCAGGCCTTCTACTCGTACCACATTCCCTTTGAAAATTCCTATTTGTCATTGGGACTTAGCGGAGGATTGCTCAACTATAGGGCAGCCTATAGCGAAGCGCAAACAAATACGGGGGGCGATCCCGTGTTTCAGGCCGATGCAAACGGCTGGTTACCAACAGCCGGTTTCGGCATGGTGTATGTTGCCCCTGCATGGTATGTAGGTCTTTCAGTTCCCGCCTTGTTGAACACCAAAGTTACTTCTGAAGGTTCGGTGGTCAAGAGTGGTTTTGGAGCCAGTAACCACTATTTTCTGACAGCTGGATATGATTTTGTATTAGATGAGAATATGAAATTGAAGCCTTCGGTGATGATCAAGGCAGTTAAAGGGTCACCCGTGCAGTATGACCTGAATGCTAATTGGTGGTTTAAAGATATGTTAGGGTTAGGTATCAGCTACCGGCATGCCGATGCGGTGGTAGGCATGTTGGAAATTCAGATTAGCCCTAAACTGCGGTTGGGTTATTCCTATGATTATACTATTTCCGATTTCCGCGCTTATAACAAGGGAACACATGAAGTGATGCTTCGTTGGGAAATTCCGAACTCGGGGTATTCTCGCAAGGGGCTCGTAACAAAGGATACAGGTAGATAATAAAAGATGTTTTTGAGGTGTTTTTGATTTTGTTGAGCCTCTCCAACCCTTCCTAAAGGGAGACCGTAAGTGTCGACAAAGCCCTTTTCTTGGGGGTGGAGAGGTACAACAAGCAGAAAATCGGACATTTGATTTTCTAATCGCGGGTCGGTTGATGTGTGAACGCAAAAGTACAGTGTCCCGAACTATTAAAATGAGATGTTATCTACATGAATAAAAACGGAACGAATCATATTACAATAATATACGAAGATTAAATGAAAAAGACTACTGTGAGAGCTATTGGAGTAATTATACTGATGTTTGTCAGTGCTTTCGGATATACTGTTTATGGCCAATCTTCTGAAGGAGTTGGCGCATTGAGTGCATCCGGTGTAATTAAGAAAGGCGATGATGCCTATAAAGCAGCAAATCTTACCTTGGCAGAGGCTTATTATAAACAATATTTAACGGTCACGCCGGAATCGAAGGTGCCTGCTATTGTGTGGTTAAAGCAGGCAGATTGTTACTGGCAGTTGCGCGAATTTGATAAGTGCTTGGCAATGTACGAATCCATGTTCAAATACAATCAGCCAAAATTAGGAAACAAAGATAATATCCGGTTGTCTGAACTATATGCGCGGACAAAAAACTATGCCAATGCTTACAAGTGGCTAAAAGGAATACCCGGCTATGAAGTGAAAGCGGAGGGATATAATGACAGTAAAAAACGGCTGGAAATGGAGCGCGACTCAGATTGCTGGGAAGTCAAAGTGTTAAGCATTAACCCGGAGTACCGGATGTTTGCTCCTACTTTGGTTGACAGTGTTCTCCTTTTTAGCAGCAATCGCCCCTCTATACCAAAAAATCAATCAGCCGACCAGAATAGTACCGCTGTAAGCCAGCTATGGCAGGTTAGCTTAACGTCACTACCCAAAGAACCGGAGGTGACTAAGCAGCCTCAGCGCGACCCTATGCAGTTTGTAAAGAATGAGGTAGTAAAGAAACGGCTGGCCGGAGTATATGAAATAGCGGATGTGGCTGTTCAGCGCAGAGACCGGTATGCTTATAAAATCAGGCAGTCTCTTGTGTTGGATGAAAAGTTCGAGGGTAAACCCGTGGCGGGATTTGAAAACTCCCGTTATCAGGCTCTTTCTGTTTCGATGGACAGTGATCGGAACATTTATTTCTCCACCACTGATAAGAATAGTAATGTACGTTTGAAAGAGGGAAAATATACTGGTGCTGAAGTGAAGGACATTAAGGAGATAAACCTGGGTAAGTGGGACGGCATTTATGCTTCTATGCATCCTGCTGTGAATAAAAACGGAACTGTACTTGTTTTCAGCAACGATCAAAAAGGTGGTCGTGGTGGATATGATCTTTATGCCAGCACCCGAAAGGACAAAACACAGGAATGGAGTAAACCTCAAAACCTATCGTCATTTAATACGGCTGGCAATGAGGTGTTTCCAACGATTACGCCTGATGACTACCTTTATTTTAGTAGCGATGGTATGGCCGGATTGGGTGGATTAGACATTTACAGAATTAAGCTGACCGATGCGCTGGATAATAAAGAAACCGTAGAACATTTAGGTATTCCGATTAATAGTCCGGGTGATGATTATGGCTGGGCACAGTATAAAGATAACCAATCGGGCTATTTCACTTCGGATCGTGCGAATTCGAATGACAATATCTACAATTTTCATTATACGCCCAAAGTAACGCTTTCGGGTACGGTGAAAAACCGGCTTACTGGTGACCCGATTGCTGATGCCAGCGTTTTTGTATATGACAAGCAAAAAGGACAGGTGTATGTACACAAAACGGATGAACATGGAAATTATGCTGTGCGGGTGAGCAAAGGGGGTGATGCGTATGTAAAGGCCGTTATTAATCCTTACGATACCGTTTTTCAAAATACGGCTTTTAATGAGTCAAGTGCCGGTATTCCAATTCATAACAGCACAAATAATATGCCTCACAATGAGTTTTCATTGACTAAACTGAGCCTCGGCACAGCGTGGCAGCTGGATACTATTTACTATGGTTTTGATAAATGGGATATTCAGCCTGTTGCCTATCCGATACTTGACAGTGTGGTTGTTCTGTTAAAGGCCTACCCGATGATGCGGGTTGAGATTGGTTCGTATGCCGACAAACGGGGAACGGTGGAGTATAACCAGTGGCTTTCGCAGCAACGCGCTAATGCTATCGTAAACTACATTGTGCGCAAAGGCGTGAGTGTTGTGCGTATTAAGGCCCGGGGTTATGGCAAGAGTCGTTTGATTGAAGCTGACTCCACCGATGTGGCCGCCACTGAGAAGACTGATCAGATAAATCGTCGTTCTGAAATAAAAGTTTCCGGATTTGAGCAGACTCCGGGTAAATCTATCAAGACAACTATAGACGATACAAAATACAAGAAGGGAGATGTGATTGATCCAAAATCTTTGCCAGATAACTTCTTTGCTCCTGAATTTCCTTTTCCGGCCAATAATAAAAAAACGGACGGTCGTGTATCTTCCCTCCCCGTAACAAGGGAGAGGGAGGAACGTGCCTCCTCGGGTAATCTGTCGGCTAATGACACTTCTAAAAAAAAAAGGAACATCTGTTATTCCCAAAGGTCTCTGAACAGCCTTTTATTCGGAGTCTGAATAACGAATATCTCATTCAGGTGGCAGCTTCAGGCTCACGGATTAGGGCGAATGAGTTAATGCAGAGAATAGGTAAAATATTACCGGCTACGGTTCATTGCTTTGTATTTGAGGATGCTCCTTATTTCAAAGTACAAGTTGGTCCGTTTAAACATTATCAGGCAGCCGTTGATTTGCTGGCAGACATAAGCACATTGAGGTGATGTTCTTACCAGTTGGTGTTGCCTCATTATTCAGCTTTACATCCTTACTACCAGACATGGACACAGTTTATAAATTCCCCATTAGGGGATAAATAGATCAATTCCCGTTCGACTGAGTTCACGCCGAAGTCTCAGTCGAACGCTCACGCCGAAGCCTACGGGAAATTAATTTAAATCGGATATGTTTTTTATTGATATTTAAGTCCTAACGGACTAATTTCTGCAACTTATTGCCTTAATGAATATCCGTTTTGTACCTATTCCTGGTTTTCGGAAAATATATGTCGGTGCCCTGCACCTCTTTTTGTTTCTTTTCTACTTTATTCTACAAAGATTTGGCAACGCCGATTTTTAATTAGGGACGCTGTCCCTTTGAGTGTTATCGAATAAGGTGCCGAGCACCTAAATCTTTATATAAACTCCGGTTCTTATTAAAGTCCGAGGTACAGAGCACCGATATATCTCTTGTTATTTGACTATGGATTTGTTTTAGGTCAGACGACGGATAATCATCTTATCAATCATGCCTGCCTGCTTCAAATCTGTTTTTCACAACCGACCCAATATTATCCGCTTCAGCCGTCAAATCCTCGTTCTATTTATTTTGTGAATAAGATATTCTATTCTATCCACTATTTAAGTGGGCACTTCACTCACCTTATATAACTTTTCTATGTGTAGCATATTATTGAGATTCTCAGCCTAAGGATGAGATATTATAATGCCGCTATACAATTGCTGATGAGCTCTAACACAACGGTTAATCGGCTGGAAACGTCAGAGTATATATAATTAACGCAAATAGATACTGTGACTTCCTTTTTGCTTCTGCTATAATTATTACAGAAACACTTCGTCTCCATATCTTTGTAATCAATATAAAATAAAACTACTATAAAGAATAAATAGTTGGATTGCTGTTGTAAACTGACATTTTCGTTTACTCGATAATGTGTGTCAACCAAGATTTCTGTTTATCTCAAATTACGAAAACAAATTCCCTTATGTATAAATATCTTTCAATTGTAGATGATGTGCTGGAAATGATGATTATGCTAAAGTCATTGCCCGCTTGTACCCTCGTTTTTGATATAAATATGAAATTAGTTGATGTCAATCAACAGGCCTTAAACAAACTGAAAATCGAATGTGTAGATGATTTTTCCAATAAGGGCTGTGCTATGTTTATTGATCCTGGATTATTCAAACATCTAATGGTGGATATGAAACATGGAAAAATGGTTAGGAGTGGAAAAATGCTTCTGAAGTGTGCGGATGGAAGCCTGATTTTAGCAGAGTTTTCTGCTTGCATGATAAATGCTAAATGTGATTTATTCATCTTTCAATTTTTTGAGGTGTCACAATTAAACACTGAAGATTCGATATTCTTGAGAACTAATTCATTTCTTGCAAATATTTACTCTACTTATTGTAAACAAGATATATTGATCAAGAAGCCTGAGAGTGATCCTAACGACGCTATTGAAATGAAAAATATTCAGGATCAAAAGTGTTTAGAGAAGGAGCAAAATCAATTGAAAGAGAATATCACTCAACTTAGGGTAAAAAAACAACGAGGATTGTCTGAGATTGAAATAGTTGTTTCAAATCTTCTCGAAACGGGTCTGTCGGTGAAAGAAATATCAGACAGGATAAACAAATCAATTAGCACAGTCTATACGATTACCCGTCGTTTAGTCGAGAGAAATATAATTGAATCCGGTATGAAACTAGCTGAAAATTAAGGTGTCTTAAATTATTAATGCTCTTTTAGTCGTATGGATATGAAAAGTGAGACGTATACTATTCCTGTTTTGTTTTCCGATCGTTATAAACTGGAACGGACACTTGTAATGTTACTAAATGTATATGGAACTGCATGGGGTGTGCCTGATAACACGGTACCTATAATACGATCTTTACGAAAAGGTTTTGAGTCTACATACAGAGAGTTGAGATATATTCAGTTATTTGAACATCGAACTACAGCTTACTATGTCAAAAAATGCATAGAGGCCGAAGCTCACTGGTACAATCTGGAGTTGGAATTGATAAAACTGTATGAGGAGTATTTCCTTGATAATGTTATGATACCCGATGGTTATAAAAAACTATTGCATATCCGTTTTTTGTTCGAAGTCCCAACCGATGAGAAATTGTGGAGAAGCCGTATTTTGGCACGGCTCGAAACAGTTGTAGAGCGATTTAAGCAATATCTATCGCATTTGCTTTTAGGGCGCGCAGGCTTTCATAATTCAAAAAGAATATAATACTTGCACATTGCCTCTGTATGGATTTAAAGATAATCGCATTAGAATATATTGCATCAGTAGTGCCATATTGCACAAACGATTTTATGTTATTTGCATTTCTATTGACAATTTATTTGTTATTCAGCGAATGAGAACTTGGTACACCATTCTGTTCGACTTATATATCAATAGAAATTGCATCCTTAAATGTAATTGAATTCAAAGCAGATGTTGTGATAAGGTTATTTGAAATAGTTGTGCAAATCAGTAAAATTTTCAAGAATGATTAGTACGTATTTGATATTACCCGGTATTTTGATCCTGATCGTTTTGTTTGTATTCAACAAGATGGCAAAATGGGATACTAAAGTAGACTCTATTTATAGATCGGAACTATTAATAAGAGCTTGCGAGAATAGTGTCCTGGACTTTCTTTTCAAAACTGACGGATTCCGTGTTGATGATTACATAAATAAATCCCTGAATTTAGAATATTTAAACGGAGAAGCTATTTGTGAAATTGAACATGATTTGATGATGATTGATGAATTAGATTATCCGGTTTATCATTTTGATTCGAAAAAAGGAAGATTAGTGGTTATAAATGAAAAACCAGTATTTAGCACAAGCTTTAATTTCAGTGAAAAGCGATATGAATTTATTCTAGACATATCAACACATATCATGGATAAAATATCAAGTAGCACTTACAGGGTTATATTTAATAAAAATAAAAGAATAGCAATCTTATATCCTAATGGGCTGAAAGGTGTCAGTTTCTTTCAATTTAGAAATAAAACTCCTGATCAAATTTTAATTGGCAATAGCATATAAGTATTTCTACTTTACAAAAATAGAAATTGAACGACAAAAGAAGAAAAGAACTGTATGCAAAAATGAAGGGATCGATAAGATAGGTGTCTCTTCGAAATGTTATGTTCGTTATACGTAACTATATGACAACTTAAAAAATAAACCTATGAAAATAAAGGAAATAATTACACTTGTACTTTTGTTACATTTTGTGGCTATCAGTCTTATGGGACAGGTACCTGTTGTCAAGAACTCAGGCTTAAATAAAGCTGCTGTAATTTCCACTATAGCTCCAATTATTGCTACTGATACTGCTGGTGTGATAGCAATACATCTGACAGGCACCGCTAATTCTGACAGTATTAATAGACCAGACACTATCTCGGGAGAGTTCAATACGCATGCAACCACAGGTTCAATAAATGGTTATCCATTGGTTACTAATAATATGCTGACCAGGGAAACAATCGCTACGGGCGATTTAGATGCTGAACTGTCAATGCCTTATCCAAACCCTACCAGCACCGGCTTTTATATTAACGTTGGTAGCCAGCCTTTAGCATTACTGATGTATGATGTGCGTGGGAGTCGGGTGCTGGCTCAGCAAGTAACCGGGAAAAGCTATGTAAATGTAAGTGGATTGCCCAGAGGTGTGTACATAGTGAGAGTAAATGGAATGAATTGGAAATTGATAAAAGAGTAAAGCCAATGTTTTCTTGTATGATTATCCCCTAAAGCAAGCTTAATAAGTGCTGAACTGATCAAGAACGACTAGACCTCGTCCGGTGAGCCGACAAATAAGTGCAGACCACACAGAAATACTCCTTGTTTGAGCGACGAAGGAGTGAGTTTGGACGGTTTTACTGAGCGTATGTTTCTCGAGTGAGGCGGGGGTAGACAAACACTTTCTTCCTTTTTCCTTTCCCATTGGAGAGGGTGTCCGTCAGATGACGGAATGGGTGAGGTATTTCCTATTACCGAAATTATTCTTAGAACTTGTCCTGATGTATCAGGAACAGTCATTCTGTTATTCAAACGATAAACAGATTAGAAAACAGGAATATTAATAATCTAAAATCGCTTGTAGTTTAAATGCACTACGGGTTAAATATACTATCATGAAAAGCCTCCGCTCATTCTTCTGGCTTCTTTTGTTAAGCAGTCAGAATCTGTTTTCAATTGGTATTACGGATTTGATAACAGAAACACAGTTTAATGCCATGTTTCCGAACCGGAATGCATATGCAACTAATGCCGAGTTTACAACAAATCCTGCAAATAGAGCTTTGTTCTCATATGCCAACCTGATAAATGCAGCCACTGCATTTCCGTTGTTTTGTAGCGAAGGCGATATTAATGTCAAAAAACGTGAACTTGCAGCTTTTTTAGCCAATACCTCACATGAAACCACAGGTGGCTGGGGTGGATATGTTCCAGGTGCTCCGGATTACGTAGGTAGGTATACATGGGGTTATTGTTTTCCCCGGGAATTCGAATATAATCCAACGATGGGAGGGTATTACTGTGATTCCGGGAGTGCCGCTTACCCTCCGGTTGCCGGACAGTCGTATTATGGAAGAGGGCCTATTCAAATGTCATGGAACTATAATTATGGTGCATTCAGTGAGGATGTATTGGGTGATAAGAATATCCTATTGTCAAATCCGGAAAAAGTACTGGAAGATGGAACAATTTTCTATCAATCTGCTATATGGTTCTGGATGACTCCACAAACCGGGGGCTATGGTCTGATATATTTGAAGCCATCCTGTCATGATGTTATGGTTAATGCGTGGACTCCTACTGATCCACAGAAAATAAACAATAAACTGACTTCTGGTTTTCCTGTGACAATCAATGTGATTAATGGTGGTCTGGAGTCGGGATCTAGTCGTACAAATCAAACTTCTCCAGATGACCGTTTAGGATTTTACCTGAGATATTGCGAAATATTAGGAGTTGATGCTATTGATCCTGCATGGGGATATTCGGGATCATATTCTTTCAGCACATGGGATTCAAATTCGGATATTCATAAGCAATTGAATTCTTATTATCCTGATAATTTTACTTTACAAACAAGAAGCCAAGGCTCTAGTGCCATAACTGGATACGTAAAAGATGCAACAGGAAAGGGGGTTGCCAGATGTCACATTGCATTAATGAATGGATCGACATATTATGAACAGGCTATAACAGACAATACAGGTAAATATGTAATTGATAAAATTCCCAATGCTACGTATAATATAGTTGCCTCAAAGACAGGCTTTACATTTTCGCCAGCAAACCAAACACTGCTTGTTACAGCATCAAATACAGCTACAGATATAATTGCGACTGACCCTAATTTAATCACAATGTCGGGTACAATAACGAATGGAAGCAACCAACCCATAAAAGATGTGGTTGTGACATTGCAAGGTACGACCAATTTTTCTGTTGCAACTGATGCATCAGGCAATTATACTTTAAATCCTACTGCAGGTTCTTATACTCTCATTTTTACAAAATCAAATTACAGTTTTACTTCGAATAATACGAGTGTAACTTTGGCAGCAACAAATTCTGTTACACGTAATTCCACTGGAACATATAGTGGTGTTTATTATAAGATTAGTGGTAATGTAAAAGCAGCTGATGGAACGACCAATTTATTAGGAGCTTCTGTGGCTTTAAGCGGAGCAGCTGTTTCAACAACTACCACTGATGCCAATGGGAATTATTCGTTTAACTCGCTAGAACAGGGGCTGGATTATACGGTTACTCCTGCCTATACCGGACTTACATTTACTTCATCACCGGTTTCCAATTTAAGTGTCAATGCTGTTTTGAATTTTATAGCTCAACAGCCAATTGCTGTTTCTGGGAAAATTCTTTTAAATGGTAGTGCAATGACTGGGGTTACAATGCGTGTTTCTAATAGTGATGCAAGTATAGTAAGTGATGCCAATGGGAATTATTCTACTCCGGTCATTGTTGCAGGTAAAGCTTGTATGGTAACACCTAAAAAAGATGGATATTTTTTTGAGCCGTCTTATAAATATTATTCAACAGTTCCGAGCGCTCAAACACAGGATTTTGTGGCCAAAGTTGTTTCCGGTACGCCTAAGAAACGTATTATTTACTATTATCCTGAATGGGCTACCTATACTCGTAATTTCCAGGTGAAAGATATTGATACCCGGTACCTGACGAATATCCTTTATTCATTTGTTATGCCATTTTATGTGGATGGAACAAAAAAAGTAGATGATAATATCCCATTCAGATCAAGTTTAAATGCTAGTGTATTGACAGTGGAAAATATAACAGTAAACGGGGTTGCAAAATCAGTAGGACTTGCTATTGTAGATCCTTTTGCTGATATACAGAAATTTCCTACAGGAGGTATTGATGTCGAAACGGGGACGGGAACAGGCGGAACTTATGTGTCAACCTGTGCAGAATGGTTTGCAGCTCAGTACAAGATAAAAGGCGGATTAGGACAATTGGTTCAATTGCGCAAAAAAGTGAAAAATGAAACCGGACGTGATATACAAATTCAGATATCAATAGGCGGATGGACATTAGCACAGGCTTTCCCTTTAATCGCGGATAATCAAATAGCCAGCGACGCTTTCGGACGTACCTGTAAATCGTTTTTAGATCAGTCCACCTATGATGGCGTTGATGTAGACTGGGAATTTCCGGTTGCAGGTGGTACGGACGGAACTGAAACTGTTGATGGAGCTGCAATTCCTGTTCAACCTCATACAGCAAATGATCCGATCAATTTTACTCGGCTTATGAAGTCTATACGTGTAGCTATTGGACCAAATAAGTTACTTACTATGGCAAGTTCTCAGAATCCGGCTAATGTGTTGGAAAAATACGTTTTTCCAGGTACAATGACAAAATTTGGAGTAGTGGATAATTGCTTGGATTATTTAGATTATATGCAAACAATGAGCTACGATTATGGTGGGTATTGGAGTAGTGTAGCTACACATGAATGTCCACTCTATAATAGTAAAGATTCAAAGGATGAGGATAAGAATATGTCTGCCTCTATGTTAATTGATACACTCCTGAGCAAGAGCGGAGGAAATGTACCAGCCAACAAGATTGTTATGGGGTTGCCATTTTACGGAAAAATATGGGCCGGGATAGAAGATGGTGGTACACATGGCTTGTATCAAACCAACCCTAACCAACCTCGTATGCCTGGTTCATGGGACTCAGGTACAACACCCGCAAGCGAGGCTTCAACTTCAATCGATTTTGGTGACTTGAAAGACGGGAAAGCGATTACAAAGCATCAATACCTGAATGTACCATCAGCTGGTTATACCGAATATTGGGACGATGTAGTAAAATGTCCGTACATGTATAATCCGACTTCAAAGGTATTTATTAGTTATGATGATGACAATTCATTATCAGAAAAAGTGAAGTTCCTCAACAGTAGGTATCTTTTGGGAGGTATGGTTTGGGAGGCTACTCAGGATGCAGCAGATGCTACATTAATGAAAGCGGTTTATTCCTACATTCAACAAGGGAAATTAAAAATAGAAGGTGTGGTTATCGGAAGTACCGGAGCTGGTATAAGTGGTGTTACAGTTTCGCTAAGCGGAGGTAGTTCAGCTACAGTTACTACGGGGATGGATGGTAAATTTTTATTTGCAGGTCTTGAGCCGGGGATAAATTACACAATAAGTTATAGTAAGTCAGGAGTGGTGTTTGCACCATCTTCCAATTCATATACTTCTATGCCGGATTCAAAAGTATTAGAAATCCTAGGCTCAACAAGTGCTTACTCAATATCAGGAAAGCTTACTCTTAATGATGGTCTTACACTTTTACCAAATGCTTCTGTGGAAGTGTATAAAGGAACAACATTATTACAAACAATAACTTCTACTGATGGTAATTATCAGATTTCAAATTTACCCGGAGGGTTCGATTATACTTTAAAAGGTAAAATGGCTGGATATACCTGTACTACGGGTGAGGTCGTGATTACGGCTTTGGCGGGTGCTCAGACTAAAAATCTGAAATTTCAAATGAATCAGTATAAACTCTACGGAACTATAGTAAATGGAAGTGGAACAGGAATTTCAGGTGTTACATTGACTCTTTCGGGTTCGGTTAGCCAAACCATAACAACAAATAGTACTGGATATTTTGAAACCTCACTTCTTGATGGTATTGGTACATATACATTGACTCCTTCACGAACATTTACGGTATTTACACCAACGAGTTACAGTTTTACTAATCTTTCGAAAAATGAAACCTTCAATTTTAGCATGGCTGAAGAGACAATGCTGTATGGTTATGTAAAAGATGGTAATACACCATTAGCGAATGTGTTAGTGAGAATAACAGTACCTTGGATAGGCAATGGTAGCAGCAGCTGGAACAACTGGACATATCAGGGACAACGAACAGATGCTAACGGATACTATGAATTCAGAAACGGACCTTCCAATATTCCAACATTGGATGTGGCTTGTAACAATGAGTGGGATAAGCTTCCTTATACACTTGTAACATTAGGTCAAACTTCATGGACAAATTTTTCCGGAGTGCAAAGACTGGATTGGAATACAAATAGTGCCTTGAGCTATATCTTGAGTTATACCACACCAGGTGCATTTACCAGAGGCACAACAATTACTGCTCTAAGTCCCACAGTTACGGGTGGCGTGGTAAGCTACAGTGTCAGTCCCGCTTTACCAGCCGGTTTGGATTTTAATACTACTACCGGTGTTATCTCGGGCACTCCAACCACAGTAAAAGCCAAGGCTAATTATGTGGTTACAGCCACGAATGCGAATGGCAGTACCACTTATCCCGTATCGATAACGGTTAATGATGCTCCGGCTCCGACTAACCTGACTTATGCTACTCCGGTAGTGTATAGCGTAGGAACAACAATTGCTAGTCTGACTCCAAGTGTGATTAGCATGGTAGACAGCTACAGCGTTAGTCCTGCTTTACCTACAGGCTTAAGTCTGAATACTACTACGGGAGTTATCAGCGGCACCTCTACGGCTATTGCTGCTACTGCTACTTAAACAGTTACTGC
>Ga0302321_100001090_pt1 | contig 23258 bp, 16 predicted proteins | sample Fen_T0_1_FD_202505 | JGI IMG/M metagenome (GOLD analysis project Ga0302321, IMG submission 202505) | Peat permafrost microbial communities from Stordalen Mire near Abisko, Sweden - Fen_T0_1 | ecosystem: Environmental > Terrestrial > Soil > Wetlands > Permafrost | place: Sweden: Abisko...
GGTCGTCCCACCGTCGGTCGTCCCACCGTCGGTCGTCCCACCGTCGGTCGTCCCACCGTCGGTCGTCCCACCGTCGGATGATGAATCACTGCCGCCAGGATGCCCGTCACCACAAGCCGCCAGCGGCACGGTCGCCGCCAGCACCAGCGCCATCAACGTTCGACGCATCGGCGTCCGTTTGAACCACGTCATTTCAGTGTTCCCTCATCGCACGAATGAAGGAGCAGCGAGCTCCCTCGAGGTGGCCCCTGTAGCGTCATGCCTGGCTTGCTGATGTGGGGACGGACCCTAGGCATCGGCGATGGCGGTGTGGTGACGAAGCCGTGAAGAGTGGCTCTGCGCAGGCTCATCGGTGCAGATAGGCGCAGACGCTCGCCGCGGCGCTCAACCACTCCGCGTTCAACACGGCCAACGCGATCGGCGCCTGGCTCGGTGGCGCCGCGATCGCCGCCGGCTTCGGCTGGACCGCCACGGGCTGGGTCGGCGCGCTGCTCGCCATCGCGGGGATGGCGGGGTTCGGCGCGTCGGTCTGGCAGCGCCAGCGCTCGCGTGCCCACCGCGCGAGCGACGGACCTACGCGGCCGTGACCTGCGGGCTCGGCCCGGCCGGGATCCAGCCCCAGCGCGCGAGCCCAAATCCGACCAGCCCGATGATCGCGCTCAGCGCGCCGAGCATCGCGACCATGGTGGACGCAGCGACCCACGATAACAGCGTCGGCGCGAGGACGTACCCTGCGAGCATGCCACCCCAGGCGATGCACGTCTGCGCGCGAAACACCCGGCCGAGCGCCGCCGCGGAGAAGCTCGACTGCAGCACGTGCAACACGGCGAGGTCGCCGAGCGGGCCATTCACGGCGGTCAGCGCGGCGATCAACATCAGCACTGGCAGCGAGGGCCCGAGGGCCAACAGGCTGATTCCGGCGCCCAGGATGAGCTTGCTGATCGCGATCCGGCGCGCCGCGTTGGCGGGTGGTGCGTTGGCGAGGACCAGATTGGAGATCAGGTTGCCGACCCCGTAGGCGAGCGTCATCGCGGCGAATCCGGTCAGCGCCTCCGGCCGTTCGACCCGGAACACCAGCGCCATGCCGAACAGGTAGCCGCCCGCCCAGGTGATGTTTGCGACGGCCGCGGCACACAGCGCGTAGAGCGCCAGCGGGCGTCCGCGCAGCGCACGAAACCCACCGATCACCGCGTCCAGTCCTGCGCGCGCCCCCCCGTGGCCGGTCTTCGCGACGACGGGGACCGTCAGGGCGACCATCGAGGCGACCGCCGCCGCGGAGGCGGCAAAGCTCACCGCCGTCACCACGAAGAAGTCGATCGTGGACATCGCGCGCTGGAGCAGATACACGAGCATCGGTCCGGCGATCCTGGCGAGCCGCCGCGTCGCATCGAACAGCGCGTTGCTGGTGTGACGCAGGCCCGGCTCGGGCGCCAGTGGCGTCAGGGTGGCTTGCAGCGCCGGCTCGAACCAACCGGTCGCGAGCCCGACGCAGCCCGCGACCACCAGGAGCAACCCGGGTGACATCCAGCCGAGCGCATCGGCCACGGGGAGCACGAGCACCATCCCCACGCGAGCCAGATCGGCGGTGATCATGACGGTCGTGTGGCGCCAGCTCTCGGTGAGCGCACCGGCGAACAGGCTCCCGAGGAGCACCGCCGCAGCCTGCAGCGTGGCGATGTAGCCCGCGTCTCGTCCGACCAAGCCGATCGCGGTCCAGAGCACGGCCACCGCGTACAGCTCGGCGCCGATCGCTGCCAGCACCTGCCCGAGCCAGATTCGACGGATCGGCCGGTAGGAGAGCGGCGTCCAGATCGCGATGCCCATGTGGAGTGATTGCCGCATTTCGGCCTCGCGCGGAAGCGGCTGGGGGGCCGTCCTGCGCGCCGGGATCGGCTTCGTTGCCGCGCCAGCGCTCGCCCGATCGTCAGAACTCGATGCCCATCCACTCGGCGATCGAGCGGTAGCTGCAATCGCCGATCACGACGTGGTCGATGATCGGGATGCCCAGCAGGCGGCCGATCTCGCGCAGCTGGCGCGTGAGATCGCAGTCCTGGCGGCTCGGGGTCGGATCCCCCGACGGATGGTTGTGGGCGATCACGCCGCCGGCGGCGGCCATGCGGATCAGCGGACGAAACACCTCGCGCGGATGGACCTCGACGTGGGAGAGGCTGCCGCGCGCGATCTCGACGATGTCGAGCAGGCCGTTGCGGGTATCGACCCCGAGCACGAACACCGCCTCCTGGGTCGTTCCGGACAGCTGCGCCGCGAGGCAGCGATAGACATCCTCGGCGCCGCCGATCAGCTTGCGGTGATAGTTGAGCTCCACGGCGCGCCGGCCGAGCTCGAACGCCGCCGCGACCCGCGCCGCGCGGGCCAGGCCGATGCCGTCGATCTGCGCGAGCTCCTGCGGCGAGGCGCGCGACAGCGCCGCGACCCCGCCGATCTCCTTGACCAGATCGGCGGCGACCATCAGCACGGGCCGCGAGCGCATGCCGCTGCCGATCACGAGCGCGAGCAGCTCGGCGTCGCCGATCGACCGGGTGCCGCACCGCCACAATCGCTCGCGCGGCTGGTCGTTGGCGAGCTCTGCGAGCGCGGGGATCGCGAGCATGGGATCGGAGACGAGCTCGAGGTCGAGGTCGGGCATCGCACCGGTGTGAGCAAGCGGCATTCCATGCGCGCGCGACGTGTCGCCCAGCAGTTGCGGGGCAAGATGGCCGGCTGCCGGACAGCGCGGCCGGCGTTCGGACAGCGTGTTATCGTTAGCGGGATGTACGTGTGCCCCGAGTGTGGGTCGTTGCAGCCGGTGGCCGGCCGGTGCTCGGCGGATGGAACGCCGCTCGCGCCGATCGGCGAGGACGTGCTGCTCGGCACGACGATCGGCGTGTACCGCGTGGCGCGCTTGCTCGGGATCGGTGGCATGGGCCGGGTCTACAAGGGGGTGCACCCGGCGATCGGCAGCCGGGTCGCGATCAAGGTGCTGTCGCGCGAGTGCTCGGACCGCCGCGATCTGGTCGATCGGTTCTTTGCGGAGGCCAAGGCGGTCAACGTGATCCGCCACGAGGGCATCGTCAATGTGCTCGACCTGGCGACGCTACCCGACGGCCGGCCGTACATCATCATGGAGTACCTCGACGGCGCGCCGCTGGCCTCGATCATCGAGCACGGCGTCCAGCACCAGGCGCCGCTGACGCTCGGCGGGATCGCGCGGCTGACCGCCGATGTGCTCGACGCGCTCGGCGCCGCGCACGCCAAGAGCATCATCCACCGCGACCTCAAGCCCGACAATATCTACGTCGCGCCGTCGGGTCGGCCCACGGTGCTCGACTTCGGGATCGCCAAGCTGTCCGATGTCCAGGGCACGGCGACGCGGACCGGCTCGCTGATGGGCACGCCGCACTACATGGCGCCCGAGCAGGCGGCGGGCCGCCCGGTCGATCACCGCGCCGATCTCTATGCGATCGGCGTGATCCTGTTCGAGTGCGCCACCGGGCGCAAGCCGTTCGTCGCCGAGGCGTTGTTCGATCTGCTGCGGATGCACGTCGAGGCGCCGCCGCCGTCGCCCCGGGCGCTGCGGCCCGACATGCCGCCCGAGTTCGAGCAGGTGATCTTGACCGCGCTGGCCAAGCCGGCCGACCAGCGGTTCGCGTCGGCGCACGCGATGAGCGTGGCGCTGCAACGCGCCACGGCGCAGCTGCCTCCCGATCAGTGGCGGCCGCTGGTGCCGTCGAGCGGTCCGGTGGTTTCGGCGGGGCCCAGCCCGTGGGCGCCGACGCCGCCGGTGAGCTGGTCCGATCGGGAGGCGCAGGCGGCGACCGCGCCCGCCATGCCGCCGACGCCGCCGCTTGCGCTCGGCACCGTGCCGACGGTCTCGGCCGGGCAGGTCGAGACCCAGCGCGAGCGGCCGCGCATGCCGCGCAGGCCCGCGTCCCGTCGGAGGTGGCTCGGGGTCGTGGCGGCGGTCGTCGCGACCGGCGGCGCGGTGGCGGCGGCGGCGGTGTACCTGCGAAGCGGCGGTGCGCCTGCAGGCAGTTCGGGCGCGCCGGGACCCGTCGGCTCGGCGACGCCGGATCCGTGGAACGCGGCCGCGGTGGTGCTGCCCCCGGCGGCCCCCGTCGTGCGCAGGCCCAAGGCCACCCACGCCGCCGCCGCCCCGGCCGGCTCCGACGACGAGGATCGCGACAGCGACGAGGATCGCGACGACCGCGACGACCGCGACGACCGCGCCCAGCCGGGCAAGCACGGCAAGCCGTCGGACGCGATGGCCGAGGCGCTGGAGCAGCTCGACCGGACGATCAAGGCGCTCCCGGCCGCGCAGCAACACCGCCTCGCCGGGTACAGGAACCTCGCGAAGCTACCGCTCCAGGAGCGGATGAAGAAGCTGCAGGCGCTCGCGCGCCAGGGCATCCCCGAGCTGGCCCAGGAGCTCGCCGAGCTCGCCAGCGTGGATTTCTCGGAGCTGCCGCCGCTGCCGCCGGCCGCGCCCGTCGCGCCGACCGCACCGACCCCGCCGCCGCCCATGCCGGCCGAACCTGCCGCCCCGCCGCTGCCGCCGGCGACCTGGATCACCAGCCACGCCATCGTGCCGCCGCGTGGCTACGACCCCGAGCGCCTCGACGTGACCGCGTTCGTTCCGTGGGCGATCGCCCAGGCCAGGCACGCGATCCCCGACGCGCAGCTGATCCGGATCGACGCCAGCGGCGTCGGCGCCGACGGCAGGGCGAACCTCCAGCTGGCGACGCTGGCCTCGGACCACGGTAGCCTCGACCTGCGCTTCATCTCGCCGTCGCGCGGCAAGCGCGATCCGAGCCAGCCGCTGGGCGTCGCGCGCCACGACTTCAAGTGCGAGTTCCGCGTGCTGGCCACGCCCGACGGCGTCGAGCTCGTGCCGATCGACTTCGCCGATTGCGCCAAGGAGCACGTCGTGCCGGTGCCGCGCTGCAGCGCCAGCGGGGTGTGGAGCAAGGCGATCCAGCGCAAGGCGCCGTCGCACAACGCGGTCGGCAACCTCGGCTATCGCTCGAACGGCTCCCGGCCGGTCTGGTACTTCGACATCGGCGCCGGGTTCGACGTCGCGTTCAGCGAGATGTTCGGCGACGACTGCTGATCGCAGACGTCGCATCGCCGCTGCGATCCCTCGCCTCGACCGCAAGTCCCGATATTTCGGTATGCTGGCGGCTGCGTGTCACCGGTCGATGGCCGGTCGCTCAGAGGGTCGATCAAATAAGGATTGACAGCGGATCCCGGGCGGGAAGGTAGTGGTTGTGATCCTCACGCATCCCGGCAGCACGCGATCGATTCGTCGCCGAACGTCCAGGGATCCCAAGCCTCCGACACGCCTGCGCGTTGAGTGCGCTCCCGTGCGAGCTCTTGACCTTGACGTTGTCGTTGTCGCGAAACGTTGACCCTTGACGGCAGGTGCGCCAGGAGAAGCCTGGTCGGAAAGGAAGGCATGTAGCAGGCCGAAATTTCGAGAAGTGACCCGGGGTGAAAACCCCACCGGCGACGACGGAGACCGCCACGCCGGAAGCGAGTCTTGCGAGATCGTAAGGAAGTACACGGGCGACCGTGATCTCGAAGCGTAGACCCTCGGCGGTCGGATGCTGGACCTTGACGCGGTTCAGCCGGACACGTTCGACCGACGGTACGATCTGTCGCAAGTCGCGCTCGATCCGCTGGAATGCGTCGTCGTCCGCGAGCTTCATCGCGGCGAGCGCCACGGCCGTGTTGGTTCCGTCGGTCTCGATCGGCACCACCGCCGCGTCGCTATAGGCGGCTGCCGCGATCGCTGCGGCGTCGAGGCGAAATAGCTTGGTCACGCCGAATAGCTTGCCGATCGATCCCCATCCCGACTCTCCCCGTACCTCGTCGAAGGCGAAGTTCCAGTAGATCTCCGTGGAGATCGGACGCTGCTCCTGTTGCCCGGTTAGCCGCGCGTGGCCACGCGGCTTGTTCTCGTATGGGTTTTCATCGACGCTGAGCTCGATTCGCGTGTTCCAGGGAACTCGAGCGAGCGGTCCATCGGCAGGACTGCACTCACCGTCGGTGGCGATTGCGATGACACCGCCGCTTGTATCGCTGCCGCGGCGCTGCCAGTCGCGCAACAGAGCCGCCTGGGCGGTCAACCAGACGGGATCGTCAGCGATCCTCGCCTGTAGCTCCAGCGCCTCGAGCACGCTGGTCTTGCCGCTCGCATTGTCTCCGACCAGCAACGGCGGATCATGGCGGGCGCCGCGAGCGTTGCACGGGGCCGCGGTGGTGTCACGTTTCGCGGCGGCGCGCGCGGATCGGGTCGGGTCAGGCGCCGCCGAGCTCGTCGAGGAACTGCTGGGCATCGGAGAACGCGGGGTCCTCGCGGAGCGCCTTCTTGGCCCACAGCTCGGCCTTGGCGCGGTTGCCGCGGGCGTGCTCGATCTTGGCTTCCCAGAGCAGCGCCATCGGGCGGGTGACCGGGGCGGGGTTGTCCATGAGGGTGATCGCGCGCAGCGGCTTCAGGGCCAGCTCGTAGTCGCCGATCTCCGTGGCGAGCTGGGCGAGCTCGGCGGCGACCTCGGCGTTCTTGCGGTCGACGTCGAACGCCTTCTTGAGCCAGCCGAGCTGGCCGTCGCGGTCGCCGAGCGCGGCGGCGACCTTGCCCATGCGCTGCTGGAGGACGGCGAGCTCGGGGGTGCGCTTCTTCTGGGCGCTGATCGCGGTCTCGAGGGTCTTGCCGGCGTCCTCGAGCTGGCCCGAGTGGATGAGGACGTCGACGTTGAGCATCAGCGCCGCGTGGTCGTCGGGCAGCAGCTCGAGGGCGCGCTGGGCCGGGGCCTGGGCGCTCGGCGCATCTTCGAGGTGATAGAGGTAGAGCTCGGCGGCGCGCTTGTAGTTGGCGTAGCGCGCGGCGACGTCTTCGCCGTGGTCGGCGTCGGCGACGAGCACGCCGGCCAGCAGGCGGTACTCGCCCGCCGCCTCGTAGACCTCGCGCAGCTTGTCGCGCACGAGCTGGGCGCCCGGCTGGTGCTGGTGGACCAGCTCGAGGACCGGGACCGCGTCGGCCGGCCGGCCGGCCTGGGTCGAGGCCGCCGCGGCGCGCAGGGCCGCCGTCAGCTGGGCCTCGCCCTCGGTGATGTAGGCCAGGCGGGTGGCCGCCGCGGCCACGCCGTCCCAGTGGCCGATCGACTCGTCGAGATCGCACAGCTGGATCAGCGGATCGGCGTCGCGCGGGTCGCGCTCGATCCAGGCGACGAGCAAGGCGCGGCCGCGCTCGATCTCGCCGGTGGCGACCAGGAGCTGGGCCAGCTTGAGCGTGGCGGTGCGCTCGGTCGGGAGGTCGCCGTCGCGCTCGGCGCGCAGGCGCAGCCGCTCGAGGCCGTTGACCAGGTTCTCGCCGCCGCGCTCCTTGTCGAGCTCGTAGGCCTCGGTCAGATCGGAGACCGCGGAGGCGTCGTCGCCCAGCTGCTGGCGGAAGTTGGCGCGCAGCAGCAGGAGGGCGGTGCGGCCGTCGCCGTGGACGGTGGCGAGCGCCTCGCCGATCGCGCGCTGGGCGGCGTCGAGCTCGCCCGCGGCGGCGAGCGCCGCGGCGTGATCGGTCACAAGCTCAGGGACGTGCGGGGCGCGCTGGCGGGCCTTGCGCAGCACCTCGGCGGCCTTGAGCGGCTGGCCCAGGAAGCCGGAGTAGACCGTGGCCGCTTCGCGCAGGCGGTCGACCGCCGCCGCCGCGTCGGGGGCGCGCTCGGCGTCGCGGGTCATGAGCTCGGCCAGCTCGGGCCACAGCTCGCGGTCGCGGTACCAGCGCTCGAGGCGATCGTGGATGGCGAGGTCGTCGGGGGCGCTCTTGTGGGCGAGCTCGAGCGTGCGCTGCACGCCCTTGGGATCGCCCGCGGCCTCCCACATCGTGGCGAGCCGGCCGGCGAGCTCGGGGGCGCGCTCGGGGGTCTCGGCCGCGAGCAGGCGCTCCATCAGGAGCGCGCCGTCGCGCGGGGCGTCGAGCTCGCCGAGCTGGGCGACCACGCGGCGCAGCAGCTCGCGATCGTCGGGCGCGACCACCAGGGCGGCGCGGTAGACCCGCGCGGCGTCCGGCGACTTGCTGCGCTCGAGCAAGTCGCCGAGCCGGAGCGCGACATCGACCGTGGAGTCGCGGTGGCCGCGGCGCTGGGCGTCGTCGAACCGCGACCACAGGAACTCGGTGATGCCGTCGTCGTCGCCGAGCTGGCGCAGCGAGGCCTCGTAGAGCTCGGCGGCTTCGAGGTTGTCGGCGTCGTCGGCCAGCGCGTCGCGCAGGACGTCGAGCGCGTCGTGGTGGCGCTTGAGGTGCTCGATCAGGAACCGGACGTGCTCGAGCCGGAGCGCGTTGCGCTCGGCCGGCGTGATGAGGTTCGGCAGCGTCGACGAGATCACGCTGCCCAGCCGGTCGCCGTCGCCGAGCTCGCGGTAGATCGAGAGCAGTGGTTGCCAGACCGCGCGGTCGGCCGGGCTGCGCTCGCGCAGGAACTCGTAGACGTCGGCGGCGAGGTCGACGCGGCGGTGGGCGAGCGCGCGGGTCGCGATCCGCATCGCGAGGCCATCGATCGGCTCCTGGCCCGAGATGCCATCGGAGATCGGCGCGATCTCGTAGGTCAGATCGCGCGCCTGGGTGAGGTCGCCCGCGGCGAGCCGGCGCTCGGCGAGCGCGAGCACGGCCCACGGCGCCGAGCCCAGGCCGTCGGCGGTCTCGCGCGCCGCGGCGACCGCGCGGACCAGCAGCGCCTCGGCGCGCTGATCCTGGCCCTGGTCGACCGCGAGATCGACCGCCTCGCGGATCTGGGCCGGGGTGGCGCTCGGGCTGGCGGCGCGGCGCTCGAGGAAGTCGAGCAGGACCTCGGGATCGCCGCCGTTGCGCGCGACCCGCTCGAACATCGCCATCAGCTTGTCGTCGCTGGCACCGCCGGCGACGGCGGCGCGCAGCAGCCGGCCGGCCTGGGCCCACCGGGGCTCGGCGCCGAACGCGCGCTCGAGCAGGTCGAAGCCCTGGCGGCGGCGGGTATCGCTGCCGAGGAAGATCTCGGCGAGCCGGTACAGCGCGTCGACCTGGGCCGGTGTGGGCTCGGCGTCGGTGCCGGCCAGCTCGAACATCTTGTCGAGCGTGCGGGCCTGCTCGGCGACGTCGCCGAGCGCGGCGGCGACCCGGGCCTGGGCGTAGAACGCCTCGGCGAGTCGCTCGCCCAGGATCTCGACGCGGCGGTACAGGTTGGTCGCGCCGCGCAGGTCGTTGGCGTCCTGCTCGAGCGCCTCGCCGGCCCGCATCAGGAGGTTGGCGATCAGCGGCGGATCGTCCTTGCGGCGCAGCCGGTCGACGACGGCGTCGACCGCGTCGACGAACCGCTTGGTCTGCGACGTCCGCTTGGCGAGCTCGCGCGCGCGGTCGTGCAGGTCGGTGCGCGACGGCATCACGCCGATCGCGCGGATCAGCGCGTCGAGCGCCTCGTCGTGGCGCGCGAGCTGGCGGTCGAGGGTCTCGGCCATGTCGCTCAGCAGGCGGGCCTGGCTGTGCGGCTCGGGGTTGGTGGCGAGCCGGCGCTCGAGCACGGTGAGCAGCAGCTCGCCCTCGCCGTGGGCGATCAGCGAGCGGCGGAGCCGGCGGACCTCGGCGTCGGACTGGATCGCGGTCTCCATCGCCGACTCGAGCAGCTCCTTGGCCTGATCGCCGCCTCGGGGCAGCCCGCCGGCCAGTCCGTCGGGCTCGCCACCCCCCTTGGGCTCGCCGCGGGACTGGACGAGCTTGTGGAGCTCGAACAGCACCTCGCTGGCGCCGACCGCGACCTCGTCGTCGCCGGGCGGCTGGCGGCGCACCACGAGCAAGAGCGCGCGGTAGGTGCGCTCCGCCTTGTCGAGCTGGCCGGCCGCGCGCGCCATCTCGGCGAGCTCCTTCTGGATCGCCGCGTTCGACACGTCCATCTTCGACGCGGCCTCCATCTCGGCCATCGCCTCGTCGACCTTGCCCTCGGCGAGCGCGACGCGCGCGAGCTCGACGTGGAGCGCGGCGCGCTCGGGCGAGCGCCGGCGGCCGAAGTCGTTGATGAGCTCGGTCAGCGCGGTCCGCGCCTCGGTGAGCTTGCCGGCGACGCGCTGGCCGATCGCGAGCGCGGTCCGCAGATCGCGATCGGTGGGATCGAGGGCGAGCGCGGTCTCGAGCGCCGGGATCGCCTTGGCGGGCGAGCCCAGCTTGTGGAGGTAGATGCCCGAGGCCTCGCGGGCGAAGTCGCGGGCGAGCTTGTCGTCCTTGACCAGCGGCAGGCTGCGGGTCAGGTGGCGGGCGAGCGGCTCCCACATCTCGGCCTTGCGGTAGAGGTCGGCGAGCAAGAGCCGGAGCTCGAGCGCCGGCTCCCGGTCGGTGGCGCGCGGCGGCGCGCCGATCCCGGTGGCCTCGCGCTCTTCGAGGTTCATCTCGATCGCGGCGATCGCGCGTTCGGGCTGGTTGGCCGAGAGGTGGGCCTTGGCGAGCTGCGAGACGACGAGCAGGCGCTCGGCGGCCGGCACGGTGCCGAGCAGGCTCTCGAGCCACGGCACGGCCTGGCCGGGCTGGCTGCGCTCGAGGTTGAGCCGCGCCAGGGCGCGCAGCGACTCGCTGGTCGGCGCGAGCGCGACGACGCGGCGGTGACCGGCGATCGCGCGCTCGACCTCCTTGGTCTCGGTCTCGGCGACGTGGGCGTAGCGCGACCACAGCTTGGCGGCGCGGGCCTGCTCGCCGGCCGCCTCGAGCCGCTGGGCCTGCTGCTCGAGCAGATCGGCGAGCGCCTTGTGCTGGCCCTTGGCGGCGAGCAGCTCGGCCACGGCCTCGATCGAGGGCTCGTGGCCGGGGCGATCTTCGAGGTTGGCCTTGAGCGCGTCGAGCCGGCCGCCGCGCTCCTCGATGATGCCGACCAGGCGCGCGAGCTCGAGCCGCAGCCCGAGCTTGCGCTCGACCGACTCGGGCTGCGCCGACTCGAGCCCCAGCTGGATCTGGCGCAGCGTGAGCAGCTCGGGGACGCGATCCTCGAGCGCGAGCAGCTGGGCGAGCCGATCGATCACCTCGAGGTCGCCGGGCGCGTGCGCCAGCACGCTGCGGTACATCTCGATCGCCGCCGCGTTGTCGGCGAGCTCGACGGTGGCGAGCTGGGCGGCGCGCATCCGGAGCTCGCGCCGGACCGGCGCCTCGAACGGCAGCCGCGCGGCCTCGACCAGGGTATCGACCGCGGCGCGGGCGCGCCCGCCGGTGCGGTACAGATCGACCAGGGCGTCGATCGCCCACTTGGCGACCGCGTCGACCGAGCGCGCCGAGCGGATCGCCGCGGTGCCGCGCCACGCGGCGGTCGCGCGGCCGAGCACGGCCGACAGGATCTGCAGCGCCTGCTCGCGCTCGCCGAGCTTGGACGCGACCTCGGCGGCGCCGACCAGCGAGTCGAGGTCGCGGGCATCGGCGTCGGCGAGCCGGCGCAGCGCATCGAGCAGGGCGGGGGTCGTGCCGATGTCGCGCTCGAGCGCGACCAGCTCGGTGAGCCAGGCCTGGCGCTCGCCGCCGAGCTCGAGCGCCTTGCGCACGGCGCGGACCGCCGCGGTGCGGTCCTTGCGGTGATCGCGATGGATCGTCGCGAGCCGCTGGGCGAACAGCGCGCCCGCGGCGCCGGGCAGCTTGTGCTTGTCGAGCGCGGAGGTCAGCGCGGCCGCGAGCGCGTCGTACGACCGGGGGGTGGCGGCGGCCGCGACCTCGAGGATGCCGAGCAGCTCGTCGTCGAACGCCTCGCGCACGCCGCAGTAGCGGATCACCGCGGCGGAGGCCTCGTCCCAGCGGCCGAGCTGGGCGCCGAGGCTGGCGAACGAGTGGACGGCGCGCCGGTTGCCCGGCTCGACCGCGACGACCTGGCTGTAGGCGTCGGCCGCGCGCGGCAGGTCGTCGAGGTGCTCGGCGACGATGTCGGCGTACGCCATGCGCAGCCGCGCGGCTTCGCGGGCATCGCCGCCGCTGGCGTCGAGCGCGTCGATCGCGCGGGCATAGGCGCCGGCCGCCGCCGCGTAGTCGCCGGTGGTCTTGGCGAGCGAGACGATCTGGTGCTCGATCAGCTGATCGCGCGGCGCGAGCGGGAACGCCCGCGCCAGATCGGCGAGCGCGCCGGGCGCGTCGCGCTTGTGCTCGAGCCGGAGCTGCGCGGCCTCGCGGAGCAGCGCCAGCTTGGTGCGATCGTCGCGGGCCTCGGCGAGCCGGGCCGGCAGGAGGTCGAGCACGCCGCCGAGATCGCCGTTGATGCGCAGGGCCTGGGCGAGCGCATCGGCCGCCCCGGCGCGCGTCGCGGCGATCTCGAGCAGCGCGGTCAGGCCTGCGCGGGCCTCGGCGCTCGCCGGCGCGATCGCGATCGCGTTGCGGTAGGCGGCGAGCGCGCGCGCGGGCTGCGCCAGGTGGCTGCGCAGCGCGTCGCCGAGCCGGACCAGGCGGGCGATCGTGCGCTTGGTGGCGCGCCCCGACGCGGTCTCGAGCAGCTCCGCCATCTCCTGCCAGCGGCTGGTCTCGGCGAGCAGATCGGCGAGCGCCGAGATCGCGTCCTCGTCGTCCTTGTTGTCGGTGACCACCCGCTGCCAGGCGGAGATCGCGGCGGCGAGGTCGCCGCGCCGCAGGTGATGGACCAGCGCGACGCGCTCGAGGTCGGCGCGCTTCTGGTTGGGCGCCGCGACCTTGGCGGCCCGGCTCTCGAGCGCGGCGACCAGGTCGTCCCAGCGCTCCTGGCTCTCGAGGATCGTGATCCGCGCGTCGAGCCCCGACAGGTCGCTCGGGTCGCTGTCGATCCGGCGCTCCCACAGCGCGAGCGCGCGCTCGGTATCGCCGAGCGACTCGGCGAGCTTGGCGGCCTCGCTCAGCAGCGAGCTGCGCGCCTGCTCGCTGGTCTCGAGCTGGGCCTGGCGCTCGAGCATGGTCAGCCGCTCGCGCGGCCGGTTGGTCTGGGTGTAGAGCGCGACGAGCCGGCGCGCCACTCCGAGCTGGACCTGCTCCGCCGCCCCGCTGGTCGCGGCGGCCTCGACGAGCAGGGCGATCGCGCCGGGGACATCCGACAGCCGGTCGAGCCGGGTCCGCGCGGCCTCGCCGAGCAGCTCGACCCGCCGGGTCGCATCCTTGGAGGCGCGCGCCGCCGCGGCCGCGCCGTCGGCGTAGCGGTCGTGGTGGCCGCCGCGCTCGGCGAGCTGGCGCAGCTTGTCCTCGGTCGCCGACGAGCCGGGCGCCATCGCGAGCAGCGCCGCGTAGTGGTCCATCGCGGCCGGCAGGTCGTCGAGCTCGGCGAGCCGGGCGCCGGCCTCCTCGTGGAGCAGGCCGCTCGACGCGGGGTCGAGCGCGATCACCTGCTCGAGCACGCGGATCACCTCGCGCGGCCGCGCGGTCTGGTCGTAGTGCGAGCGCAGCAGGTCGAGCGCCGCGTCGCGCACGGTCTTGCTGGCGTTGGGCGACAAGAGGACGCGCTCGAGCAGCTGGGTCGGCTCGCGGTCGTCGTCGGCCTCGGCGAGCAGCGGCTTGGCCGCGGCCAGCGCGCGCTGCGGATCGCCGAGGTTGTCGAGCCACACCTGGGCGATCCGCGACCGGGTGCGCTCGCGCTCCTTCTTCGACTGGCCGTCGAGCCGGCTCTCCCACAGCTGGATCAGATCCGGCCAGCGCTCGTGGCGCTCGAGCAGGCGCTCGAGGCTCTGGCTGATCTGGCCGTCCTCGGGGGTGAGCGGCAGGAGCAGCTGGTAGTAGCCGATCGCCTTGTCGGGCTGGTTGGCGACGTCCTTGGCGAGCTGCGCGGCCTCGCGGAGCAGGCGGACCCGGCGGGCTCGATCCTTCGTGGCGTCGACCGCGCGGTCGTACAGCCCGAGCGCGTCGGTCCAGCGCTCGGCCACGGTGTAGATGACCGACAGCCGCTGCAGCGCCGAGTCCGAGGCCGGGGCGAGCGTGGTGACGCGGACCAGGATCTTCTCGAGGATCGACGGATCGTCACCGAACCACTCGTCGCAGAACCCACCGGCGCGCTCGCCGATCATCTCGGCGACCTGCGGCTCGACCTCGGTCCCGAGCGTCTGGTTGTAGAGGCCGACGATATCGTCGGGCCGATCGAGATCGGCGGCGAGCGCTTCGACTTGTTCCCAGGCGCTGACAGCGTGAGGCGAATGCTGGACGGCGGCAGCAGCTTCCTTGAACTGAGACAGATCGGCCATGGTCTCCCCGGTGGTCGCGGCGACTCCGCCGCGTTCCCACGCGGCAGCGGAAAAATTCTATCACGCAGCGCTACACCGCCTTGTGAACGCCGAGCGAGATCGACCGGGCGGTTGAGGAGCGGCCGGGGCGGGAGACGTCGTCGGTCCGTGGGCCGGTCGTCCGGCGAGGGCCGGCGCAACACCAGATCTTCGTAGCTGCGCCCGCGACCAGGCGGACCTGGGTCCCCGCTGTAGGTCTCATCGCCGCTCCCGCCCGGGCGCTACTTCCATAAGCGGGCGGCCCGGCGGGGGGCGCCCGCACGGCAGCCATCGCCGCCCAGGGTCCTCGAACCCGGCCAGCGTGACGGGAGCCACGTCGCGCGCGCCCGCGACCGCCGCGGCGCCTACTTCGACTGCTCGGCGGCGCGCAGGATCAGCTCGACGGCGCGCAGCACGTCGTAGCGCGCCTCCTTCGAGCGGCCGGCGAGCACGTCGTTCAGGTGCTTGACTTCGGTGCCGACGTCCTCGTCGACCCCGAACAAGAGCGACGCGAGCTTGATCTCGTAGCCCTTGTGGGCGACGGCGACCAGGATCTCCCAGCTCGGCGACTTCTGTCCGCGCTCGAGCTCGCTCAGATACTTCTGCGAGATGCCGATCCGATCGGCAGCCTGTTCCTGGGTCAGCTCTCGACTCTCGCGCAGGGCGCGCATGCGCGCGCCGAGGCGATGCTGAACCCCACGAGACGCACCCTTTGCCATCGCGGCGAGCCTAGGTGGGGGCGACACGTTCCCGAAACACGCTGGAAGCTCTGTCCATTGCCTTGCATACCGCTGCACAGCACTGGAGACTACCAAACGCCGGAGCTTGCCGCATCCATCGCTGCCGATGCTGCCTGCTCGCAGCGTGCGCAGGGCGCCGCGCACGCTGCGGCTTCCACCCGCCAGCAGGTGCGCAGAGAACCCACAGCGAAGCCGGCGTGCCCTGCGACGGCGGCCCAGGACGGTCCCGCCGCGGCGGCGCACCAGGGCGTGCCGGGTCGTCGGCGCGTGGACCGCGAACGCTTCGTGGAGGCGCCACAACGCCGCTCGGGATCCCCGCGGGTCCGCGGCTTCTTCGAGCAACAGAATCTACGCCTTACGTCGTCGGACGATCAGTGTTCGTGATCGCAGCCGGGGCCGTGCTCGTGGCTGTGGCCGTGCTCGTGGCTGTGGCCGTGCTCGTGGGCCGCCACCTCGGCCTTGACCTTCTCCATGTCGAGGGCCTTGGCCTGGCTGACCAGCTGCTCGAGCGCAGCGGGCGGCAGCGCGCCGGCCTCGCGGAACAGCAGCACGCCGTCGCGGAACAGCATCAGCGTCGGGATCGCCTGGATGTTGGCGGCGCCGGCGATCTCCTGCTGGGCCTCGGTGTCGATCTTGCCGAACGTGACGTCCTGATGGGTCTCGGACGCGCGCTCGAACACCGGTGCAAAGGCTTTGCAGGGGCCGCACCACTCGGCCCAGAAATCGAGGAGGACGATGCCCTGCTTCTCGATCGTTGCTTGGAAATTGCCGGTGGTGATCTCAACGGTTGCCATCGCCAGACCATGGCCTGTCGCACCGGCGACTGCAAGCAGGGCCGACCCGCCTCGGACCGCAGGATCGAGGACCGGTCGGCGCGCTGTGGCCGTGGCATGCGCGTTGCTGCAGCTCCCGGTATGACCTCGCATCCGAGCCCCGTCGTCGTCGGTTACGACTTCAGCCACAGCGCGGGTGCCGCGCTGCACCGAGCGGTGACGCTCGCCGCGCGCTCCCCGTTCCACGTCCTGCACCTCGTTTGCGTGATCGATCCGGAGGAAGCGATTCCCAGCATCCCCGCGTACAACGGGATCGACGACATGTACGCGGCGCGTGTCCAGGAAGCCCTGGCCGCCGAGATCCAGTGTGAGCTGGACAAGGCCGACGTCGCGACCCGCTTGCACTTCTTCGTCCACGCGCGGATCGGCAAGGCGGCGCCGGTCATCCTCGACCTGGCGCGCGAGGTCGGCGCCGATCTGATCATCGTCGGCAGCCGGGGCGTGACCGGGCTCGAGCGGCTGATCGCCGGCTCGACCGCGGAGCACGTCGTGCGCGACGCCGGCTGCACGGTCGAGGTCGCGCGGCCCAAGCGGTATCCCGAGGTCGAGGGCCTGGCGGTCGCGCTGGTCGACCCGGATCCGTCCACGGCGTATGTGCCACCCCACCGCTACACCTACGAGGATCACCGCGTGAACCTCCGCCCCGTGGAGTGGCCGCTCTAGCAGCTCCCGAGGGAGGGAGGCTGGCGGATCGGGCAGGATGGAAATGGCGCCGGCGCCGCCGCGGGTTACAGTGATGTATGGAAAAACCGCGCGTGCCAGCTTCGCATGGCAAGCAAGCCGCGATCGCGCTTGTCGGCAGCGTCGCGATCACGCTGGCGATGTACCTGATCCCGAGCCAGCAAAACGCGGCGTGGTTGCTCGCGCCGTTTCGCTGGCTGCACATCTACGTTCACGAGTACGGCCACGGCATCGCCGCGCTGTTGACCGGCGGCTCGTTCGACAACTTCGAGCTGTACACGTACTCCGGCGTGGCGCACGTCCGCACCGCGCCCGGCGGCCTCGTCGCCGCGTTCGTCGGTGCCGGCGGGTTGTGCGGCCCCGCTGTGGTCGGCGGCGCGTTCCTCGCGCTCGGCCGCCACGTGCGCGTTGCGCGCTGGGTGCTCGGCGCGTTCGGCGCGTTCATGGCGGTCTCCCTGGTGCTGTGGACCCGCACGCCGTTCGGCTGGGGTTTCGGCGGCGCCGTGGCCCTGCTCAGCCTGGGAATCGCGTTCAAAGCTCCGGCGCGGCTCGCGCAGACCGTGCTGGTGTTCCTCGGCGTGCAGCTCGCGCTGAGCGTGTACACCGGCGGCGGCTACCTGTTCACGCGGTCGGCCGAGATCCAGAGCGGCTACAAGGGGCCGTCGGACACGGAGGCGATGTCGCAGGCTCTCGGGATGCCGTACTGGTTCTGGGGCGCGATCTGCGCCGCGTTCTCGGCGGTCGTGCTGCTCGCGGGGCTGTGGCTCTACATCAGGGCCACGAAGCAAGACCGCGTGGCGCCGCGCGCAGCGGCGCGGTTCGCCGTCGCCAAGTAGCCCACGCGCTCACGACATTTCGTCGTCTTCGAGCTCGTCGCGATCGCCCTCGGGCTCGACCGGCTCGTTGACCGGCTCCGGAACCGGGCTTGGCTCGCGCCAGCCATCGCTCTCGGTCGACCCGTTGTTGCCGTCTCCGGAGTCCTCGTTGTGAGGATCGACCGGCTCGGGCTCCTCGGTCTCGACCTCGTAGCCGGTCTCGAGCTCACCGGCCTCGACGGCCTCGTCGACATCCTCGACCTCGACCGAGGGCGCCGGCTTGGCCCGGGCGGGCTTGGCTTTGGCGACGGGCTTCTTGGCAGAAGCCTTGGCCTTGGCGGCGGGCTTGGCTTTGGGGGCGGGCTTGGCCTTGGGGGCGGGCTTCTTGGGGGCGGGCTTGGCCTTGGGGGCGGGCTTCTTGGGGGCGGGCTTCTTGGCGGCGGGCTTCTTGGCCTTGGGCTTGGCCTTGGCGGCGGGCTTCGCCGACTTCTTCGCCGGCGAGGCCTTCACTGGCTTCGTCTTCGTCTTGGTCTTCGACTTCAATGTTTTGGCCTTGGCCATGTGGCCTCCTAGATGAAAAAGTCAGGCAACAGCTGAGCGCTCGGATCGACTGCGTATTCACTGAGATCGGTCTTGCCAGCGGCGAGGAGGACCTCGTCATCGATGCAGAACTTGCCGGTGAATTCGCGGGAGGGTTTGGTCAAGATCACGTAGGCCGCGTCGCCCATGATCGCAGGCGTGCGCGAGCCGCGCATCGCCGCCTCGCCGCCCAACAGGTTTTTGATCGCCGCGGTGGCGATCGTGGTGCGTGGCCACAGCGCGTTGACCGCGATGCCGGCGCTCCTGAACTCGCCGGCCATCCCCAGCACGCACATGCTCATCCCGAACTTCGCCATCGTGTAGGCGACGTGAGGGGCGAACCAGCGCTCCTCCATGTTGAGCGGTGGCGACAGGTTGAGGATGTGCGGGTTCGCGGCCTTCTTGAGGTAGGGGAGCACCGCCTGCGAGCAGGCGAACGTGCCGCGCGTGTTGATCTGGTGCATCAGATCGTAGCGCTTCATCGGGGTCTGCTCGGTCGAGGTCAGGCTGATCGCGCTGGCATTGTTGATCAGGATGTCGATGCCGCCGAACGCCTCGGCGCACGCCGCCACCGCCTGGGCGATCTGATCTTCGAACCGGATATCGCAGACCAGCGGTAGCCCCTTGCCGCCGGCCTGGTCGATCGCCTCGGCCGCCGTGAACACGGTGCCTTCGAGCTTGGGGTTGGGCTCGGCGGTCTTGGCGGCGATCGCGACGTTGGCGCCATCGCGCGCGGCGCGCAGTCCGATCGCCAGGCCGATGCCGCGGCTCGCGCCCGTGATGAACAACGTCTTTCCGCGGAGCGACATGGTTCTACGCTAGATCAGAACTGGTCGGGGTTCATGGCGTCGTGCAGGAGATCCGGATCGGCTGGTCGAATCTGGCGCGCGAGCAGGTGCGTCGCAGCGATCCCCGTGACGGCGCCGAAACCGAACACCCAGAAGCTCCAGGACAGCGCCAGCGCGCCCAGCGCGCCCGGCTTGGTGGCGACGAACACGCAGCCGCTGACCAGGCCGAGCATCACGCCGAGTAGCGCGATCGTCGTCGGAGAAACTGGCAGCGCCGGGCGGCGGTTCGTCAGGGCGATCGCCGCGGCGACGATAAGCCCGGCGCTCGCGGCGAGGAGCGCTGCGAAGGCGGTGGTCCCGGCGATCGGAAATGCGCGCGTCATCCGGTCGCTGGGCTCTTCTGAATGATTAGCAATTTCAAACATTTGGAAGTTTGACCAGGTCGCGCAGCTCGCGTTGCACTGCTGGTAGGAGAGCGGCGAGTAGCCGAGATCGCCACGGTACCTGTTGGCCAGCCAGCGGTGCGAAAAACAAGCAACCAGCAGGCAGCCGGCGGCGAGCAGGCCAAGCCCGATGCCGACCGCGCGCGGCGTCGGCCGTTGTGGGGGCGAGGTGTCGTCGTCGTCCGCGGCCGGCGTCACAGGAGCCCTCGCGTGAGCTGCGGCATGACCTTGCCCATCTCGACGTACTCGTGGTGCGCGCCGGTCCACAGGTCGTCGGCGGTGAGTCCGCGGCCGGCACGCGCCGCGACCACGGCCGCGCGGACCACCGCGTTCTTGATGTAACCCCCTGTCATATCGAAGGTTTCGGCGAGGGCGCGGAAGTCGACCTCGCGCAGGCCTGCCTGGGGCGGCAGCAGCTGGCGCCACAGCTTCTCGCGCTCCTCGACCTCCGGCTCGGGGAACCGGACGCGGAAGTTCAGGCGGCGCTGCAGCGCCGGGTCGATCGCGTTCTCGGCGTTGGTCGTCAGCACCGAGACGCCGTCGAAGCTCTCCATGCGCGAAAGGATGTAGTTGACCTCGAGGTTGGCGAACCGGTCCTGGGCGGTCTTGAGCTCGGTCCGCTTGCCGAACAGCGAATCGGCCTCGTCGAACAGCAGCATCGCATGTGCATCCTGCGCCTCGTCGAAGATCTTGGCGAGGTTCTTCTCGGTCTCGCCGACGTACTTCGACACCACGGCGCTGAGGTCGATGCGGACCAGCTCGAGGCCGAGCTCGGACGCCACGACGCTGGCCGCCATCGTCTTGCCGGTGCCGGGCTCGCCGGAGAACAGCCCGGCGACGCCGCGCGACAGGCCGAGGTGGCGCTGGTAGCCCCAGCGCTCGAGGATCTGGGCGCGCTCGCGGACCATCGCGATCATGTCCCGCAGCGTGTCGATCACGTCGTCGGGCAGCACCAGCTCGGCGAACCGCGCTTTGCGGTGGACGACCGCGCCGTAGCTGCCGATCCGGAGCGCCAGCCGGCGGCCGATCGCGGCCTCGAGCGCGTCGCGGTCGATCGGCGCGCCGGCCGCGGCGGCGTAGCGCGCGGCCTCGGCAACGACGTCGGCGATCGCGCCGGGGCCGACCACGTAGCGCGCGGCGAGCTCGGCGGCGTCGCCGGTCATGCCGTGCGGTGCGAGCACGGCGTGCCAGGCGCGCTCGCGGTCGGCGAGCTCGGTGCGCGGCAGCGCGAGGCCGAGCTGAGGCCGGCGCAGCTCGAGGTGACCGCCGCGGCCCGACGATGCCGCGATGACCAGGCCGGCGATGTGGCCGAGCGCGTCGGCGTGCTCGGGCGCGACCGCGCCGCGCTCGTCGTACAGCGCGTCGGCCTCGCCGAGCAGCGGCACCGCGCCGCGCAGCCGGGCGGCGGCGAGCGCCTGGCCGAGCAGCGGGGCGCGGGTGCGCGCCTCGAGCGCGAGCAGCGCGGGGATCGGGATCACGAGCAGCGGCCGGCCCAGCGCGCGGGCCAGGCGGTGGGCGGCGGCGCGGCGGCCGGCGCCCCGTGGCCCGCGGATCACCACGGCGAGGTCGGGCGCCGCGGCGACCCGCGCGGCCAGCGCGTCGAGCGCGGCGATCGCCGGGGCGGGCAGCACGACGCCGAGCTCGGCGTCCGGAGCGACCAGCTCGAGCACGCTGGCCAGCGGCGGCTGGAGCCCGTCGTCGCCGAGCAGCCAGGCGAGCGTGGCGCCTGGGATGTCGAGCGTGGCCGCCAGGCCCTCGCCCTCGATCGCCACGGCGCGGCCGCGGCGCAGCGGGCTGCCGTGCGCGATCGCCCGGATCAACCCGGCCAGCTGCGCCGGCTCGGCCTCCAGGATGTCGGCGCAGGTCTCGAGCGTGAGCTGGGGGCCGCGGCGCGGCGCGAGCGCGTGGCACAGCTCGCGGGTATCGAGATCGAGCGCGTAGGCGACCGCGACCAGCAGCACGCCACTGCCGGCGGCGTCGACGCCGAGCCGCTCGGTGAGCGTGGCGAGCCGCGACGCGCCCGCCGCCGCGTCCGCCGCCGCGATCGCCTGCGCCAGCGCGCCGGCCGCCTTGCGATGGCTGCCTAGCGGCCGCAGCGTGCCGCCGGCGATCCGGTCGAGCGCCGCCGGGTCGCGCAGGTAGATCTGCGACGCGATCCGGGGATCTGCGAACCCGGCGCCCGCGTTGAGCCGGCGCAGCAGCGCGGCCTCGGCGTGGAGCCGCACCGAGGTGATCGCGGTCGCGAGCGAGCTATCCAAACGGCCTCCGCCACCACGGCCGGCTGGCGAGCTCGGCGAGCTCGGCGGGCTCGCCCAGCGTGGTCGGTCGCTCGGGCTCCGGCGGGAGCTCGGGGCCCACCAGCGTGGTGGGCGGCGCCGGGGCGTCGGCGAGGTCGGGGCCCACCAGCGTGGTGGGCGGCGCCGGGGCGTCGGCGAGGTCGGGGCCCACCAGCGTGGTGGGCGGCGCCGGGGCGTCGGCGAGCTCGGGGCCCACCAGGGTCGTCGGGGGCCGCGCGGCGTCCGGTGCCTCGGGGCCCGGGCCGGCGAGCGTCGACGCCGGCCTGTGCGCGTCGGGATCGCTCGGGGGGGGCGGCGGCTTGTCGCCGGGCGCGCTGGTGGTCTTGGCCGCGTCGTGGCCGCCGTCCATGATCTCGTCCTGCGCATCGGCGAGCGAGCTCAGCTGGCCGCGCAGATCGGCGACCTGCGCCGACAGATCGGCGATCTGTGCCCCGAGCGCCTGGGCGTTCAGATCGTCGACCCGCGACAGGCTGGGCTGGAGCACCGCGAGCGCGCGCTCGAGCAGGTCGCGGCGGTCCTCGGCGAACACGAACTCGCCGCGCTCGCCGCGCCCCGACACCGCGGTCTGCAGCGCCGCGAGCGCACGCGCTTCGAGCGCCGGCAGGCGCAGCGACGAGAGCGCCACCTCGCCGCGCTCGAGGATCAGCCGGATCGTCCCGAGCAGCTGGCCGCGCGAGGCGATCGCCGCGCCGGCGATCGCCTCGTGCTCCGCCAGCGGCAGCGCGTCTTGCCCGCGCGCCTGGACGTCTTCTCGCTGCTGCGACTCGAGGCGCGCGGCCTCGAGATCGTCGACCAGCTTGTCGTGGCGCAGCACCGGCTACTCTTCGGTCTTCTCCCACCACTGGCACCACCAGTTGCCGCCGACGAGGATCCGCAGCTTGGGGTGCCAGCAGTACGCGAGCTTCTCGTCGGGGTTCAGGTAGAACAAGCAGTTGTCGCAGCGCTCGTCCCCGTAGGGCTGGCCCTTGAGGACCGAATCCTCGGCGAGGTGCTTGAGCTGCAGCGCGAGCTTCTCGTCGATCTCTTTGGGCTCTGGTTTGGGCAAGAGGTCATCGGCCATGGGCGGGCCGAGCTTACCAAAGCCTTGTCACGACGGGGTCATTTGCGGCGCAGTCGCTGCGCGAACCAGGCGACGGTCTCCGCCATGCCCTGCTCGACCAGATGAGACGGTGCGTACCCCAAAGCTCCGATGATCTTGTCGATCGAGGCCTGGGAGTGCGCGACGTCGCCGGGGCGCGGCCCCTCGAACACCGGCTCGGCGGTGGCGACCTCGGGGAACTCCTTGGCCAGGTTGTCGCGGATCATCGTGAACAGCTGCTTGAGGTCGGTCCGTCCGTTGCATCCGCAGTTGTAGACCGTGCCGGTCACCGCCGGATCGGTCGCGGTGGCCGCCAGCAGGTTCGCCTGCACGACGTTGTCGACGTAGCAGAAGTCCCGGCTGTTGCTGCCATCGCCGAACATGACCACCGGCTTGCCCTCGACCAGCGACGCCAGCCAGCGTGGAATGACCGCGGCGTACGGGCCCTCCGGATCCTGGCGGCGGCCGAACACGTTGAAGTAGCGCAGGCCGACCAGCTGCAGGCCGTAGACGTCGTGGAACACCTGCGCGTAGATCTCGTCGATCCGCTTGGTCGCCGCGTAGGGCGACAGCGGCTTGCCGATCCGATCCTCGTACTTGGGGAGCCCCGGGTGATCGCCGTAGACCGACGACGAGGACGCGTAGACCACGCGGCCGACGCCGGCCTCCTTGGCGGCCCAGAGCACGTTCAAGAACGCGTCGACGTTGTGCGCGTGCGACGCCACCGGGTCCTTGATCGACCGCGGCACCGAGCCCAGGGCGGCCTCGTGCAGCACGATGTCGACGTCGGCGACCGCCTCGCGCGCGACCGCCG
>Ga0302321_100001093_pt1 | contig 23224 bp, 17 predicted proteins | sample Fen_T0_1_FD_202505 | JGI IMG/M metagenome (GOLD analysis project Ga0302321, IMG submission 202505) | Peat permafrost microbial communities from Stordalen Mire near Abisko, Sweden - Fen_T0_1 | ecosystem: Environmental > Terrestrial > Soil > Wetlands > Permafrost | place: Sweden: Abisko...
TTGGCTCGTTGCCGTGGCTCCGTTCAGCAGCGTGACCAGCACGGAGTTTGGCTCGTGGCTGGGTCGACCCATCACGCGGAGCCGCTGTCCGCCGGTGAGCCAGACCTCAGCACGCAAGGTTCCGTCGGCGTCGTGAGTGACGATCAGCGGCGGGGGCTCCTCCACGGGTGGCGGCGGAGCGAGGACGGCGGTCTCGTGGGGCGCCGGTGTGACCACCGAAGCTGTGACAGGTCCCGACGTCGGCACTACGGGCGCGGCTGCTGGAGGATCCGACCCAAACCAGCCAGAAAGCGAAACGCCGAGCAGAAAAGCGAAGCCTGCTCGATCGAGCTTTGTTCCGTTGGCTTCACCGCTACCCGTAACTGCCAACAGTGCCAGGTTTGGATCGACCGAGAAACCCGGCGTGGGAAACACTCGAACACCGGCCAAGCCACCGATCACGAAATCGGACGTCGACACTTTTGCGTCGGGCCCGGCGGACGCAGAGCTCCCTCGCAGACCAAGGGCCGCGCCAGCGTACGGCGAAACGGACTCGCCAGGAGTGAACCAATATTCGACCCGCGGCATCACGGCGTAGGCGTTGCGCGTCAGCGCGGGAGTACCATCCCGACCGTCGGTGACGCGCGATCGGCTGCCGTGCAACGTCAGCCCCACGAGCCACGATTCGGCGGGTCGAATGCCCAATCCAAGCGTAAAGCCCGAAGCTTCTGGACCCAGATCCGTACTCGTCGCGGTGGCACTGTCGCCGTCCATCGACGTCTTCGTACGCTCGTAGGCGAGCGCGTTGGCTCCAAAGCTGAGTTGGATCGGCCTGGTGACTCCCTGAGCGAGCGCAGCGGCACTGCTGAATAGAGCCGCGGACAGAACAAAGAAACGCAGCGCGAAAACAATGGTTTTTCGTGAGATTGGGCTCATCAAGGCCTCGAACGTTGTGCGTGCATCCACGTGAAATCGGTACGGAGTAGAGAATCAGGCGCAGGTCCGCGCTGCTTGCGTGCTGTCGCACGGCGCCGCGCAATCCCGCGGTGATACTCACGCCGCAACCTCAACAGCGCGGCTCAATCTGCTTAACGGATTCGCAAGAACACGAGCGTGTCGGTGATCGAAGGCTGAAGGGCTGGGGCGGCTCGCTGTTTAAGGGTCTCGAGCAGCTCCGATAGGCCTCCTAGCAAAGTCGGAAGCCGAACCACTGCGCCCGATCGGCTGCGGATTAGTATCCAACTTAGCCGGACCGAAAACCCGACTTCAACAATGTCTTCCCAGTTGATGTTTCTTGCCTTGCCCCAAGGGGAACGGTACGCCAGCCCCGACTCAGACCACGACGCTCGCGCGCACGTGAATTCGAGCAAAAGTAACAAGACCACCGCGGTAAAAGACGAACACGCGATAACCCCCGTTCTTACCTGATCCGGAGGTACCTGCAGAAGTATGGCCCAGACCCCGAGGGAGATTAGCGCCAGAACCCAAACGACCGCACGTGCCGCCAACGGGTAACGCGCGATGCGCGTGCCACTAGTTGCACCGCTGCTCGCCGTCGCGTTTCGAGCCGCCGATCGCAATGCAAGCAAGATCGCGCCCGCGGCGAGTCCGCCGATAATACCTGACATTTGAATCTCCTCTGTTTACTTCAGCCGTTCGCGCCGCCCGACCTTGCGCCCGCTGTCATCGGCGAAGGCCAACGCGCTGGCGCACGGGCAACCCACATTCATTTTGTTCGTCGCTGCCGAGAGTGAGACTGGGCGACCCGTTCGTGTGCCACGCGACCATTCGATCGCGCGCGTCTTGAACTAGTCGGTCATCCCGTCGGATCGGTTGCGCGAAATCGAACCGCGAAGTTCAAGTTTTGGACGGGCTGCTTCCGAACACGGCTCTCAAAAAAATGGCGCGCCACCCCAACCCCGTATTGCGATGACCGTGCCGCCCAAGATCGGCACTGCGGTGTAGCCCCAAAAGTGGATCCAAAAACCGGCCCGCTCGCCCCAGCGACGTTTCATCGCGGTGAGCTTGGACAAAACGGTCGGGCGCAAAACGCGCAGGACCATCGTCAGCAGACCGAACGCAATCATCGCAAACCCAATACAGACCGTCGTGATGTTCATTTATTGCTCCGGTGCGCCTAGGGGTTGCTCCCGACTCGTTTCAGGCGCTTCACCAACTCATCGGTCGCATCACCGGGCCGGTTGCGTGAAATCGAACGAGGCCGCCTTTTTTGGGCGCGCAGCCCGGCCGGAGAACGACGCCATGCGCCGACGGCACGACTCGAGCGCGGCCGGCCAACAGGCGGAACCCAGGACCTCATTGAGCGCGTGGCATCGCCGAAAGTCGGGGCCCCACGCAGTTGGATTGCTCAAAGGCACCCGTCATCCGGCTTCGGGGGAAGCCCGTTCTCCATTTCCTTCGGACACTTGTCGAGTCCGTCGCGCACGCCATCCCCATCGTAGTCGCTGCAGCCGTCCTCGGGGAAAGGACCGTTGCCATCTTCGAATTGGGAAATGATGCAGGTGTCCACTGCATCGGGGATCCAATCGCCGTCGGCGTCACCGCAGGGGCCACCACACGCGATGTGGTGGATCTTTCGGTTCGTGCACTTGCTGGCACATTGACCAACGCAGCAACTCTGCGCAGCAGGGCAATCTTCATTGCCATCGCAGTTTGAAACATTGGTGCCAGAACATTGGCTCGCGTCCGACACGCACGTCGCGGTCCGATCGCAGCAGATTTTCGGCGATGGACAGCTGACGGTGATCTGATTTCCCGCTGCGTCATAGCTACCGCGACATTGCACCCAGCCCGGTCGGTCATCGCCGAGCGTCATCGGATCGTCCACGAGAACGGGCGACCCGGCCGCACCGCCCGCGTGGGTGCCACCGGCCGCCTGCGCGCCGCCGTCCGCGAGGACAGCGCCTCCGGGACTACCCGTGGTCCCGCCGCCGGGAACAGGGCGTGCCCCGCCAAAGCTGGGTTTGCCATTGCCGCCGTCCCCGGTTGTTCCTGCTCCGTGCACCACGACTGCACCGGCGACTCCAATCTGAAACGCACCGCTGCCACCGCGACCAGATTCATCAGACGCGCCCAGAAACCCGAGCCCGCTGCGAGCACCGCAACCGCAGAGTAGCGCCAAAAGCAGGAACAACGTCGGACGACTCATATTCCTTTACCCCTCCCGGGCGAACCTTCCAGAACGCCTAGCTTGCACGATGCCGAGACCGAGAACGCCGAAGCCGAGGAGTCCGAGCAACGCACCGGGCATTGCAGGCGCCGCGGCGGGTGCGCGCGGGCAGCCATCGTTTGGCTTCGGTGGGTACCAATCCTCGAGCGATGTTGGGCACTGGTCGATCCCATCACGAACCCCATCGCTGTCGAAGTCACTGCAGCCATCTGCTGGGAATGGTCCGTTTCCGTCTTCAAACTGCGAAATGACGCAAGCGTCCATGCTGTCCGGAATTTGATCGCGGTCAGTATCGACGCACGTTCCGAATGGACAAAAGTCCCTGAAATCAGGCACGCCGTCGCCATCAGTATCTAGAAGCGTCGCCGACGGTGCAATCAGCAGATTATCCGGCACGACACTCAGTTTCCCGCCTGTTCGGTTCGCCATGTCCTGCAGGAATACCTGGTCTGTCGTGATAGGCGCCGCCTGTAGCGTGTTCGCGCTGCTGGCAGTTGGAAAGACTCGTCCTCCAAGCGTTTCGACAGACGCTGGCGACCTGCGTGCAGCGGTCGCGGTCAGGCTTTGCGCACCCTCCATGAAAAGGAAACCGTGGCCTTCAATGCCACGCGCCAGGAGCTGAGCAGTCACCCGATCGCCCCATCCGGCCGAACCGGGAGCGCCGGGATCCAATGGGTCCGTGTTCCCGTCACGGCAGCCAGGGAGTTCGCTGGCGTTCTCGCCACCATCGGTTAGGAACATGGCCTGTCGGACGTTTCCGGGCGCCGGCAAGCCCGCGGGGAAGTCTCCCGCAGTGATGCACATCGCCTGCGCGAGAGGTGTCACGCCCTCGCAGCTCTCCGTTGGCTCGCTAATCTTTTTTGCCGCGTCGATATGCCAGTATTTCGATGACTGCCAGAGCGTGAACGCGCGCAGCGGCGAAACGAACCCATCTGGGCTGTCAGGCGTCACGGTGAGGTGGTCGAACGTCTTGGGATCGTTGTTAGCAATCTCAGTGAAGACGAGAATGCTTACCAGGCGATCGGCCACGTTGGGACACGTGGTGTCGTAGACGTCCGTCGAAGAGACGACAATGCCGGTGTCGTCGACTTTCTTGATGTCGTAGGCGTCACCTTGCAGATACGCCTGCAGCAACTCCTGCACCGCCAGCCCCGCTGCGTAGCAGCGCGTCGGAGCTGTGCCGTCCGCTTTCAAAACTCCATCGGAGCGTTGCGCAGCCATCGACCCGGAATGGTCGACGAGGATCTCCATCCGACAAGTGCCCGCTGCTGCCACCCGAGTGAATGCGAACAAGGTCAATATCCCTACTAGAAATGCGCTGAAAAGTCGATTCATGTTCATGTCCCTCTTCCTGTGAAGATCGGCAAAACCCGACCGAGCGAGACCTGACGAATCAGCACCCGCTGTCGTCGGCGCGAGCAAGCCGCGCCAAAGCCTCACGTCACGGACGTATCTCACAACGCATGTTTGCAGCGTGGTGATGATTTTGACTCGCGCTTGTCATCGAGAGGAATGCGAAAAGTCGTCGAGCGCAGCTGGCCGTGATGAATCGATGTCGAAGCGGTAACCAAACTTCCGATCGCTTCGCAAACGCCATGCTTGCTGCTTGAGTTTGCGGCGAATCGCGTAGACGCGAACACGAACGACACTTTCGCTGGCCTGTCCGGAACGAAGAGCATCGATAGTCAATTCTTCGGTCGTCGACCAGCGCGCGGCGTTCTGCAACAGGTGGTGCATGAGTCGAAACTCCACGAGAGTCAGCCGCGCGTTCACGTCGCAACAAGTAAGCGTGAGAGAAGCCGCGTCGAGCTTGATGTTCTGCCGAGTAGTCATCAGTCGCGTGCGAACCCGCGCGATCAATTCTGCGTTTGCGAGTGCGGCAGGCCAGCGCACGCAATCGGTCGCACCAGCCCGGAGCAGATCGAGAATCATTGAACCGCTCCATCGATCGACGATCGAAATGACTGGCGTCGCGAACTTCAGCTGACACTCGCGAAGAGCCGCAAATGGCTGGAGAGTGCCCCAGCCATTCAACAAGAGTGAGATCGAGGGCGCAGTGACATCCTCGGGGTCGTCTGAGGTTTGCACACTGCCAACATGCGGCGCGAGGAGTCTCTCCAAGCGCCGGGACAGACTTCGCGTCGTGGAACTAGACATGCAGAGAAGGGCTGTCGAACCGCCGTTGCAAGGCTCGTGAAGGCGTTCAGCGCCTTCCGAGCGACTACGGGTGGTGTGACTCACGAGCCACTCTTCGGGCAAATGGGTCGTTCGTTGCCGAAAAATCGCCGCTCACACGAGAACGGAAAGCCGATGCACGCTGCAGAAAAGTGTGCACCGTTCATTCACTTCACGGAAGCAAGGCAGGACAGATCGACCGAGAGCGGGCTATCGCGTCGCGGCCGCGCCTCGTGCTCAATCTCGAGCACCACGTCCTCGAGCTTGGAGAGGTCGAGATCAGAATTCGAAGGTGCCGCATCAGCGCCCGGAATCACAAGTCGCCAAGACGCGCGCGCTACAGATTGACCATAGAGCGACGTGTTCCCTTGGGCAGCACCGAAGGTATTCACCCCGGCTTGAATGACGGCGAAGGCATCCCCGCTCGAGTTACTCCCACTACCCAGTGCCCATACCTGAAGGTCCGAAGACCCGCAGCTCCGCATGACAGCTGCGCCAGACATCGAGAGGTTCACCTGGGCCTCGTTATCGCCCAGAAAATCCCCGACCAGTTGAGCACGGACGGAGCTGACCCGATCGGCGCACACGTCCGTGGACCACAGTCCGTTGCCGGGCTGCAAATTCGTTGCAAACGTGATGCCCACGCCACCGTGTGCGTCGAGGTTTTCGTTCTTCAACAAGATCTGGCGGAATTGGTCGCCTTCGGTAAGAGTTTCGCCGGTAACCTCGTCCTTGCGCGGTCCGAGAATGCCAAGCATTTTTCGAACTGAGACTGCCTTCGGATAGGGCTGCTCGGAACCGAACGCGGTCCGGTAGCTGTTGTAGATTTGGTTCATGCAGGTCTGAAAGAGCGGCATGCTGATGCTGTTGCGCGCGTTGAGCACCGCGCCACCAAGCCCATTGATCGGAGTGTTCACCTCGTACTCAAGGGCCCGCCCGACCAGGAACAACTGGCGCTGCGCCACCGCTCGAGCACTCAGCAACTGGAGCGAAAGGCTGTCGCGCATGATGCGGAACGATGGATCGTGCGCCGGGTTCAAGGACGAGACCGCCAGCGCTTGCCCGCGCTCCTCGAAGATTCGTTTCGCCTGCATGACCGCGTTCACTGCTCGGGCCCGGGCTTCGTGCACGCCAACGATCGTTTCCTGGATGTCCACACCGAGTTGCGCCAGGTCGATGGTTTCTTTCTGAATCGCGCCCATGCCGTCAATCAGCTCGATTTGTGCGTTGGCCTTTTCGAAGTGCATTTGCTGCGCGGTTTGCACTTCTTGCTTGCTGACTTCGAGGCCGGTTTTGGCCATCTCGAGCACGCCCGTGACGACCGCGAGCCCCGCGGGAAAGCCGCCATTGAACAGGCTCGATTGAGAGGTCATTTGCAGCATCGCTTGCGCAGCATTGATGACACCCTCGGAGAAGGTGATCGCCTTTAGCTGATCGCCCGACGCTCGCACGAATGTCAGGGTGTCTTCGTGCACATGCTGCTTTTCAGCAAGCACGCGGGTGTCGATGGCAATCTTGTCTTTCATGCCTTGAATCGAGCTGAGCGAATCTTGAAGCTTCGTGTTTGCGCCTTCGAGTTGAAGCAGCAACTGACCCACTTCGCCCTCGTCGTTTGTTCCGCACTTGGCCCAGTCGTCCTCGGTCTTGACAGCGCCCACGTCGAACGAGGTGCCGCAGATCTCGGCGATACGGCTGGCATAGCTGGTCGCGATTTGCAGCAGTTCTTGGCGCAACGCGGCTTCATTCTGCTCGAAATCGCGATTGTTTTTGGTGTACGAGGTTTCGAGAGAGACGTAAGAGTCGATCGCTTCTCGAGCAATCGCCTGCATCTGTCCAAAGTTCGTGTTCGATCCGGGACTCGCATTCTTCGGGCTGTAGACGAACGGCACGAAGCCGTCCGGAACGCCAAAGCTTGCGGCGCCGCGGACCACCGAGCCGAAGCCGTCATCGAGTGGGCTCAAGATCCCAATGAAGCGAGAGGCGACGTTGGGTGGCGAGGTGCCCCAAGTGTTGAGCGCGCCCGCTACCGCTGCGACCTCGAAGAAGGTCATCACACTGCGTTCTTGCGCGTCGCGGATCCGGTCACTCTGCGTCGCCACCTCGTTGGCGGCAGATACCCGCGAGCGCTCGGCGTCGATCGAGCTCAGGACATTGAGAAGCTGCGTGAGTGCGCGAACGGACGGATAAGTATCGGTTTGCGTATCTTGCGCGGCGGTGGCTGGCATCGCTTTGGCTCCCTCCGGCGAAAGCAACCGCAGATATTCGAGAATTTCCGGCTGAAGCACCCAGGTTGCAACGGGATCTAGGGCGTCGGCGGCAGTGTCGTAGCGTTGCAACTCGGCGATGGCTCCGCCGGAAGTGAACGAGTCCTTCAATGCGTCCACCACTTCATTCTGGGCAACGAGCACGGCTGGCGCGATGGTTCGTTGCATGAGCGCGCCGAACTTGAGTTCGCTCTCCAAGTCGTGCGTGTAAAGACTCAGCTCGTCGAGAGCGCATCCAATTGGAGCAAGTGCACCGCAGTTCGTTTGGCCCCGCGCGTCAAGGAAACCAGACGCCTGCATCCCGCTCGCGCAATTCTGTGCGAGCTGATCGAAATCGAGCGACGCGCCAGCCATCGCCGCATACAACGGCTCCGAGAACCGCGTCTGCAACCGATCGAAGCACTTGAGGCGATTGTCGACGTGCGTCGCGTCGTAGGACTTGTCACAGCCTCGGTAGACGATGCCCCGGTCCCCCTGCTGAGGGCAGGATTCACCCCAGCCAAGAATGGCGGCGGTTCGAGGATTATCAGCGGTCGGCAAAGGCGGGGCCGGCGGCATGCCGACGTCCTTAGTCAGGCTGAAGCTCGGCTTCGGTGCGTGTGGTACGTAGCCGAGCTGCACGGTACCCGTCAGCGTCACGGGCTGCCCAAACATGCCGTAGACGCGCTCTTCGAATGTCCCGCTCAAATCGCCGGTCCCATCCGCGTTGAGCATCAACTTCAATTTGCGTCCGATATCGCGAGCGAAGTGGTTGCGCTTGCCCGCGAACGCAGCCGGAAACACCTGGCTCGCGTTGAGCTCGATTGGTTGCCCAGGCGCGTAGTTGCCATAGCCGGTTGCCGGGCCTTTTGGCGTTTCAGGAAAGAGCAAGGAGGCGCTCGGGTCGAACCTCACTTCCACTGAACCATTCTTTTCGATCAGATCAACCTGCAGCTGCGCGTGGCCGAGCGAGACCTGCCCACCTTCGTAGTTCAGCACGCCACGATAGGTGCCGGTGAGGCCACTGTGCATCGGGGTGTTCACGATCACATTGCCGAGACTCGTGAAGATCTTGATGGAACCCGGGGTGTCTTGACCTTTGAGCTTCGACGAATCGACGTGAAACTTCAGCGTCGTGCCCCCCTGGAACTCACCGCGATAGTCGTCGATGCTCAAATGGGGAGCGTCGAGTTGAACGCGGTATTGCACGGGAATCTTGCTAGTTGTGACGAGTCGGACCGTGAGCTCTCGGTCCGTATCCGACAGTAGCGCTGCGGCGGGCTCAGCCGTCACCGTGCCGGCGAAATCGGTCGTGGGAACTGGGTCTTGGTCTGGTTCGCCGTCAGCGAGGCAGCGCGCACGCGCCGAGCAGGTCTTGCCATCGGTGCACAGATTCTCTTGATTGCACTCTTGGACGCATTCTCCGAGGTCACAGTGCATTCCCTCCGAGCAGTCCGCGCTAAGCACGCAGAGGATTTTCGAAGTGCGCGCCTGCGGCGTTTCGCTGCCCACGCCGACGCCGGCGGCGCCCGCACTATCGCTATCACCGGCGCCAGCGGCGCCCGCTGAGCTGTCGTTCACAACCGCCAAAGAGGCATGTGAGCCCGAGCCGCATGCACTGGAAGCAACACCGACGCACACAAATAGTAACCACTGATGAGTTCTCATGATCTCGCTCGCTCCCTTGGAAACAGCCGAATTACTGCGACCCAGCCCCGGCAGCGCCGTCATCAATGACGTCGACTAGCTTCGTCTCGTTGCTCTCGCCGGGCGCGCCATCTTCCTTCTCGATTCCGACACCGCCGGGGCCGCCGGGGCCCGCGGAGAGGGTCGTTGCAGTCATCGTCGGCGCGTAGAGCGTCGCGAACACGACAATCGAGGGGCCTCCACCGCCTGCGCCTCCCGGACCTCCGGGTCCGCCGTTTGCGCCGTTCGCGCCATCCTGTCCTTTCTCGATAGCGGGAGTAGTGGCGCTATGGTCGGTCGGACTCGCGCTTCCACCGCTCCCCACGGCGCCACCAGGCTGGCCCGCTGCTCCTGCGCTCGGCGCACCGCCTTTGCCTCCAGCAGAACTCGTCAGGCTCGAGTGCACGATGGTGAGCTTGCTCCGCCAAGAGAACACGGCAATCGACGCGCCGCCGCCCTGTCCTCCCTTCCCACCAACTCCGCCGCAGCCGCCGAAGCCGCCCTGGCCACCACCCGCGCCCATGAAGACCGCGCCGGAGTAGTACCAACGCTGCGTTTTGCAATCGGCGAGTGTGTTGTCGTAATAGCGACAGGCGTCGCCACCGCCGCCACCGCCACCGGACTCACCCGTGGCCCCGATGCTTCCCTCCCCACCGATATTCGTGGGGAGGTAACCACCTGCCGTCGCCTCACCGAAGCCAGCGCTAGCCGGCACTCCCGCCGCGGCGATTTTCCCCGGCTGCGCCTTTTGATTGACCGCCTTTCCTCCAGGCAGCCCACTCTCGCCAGACGTGTGCAACGCGATATCCGTGTAAGTCTTGTTGCCGCCGGTTCCACCGACTCCGCCACGAACGCGATCACCGTTCGGGCAAGTCACCGTGCCCCTCGATCCACCAGTGCGCAGCGTCTGACACGCGGGCGAAGGGACCACTCCGCCATCAATATAGTTGCACTGCGAGCCTGCATCGTCCCCAGACGCGCCCGTCGGAGCCGCCGAAGTTACGGCCTTAACTGCTGCGCCTGGTTTGCCCGCGGCTCCCTCGCCCGCAGTGATGGTGACGCCCGAGAGCGTCACCGCGCCCGAATCAACGATCATCGCGCCAATCGAGCTTTCGCCCGCCTTCGCCGCGTCTGCCGAGCGAAGCTCCAAACGATCGATGACAACTGCCGCAGCCGTGCCGCGAACCACGAGCGCAGAACCGCTCGCCGGCGCAACCTTCACCCGAGCGTTTGTGCGGGACCAATCTGAGCAGTCGTATCCTCCGAATACGCTTACTGCGTCTTTACTGACGACAATGTTGTCGGTGTACTCGCCCATGCAGACGTACACGTCTTGCTTGCCAGCCGCCGCGAGTTCGACCCCGTGTTGAATCGTCTGGACCGGCTTACCGAGCGTTCCGTCGGCAGCGTCCGAGCCGCTTGGTGACACGAAGATGGCGTGTGAAACGTCGCCATCAATGCCATCGCAGTTCGAATCGAGGAAATCATCATCGGGAATGTCACTCGTGCTCGCGGGCACGCAGCTGGGGGGTTCGCTCGAGGTCGATGCTCCTGATTCACCCCCTTCACCCGCCAAAGCGCCGCCGGACTCGGCTCCCGCAGCACCACCGTGCTCGTCCGAAAGCGCGCCGCCTTCGCCGCCCGAGCCACCTTCGCCGGTCGCGCCGCCGGCACCGATAGCGCCGACACCAGCGCTAGCCCCGGGCGACGAGCAAGCCGACGCGATTGCGCCCGTTAGCAGCGAAAATGCACTCAACAATACCCACGGCGCCGTGCGCATGATTCTTCCTTCCGCCCCGTCGGCCTAAAGAGGCGACGGGGTTGCTACTAAACCCCGCGCGCTCACTGCGACGGGCTCAGCTTTCTCATCGGTCAGCGATCGGAGGCGGTTGCTAAGAAAGTGCGCCCGACTTCAAAAAAGTTCCGGTCCGCCCGCGGCTACGTGAGGAACGAGCCCAAATTCAGAAAACCGAAGTAACGAGTCCGATTTTGCGCAACCGGTTGGCGCCGCTGACCGATTGGTTCTTGAGGTCCGCGAATTCGTGGACCTGTCCCAACCTCAAACTCAAAGAGCCGCGGTGCGCGGTCGGCGGAAGGGCGCATGTTCAAAGTTGTCGATCCGAATTCGTCGATCTACATCGAGCTGACCGCGAGTGGCGCGAGCCACGTCGTGGAATTTCCGCCAGCTGAGGAGCGGGCCTTCGTCGTCGGCTCAACTGAGCGGGCGAGCCTTCGCGTGAGCGGGGTCGGCGTCGCCCCCGTGCAGTTCCACCTCGAAAGGGAGGACGATGCCATCTGGCTCATCCCGGCGTACGGAATCGCTGACCTCACGGTAAACGCGATCTCCGTGCTCGGCCCGACACCGCTCGCGGAGCGCAGCGTCATCGAGTTCTGCGACGTTCGCGTCTACGCGGCGATTCGCGAAGCCGACCCCCTCTCTGTGGGCGACGACCGGTTCACCGCACACGACGTGAACGCGGAGGCGGCACGCGCGTCCTATTCGCTGAGGCTGCCCGGAGAGAACGATTCGACGGTGCTTGCAATGCGCCCGGTTCGTCCTTCGGCCGCACCCCCCGCCACCATCGGGCCCGGCGGCAACCGCGAAGAGCTTCGAAACACACTCTCGCTGAGTCACAACCCCAATGATTCCGATATGAGCGCCACGAGTCGGCAGTCGCGCGTCGACGCCCCCATGATGCACCGACACTACCAGGACATGCAGCGGCTCCTGCCCAATTCGCAGTTGCCAGAGCACGGGGCCACTGGGGCACCCGACTTCACGCTGTACGGCACGCAGATCATGGCGCCGTACCGACCGCCACCGCAGCCGACCGCCGAGATCCACGGCGTGCCTCAGCGCATAGAGAGCCTGGGGGCGCCCGAACCGAAAGTGTTCCAAGAAGCTCGCCTCCCAGAGCAGTTTGGGAGAGCACACGTCGAGGGGAGACAACAGCCTGTTCCGTCTCGCCCGTGGGCAATGCCCCGGGAGGTACCGAGTACAGATGACCCAACCACTCTCGAAAGTGCCGTCACTCCACCGGCGCTCGGGCGGCACCCGCTCGCACTTGCGACGCGAGACGAAGATCCGGTGCTCGATGAAGAGCGTTGGCGACATCGTCGCGCGACCGGGATTACTGCAGGCGGGACGACGCCACTTTCACCATTGGCGCGGCTCGGCCTGCTGACGAAAGCGCGCCCGCTCCTGGTCGGCTGCTTCACCGGGGTAGGCGCTGCACTCCTTGTCGTTCTGTTTCTCGGCGTTACTCGACTCACGCAGACTCCTCTACGCCGACCCGAGACGCGTCCGGGGCGGCTTCTGGCCGACTTGAAGTCTCTGTGCCCGGCACCAGTCGCTCCGGTCCCGACGCAAGCGCCGACGGCAGCTTCAGTCTCGACCGCACCCGCCGAACCTCCACAGGTTCACGGATCCGCAGGCACGGGCGCTCCCACGCACACCGCTCATCCCGACGACGAACCGCATAAGCCAGACGAGCAGCCCCGCTCAAGAGCTCTTCACTGACAACGACGGAGGCGACGCATGCAGGGTAAAGAGCAAAGCAAATGGACGGCGGCCGATGCAACCGATGAAGAACTGCGCGAGCCGCACTCCTTCGTCGCGGACGAGCTTCTCTCAAACCACATCGAAACGGCGGTTCTGCCACTTCGGGCCTATCTGAGAGTCGAGCAAGTTGAGATCGTCCGCGCCGCGCTGCGCTCGAGCATCGAAAGCGACCCAGTATCGCGCGTACTCGCGCACCGCGCCGTCCAAACCCCCATCGCAAGCATGACGCCAGCAAGTGGCTCAAACGAGCCACCGGGATGCGCTCGCGACGCAGCAACACCTCGAGACCGCGACATCAAGAAATAGGCACAGCAGGGGCCGTGCCGGCCCCGAGGGGACAAAAATGAGCTTCTACTCTTCGGAGTCGGGGTGCGCCTGTCTGAACGACTGGGACCGGCCGCTCACGATCAACCATATTGTGAACCTACTGCTCGACCTGAGGCGACCGCGGAGCGGCGCCAACAACCGAGTGATCGTGGTCATCGTCGTGCGCGAGTCGGTGCCGGCACCGGATGACGACTGGCTCAACTGCCTGCAAGCAAGTTTGCCGGCGATTCTCGACTGTTGTGAACACCTTTTGGTCGTGGTTGAAGGCTCGACCAGCGACCGTGCGCCAATTCGCACGGCTTTCCGAACAACTCGCCGAACGTCAACCAAGCGGACACCGCCTCGGACTTTTGACGTCCTGAGCACTGCCTTCAGCTACGCCCAGCCCTTTGCGCCACACGACGTTCTCGAGCTCCAGCGTCAAACGATGCGCCAGAGCTTCGCACCGCACTGGAGGTTCGGGTGAAGCGCGGCGCATTGCGCGGCAGCGCAAACGCCGGCGCACGACTTTCGTCGGAACCCACTCCGCATACACCAAAGGGCAATTCGCGATGACAACGGAAACAACCATGCGCGAAGTAGTGGCGCGGCTCCGCGCTCAGAATAGCGACGCCGTCCTTGAACTCGCGGAGTTCGACCACGCTCTCGACGAATTTCTGAAAAACCTCGAGCTCATCGCACCGACCTTTCAAGACCTCCACCAGGTAACGACCAAGGTCGTCGAACTCGGCAGAACACAAGCCTTGGCCTGGATCGCGATCCGAGATCAGGCGGCCCATCTCGACACGTGGATCGGTCAATTTCTGGGCGCATTTCGACAACTCCGGAACGCAGTGCAGGGTTGGAACATCGCGGGCGTGCCCAACGAATCGATTCTTCCGACGAGTGGGAAACGGCCAATCCCGTAGGCTGAGGAACAGCGTCCGGCGCGATAACCATCAACCGAAGCGACACCAAACATGATCAACGACGAGAGCAGTCCACGGTTTCTGATCGGCACAGTTCTACACGATCTCGCGGCCGACGCGGAGTCCGTCGTACTCATCGCCCAAGCGCTCGAAGGTCACGCCACGGGGTTTAGCAGTGGCGCCAAAACACAGAAACTCCGCGAGATGGCGGAGTTGGTGAAGAGCGCGGCATTGGCGCTCGGTATGGCATGCGCGAACATCGTGGGCGCGACGGAACGGCTTAAGATCGTCGTCGCCTTCGCTCAAGTCGATGAATCGGGGAACGGCGATCTGCCGTCATGAGCGCGACGCGGTTCTTCTGGAAGTGGAAGTGAGACCGCTTCGTTTTCAGTGCTGCGCAAGCGCAGCCGCGCTCGGCTGAAGCCCCCCGGCTCTTCGGGCAACATCACGGTGGCAGAACGCTTTTCGTTGACGCTTGAGGTCGTGGGTGCCACGCGGGTTGCGCTCGGCGGCGAGCCGAGCAGGCATCGCCGGGCGGACACTGTTCGACGACGGGGAGGCGTGTGGCTACGTCACTTGCGTGATTGGGCGTCGCTGGATGTGCAGCGCGCAACAATCATTGTTTGGCCATAGGTGTTGCCCCAACCTAGGATGGGAGTTCCGTGCGCTTCCTCCTCGACACCAATGTCCTAATTCCAGCCGAGCCCACGAGCGTCGCCGACGTCGAGTCCAAGACCTCGGCGATCGTGGATCTGCTGAGGCTCGTGTCGCAGGGGCAGCACACGCCCTTGATCCACCCAGCTTCCCTGCAAGAGGTCCTCCGAGATCGGGACGTCCCTAGACGAGACACGCGCGCCCTCCTACTCGGGAAGTATCTGCAGGTGCAGCATCCGCCCCGCACGAGCACGAGGCTGACCTCCGTGCTCGGCGTTCCACCCGTGGGGAGCCACAACGAGATCGACCTACTCCTGCTCTCCGCGGTCGAAGCCAACGCGGTCGACTACTTCGTCACCGAAGACGAGGGCATCCATCGACGAGCCCGACGCGTCGCTCTCGACGACCGCGTCTTGTCTGTTGCCGACGCAATCGTAGCGATTCAGGCCCTATTCCCGACCATTCCGCAACCACCGCCGTTGGTTGCGTCCGTGCTCGCGCATCAACTGAACGAAGCCGACCCCATCTTTCAATCCTTTCGAATAGACTACTCGGGATTCGACGACTGGCTCGCGAGGTGTAAGCGGCAGCAACGGCAAGCCTGGACTATCGGCGGCGTCGGCGGCACAGCCGGGTATGCTGGCATTTGCATCGTAAAGGAGGAGTCGACGAATGAGCACGGATTTACCGGCAAAGTTCTCAAAATCTGCTCGTTCAAGATCGCAGACGAATTTCGCGGCTATCGCTACGGCGAACTCTTGCTCAAGACGGTATTTGGGTACCTCGTCGAGAATCACTACCGCGGCGTGTTCGTCGAAACGTTTTCAAAGCATGATGGGCTCATTGATTTGCTCGCAGATTTCGGGTTCGCCGACGTCGGCGAGTCGGCAAAAGGCGAGCGCATCCTGTTCAAGTCGATGCACCCCGCGAAGCGCGAGGAAGCGCGCCTCGGGCCCCTGGACTTCAATATCAAGTACGGCCCCCATGCGATCAGTCTCGTCGGCGCCCGCGCTTTCATGGTTCCAATCCAACCTCAGTTTCACCAACTCTTGTTTCCGGAACTCGAACGGCAACTGTCGCTCGGAACCGAGTCACACTCGTTTGGCAACAGCATCCGGAAGGCCTATCTCTGCCACTCGCAGATTCGCAAGATCGCCGCTGGTGACGCGATTTTCTTCTACCGTTCACAGGACGATCAGGCCGTGACCGCTGTCGGCGTGGCCGAGCAGACTCTGGTCAGCGCCGATGCGGCTGAGGTGGCCCGCTTCGTCGGCAGGCGGACGGTGTATTCGTTTGCCGCAATTGAGCGGATGGCGACGAAGCCGATCCTCTCGCTGCTGTTTCGGTTCGCAAGAGGGCTCCCTGAGCCTTGGAAGCTTGACCTGCTCATACGGTCAGGTATCGTGAAGCGTGCACCCCAATCCTTCATGGAACTGCAGGAAAAGGCCGTCGGTTGGATAGCCACTCAACTCCATGTGCCGCGCTGATGTCGATTCGACCGGAGTTTGCCGCTCGGCTGCTCGCTGGCGAAAAGCAGGTCGAGTTCCGGAGGCGACCCGCTGCACGCGGTGTCACTCACATCCTCATTTACGCGACAAGTCCAGTGCGTGCTGTCGTCGGGGTGGCAGAGGTCGAACGGCTAGAGCGAGCGTCGCCTCGTGAACTCTGGAGCGCGTTCGCCGACGTCGCCGGCATAGCCCGGTCCGACTTCTTTGCCTACTTTGCCGGCACACGAATGGGATGCGCGTACGTCGTCAAGCGGATCTGGTCCTGCTCGCCGCCGACGTCACTTGGGCGGCACGGGCTGCCGAGGACCGCACCACAGGCGTTTCAATATATTGGTGGAAAGACGCTCGAAGCCGTGCTCAACCGATCCGTAGTTGCGGGAGCGAGAGCCACGAATACCGCCTAGGCGCAGGCGGGGTCAGCTGACCAACCGCGCGTCCTGGTTCGCTTCAGTCCAGCTTGGGCTCGACCTGGTCAGAGAACCCGAGTTCCTTCAGCGCCATCCGCGTCTCCTGAAGCTCCTGTTCGGAGACGCCCCCTGACGGCGCAACCTCCGCGATAATGCGCAGTTTCAGACCCTTCTGCGAAAAACGAGAGAAAACTTTGCTGAAGACTTGATTCCACTTCTGCCAAGGGACGTCGCCTTCCCAGCGAAATCCAGACATGTTGCGTGTCGAGGACGACGGCGGAGCAGGACTGTCCTTTCTGGTGGCCGTCTCCCGAGCCCACAGCGGCTTCTGTTCAGGTAAGGGAGCAGGATACGACGGCGACGTTCCGGATTTCGCGCCCTGTTGAGCAGCCTGAATTCTCTCAGCGTCTTCCTTGCGAAGGACGACTAAGTCATCGCCGATCTCGATCTCGGTGGCCGCCGTCTGTTTCCCAAATACAAAGGGTTCGTAGTGATCACCGCGCTTGCCTGCATAGGCTAGTTGTCCGTCTGTCACCCCGCGCGCGATTGTCGTCTTGATGATGTCCGGGCTCGAGAGGCGCGGGAACTTCGGCGAAGCATAAAAGGCGTCTCGCAATGCTTTCGTACTCCATTCCGGAAGCGCGGGAGGCCAGTTGCGGACGAGCGTGTTCAGACTGACGGCGTCTGTCAGTAAGTCTTCTTGGCGCAGGCGGCTCACAATTAGGTCGGCGATCGAGGCGGCTGCGCTAGAGTGTATTTTCCCGAGATCAATGCGCCGCAGCTGGTTTCCCTCGTCAAGCAAAAAGACGTTCTTGTACGTTTGCCAGACCGATTCGCGGAGGTAGCTTTTCGCCTTCGCGACGTTCTCCTTGAGCTGTTTTACCTGGGAGTCATCAAGCTTGAGGTCATCACGATCATTGAAAATATCAGTCCAAGCGAGGAGCTTTCGCGCCTCTTCCCTGAGCGTGCCGGCGTCCTCGGCGACGCTCCAGATGACGCCACTCTTGAATACCCGTGATGACTGACCGTGCTCGCGCGACATTGCATCGATGAGCGATCGAGTGCCAGGTTCAGCAAGCGCACGGTCAGGTCCCATCACCGCCAGGACGAGTATCGCCCTATCGGCAAGATCCCCAGTTTTGTCGGGAAAGAAGACGCTCTCGAGACTATTCCCCTTGCCAAACTCGTCCCGAATTGCCGTTCGCACCTGCTCATCAATGTTCGAGGCGGGGACGCTAGCTCTACGGTCGGCGAGGAGCTTGTTGAGATTTGCCTTGAACTCGAATCGATAGCCGCCCTTCTCGCCGTGCAGGTAGTAACACGCGTCGGACAGAGCTTCGAGGCACTGGTCGACACTCGCCAGATCGATTGAGGGTTCGCTCACAGCGAGGCGAATCTCTGGCAGAGTGGCCTCGCCCCGTTGTTGGCCGCCGTTCGACTCGAAAAAGATCGTCGTCGCGACTTTTCGATGGAGGCGCGCCTTCTTAACCGCTTCGGTCGCTTCCTTGTCCAAGCGCAGGGCGTGAGCCTCGGGTCGACCAGCCACGTCGGTCGTCACCGCGCCTTCCAATCGCTGCTCTCCGAGTTGCTCAAACACGGCTGCGCGGAACAACGGATCATCCAACGGTCCGGTGCCCAATGTAATCAGCGCATCTTTGTCTCCCCCCTTGTAACCGTCGCGATATGCGCGCGCGACCCAAAGCGCGAGCAGGCGAAGCACGCCTCGCGTCTGCTGGAACCGCGGGATTCCCCTCCACTTGCGTTCGAATACCGAGAGCGTGACAGGATGGAAGGGGTAAGTAGCTGCTATTGCGTCGTACGCCGTGTCAATTGGGAACCAGGTTGGCATCTGATCACGATGCTCCTGGATCCAGTCCGCGTACTCACGTACGGTCGCTTTCGCGTCCGCGGGAAGGCCCTCCCATTCGAAGAGTCGGCGTCGAATGATCTCCGACGTTTCAGTCTCGGCCGACATCATCACCGGCTTGCCAAGTCGATCGAGAATTTTCTTGAAGCGCTCGAAATCAGACTGGTCGTCGCCCGTCATCTCGAGCTCGGATGCCGGAATCGATACGGCGAGCACCACGTTTTTTCGCCCGCGTGCAACCTCGGAGAGGTTCTGAAGGAAGCTGTGCATTTGGCCGCCTAGACCGCTCCTGCGACTACGGCTGACATAGTTCATCAGCTCGTCAAGCAGGAGGAGGGTCGGCGTGTCCTGCGGAAGCAGTTTTGCGATCACATCGCCGCCAGGCGCTGTCAACGTCCTCTCGTGCTCACCGACAACGTTGAACAACTCCACGCCACCAAGCTGGAACGCAATCTCTCCCCACGGTGTCCTGCGCAAGGGGATTCCGTCGGCCCCGCCGCGCCCCGTGATTGAATCGAATTCGGTACCGACAAAGACGGCCGTGTTCGCCTTCGGCACGCTGTCGACTTTTGCGCCGTTCAATATCGTCGAGACGCCCTTCCATCCGTGCGCTTCGGATCCGGCCTGGGCTAAGTGGTACAGCAGCGTGAGAGCGTGTGTCTTGCCGCCGCCGAATTGCGTCGACAGGTTGAAGACGGCGGATGTCTCAACCTGAACTCCACTAAGGCGGCGTACAACTTCTGACGCAAGGCCACCGAGGCTCTTTGTGAGGTACGTGCGCTCGAAGAACTCCGCGGGCACGCGGTAAACTTTCGGGGCGGTTCCGTCACGCACCTGGTCGAGGTGAACCGCGAACTCTGATGCATCGAGCGGCCGCTCCTCGCGGAGGTCCTCTCGTGGCGTAACGACTTTATACCAAGGCTTCAATGCCATATTAACTTCAACCTTCCCGCTCTAGAAACCGAGCGACTTCTTACGCGCAAGGACGCCGTCCACCCATCGCTTTTCCGACGCGCTTGGCGGATAGAGTTTGGAAAGCGAGTCAGCGAGCTTCCAAAATCGTTCATCCTTGCCGACGCCGTCTTCGACTACGAACCGCCGGAGCGCCTCGGAGCGACCCATGCCGAACAGGATCATCGCTTGGTGCACGCGATCAAGCGTGGTCTCGCCCACGGTCGGCCTTGCCGCATCGCCGAGAAATGCTTCCCTCTGGACTGCCTCCATCTCGGCGAAGAGTCCGAGTTGCTTTTTGCTGTCCTTCGCGTGAGGACCGACCGATCGGTCAGCTCTCTCGTCCCTAGCAAAGAGACGCTTCGCGCGCTCTGACACCGGTAAGAGTCTTGCCTGCTTCCCCTTCACCTCCACAACGTCGGCGAGCTGCTCAAGGTGGGCACCGAGCCCCTGTGCGATCTTGCGCGCGGCATCAAACTCTAGAACGAAACCGGTAAGCGCCTTCCCGTCGTCGTCGCCGTCCCCCTCGGCGGTTGGACTATCATCAGCTTCTTCGGATTCGGGGACGGAATCCGTGACGGCTGCGCCCGTCGACAGAGTCCACAACCACATAGCGGTCAGCCGCGCATCCTCTTCTAGGCCGCTCGCGTCAGCGCCCTCGAAGATCATTGACAGCGCCTCCTTGGAAACCGCGGCCCAGATCTGTTCCAGGCATTCCTTCAGCGCGACGACCTCGCCCGATGCTTTTTCCACTCGCGAGTAGCGCGAGAAGACTTCTAGAGCAGGACCGATGCAAGCAAAGATCGCGTCAGCGCCAACAACACCCTCGGTCGCGAGTCGGGGCATCCATTCGTGAATCCTCTGAGGAAGCTCGGCGAGGACGTCACGCCAGCTCCCCACATCATCATCGGATCCAATTGTCTTCGTCTCGCGAGGTCGACAAACGAGATGAATGGACGACCCGAGCGTTCGCTGCCGTTGCGCAACAGTGCGGCTGGCTCGCTCGGTATCAATGGGCCACGAGGCCGTTACTAGCCAGCCGGCCCCAATGAGGGCTCCTAGCAGCGCCTCCCATGCCTCAGTTTCGGTGTGGGCGAAGACGATCGTTGCGATGCCCTCGGGTCGTGTCACGCGGCGCGCTTCGGTCAATGCCTGCCGCATTGAGTCCTCGTAGAAAATTCGCGTCTTCTGCAGGTGAGCGACTTCGGAGTGAGGAAGACTCTGAACGCACTCTTCAGTTTTTGGAGTCAGGGGCGTGGAAAATAATTCGGGATACACCGACCCGAGTACTCGCTTGTGCCAAATGTAGAAAAAGTCCGACAGATGCGAGTATGGAACGGAGTAGTAGTATGGCGGATCTGTCACAAGCGCGTCGGCAGCATCGTCTGGCAACGGGTGCCGCGTGGCACTGGCTTGCGTTGCCCGTCCGGTTCCGAGGCGCGCTCCCGCCAATTCCTGAATGACTTTGGCGACCCACTCTATAGCGCCCGACCAGTTCCCACCCGAGTCTCCCCAGGGATTTGCCTCGGCGAAGTCCCACACGAATGGAATTGCCTGTCTCCCGAACGTCGTCCGGACAAACTCCCCGTTGTTCGACCATGTTGCTTGGGCGGAATTGGCGTCGGCGAGCCTGCCAAGCGCCAAGCTCAGACACGTTTGAAGTGCGATCGCGCGATCCGGCGGTAGGTCCTGGGTCGCTTCATTGATCAACCGGCAGGCGGTCAACATTGAAAGCACCTGACGGTCGGTCAACAGATCGCCCCACCTTCGCATTCCGTATTTGTGGACATTGATCCGCCTCGGCTCGTCGATGGGTATCTCTTCATCCGGGATCGGATTGAATTCAACCTTTGGGAGCCGACCTACGTCCGCGAGCAGCTCCGTCGCCCGAAGTAGTCGCCGATGATCGGCTGGCGTGGGCGGCCGATAGAAGCGACCTTGTTCGCCGTTGCGAGAACCGACGACAGCGATAAGTTGTGCATCCTTCGTTCCGCCTGCGCGCTTCGATAGTTGCTTACGTACGGCGGAGACCGGCGTTGTGTATCCGCAATCTGGACAAGCGACAGACCCCTTTCGAACGGTGCCTGCTTTCTCGCCGGCCCCTTCGTGAACGGAAAACGCAATGGTGTCCTTCCACTTCTCCGGTCGAAGGAACACTGAGCGGCTTCCTCGTTTAGCTACCACCAGCGAGCGCACCAGCGGGACGTTGATCCCGCAACCAGGTCCCTCACACCGAATTGTTCGTGCATGAAGATAGGCCACGGTCCCGACGGCTGGATCATCATCCTCATAGAGCGCCCCGAGTTCTCGCGACGCTCGGTCTTGGACTACCGCGCCCCAGCGCCGCACTTCGTCCGCCAAGGAGGCGCCAAAACGTGGAATAAACTCGAGCAAGACTCGATTGAGCAGTACGGCGACGGGATTCAGATCGGACGCGAACGCGTCAGCTCCAACCCGCAGAGCCTCGAGTGGGATTGCACCTCCACCGGCAAACGGATCGAAGACCAGCGGGCGTGTCCGAGCGCCAGCCTCGCCGCCTAGGGCTGCATGAGCCGCCTCGGTCAGGCGGCGCGCCGTCAAGAGGAAGTTCTCGTTTGCTGAGGCGTCCCAGTTCGCAAAGTTCGCAATGAAGTCGAGAAGGGTATCTCGAAGGTCGCCCCTCGTCGCGGCGTCGTCGGTGCTGAAGCTGCTCGAGTCGATGCGCTTCCATCGCGGCCAGTGGCTCGCACTCAGTTCCATCGTATGCTTGTCGGTGCGGACTTTGTCGGCGAACGCGCAGAGGGCAATTGCCGCCGCCTCCCGAAACGAGGGCGGGCAGAGCTCGTCGACGGGATCAGGCCAGAGCGACGCGCAAATAATGGCTCGACAGGAAGCGAGCGGACGCCTCGCCCACCAGAGATGAAGAGTGGAAATGTGGCCGTGCCGAATGGACTTCTCTCGGCGGGCGTGCGCGGAGATCTCTCGGATGGGCAGGTCAACTTCGATGAGTCGCTTCGGGTATGGCCCAGAGCTCATGTCGTGCTCCCGGTATCGCCCGGCCTGCGCTCGTCGGTCGTTTCGCTCCCAAGTATTGTCGCCGGCGCTACGAGGTAGCTCTCGACCCGGACGACCTGCTTCCAACCGAGCCGCGCCGGGTCCTGCACAGTGTGAAGTTCCGGCTTCGACGCGCAGTTGAAAATCACGTAAAGCCAGTAATCACCCGCAAGTCGCTGCGCGGTCTTAAACTCGTTTGACGAGAGGCCGACTTCGCCAACCGCGGCGCGCCCCTTCACCTCGATGAAGCGCGAAGCGATGTAGGCACCGGGCTCGCTCGGGTGCGGCTTGCGCGAGAGGAGATCGTAACCTCGATCTTCGGTCTCGACACTAGTGACCTCCCAGCCCAGGGAGCGCTCGTAGCGTATGGCTTCGTCCACAGCGATTCGCTCGATCTCCGGGTCGCTGACCATCGCAGCCATTTCCGGCTTGCTGCGTTCGGGGTGCGGGAGAACCCATGCTTGCCCCATGAAGTCGATGTCTGTGATTGTGCAAAGGCGTTCCATATCTAGCTGTTTCAGGCGCGTCCCCAGTCGGTGATCAAGTTCCTCCACGTGCTGCTCGGCCAGCGCCTTGAGCCCTGCGAGGCCGGATGTCGTGTCGCCCCGACGTAAGCCCCTTACAGGGAGCGTGAGTGCACAGTCGGGAGTGCAGCTGCAGGCTGTGGTGCATGCAGGACACAGCAAAAAATGGTCGACCAAAGAAGCGGGCGCGCCGCTCGCGTGCGGAGTGGT
>Ga0302321_100001094_pt1 | contig 23211 bp, 20 predicted proteins | sample Fen_T0_1_FD_202505 | JGI IMG/M metagenome (GOLD analysis project Ga0302321, IMG submission 202505) | Peat permafrost microbial communities from Stordalen Mire near Abisko, Sweden - Fen_T0_1 | ecosystem: Environmental > Terrestrial > Soil > Wetlands > Permafrost | place: Sweden: Abisko...
ATGGGCACAAAAACTTTTACGATCCGCTCAAAATCGACAATCACCGGCTTCACAGTCGGTGAGACCGTCACCGCCCGCTCCAAGCACTTCGCAACCAAAACCATGACCGGCACCGTCACCAGCTGGTCAGGTGGCCAACTGACACTCAACATCACCAGCTCCACCGGAACAGGCACAGCAAACACCTGGACATTTGAAATGCCCGCCGCCACGACCATCGTTCACAGCGCCGGTACCGACGACTTGATTTCGGTCACTAAGTCCGCCACGCGCTCGTTTGAGCTTTGCGGCATGCGCTTCGTCAAAGGCACGGGCACAGGCTTCGCCGTGCAGATCGGCGGTACCGGCAAAACAGCCCTACTGCATGACATGCGGGCCTCCACCATCCACCAAACATTCCGGGACGCTAGCAATGGTTCGGTCTTTTGGCGCGTTTACTTCGACGCCGGCTTCGACATCGCCGCGCAACCCAACAACGTCGACAACGGGATCCAGATCACATCGCCAACCGGCGATCCTGTCGGCACTTGGCTGGGGGCCAATACCGTCGGCATGCGCGATACGACCGGCACGCGAAACATGTATATGGAGGATTGCTATTTTATCGGCATGATCGGCGGCTGCATCGACGCCGGCGACGACTTCCGAGGTGCGATGCGCCACTGCGTCATGGACAACAGCGGCATCACGACGCACGGCATGGATACCGATCCCAAAGGCAACCGCCACTTCGAGCTGTACGACAACTTATTTATCTTCGACGTGATGCCTCCGGGCGGAGGAACCGCCAACCTTAACTACTGGGTTACGTTTCGCTCCGGTTCCGGCCTCCTGACCGACAACGAAATGGACGACATCAACTCGCAAGACTGGGGAAACAAAGGCGAGATCCAGCTAGAGTATCAGCCCATCCGGCGCAACGCAGGCGTAGTTGGAGTCAACCGCTGTTACACCGGCCCGTGGCCAGCCCCGCGCCAGCCTGGGCAGGGAGCAAATGGTTCGGCTTACATCGTCGAAGGCGTCTTCGTTTGGAATAACATCGGCACTTCCCAAATAGCCGTCGCGCAGTACGAACCAGACGACTGTGGGAACGGCACCCTTATCACGACCTACATTCAGGCGAACCGAGATTATTTCATGTCAGCACCCATTGCTGGAGATGCCTACGCCGGCTACACGAAATACACTTACCCACATCCACTGCGCAGCACCGCCGCATCCACCTCGCAAGCCGACGTACAGGCCGCCATCGACGCCGCACCCGCAGGAAGCACCGTCACCATTCCCGCCGGAACCAGCACGTGGGGAACCGGCGGCACGGCCCTCTCGATCAACAAACCCATTACTCTCACCGGCGATAGCCGAACCACTACCATCATCAACCTCGCCTCATCCGCTCCCACCTGGGGCAGTGGCACCCTTCAAATCTCCGCCGCCGCCACCATAAAATCGATGCGCATCAACGGCTCAGCGGGCAACACCACCGCCATCTCCGCCGGCACCGCCAACGGCTGGCGCATCACCGACATCGATTGGCACGGCGGCTCGCAACAACAGTATTTCGTTTACGCCGGCAGCTACGGATTGATCGACAACTGCACCATCGAGGGAGGCACCGGCGACTCCGAAACCATCTTCTCACGCGGCCCAGCCGATTCGTGGCAAACCGACTCTTCGCTGGGCACCGCCAACGCCGTCTATATTGAAGACTGTACCTTCAACACACAGGGCTACGTCTGTGATTTCAATTCCAACGGACGCGGCGTTGTTCGCTTCTGTACCATCAACGGCTCCCAAAAAATCGACGGCCACGGTAAGTTTTCCAACACGCCCCCACGCAGCGTCCGCCACATGGAAGTATACAACAACACCTGGACTTCCCAGGGCTACTGGGCCGCCATCGAACTTCGCGGCGGCACGGGTATGGCCTTCGACAACACCGGCCCGTCCAACACCGATGGCGATTGGTTCATCCTCGTGGACTACTACGTCCTCAACTCCGGCTACACCGCGGCCAACTACCCGATCAACGATCAAATCGGTATCGGCAAAGACCCGAAATTCGCCGCCAGCGAGCCCATGTACCTCTGGGGCAACCGACGCGGTACCACCAACTGGACGGCCCTACGCTCCGTTTACGGCTACGACATGACCGGCGTCATCAATCCGGATCGCGATTATTTCGAAGAGATTTCCAGCTTCACCGGCGCGTCGGGTGTCGGCCGGGGCACCAAAGCCGCCATGCTCGCCCTCACTCCGACTAAAATCGGAGTCGGCTTCTGGGTGACCGATGAAGGCTCCTGGCGTTCGGGCTACTCGGGCACCTCCGGCCAGTTATACCTCTGGAACGGTTCGGTCTGGACACTCAACTACACGCCCTACACCTACCCGCACCCCCTTCGCGGCGGCGGCTCCACCGACACCACCGCACCCACCGTGCCGGCCAATCTCGCAGGCACAACCGCGTCGACGACCCAGATCAACCTCACCTGGACCGCGTCAACCGACAACGTCGCCGTCGCCGGCTACGGCGTCTACCGCAACAACAGCCCCGCCGGTAACACACCCAGCACCAGCTACACCGACACCGGCCTCGCTGCCGGCACTACCTATGCGTATTCAGTAAACGCCTACGATGCCGCCAGCAACACCTCCGCCAAAACCTCCGCCATCAACGTCGCCACCGCCGATCTTGCCCCTCAAATCACCATCCAACCCGCCTCCCTCACCACCGCTGCTGCAGGTTCGAACCTTACATTCACCATCACAGCAACCGGCACCAACCTCCAATACCAGTGGCGCCTCGCCGGCCAGACCATTTCCAGCGCAACAACCTCCAGTTACGCTATAACCAATCTGAGCGCGCCCACCGCCGGCACCTACTCCGTCGTCGTCTCCAACTCCGCCGGCTCCGTCACCAGCAACAACGCCGTCGTGCAACTCTCCGCAGGCTCAAGCTCCTCCTCCTCTTCCTCCAGCAGCTCAAGTTCATCCAGCGGCACATCATCCAATTCCAGCAGTTCTTCGTCATCTTCCTCATCGAGCAGCTCCAGTTCGTCTTCTTCGTCGAGCTCCAGCTCCGGCTCCACACCTTCCTCCGGCGGTGGCGGCGCACCCGGCATGCTCTTTATTGCCGCCCTCGGAGGACTCAGCCTTGCCCGGATCTTTTCCCGGCGATTTTCTCTCAATCAAACGGGCAAGCCGTAAAACCGCTTTGCATTCTCCGTTGTTTGGCGCGCTAGCTCATCGAAACTCACCCCGAACACCTCGGCTGCAAATTCCGCCGTGTGCTTTAGGTAAGCCGGCTCGTTCGGCTTTCCGCGATGTGGCATCGGCGTGAGATACGGCGCATCCGTTTCGATCATCAACCGATCCAGCCCCTGCACCTTCGCCGCCGCACGCACCGCATCGGCGTTCTTATAGGTTAACACACCGGTGAAAGAACCGAACCCGCCGCGCTTCACTAACTCAGCCATCTCGGCCTCGCCTTCAGTGAAACAGTGGAAAACGACTTTGCTCCACTCAACACCACTCGCATCAATCATCTCCACGCACTCGAAAAATGCCCCGCGCGAATGCACCACCAGCGGACAACCCAACCGTTTCGCCATCCCCAACTGCGCCGCAAAGGCAGCCCGTTGCCAGCGAAAGATCTTATCTGCCTCGGCCTCGTTATCCTTCGGCAAATGAAATCGGTCCAAGCCCGTTTCACCAAGGCCAACTGGCGCCGAAACCGACGCCTCACCCCAAAAGCCTTCGATCTGCGCCACTGCCTCGGACCAACGCTCATCGACCGAACACGGATGCACGCCCACCGTATAATAAATGAATCCCTGATTCTTCTTCGCGAGCTCACGGTACATCGACCAATCCTCCGGCGACGTGCCGATCGTGATCATCGCCTCCAACCCAGCCGCTTTCGCGCGCGTTAACGCCTCCGCCAGTGTGCCCTTGCGAGCAAACGATTCGAGATGCGTGTGTGTGTCGATAAGGCCCATTTTAAATCTTTTATCTTTCTCGTTCTTCTTTCTCTTTATCCATCTCTCAATCCCCAGGGAAAAAAGAGAAAGATAAAGAATAAAAACTAATTTAAGTACAGCGTGCTGTATCGCTCTTTCAAATACCGAATCAGCCATTTCGGCGAAAGCGGCTCGCCCGTCGCACGCTTGACCAAAGCCAGCGTATCGTACCGCTTGCCCTGCAAATGCACGTTCTCGCGCAACCAGTTCAACAGCCACGAAAAATCTCCACGGACAAAATCCTCCTCCAGCTGCGGACGCAGCGTGAGCACGTGATACCACAACTGCGCCGCCATCATGTTACCGATACAATAGCTAGGGAAATATCCAAACGCCCCGTCGCTCCAGTGCACATCCTGTAACACACCTTCACGGTCATTCGCAGGCTCCAGACCGAGTAGCTCACGACTCGCCGCATTCCACGCCGCTGGCAAATCCGCCACGGCCAGCGTCCCTGCGAAAAGTTTCTTCTCCAACTCAAAGCGCAGGACGATGTGCAAATTGTACGTCACCTCATCCGCATCGACGCGGATCAAGGTCGGCGCCACCGAATTTATTGCAAGATACAAATCATCCGATGACACGCCTCTCAACTGCGCCGGAAAACGCTCGCGCATCTTCGGCTCGAAAAACCTCCAAAAACCTCGGCTGCGCGCCACCTGATTTTCCCACAACCGACTCTGCGATTCATGCACGCCCATGCCCACCGCCTGCCCGAGCGCCGTGTGATGCTGGTCCGCGCGTGTGCCTTGTTCGTACAGCCCGTGACCCGTTTCGTGAATCGAACTAAAGAGCGAATCCAGCGGATTCTCCGGATCAAAACGCGTCGTCATGCGAATATCCGCGCCTGTGCCTGAACAAAATGGATGGATCGACTTGTCGATCCGCCCGCGGCCATAATCGAAGCCAATCCGCTCCGTCACTTCGCGCAAAAACAACGCCTGCTCATCCACGGAAAATCCGCGCAACAAATCCGTTTTGGCCTTCACCGACGAGCCTGTGATTTGCCGAACCAGCGGAACGAGCTCTTTTTTTAATTCATCAAATAACACCTCAGTCGTCGCCGCCGTCATGCCTGGATCGTGACGATCGATCATGTAATCGTACGGCTTGTCACCAAAACCCAAATACACCGCCTCACGTTGTGCGAGTTCGAGATTCTTCTGCAGCACCGGCGCATAAAGCGCGAAGTCGGCCTTTTCCCGCGCCGCTTTCCACGCGTGGTAACCGCGGCTTCCTTGTTCGGCTTTCTCTCGCACAAAATCAGCCGGCAACTTCGTGGTCCGATCGTAATCGCGACGCGCCCAATGAATCACGACGCGCTGATCATCGCTTCGCTCGGCCAATAGCCCGCCCTTTTCCAGAAACGAGAGCAACTCGCCGATGCGCGGATCCGTCGCGGCCGCATGCTGCACGTCGGCGAGCGTGGCACGTTGGGCCGCGCGCTGGTCGGCACTGTCGAGCGGCAGGTTGACTTGTTCGTCCCAGCCGAGCAGTTCGCCAATCGAGCCGAGCAGCTGCGCTTGTTTTAATCTGGCTTCTAGTTCGGCAAAGGTGGCGGTAACGGAGGCAGATGTCATGCGTTCAACAAAAGCGCGAGACCCGCGCGTGTCCAAATTCTTTATTCTTTCTCTTAATCTTTATCTTTCTCCCCGCCGTTTTCCGACCGAGAAAAAGAAAGATAACGATAAAGGAGAAAGGTTGTTTCGGAGCGGCTGCCTCAAGGCTCACTGCCGGTCAATCGCACATTCCCGCCGCTGGCGTTGATCAAAAGCTTTGGACCACCGCCATTGAGCGTGCCGATGACTTTTGAAGATCCGACCTTCCCGGACTCAATCACGAGCGCCAAATTCTTAGCCTTCACCTCGCCAAACATCGACGCACTCGCCGAAAGCGTGCAGGCGCTACGCTGATCAAAAACGACTTCGATGTCGCCGCCGGCCGCAAGTAGCTCGGAGCTTTCGATCAGCGGATGGACAAAGCTAATCTTCACATCGGAGTTGTCGGCATCCACGTGCAAATTTCCACGCGAACTTTGAATATCGATCGTGCCTCCCGAGCCTTCGATCTTGGTCAACCCGCCAGCTCGACCCACGAGCACGTTGCCAGCTTTAGCGGTAAGTACAAGTTCGCCCGAGCAAGCCGTAACTGATACGTCGCCACGCGCGCTCATCGCTCGCACGCTGCCTTTAACCTCACCGATGAAAATCGCGCCATTGCCGGTACGAACCACAACGTTGCCCTCGAGGGAGCCCACCGTGATGTCGCCCTCGGGCGTGATGAGATCAAGATTACAGGCACGCGGCACCTTCACAACGAAGGCCAGCGCCACCGGCGGCCAGTTTTCCCAAGCCCAACGCACGGCGCGGCGATAACGCGCCTTCACGGAGACCTGCGTCGTGGCTGCCTCGAATTGCAAATCCAGATCCTTCAACCGGCGGTCCGCGTCGGTCGCCGAATCTACCGCCATCGTCTGACGAACGAGCAAGTGGATCAGATTATCCGGCGAAGGCTCGATACGTATGGCCCCCTGGCAGGTGTCGATTTTAAACACTCCGCCGGAAGGCATCGCAAAATCCTTCGCGACTGTGCGCTCAACTGCAGCCCGGGTCGCTGAAGCGAGACCGGCTAAAACCAACAAGCAAAGGAAAAACCTGCGAACATTCACTCAGTAAACAGGCTGGGAAAAGCGCTCCGTTGGCAAGCATGCAAAAGTCCCGTTGTTCAATCAGTAAAGACCAGCGGCGCGCAGGTTTTCTTGCTACTACATCCGCGCTGTTCATTCTATGGCCAACCTCGCACCAACATGCGCTTACGCCACTTGCTCCGTCTCTTCGTCCCGCTCCTCATTGCGTCAGCCGCACGCGCTTTCGCAGCAGACGACATAAATTGCGAAGTAATCGTCACCGTTGACCAGACCGAAGACGGAAAAAAAGTCGCTCCACCCACGCACGAGCATCCGGCCTATTACTTCCCCATCGTCGCCGGGTACCGCGAAGAAGGCTTTCGCACCGCAGGCGAAACCGCGCCAGATAAAGCAAAAATCATCCAGCAGCTAGCCAAGGCGCTGGCGAAACAAAACTACCTCGTGGTCTCCGCGAAAACCCCGCCGCCCTCGGTGCTGCTCGCCTTCCATTGGGGCTACATCAACCCCTCCAACGATCCAGCTGACGTAGACAACGAAACAGGTGATCCCGTGACCGGCACGATCACCGAGCACGAAGCACGAAAAATGACCGCACTCGTCGCTGGCCACTCGGCCGGTCTCGTCGATCCTCATTTTGACCACACCATTTTCGAAGCCGTGCGCGAGAATCGCTATTTCGTCGTCATCATCGCCTATGATTGGGCGGCTGCACAAAAACACGTACGCAAACAACTCTGGATTGCAAAAATGAGCACGCCCAACATCGGCGTCACGCTAGATGACGTCGCCGGCGCTCTGATCACCACCGGCGCCCCTTTCTTCGGACGGGAAACCTCCCGCCCCATGGTAAAACTCACCTCCGTCATTCCCCACGGCATAGTCGAGATGGGCCCGCTTGAAACCAAGGAGCTGTTCGAGACCCCCGATGCCGCGCCGGCCAAAACAGACAAAACATCCCAATAGCCGTCGAACCCCGCGCCCTGGCGACCCGAACGACTAACAATTCCCAACAACCCGGTCCGACTCCTTAGACCTTAGCGCTGTTGTCGCATTTGAAATGCGCGAGCTTGCGACGCTCATTATGGGCACGAAGCGCGGCGTCACGGGCGACATCACGGCTCTTCACCATAAAACTAGGGCGCCCGGCGACTTCGTTTTCTTCCAGCGCCTGCGCGGCGGCCGCGAGCAACACCAGCGTCTCGGCAGGCCCAGCCAACCGGCTTTTGGGAAAACCAGCATGTTGAGTCAACCAGCGCAGAGTGCCTAGCAAAGGATTGTTTTCAGATTCGCTCACGGTCCCACTCTGCCCGATCGGAAGTGCGTTCGTCAAAAACCTTCGTTCGAGATCCTCCCAATAAGAGCACCCGACGAACCTAATTCGCCTCCTTTTTAGCTATTCGGCTGCCAATAGTCACGAGGGTGCATGAGGTTAACTCGAGTTTGCCACATCTCGCCGAGCCCATTTTCCGGCGTAATTCCACGCTTTCGCCGTACAGGTGGCGCTAATTACCTAAAACTCGTGCAAATAAATGTCGCTTTTGTGCGCTCCTCGCATGGCTTTTGCTTGAACCCCAGTATCCTCAAGAGGCAAAAATACAGCTTATGTTGAACGACTTGATCATTGGTATGGCCGGCTCCGGTGGCGACGGCATTGTTTCCGCAGGTGAATCGCTGATCAACGCATCGGCCAAGGAAGGCTACTTCGCCATCCTCACCAAGAGTTTCGGTTCACAAATTCGCGGCGGCGAATCCTCCTGCCGGCTCCGCGTATCGACCCTGCCCGTGCTCAACCCCGGCGGCACCCTCGATGTCGCCGTCGTGCTCAACTGGGAAGACTTCCTCCGCTTCGGTGGCGAACTCCCCGTCGGACCCGAAACCATCGTCATCTACGAAGCCAAAACCAAGGTCGCCCCCGACGCCGTCCCGCTCAAGGTCAAGCCCGCCACCATCCTTTGCGTGCCGCTCGAAGAAATGGCCATCAAGGCAGCCGGCACCGAACTCGCAAAAAATAACGTCGTCCTCGGCCTCCTTGCCGGTTGGTTCGGCCTCGCCCAAAAAGCCATCATCGAAGGCATCCACAAGAAATTTGCCAAAAAAGGCGCCGACGTGCTCGCTGGCAACGACCGCGCTTTTGCCGCCGGCCTCGAATACGCTGCTCAAAATCCCTTCGCTCAGGACAAACGACTCTCACCGCCCGCTCCCGGCAAACACGCCAGCAAGGTCCTCACCGACGGCAACGAGATGATCGGTGCCGGCGCCATCTTTGCCGGTTGCAAGTTTTTCGGTGGCTACCCGATCACACCCGCCTCGGAGATCATGCAATATCTCCAAAAAGAACTCTACAAATACGGTGGCTCCGTCCTCCAGGCCGAAGACGAAATTGCGGGCGTCGCCGCCGCGGTCGGAGCCTCCTTCGCCGGCAAGAAAGCCATGACCGCCACCTCCGGCCCCGGCCTCTCACTGAAGACCGAAGTCCTCGGCCTCTCCAGCCTCGCCGAACTCCCGCTCGTGTGCGTCAACGTCCAGCGCGGCGGTCCCTCCACCGGCATGCCGACCAAACCCGAACAAGCCGACCTCTTCGCCGCCGCCTTCTCCTCCCACGGCGACACCGTCCGCCCGATCCTTGCGCCAATTGGCGTTGCCGATTGTTTCGAGGTCACCGTTGAAGCCTTCAACATTGCCGAACAATACCAGACACCCGTCATCGTTCTCTCCGATCAGGAAATTGCGCAACGCAAGGAAATCGTCGATCCTGTCGACACCTCCAAACTCAAACTCGTCGACCGCCTCCGCCCGAACGCGCAAGAGCTGGAAAACTACACTCGCTTCAAACTCAACGACACCGGCATCAGCCCCCTCAGCCATCCTGGCATGAAAGGCGGCGCCTACCTCGCTGCCGGCATTGAGCACAACGAAAAAGGCTCGCCCACCGCCAGCGGCGAAATGCACGCGCGCATGAACGACAAGCGCCTCAACAAACTCAACCCGCTAAAAAAACGGCAGGATCTCTTCATCATCGAAGGCGACGCCGACGCCACCATCGGCCTCATCGCCTGGGGCAGCATCGCCGGCGTGGCTCTCGAAGCTGTACGCATCGCCCGCGCCGCCGGAATCAAGATCAAAGTCCTCGTCCCAAAACTCGTTTACCCCGTCGCCGAGGACATCTACCGCGACTTCTTTGCCTCCCTCCAGCACTGCATTGTCGTCGAGCAATCCCACCAGGGCCAGCTCCACAAAATCATCCGCATGTGGGTCGACACGCCGAAAAACTTCACCGCCTTCGCCAAAAGCGGCGCCAACCCGATCACCCCCGAAGAAGTCGTCCAAAAAATCCGCGCGCTCGCCACTGCCTAAACCACCCAAACCTCCAACTCCCTTCCCACCATGAGCGACGACGCCACCTGCTCCTGCCCCACGCCCGACACCTACGCGGCCAAGGATTTTCGCAGCACCCTCAAACCCATCTGGTGCCCCGGCTGCGGCGACTTTGGTGTCGTCTCCGCCGTTTACCGCGCGCTCGCCAATATCGGCCGCCCGCCCCACGAGATCGCTTTCATCTCCGGCATCGGCTGCTCCAGCCGCATCCCCGGGTACACGACAGCCTACGGTTTCAACACCGTTCACGGCCGCGCTCTCCCCATTGCCCAGGGCATCAAGATGGCCAGCCCCGATCTCCTCGTCCTCGCTGCCGGCGGTGACGGCGACGGTTTCTCCATCGGCGGCGGCCACGTGCCCCACGCCATCCGCCGCAACCTCGACATCACCTACCTCGTGATGGACAACCAGATCTACGGCCTAACCAAAGGTCAGCTCTCGCCCACCTCGGCCCGCGGCACCAAAACCCCTTCTTCCCTCTACGGCAGTATTGAAGATCCCGTCAACCCGCTCCTCTACGTGCTTGCCTACGGCGCCGGGTTCGTTGCCCAAGGCATTCCCGGCGACATGGACGGCCTCGCCAAACTGATCGAAGAAGCCATCCGTTACCCCGGATTCGCATTCGTCAACATCCAGTCTCCCTGCATCACTTTCGGTGACCCCGAAAACCAGGTGAAGGCCCAGAAGGCCAAGATGAAAAAACTCACCGACCTGGGACACGATTCCACTAACCGCCTGCGCGCAATGGATCTCGCCTCCGCGTACGGCACCGAGCTCTACACCGGCGTATTCTACCGCAACCCGAATCCGCCGGAAACCTACGACGCGCGCATCAAGCAGATGCAGCACGACCTCGCCCCCCAAGCGAAACCGCTCGACCAACTGCTGACGCTGGCCACCTGAGCGCCTCAACCAATCACTTAAACTAAAAAGCCCGCCATCACGCGGGCTTTTTCATGCACTAAAAGGTAGGGCGTGACGCCTCCGTCTGCCGCGGCTCAGTCGAGGTGAAAAACTTCTCTAAGCCCGCTCGACACCGGACTATTGTCCGGGTTGCTCGGCATCACATCGCCCATAAATTTCCACCAGCGCTTGCAAACATCTGTCGACGCAATCGCCGCCCATCGTGCTTCGTCCTCGATCTCAACGTATCCAAAAAGCTGATGTGTCTTGGGCTCCAAAAAGATCGAGTAGTTATGCGCGCCATGTGCGCTCAAAACATCGGCGAGCTCTTTCCAGATCGGCGAATGACGGCGCTCGTACTCAGCCTCCTGGCCGGGGTTAACCTGCATGACAAATGATTTTCTGATCATAAAGAATAAGGGTTGGGAGAAACGCGGTGATCTAGCCCGAAGCCAGGTGCAAAACCAAGCAAAACACGCCGATCAAACCGCCTGACAGTACACAACAAACGGCAAAACCCACCGCATCGACGCGATCCCAGCGCGTGAACTCCCACGACGAACCGGCCCCAAACAGCTTGAGGTGCTCGAAGCGCTGCGGTGCCGCCCGCGTGGCATCCATCGCCGCAAGATCGAGCTCCGGCGTAGCCGCAACCGGTGTTTTCATTTTTCCGTAAAACAACGCCACATGCCCACCCTGGGACTTTTGTGTCATTAAGCTAACCATAATCAATATCACAAAAGGAAAGACCGCATCCCACAAATATTGTAAACTCAACCGCGCATTAAACCCCAACCCGGCCATATCGATCCCCAGACGACTCACGAGATATGCTTCCAAATTAAACCGCCCGCGTCCCTCCAACCGGCTATCCAGATCGCCAGGCACGACATGCGCCACCGCATCAAAGTAGACCGGGATCTTGTGACCATTGCCCTCGTCCGCCATCTGCAACAATGCGGGGTTTTCACGGATCGTCGGGATGCCCACCGCCACCATCGGCAGCACAAGATTGAGCGCCACCGAACTGATTAACGTAATCCAAACCGCTGCCGCTGTGAGCCGTCGCCAGAAAAACATCATAAAAATCACCGCACCAAACGGCACGTTCACGATAATCATCAGACGCATCACCGACTCCATCGCACTCATCTGCGTCGCGCTCAACACACCCAGGGCAAACACCACCACAATGGACCAGCGCGCGATCCGCACTCCGGTTTTCTCATCGAGATCCGGGCGGATGGTATGGCAAAAATTCTGCACAAATAACGAGGCGGTCGACATCGCCTTCGCCGCCAGATTCGACATCACCCCGGCCGCCACGCCCACGATCATCAGTCCCATCAAGCCCGGCCCCAGCAGCTCGCGCGACATCACACCCCAAACCGCATCCGGAAACGGCAACGCCCGCTCCCCTGAATAAAGCGCCACCGCGATCAGCCCCGCAAACGTCCAAAGGATGATCATCACCCGTTTGCCATAAAAACCCACCACGCCAATCCGTGCCGCCAATTCCGTGCGCGCGGAGCCCATGATACTCGTGTTGGAACTCAACGCATTCACCTGCACCAGACTCGCCAGTGTGATCGCGAAGATCGTCCAGCCAGTGAACTGCACCGTGCCTTCCGTACCGAATAAATTGAACATCTCGCGCGGCACCTTCTGCCCCAACGCGCTCCAACCGCCAATCGCCCGCAGTCCTGCCGGCAGCAAAATCCCCGAAAACGCAATGATCAACACCCCCTGCACCGCTTCGTTGAACGCCGCCCCCTTCATACCGCCCAGCACCATATACGCCGCCACCACACCTACAAAACAGAGATAAAATATCACCTTGGCCGAACCCTCCTTCAGCGCCGAGACATGCGCATCGATCTCACCCGCCCCCCGCAAATCCCGCAGCACCTCCAGCCGCCCCTGCGCCTGAACCGGCAGCGCGCCCTCGCGATTGAGTTTCTCCAGACTCCGCCATTCGCGATAACCCGCGACCGAGGCCCGATTCGCGTCCGTCCATTCCAACTCCGGCTTCGTGACAAGCGCGGTGCCGATCGTAAACGCCGTAAAGCAACCGAAACCAATCGCTATCACTGTCACGCCCACCTGAAACAACGCATAAAACTGCGCCAGCGCCCGACTGTTAAACCGCTCCACAAAAAGATCCGCCATCGTCACCACCCGCGCCCGGCGAAACCACACATTCATAAACCAATAATAAGGGTTCATGAAAACGGTCTGGAACGAATACCACGCCCCCGACGCGCCACGCTCATAAACAAAACTTGCCGTCGCCACCGCCCCCTGCGGCTCAGTAGAGTTCCCAAAGTTAAAGAAAATCTGGTACACCTTGCCGAGCTTGCGCCCCGCGAGAAAAAAACCCTCCTCGCTCCCCGTCGAAGACGATGCCCATCGGCCCAGCAACAAGATGAGACCGAGATAGACGCCGATGATGATGAGATCGATGGGATGCAAGCAGAGCGAACGGTCGATGGTTTGGCCGGACGAGACGCGAAGCCGAACAGTTCACCGTAACGCCAGCAATGCGGAAGACGTCACCCCTGTGTCCTCCTCACCATAAATAGGTATGCTCCAGCCCCCATTCACCCTTGCTTCAAACAACAAGGACGAAAACTCTTACTGTAAGACTCCCATGCCCTCCGCCCCTTCCCTGCGCGAACTCGCCCGAACGCTTGGACTCTCCCACACGACTGTCTCGGAGGCGCTGCGCAATAACCCCCGCGTACGCGACGAAACCAAGCAAAAGGTTCTAAAAGCCGCCGCCGAAGCCGGCTACACTCGCAATCCCCTCGCCGGCGCCCTCATGTCGGAAATCCGCCGTTCGCGCGCCGGCACTTTCCGTGGCGTGATTGCGATCATCGATTCCGACGGCATCTCCAAACGCGCCCCCAGCGCCTCCCGCTATCACCGCGAAATGATCCAAGGCGCCAGCGACCGCGCCAAAGAACTCGGCTTCATGGCCGAGACCTTTGTCGGACAACGCGACATCTCCACCACCCGCCTCAACTCCATCCTCCAATCGCGCGGCATTCGCGGCCTCCTCCTGCTCCCGGTTCACGACGACCCCGACTTTTCCCATCTCGACTGGCCCCACTACGCCGGCGTTTATGCCGACTACATCATCGAAAGCCCCCCACTCCATTCTGTCTGTTCGGATCATTACCGCTCACTGATTGGCGCCATGAACCGGTTGCGCTCCCTCGGCTACCGCCGACCCGGCCTCGTTCTCCAGCAACACAACGACGAACGGCTCCTCAACCGTTGGGAAGCCGCCTTCCGCGCCTACGTCGACCACCACAGCGACTGCACCTATCTGCCACCGCTAATCGTGCCCGAGATTGCCCGCGACAAGTTCGTCACCTGGTTCAAGAAAACCCGCCCCGACGTCGTCCTCTGCCACCGCCCCGAAGTCATTCCCTGGATGGAAGAATGCGGCGCCGAGATCCCCCGCACCCACGGCTTCTGTTGCCTGAACGTGATGACTAACAACACGCCCTGCAGCGGCCTCGACCTCCAGCCCTACCTGCTCGGCGCACGCGGCGTCGAGCTGGTCATCGCCCAGATCTTCCGCAACGAATACGGCATCCCGGCCATCCCCTCGACCACCACGATCCCCGCCCGCTGGATCGACGGCCCCACGCTGCCCACAACCCCGATCAATACCATAACAACTGGTTCGGTGAGCGCACCTGCTGCGGTTTAGATCAAGTTATAAACCAGGTTAATTTTTGAACCATGATCCACGTCCTACCTGGCATGGGTGCGGACCATCGGATGTACTCGGCGCCCGCCTGGCAAAGTCTCTCCGATACACGCTTTATCGACTGGCCGGCACTCCACGGAGAAACATCGATCGCCGCAATCGCTGACCGCCTTATCAACGAAGCGCGGATCTCAAAGGGCGACGTCGTCATCGGATCGTCGTTATCGGATCGTCGTTAGGAGGAATTATTGGTTGCGAAATCGCCAACAAGCTTTCCCTCAAAACCCTCGTGTTAATCGGCAGCGCAAAAAACAAAAATGAGGTCTCCGGACTACTCGCCCTGCTTTACCCACTCGCCCCGCTCGCGCCAGTCGAATTTATCCAGCTTGTGGTCGGCAAATTCCCGAGCGAGCTCACCCAAATATTCAATCAAACCGAGGCCTCGTTCATTCGAGCGATGTGCGCCGCGATCTTCGATTGGCCCGGTCTGAACGAAAATCGAATCAAACCGCTCCGCATTCACGGCACGCACGACCGCGTCATCCCCATGCCCGCCGACGTCGATCTTGCCCTCAACGGCGGCCACCTCATCGCGATGACTCACCCCGAGGAATGCGTACGATTCATTAAAGCCGCGCTGGCCCAATGAAGAAGTTCGGCCAATCTCAAAGCGTGGGTGCCGCAAAAGCCATCCATCCGCACGCTTGGCTGTGGGAAATAGTTGAGCACGAGCCTTCCTTTGTTCTACGTTCCATGTTTGGCGCGAAAGCCGTTTATCTACACGGCATGATGATGCTTTGCTGCTGTGCCCGCACCGAACCCTGGCGCGGCATTCTCATCTGTACCGACCAGACACGCCACGCTGCACTGATCAACGAATTCCCGTCACTCGTTCCGCACCCGGTTCTACCCAAATGGGTGTACCTTTCAGAAAGCGTGGCCGACTTTGAAACCACTGCGACAAAACTCATTCGCCTCGCCCGGCAGTGTGACCCACGCATCGGCATCGTGCCACAAATCAAGAAACGAAAAATTCGCCCCGCTTAAATTGCCTATCGGAAGCAGCATGCAACCCAGCCCGATTGTCATCCAGAGCGCAGCGAAGGATCCGCTTGGAATCAATCCTTCTAGTACGTTTGCATGCTCACTGGATCCTGCACTCCGTTCAGGATGACGGACGGGAATGTTTCCGAGACACAACCCAGTACCAAGGTCACCCCTCCGATTCCAGCGTTCCTGAGTTCCAGATTAATCAGCCCTCCAAATCCGCCATTCCGCTTTGCGTCTTTGCGCCCCTGCGTGAAATTCATAACCAATGTCGGCATCATCTCATCCCACTTTTCGCGAGGCACTGCGCTTCTGGTTGAAACTGGGGCTGATCAGTTTCGGCGGCCCCAGCGGTCAAATCGCGATCATGCACACCGAGCTGGTCGAAAAGAAAAAATGGATCGGCGAGGAGCGCTTCCTCCACGCACTTAACTACTGCATGCTCCTACCCGGCCCCGAGGCCACCCAGCTCGCCACCTACTGTGGCTGGCTCCTGCATCGCACCTGGGGCGGCATTGCCGCTGGCGTGCTGTTCGTGCTTCCGTCATCCCTGCTGCTCTGGCTGCTCAGCTATGTCTACGTCGCCTTCGGACAGATCGCATGGATCGCCGCAGCCTTTGCCGGACTAAAACCAGCTGTCACCGCCATCGTGTTTGCGGCGGTCTGGCGGATCGGCCAGCGAACGTTGAAAACAGGGCTGCTGGCTACGCTCGCGGCAGCGGCCTTTGTCGCGCTGTTCTTCTTTCATGCGCCATTCCCCGCCGTGGTCGCCACCGCAGGAGCCATCGGCTTTGTGGGCGGAAAGTTTTTTCCTCGCTGGTTCCCCGCGCCAGCCATGCCAACCGCAACAATCAACACCGCCATCATCGACGACTGCGCAACGTCAGCAGGCCACACGCGCCCTTCGTGGTCACGAGCCTGCAAAGTCCTCGCTGTATCACTCGCACTTTGGTGGACGCCCGTGCTCGCCGCCGGCCTCTCGCAGGGCTGGCACAGCACCCTGGTGCAACAAGGATTCTTCTTCAGCAAAGCCGCGCTCGTCACCTTCGGCGGCGCGTATTCAGTTCTTCCTTACGTCGGCCAGCAGGCCGTCGAAACCTATAGCTGGCTCTCGACCGCACAGATGCTCGACGGCCTCGGCCTCGCCGAAACCACGCCCGGCCCATTGATCATGGTGCTGCAATTCGTAGGCTTCCTCGGCGGCTGGCACCAACCCGGCACACTTTCACCGCTGGTCGCCGCAACGCTCGGCGCCGCCATGACAACTTGGACCACCTTTGTACCAAGCTTCCTGTTCATATTTCTAGGCGCACCGCACATTGAGCAGCTGCGCGGTGTCGCCTGGCTGAATCATACGCTCTCGACTGTGACGGCTGCGATCGTGGGCGTGATCCTGAACCTTGCCGTATGGTTCGAGCTTCATGTGTTTTTCCTCACCCAAAGTGCGGTGGATTGGTTCGCCCTCGCGATTTGCGCCACGGCATTCGTCGCGATTCAACGCTTCAAGGTCGGCGTCATCGCCATCATATTCGCCAGCGCATTACTTGGAGTTGTGCGCTACGGATTCGGGTTGTGACTCACTCCGCGTACTCAGCCCAGCTAGAACTTGTCTCAGTCACGCGCACACGCTCGACCCGCACGCCCGGCGGCACCGCGTAACGCGGATCAGGCTGGCCATCCGCACCGGCCAGCCGGCGCTTCAGTTCGTCAAAAATCGTCTTCGCCATGACCTCGCTCGTGGGATCTTTTTTCTCAAAAGGTATGATGTTCACGCCATATGCCTTTTGAAAATGCGCGAACTGCGGATCGTCCGTGTTCAAACAAAACGCGTGATCCCACGCATCCAGAAATTCGTACATCGCCGCCTTCACGGCTTTGAAATCGCAAACCATGTCGTTGGCATCCAACGCATCAGCCGCCAACACGATATCCACGCGGCGGCTGTGGCCGTGCGGAAAACGGCATTTGTCAGGATGCTTGGTGAGCAGGTGACCGGACTCGATTTCGAAGCTTTTGCTGATGCGGAAAGGCATGACGAAGAAGCAATGAATAAAATCCCGATCAGCAAGCATGTCGATGCCGCGTTCGTTGCCTACTCTCTGGCCCACAACGCGGTCATTCCATTTCGTCATCATCGCAATCTTGAAGCCTAATGACAGCCGACCCGGAAGGATGCGGGGTTGAGTCGACGGCCCGACAAGACCAGCCTCTTGCCAACATCACGATTCAGGACCCTGTGCCACCCGCGCCAAGCGCGCCGCCGTCAAATGCGCATCGCTCCACGAACTAGTTGAAAAATCTAATTTGTCGGGCCAGCGAAAACATCTCAGCCCAATTCTTTCCGAGCACTGACGCTCCCTCACCATGAAAATCGGCGGCTACCAAAAAAGCTCCCTCATCGACTTCCCCGGAAAAATCGCAGACGTCGTCTACACCCAAGGCTGCTGCTGGCGCTGTCCCTATTGCCATAATCGCTCACTCGTCTACCCCTCCCGGTTTCAACCCGCGACCCCTGAAGACGAAATCTTTGACCACCTCGAACTGCGCCGTGGGCAACTCGACGCCGTGGTCGTCACCGGCGGCGAACCCACCCTCCAAACCGGCCTCGTTGATTTCCTCCGCCGCGTACGCCAGCTGGGCTATCTCACCAAACTCGATACCAACGGTTGCCGTCCCAACGTGCTCGCCACGCTCTTGCAGGAAAACCTCCTCGATTACATCGCAATGGACGTGAAAGGCCCGCTCAAAGAGTATTCGCGTTTCGCCGGCTGCGAAGTGGACACCGGCCCGCTCGAACTCAGCATCGAGTTAATCAAGCAATCCAACATTCCCTACGAGTTTCGCACCACGCTCGTCGGTGGCCTGCACACCCGCGAACACATCGACCAGCTCGCCCCGCTCATGTATGGCGTTCGTCGATACGCCGTGCAAACCTACCGGATGCCGCCCAGCGATTTCAGAACCCAACCACCCTTTACGCCACCCGACAACGACCTCATCCACACTGCGGGTGTCGCGCTACGCGACAACGTCGGTGAATTTGTGATGCGATGAACCTCCCGCGCACGCACTAAAGGCGGCTACTTCCAGTCGCTCATGCCGTAGGCTTTGAGCAATTTCTCGAGCGCCCCCGAGGCCCGCAGCTTCGTTATGCCCTCATCGAAATTCTTCGCATATGCTACGCCCTTTGGCGTGCTCGAAAAAGCGATGTAAATAGGTTCGTTCTGATGCGTGTGAACGATGCGAAAATTCGACGGAGACATCCCCATCCCTTTGACCGTCCAAACAAAAACCGCCATCGTTTCGGGCAACGCGTCGATCTTGCCCTCATTCAACTGAGTCAGCCCATCAATCAACGGTGTATCGCCCTTGAACGTAACGACTTTCGGAGCGCTGCCGGCTTTGATATATTCGTCGAGTGCGTCCCAATAGGCATACCCGTCAACCACGCCTAAACGAACCGTTTTCAACGACGCGACGTTCTCAAATTTCCATGGATTATCCTTGCGCACCAACACCACCACACGCGGCTGACCGATGGGTTCAGCTGGAATAGTTAAGCCCTTCGTTTCAGTTCCCGGTGAAGCTCCAATCACACCGTCGATCTTTCCCTCACGCGCAGCCTCGAGCGACTCCACCCACGGCATCGTCTGGTAGTCGACCTTGATGCCTTGTGGTTCAAAAATCGCCTTCGCCAGCTCAACCGCAAAACCAGGATGCTCAGCCACCGGATCGCCATTGTAGGGCATCCAGAAATCGGCGCGGATATGCAGCGTCTCAGCCGAATATCCAGAAACCGCCAAATTACAGACAAGAAGACAAGCCAGAACCTTGAGCAATGAGTTCATGCCTAACCCCATCGGTCAGCCGGCCTAAATCTTTAATAAATATGTGCTTCAGCAGCGAAATCTACATCCCGAAGAATTTAATAATCTTCCGCATCGACACCACGAGCGCATCGATCTCCGTCGCGTTGTTATAAACGTAGAAACTCGCGCGCACCGTGCTCGGCAGGCCGAGTTTTCGCATCAACGGCTGGTTGCAGTGATGCCCACCGCGCAAGGCGATACCGTCCTGATCGGCAAACGTCACCACATCGTGGGCGTGCGCATCCTTCAGCGCAAAACTCACCAGCCCGCTCCGCGCGCCCTTCGGCCCGAGAATACGGATGCCCGGCAACTCGCTCAGCGCCGCATAAGCCTGCGCCGCGAGCTTGTGATCGTGCTCCGAAATACGAGGCCGACCCAACGCATCGAGGTAATCCATCGCCGCATGCAGCGCGATCGCATCGGCCACGTTCGGCGTACCCGCTTCGAAACGCTCCGGCGCGGGCTTCCACTTGCTCTGAAACCAGTCGACCGTCGTAATCATACCGCCACCGCCTTGCCACGGCGGCATCGCATCGAGCAACGCCTTGCGCCCGTAGAGCACGCCGATGCCCGTCGGGCCGGCCATCTTGTGACCCGAAAACGCCAGAAAATCGCAACCCAGCGCCTGCACGTCGATCAGTTCGTGGCCAATAGATTGCGCCGCATCGATCAACGTGAGCGCGCCGACTTTTTTGGCCTTAGCACAAAGTTCGGCAACGGGATTGATCACGCCTAGCGTGTTCGAAATATGCGTGAACGCGAAGAGTTTCACCTCGGGCGTGAGGAGTTTTTCGAGCGCATCGAGATCGAGTCCGAGTTCAGCGTTCTCGCCGATCACCGGCACATAACGCAACGTCGCACCCGTGCGCGCCGTGATCTGCTGCCACGGCACGAGGTTGGAGTGATGTTCCATCTCGGTAATCAGCACGACGTCGCCTTTTTTCAGGTTCGCAGCGCCCCAGCTTTGCGCGACGAGATTGATCGACTCAGTCGTGCCACGCGTGAAAACGATTTCTTCCGGTTCGGCAGCGTTGATAAATTTTGCCGAACGAATCCGTGCCGCTTCGTAGCCGTCGGTCGAGCGCATCGAGAGCGCGTGCAGACCGCGATGAACGTTGCTGTTGTCCTGTTGATAAAACCGCGCGAGCACATCAATCACCGCGCGGGGCTTGTGCGTGGTCGCCGCGTTATCGAGATAGATGAGCGGCTTGTTGCCCACATTCTGATGCAGCACCGGAAAATCCGCGCGCACATCGTCCCAAAAACTAGAGGCCAGACGCGGCTGTTTCAAAACGGGCAGGGCGACACTCATGGCTTTATCTCCGGCTGTTTGAGGGCTTCGAGCGCGGCGTGCCACGAAAGCGTGGCGCATTTGATGCGCGCAGGGAACGTATGCACACCGGCAAAAGCGGCGAGTTCATCGAAGTCCTCGGGCGCGTTACCGGTCTTCACGATTTCGGCAAAACGTTTATAAGTTTCCTCCGCTTCGGCGGGAGTTTTGCCCTTGAGTTGAGTCGTCATGAGCGAAGCCGAGGCCTGCGAAATCGCGCAGCCTGAGCCCTCGAACGAGATCCCGCCGATGCGTTCACCGTCGAACTGCAGGTACACGGTGCAGTTGTCACCGCACGTCGGGTTGTCGCCCGAAGCGACCCGGTTGGCCGTAGGCAGCTTGCCGCGATTACGCGGACGCTTGTTGTGATCGAGGATGACCGATTGGTAGAGATCGCTGAGATCGCTCATGAAGGAACGGAGAATAGCTAAAGTCGTTCCAAACGCAAAGCCCGCGTTTCTGAGCCGCAAGTTTTTGCCATGCGCTGTATTTTTGTCCGGTTTTTGGTCCAGTGACTGGTATAAGGAAACAACGACATGTCCAGTGACCCCGAATTACTCCGCCGCTACCTTCGAGAATCCTCGCAAGAAGCCTTCGCCGAACTCGTGCGACGCCATATCAACTTCGTCTACGCCGCTGCACTGCGCCAAGCCGGAAGCCCCAGTCGCGCCGAGGATGTCACGCAAGCCGTCTTCACCGATCTCGCAAAAAAAGCCGCCCAACTCGCCACGCGCAACGACCTCGTTGGCTGGCTCCACACCAGCACGCATTACGCCGCCACGTCGATTCGTCGGAGCGAAGCGCGGCGCGAGGCACGCGAACTAAAGGCCCACATGATCAAAGAGCTTGCCGCCACTCCGGAGGAAAACGCCAATTGGCAGGAGCTCGGGCCCGTTTTGGACGAAGTACTCCGTTCTCTCAGCGAACGCGATCGGGAGGCGATTCTTTTGCGCTATTTCAAACAACAGTCCTTCGAGGAAATCGGCACCACACTAGGTTTGTCCGAAGAAGCCGTGCGCAAACGAATCGATCGCGGCGTCGCGAAACTCCATACGCTCCTCTGGAAGCGGGGCATCACCTCGACCATCGTGGCTCTGGAAATCGCGATGGCCAGTCAAGCGGCGGTGGCCGCACCAGCCGGCCTTGCAACCACCATCGCCGGCACCGCAATCACTACGGCCTGCGCCGCTGCGCCCATTGCCAAGTTTTTCGCACAACTAATCAGCAGCATCAAAACCGCTGCCGCCGGAGCCGCTGTCATCGCCGCATTTGTCTCTGGCGGATTGGTCATGCACTCCGCCGGCACCGCCTGCGACGCCGAGCAAACACTGACCACCGAAAAACAAAGGCTCGTCACTCTGCAAAAACAGCGTGATCAACTGACGAATTACCAAGCAGAAGTAAACAAATCCCTCAAAGTTCAACAGCAAGCCCTGGCTGAGCTAAAAGCCAAGATCGCTGCCCGCATCCATCGCCTAAATCCAAAAATTTCCGGCGAAAAAGTCGGCGAAGCGCTGCTCCAGCTCAATCTCGACACTGAAATGAAGGAGCTTCTCAAAACAGCTGCCCCCCTGCTCTTTTCAACCCAATATTTCTGCGGTCCATTACTCACCGAACTTCAACTCACTCCCCAACAGATCGACCGCTTCTTCGACATATCCCTCGGCAATGCTCCGTTCATGCCCACCTACAAGTTCCTCGACGAAGGGAATGGCCATGGCCGGTTCACCTACTCATTGGCTTGGGAGAATAAGGAGCTGGATGAAAATGCCATGCGGCAACTCCTCGGCGAAGCCGGATTCAAAAGATACGAGCAAGACCATAAAACATCGACAATCCGGATGCTCGTCGTGAACAGACTCGCGAGCAACCTCGTCTACACCGACACGCCACTCAACGCCACCGTGGCCAAACAGCTGACCCAAATCCTAGCCAACGCTACAGCCGATCCAGAAAACCCATCCGCGACGGAAATAAACTGGGAGAAAACACTAAAAGACGCCAAAGCCATCCTCACGCCAACCCAGTTGACCGCGCTGGCGCGCCTGTCTGGAAACCTCAGTACAAAGTGGAGCTATGATTTCTAAAATTATCGTCTTCGCCTGCGCCATCGCCTGCACCGCACTTTGCATCCGGCTAAACTCACAACAACACGCTCGTGCGGAACACGCCGAGCCCGAACTTACAGCCATCGCCATCCAGTCCCGGCTAATCGGGAACGAGATCGCCCGCGCGAAAAAGAAACTCGCCGACGCGGAAAACGAGAGTCAGGTGCTTAAACAATCCATCGCCCTCTTACA
>Ga0302321_100001096_pt1 | contig 23197 bp, 20 predicted proteins | sample Fen_T0_1_FD_202505 | JGI IMG/M metagenome (GOLD analysis project Ga0302321, IMG submission 202505) | Peat permafrost microbial communities from Stordalen Mire near Abisko, Sweden - Fen_T0_1 | ecosystem: Environmental > Terrestrial > Soil > Wetlands > Permafrost | place: Sweden: Abisko...
ACTACGACGCCGCCGGCCTGAAGACCTTGCCGGGCACGCACGGCATCGCCGCCGCGCGCCACCACATCGTGTTCTACCTCGTCGTCCAGGTCGCGGTCAGCCTCGCGCTGGTGCCGCTCGGCGTCGCAGGGCGGCCCTACCTCATCACCGCCGCGGTGCTGGGCGCCGGCGTGCTCGCGCAGGGCGCCAGCGGCCTCGGCAGCGGCACCCAGAAGTGGGCGCGCAACGTGTTCCTCGCCTCGATCGTCTACCTGCCGGTGCTGTTCGCCGTCATGGTCCTCGACGGCACGGCCTGAGCCGCGACCGCACCCGCGAACGAGCATTGTGCCGGGCGAGCCCGCCGGCCGAGCGAGCGCTTTTCAGCGTCGCCCGCGACCTTGATTCCGCGAGGGTTCGGTCGCGACGCCGTGCCACGCCGTTTGCTTCGTCTCGACGGGTCGAGTGCGCTCGCCACGTCGTGACGAGTCGCGCCGATCACCAGCAGCCCGCGCAGAAGCCGCTCGAACGAAACATCGGGATCCGCGGCTTCCATCTTCGCCACGCGGGACTGGCTCGATTTCATCAAACCGGCGAGCGCAGTCTGCGAGATCAGCGCAGCCGGATCGCGCCGACGCCGCTGCGCGACTTGCGGACCTGCGACGGGTGGCCGTAGATGCTGATGTCGCCGACGCCGGACAGCGTGGCGTCGACCGACTGCGACGCCGTCACGTGGGTATCGCCGACGCCGGACGCCACCACGGTCGAGGTCCGGGCCGTCAGGTCCTTGGCCGAGACGTCGCCGGTGCCGCTGGCCTCGACCCGCAGCGTGCCGGTGCTGCCGGCGACCTTGACGCCGCCGACGCCGGACAGGCGGAGCGTCAGGCTGTCGTTCGCCACGCCGGTGACCTTGAGATCGCCGACGCCGCTGAGCGAGAGCGACGCGACGTCGGGCACCGTGACGGTCGCCTTCAGGTGGTGGGTGTGCCTGGGCAGGTCGCGCTTGGTGCCGACGACGAGCACGCCGTCCTTGACCTGGGTCGTCACCTTGTCGAGCGCATCGGGCTCGCCCGACACCACGACGCTGGCCTGCGGGCCGACGGTGACATAGACGTCGATCACCCCGGAGAGGTCGACGCCGCGGAAGTCTGGAACGCCGCGCGTCTGGCTGACCGTCGGGGGGTCGGCGTGAGCATCGTGGGCGGCCGAAGACACAACGACGAGCAAGGCGAGCGCGCGCTTCATGCGAGGAGGATGCCTAGCCGGGCGCGCCGGTTGACACGTGCTCGTACGCGACCCCCCAGCGAATGCCGCGATCGCAGGTGATCAGCACCGGCGCGTCGATCCGCTGGATCACGCGATCGAAGATCGCCACGCCAGCGGCGATGACGTCGGCGCGCGCGGCCCCGATGCCGGGGATGGTCTTGCGCTCGGCGACCGTGGCGGAGAGCAGGCGGGCGAGCAGCGCGTGGACATCGCCCGGGGGGATCCGCAGCCCGGTGACCGCGACGGGATCGTAGTGCACCAGGCCGAGCTGGGCCGCGGCGAGCGTGGTGGCGGTGCCCGCGGTGCCGATCACCGCGACCGCGCGTGGCAGCACGAGCGGCGCGAGCTGGCGATCGAGGTCGGCGGTGAGCGCCTCGATCTCGGCAGCGGTCGGCGGGTCGTGGCGCAGGTGGCGCTCGGTCATCCGGACCGCGCCGACCGGCACGCTGACCTGCGAGACCACGCGCCCGGCGTCGACCGTGATGAGCTCGGTCGACCCGCCGCCGACGTCGACGACCACGTAGCGCGCCGCCGCCAGCTCCGGGAACGTGCGCGCCACCGCGGTCGCCGCGAGCTCGGCCTCGCGCTCGCCGGCGATCACCTCGATCGTGGCGCCGAGGATATGCTCGGCGGGCCCGACGAAGTCGGCGGCGTTCTTGGCCTCGCGCGCCGCCTGGGTGGCGATCACGACCGGCCGCACCACGCCGTGGCGGTCCATCACCTCGCGGTACTCGCGGCAGATCGCGAGGCTCGTGGCGATCGCGTCGTCGGCCATGCGCCCGGTCGCATCGAGGCCCTTGCCGAGCCGGCCGAACCGGCACAGATCGACCAGCGGCTGCATCGCCTCATCGACGATCAGCAGCAGCAACGTGTTGGTCCCGATATCGATCACCGCGGTCGGCATTGCGCGGAAGGTATAGCGCGGCGACCGGGGTCGCGGGCTACACCGCGCCGGCGACCGCGCGATCGCAGTTCTCGCCGTGGCCGACCGGCTCGAGCTGGATCGTCGCGTGGCCGATCCGGAACCTCCGGGCGAGCTCGGCGGAGGCCTCGGCGAGGATGGTCGGCGCGCAGGTCTCCCACGGCAGGATCACGTGGGCGGTCAGCGCCACCTCGGTCGTGCTCATCGACCAGATGTGGAGGTCGTGCACGCCGGTGACGCCCGGCAGCCCCGCGAGGTAGGCCTCGACCGCCTGCGGATCGATGTGCGGCGGCACCGCGTCGAGCAACAGGTCCATCGCCTCGCGCACCAGGCGCCAGGTCCCGACGAGGATCACCGCCGAGACCGCGAGGCTGGCCGCGGGATCGAGCCACGCCCACCCGGTCTGCCACACCACGAGGCCGGCCACGACGACGCCGGCCGAGACCGCCGCGTCGGCGAGGAGGTGGAGGAACGCGCCGCGCACGTTCACGTCGCTCTGCCGGCCGCGCGCGAACATCAGGGCCGCGACGCCGTTGAGCACCACGCCGATCGCGGCGACCACGGCGACGATGCCGCCATCGACGGCGGGCTGCGACCCGAGCCGCTGGGCGGCCTCCCACACCACGCCGCCGATCGCGAACAGCACGAGGCCGCCGTTGCCCAGCGCCGCGAGGATCGTCGTGCGGCGCAGGCCGTAGGTCCGCCGCGCCGTCCGCTCCCGCCGCGCCAGCACGGTCGCACCCCACGCCATGCACAGCCCGAGCACGTCGCCGAAGTTGTGCGCCGCGTCGGCGAGCAGCGCGGTCGAGTGCGCCGCGAAACCGGCGACCACGCTGATCACGACGAACGCGATGTTGAGCAGGATCCCGACGACGAACGCGCGGGTCAGCCGGTCGGGCGGCGCGTGGTGGTGCGCGTGATCATGCCCCCCGTGCCCGTGCCCGTCATCGTGATCGTGCTCGAGTTCGTGGGCATGCGCCGGGCCGGTGCCAGGCGCGTGCGCGTCGCCGTGATCGTGCGCATGGTCGTGGCCATGTGCCCCATGATGGTCGTGATCGTGCTGGCTCATCCCGCGTGTCCTGGTTGTAGCGCTGGAACGACCGGTCACAACCCCAGCTGCTTGGCGACGATCACCTTCATGATCTCGTTGGTGCCCGCGTAGATCCGCTGGACCCGGGCATCCATGAACGCGCGGGCCACCGGATACTCGGTCATGTACCCGTAACCGCCGAAGAACTGAAGGCAGGTATCGATGACCTCCTGGGCCATGTCGGTGGTCCAGAACTTGGCGATCGAGCACTCCTTGACAAGGTACTTGCCGGCGACGTGCTCCGAGATGACCTTGTCGAGGTACGCCCGGCCGACCTCGACCTGGGCCAGGCACTCGACCAGCTTGAACTGGGTGTTCTGCAGCTTGCTGATCGGCTTGCCGAACGCCGTGCGCTCCTTGGCATAGGCGATCGTGTCCTCGAGGACCTGCTCGGCGCTCGCCACCGCGCCGATCGCCACGGTCAGCCGCTCCTGCTGGAGCTTCTGCATCATCATCATGAAGCCGCCGCCCGGCACGCCGAGCAGGTTGCCGGCCGGCACGCGGCAGTGCTCGAAGACCAGCTCGGAGGTATCCTGCGACGCCATCCCCATCTTCGGGAGCCGCCGGCCCTTGGCGAACCCGGCGCGGCCGGCCTCGACGACGATCAGCGAGATCCCCTTGTGCGCGTGGGCCGGATCGAGGTCGGTCTTGGCGGCGACCACGACGAGGTCGCACAGCTGGCCGTTGGAGATGAACGTCTTCGAGCCGTTGATCACGTAGTCATCGCCGTCGCGCACCGCCGAGGTCGCGATCGCGGCGAGATCCGAGCCGGCGCCGGGCTCGGTCATCGCGAGCGCGGTGACCAGCTCGCCGGACGCGCAGCCCGGCAGCCAGCGCAGCTTCTGCTCCTCGCTGCCAAACGAATGAAAATACGGCGCGATGATATCGGAGTGCAGGCTCATCGCGAACCCGCTCTCGTAGGCGCGCGCGAGCTCCTCCATGACGATCACCGAGTGCAAGAAGTCGCCGCCCGGCCCGCCGTACGCCGGCTCGAGCCACGGGCACAGAAACCCGTGCACGCCCGCCTTGCGCCACAGCTCGCGGTCGACCTGGCCCTGCGCGCGAAACCGCTCCTGGTGCGGCCGGATCTCGCGATCGACGAACTGCCGAAACGCCGCGCGGAACGTCTCGTGATCGGCGCTGAACAGGGTGCGATCCATGCGCGGCCATAGTAGCGACGCGCGCCGGTCGTGGCGCGACAAATCGCCCGGCGCGGCGGTCAGCGCCGCCGGTACACGACCGCGCGAGAGATCGTCACGACGCCCGGCACCGCCGCGACCCGCGCGATCACGGCGTCGACGAGATCGGCCGGCACCGCGACGCGAAACCCGATCTTGGTGTCGGCCGGCCGCGGGGGGCCCGCACCGGCCCGATCGCCGCCATCGATCTCGACGTCGTGATAGAAGTCGTCCGGCTCGCTGGTCCACCAGCTCAGCGGGCCGACGCCGGCCTCGGAGATCGCCTCGAGCACGTCGGCGATGAGGCGCGGACGCACGGTGGTCTGGCCGTACAAGATCTCGTTGATCATCCGCGTCTGGCTGCCGGTCAGGATCGCGACCTGGCGCGCGTGCGCGAGGTGCATCGCGCTGTACGACAGATCGGCTCCCGAGAAGTCGGTCTCGTCGACCGCGCAGTTGACCATGCTGATCCGCGTCATGGTGGCGCCGGTGAAATCGGCCTTCGAGAGATCGAGATCCACCAGGGACGCGCCGGGGAGCAGCGCGCCATCGAGGCGGGCGCCGGCAAGCGACGAGCCCCCAAGGCTGGCTCCACGCAACTGCGCGCGCGACAGCCGTGCGCCATCGAGCCGCACGTGGAAGAGCTCGGCGGCGCTCAGGTCGGCATCCTCGAGCAGGGCGCCCTGCAGATCGGCGTGGGCGATCTGGACCTCGCGCAGCTGGGCGCCGGGGTGGATCAGGCCGGGGGCCCGGAGGATCGCCTGCTTGCCCTGCACCCAGAACCACGCCAGCAGCGAGCGCAGCACGGTCGGGCTGCGCGCCTCGAGGCCGGCGCTGCCGGCCACGCAGCTGCCGATCGCGAGCGCCGCCTCGCGCAGGTAGGCGCGGCGGTCGCGATGGAAGATCGCCCCCGACATCTCGTCGTGCTGCGAGATCCGCTCGTCGTTGAACAGCTGCTCGGCCCAGCGCCGCACCACGCCGCGCTCCGGAGCGCTCCAGCGCTCGATCAGCTCCAGGAGGAACGCGAAGCTGCGATCCTCGAGCCCCAGCAGCCGGCCGCCCAGCAGGTGGCTCTCGAGCGTGCGCCACTCGGCGCTGTCGCTCCGCACGACCCGCCACAGCGTGCGCTCCCAGTAGCGGGCGACCAGGAACTCGCGGAACGAGCGGTGGCCGAACAGGATCCGGCTGCTGCCCGGCGCGAAGTCGGCCTGGAGCGCGAGCAGCACGCCGTCGCACAGCGCGTGGTGCGCCGGCTCGGCGTCGTCGTCCATCCCGAGCTCCTTGCTCAGGAGATCGACGACCTTGCGCTGGGTCAGCGGCTTCTCCTGCTGCTCGAGGCAGTGGCTCTCCCAGGCGATCCGCGACAGCGCCCAGAGCATCGCCTGATCGAGCGTGGCGTCGGGCGCGATCCGCCCGAGCTCGATCAGCCGGGTTTGCAGGTGTTCGGCGGCGCGGGCGATCCGCGCGTGGCGGTCGAGATCGGCGTCGTGCTTGCCGTGCGCGACCTGGCGCAGGAACTCCTCGTAGAGCTCCGCCCGGCGCACCGCGGCGCTGGCCTCGACGACCGGGCGCCAGGTCTGCGCGATCATGAACAGCAGGATCGGCGTCTGCGCCAGCTCGAGCAGGCCGCGCGCGACCAGCTCGCCGACCGCGATCGCGGGGCGGCCATCGCCGCGCCGGTTCCAGTTGTGCAGCCACGCGCCGACCTGGCCGCCGGCGTCGCCCGACGTCGAGAACGACTGCAGCTCGAGCACCGGGATCGCGAGCTCGCGCAGCCGGTTCATCGGCAGCGCCTCGGGCCGCGAGAACACGACGATGCGATGGCGCCGGGTCGCCTGGCCTCGCAGGTGCTCGAACAGCTGGACCGCCGCCGCGGGAGTGAACGCGAACTCGTCGAGCCCGTCGATCAGGAACAACGCGCGCTGGGTGTCGGGCGGTGCGAGGAACGCCGGATCGGTGTCCTTGAGCCCGAGCTGGAAGCCGAGGCCGGCCTGGCGCCACAGCGCGCGCTCGACCATGCGCGGCAGCCGGGCCTCGCCGCCGGTCAGATCCTCGACGCACTTGATGAACACCGGCAGGCTGCGCTCCGGGCCCGGCGTGGTGGTGTCGTCGAGGTAGGCCCGAGCGAGCCGCCACGCCATCGTCCGCGCGGTCAGCGACTTGCCGTGTCCGAAGTGGCCGGCGACGACCACGATCGGTGAGGCCTCGAGCAGCGCGTCGATCGCGCGGGTGACCGGCAGCTCGGCGTCGCCCGCGCCCGCGTCCGATCGGATCGCGAACGGCTCGACGTACATCTCGGCGAGCGGCATGTCGGGCAGCCGGGCGTGCGCCACGACGTTGCCGAACACGTGCCGGGTCTCCCACGTCGACAGCTCGTGGACGAGCAGCTCGCGCACGAGCCGGCCACGGTCGACCGCGAGCTCGAGCAGATAGGCGCGCAGCTCGGCGCCCGCCGCGGAGGTCACGAGCTCGGCGTACGCTCGCCGCACGCCGGTCTCGAACCGGCGCTTGTCGTCGCCGTCGACGACGTCGATCAGCGGCTCGGGCCAGTCGTGCTCCAGGTCGGGCAGGCCGCGACGGGTGAACGCGCCCCACAGCGCCGCGTAGTACGGGGTCTCGACCACGCCGGCGAGCAGGCGATCGAGCAGATCGATCGCCTCGGCCGGCGCCGCGCGCCCCACGCGCGGGAGCTCGGTGACCGCCCATCGCACCGCGGCCTCGCGGTGGGCCTCGAGCGACGCGCGGCGCTCGAATGCGAGCCGCGGGCCATACTGTTCGAGCCAGGCCTGGCCGAACGCGCTGGCGACCAGCGCGACGTGGCGCGCGCGGATCCGGGCCGGCGCGCGCGGCGCCGTCCCCGCCGCGATCTGCGCGCCGAGCTCGACGAAGTCCTGGACCACCTTGAGATCTCGCTCCAGCTCGTCGGCGCGGCCGTGGCCCCGCACCGCGCGATACGCGCTCACGCCGGCGCCGACCAGCTTGGCCACGATCTTCACGCCTGTGACCAGTTCCACAGTCATCGACCCTCCAGGGAGGCCCCGCCTGGACGCTACCCCGGCGCCGGCTTCGCCCGGGGCGCGCGCGGTGCCGCGAGTTGCGGCGATTTTCCGCCCCCGCCGCCCGGCGCGCCGCCGTGGCGGGCCGGCATCGGTGCTAGGTTGCCGCCACGTTGTCGTCCTGGACCGTCGAGCAAGCCGGCATCACGCTCGCGGCGTTCGTGAAGGCCCGGACCGGGGTCGCGTGGTCGGTCGCCAAGCGCCAGATCGCCAGCGGCAAGGTGTTCGTCGACGGCGCCTGCGCCACCGCGATCGACCTGCGGCTGGCCGCCGGCCAGGCGATCGAGCTGCGCAGCAACGCCCAGCGGCCGCGCGATCCCACCCGCGAAGGCGTGCTGGTCTACGACGATCCCTACGTCGTCGTGATCGACAAGCCGACCGACGTCAACAGCGTGCCCTACGAGGACCGCGAGACCGGCACCGCGATGGACCTGATCCGCGGCGCGTGGCGGCGCGGCGGCAAGCCGGCGACCACCATCGCGCTGCACGTCGTCCACCGCATCGACCGCGCGACCAGCGGCCTCTTGATGTTCGCCAAGACCAAGCAGGCCGAGCTCGGCCTCGCCGCCCAGCTGCGCGCCCACGCGATGGAGCGCACCTACCTCTGCGTCGCGCACGGCGCCGTGCCCTCGCAGCGTATCGAGTCGTACCTCGTCGCAGATCGCGGCGACGGCCTGCGCGGCTCGACCTCGCGCCACGACCAGGGCAAGCGCGCGGTCACCCACGTCGAGGCCCGCCAGGCGCTGCGCCACGCCACCCTGTGCGCCGTCCGGCTCGAGACCGGCAAGACCCACCAGATCCGGATCCACCTCTCGGAGGCCGGTCACCCGCTGGTCGGCGAGCCGGTCTATATCCGCGACTTCGCCGGGCCGATCCTGACCTCGTCGCGCCTCATGCTCCACGCCGCCACGCTGGGCTTCGACCACCCGATCACCGGCGCGCGCGTCGCGCTGGCCTCGCCGCTGCCGCCCGACTTCGTCGCCATCGTCGAGCGGCTCGCGCCGTAGCGCGCCGCCGGCGGCCTCGTCGCGCCGCGCGCGCCTTGCTATCGTGGGCGGCCGCATGACCGCCTCCCCCACGCCCGCCGACCTCGCGATCCGGACCGCCACCGCCGCCGACGTTCCGACGATCCTCGGGTTCATCCGCGCCCTCGCGGTCTACGAGAAGCTCGAGCACCAGGTCATCGCCGACGAGGCCGCGCTCCACGCGACGCTGTTCGGCCCGCGGCCCGCCGCCGAGGTCCTGATCGCCGAGCTCGCCGGCACCCCGATCGGCTTCGCGCTGTTCTTCCAGAGCTACTCGACCTTCCTCGCCAGGCCGGGGCTCTACCTCGAAGATCTGTTCGTCATCCCCGAGGCCCGCGGTAAGGGCGCCGGCGCCGCCCTGATGTCGGCGCTCGCGCGGATCGCGGTCGAGCGCGACTACGGCCGGTTCGAGTGGACCGTCCTCGACTGGAACCAGCCGTCGATCGAGTTCTACGCCTCGCTCGGCGCCCGGCCGCAGAACCAGTGGATCATCCAGCGCGTCGTCGGCGAGCCGCTCGCCGCGCTCGCCCAGCGCTGGCCGGGCACCGTGATCACGCGGTAGCCCGCGACGCCGAGCGCGTGCCGTCCCAGGCCCGCAGCATCTCGTGGCCGAAATCGGCTCGAGGTGCGGCGTTAACGTCCGAGCACGCGCCGGATCACTGATTCCAGCTCGTGAAGCCGGTCTTGCTCCATCGCCTCGCCGAGCTCGCGAACATGTCGCCGAATCCGCCCCAGATCCATGTGCGCGCCATGTAGCGCGAGCAAGCGTTCGACGTCTTGCTGATCCTGTGGCCGCCACGCGATCGCCTTGTAGATCACGAGATCCTCGGGTTGCGCGACCGGTAGCACCACGCCGCCGATCTTGGCCGGCCCCGCCGCCGCCGTCGCCTCCAGCTCGAACGGCATCCATGCCATCGAGACGTCGACGTCGACACCAGTCTCGGCATGCCGCAACAGCAGCACCTGGCTCTCGACTGCGAACGCAAGCGCGTCCTCGATCCGGGCAACGATGCCGGCATCGTCGAGCTCCGCAGCCAGCGCTTGCAACGAGATGTCCGCACCGCAGAATGCGATGTCGATGTCGCGCGTCACGCGCGGAACGCCGCGCGCGATCACCGCGATCCCGCCGATCACCAGGCTCCTGCCTTCGTGGTGGTCAAGGACTGGCTTGAGATCCTCGAGCGTACGCGTGATGCCCTGCGAAAGGCCTACGCGGGCTTTGCCACCCATGGCCTCTTCAGCTTCGTCCAGAGCGCCCTGGCCTCAGCGATCTCTCGATCGCGAACCAGATCATGCTCGGCAACGGTGGCGAGATCGCACAGCTCCATCGCGGCTTCGAACGAGCGTTCCGATGCCATGGGCCCTTCCTGCTTCATCAGCTCCAATGCACGACGCTCCGCGGCACGGTGCCCCGAGATCCAACGGCGAACGGCATCACGATCCACCCCCCAGTGTTAGCACCTTACACCCCCGAACCGTCCCGGTTGCGCGCTCGGCCCGCCCTCGTCGAGGGAATCGGCTCCGCGCCGGACTCGGGGAGAGGCCGCCGCGCACCAGCCGCTGGGTTCGAGACCAGCCGTGCCGCTGCGAGCCGCCGGTGGTGCTCGATCAGCGGGGGCGGGGGCGACTTCCGCGCGCCGGGGGCGCGAGCGCGGCGATGAAGGCCCGCAGCGCGGGCGGGACCTGGCGGCGGCTCGGGTAGTAGAGATACAGGCCTGGAAACCGCGGGCACCAGGGCGCCAGCACCGCCTCGAGCTCGCCGGTGGCGAGGTAGGCCTCGACCTCGAGGTCGAACACGAAGGCGATGCCGGCGCCGTCGAGCGCCGCGCGCATCGCGACCGTGTTGTTGTTGGTGACCAGCGGGCCCGTGACCGCGACCTCGACCGACTTGCCGTCGCGCTCGAACTCCCAGCGGTAGCGTTCACCGCGCGGCAGCAGCACGGCGATGCAGCGGTGGGTCCGGAGATCGCGCGGGTGGCGCGGCCGGCCGGCGCGCGCGAGGTAGCTCGGGCTGGCGACGGCGTGGAGCCGCATGGGGGCGCTGACGGGAACGGCGATCATGTCGCGCGCCACGCGCTCGCCGAGCCGGATGCCCGCGTCGTAGCGGCCGGCCACGATGTCGACGAGCGCATCCTCGACGACGAGCTCGAGCGTGATGTCCGGATAGGCGGCGGTGAACCGGCCCAGCATCGGCGCGATGATCCGCTCCGCGCAGACCTTCGGCGCGTTGATCCGCAAGCTGCCCGCCGGGCGGTCGGAGGCGGTGGCGAGGTCGGCGACCGCGGCGTCGAGCTCGTCGAGCGTGGGGCGCAGCCGGGCGAGCAGGCGCGCCCCGACCTCGCTCGGCGCCACGCTGCGGGTCGTGCGGTTGAGCAGGCGCACGCCGACGCGCTCCTCGAGCTGGCGGATCGTCTGGCTCAGCGCCGAGGGCGTCACGCCGAGGTGCGCCGCGGCGCGCGCGAAGCTGCCGCGCGCGGCGATCGCGGCAAACGCGTTGAGCTCGGCAAATTCGGTGCGATTCATTCTGTAGCCAGGCTACACGGCCCATGCGGATTATGGACGATGATCTACACGCCGCGGCGATCCATGTTGCGCGCATGGCAACCTCCCCGCTCGCGCTCGATCACTACCGCTTGCTCGGCCGCTCCGGCCTGCGCGTCTCCCCGCTGTCGCTCGGCACCATGACGTTCGGCACCGACTGGGGCTGGGGCGCTGACGAGGCCGAGGCGCGCCGCATGTTCGATCGCTACGTCGATCGCGGCGGCAACTTCATCGACACCGCCAACCAGTACACCAACGGCAGCTCCGAGCAGCTGGTCGGCGCGTTCGCCGAGGGCCGGCGCGACCGCCTCGTGCTCGCGACCAAGTACACGATCTCGACCCGCCAGGGTGATCCCAACGCGGGCGGCAACCACCGAAAGAGCATGGTGCGCTCGCTCGAGACCAGCCTCCAGCGGCTGCGCACCGACTACCTCGACATCCTCTATCTCCACGCCTGGGACGCGCTGACCCCGGTCGACGAGATCATGCGGGCGTTCGACGATCTGGTGCGCGCCGGCAAGCTGCTCTACATCGCGATCTCCGATGCGCCGGCCTGGCAGGTCGCGCGGATGCAGATGCTCGCCGAGCTGCGCGGCTGGGCGCCGTTCGTCGCGCTGCAGATCGCGTACAACCTGATCGAGCGCACGGTCGAGCGCGACCTGATCCCGATGGCGCGCGAGCTCGGGATCGGCGTGATCCCGTGGTCGCCGCTGGCCAGCGGCGTCCTGACCGGCAAGTACAGCCGCGCGGATCTCGACGCCGGCGCCGGCACGGCATCGGCGGCCGGCACGCGCAAGAACGTCGCCGCCTCCAACGGCGCGCTCACCGAGCGCGGGCTGGCGATCGCAGGCGAGGTCGTCGGGGTCGCCCGCGAGCTCGGCCGCACGCCGTCGCAGGTCGCGCTGGCGTGGACGCTGCTCGAGCCCGCGGTCACCTCACCGATCATCGGCGCCCGCACGCTGGCGCAGCTCGACGACAACCTCGGCGCGCTCGACGTCGTGTTCAGCGCCGACCAGCGCGCCAGGCTCGACCGGGCGAGCGCGATCGAGCTCGGATTCCCGCACGACTTCCTGAACAAGCCCATGGCGCGCGGGCTGATGTTCGGCGGCACGACCGTCCGCCGCTGACGGCGCCGTAGACCAGCAGCCACCAGCCACCAGCCACCAGCCACCAGCCACCAGCCCACCCACCCGACTCCGCGGCGCGACCGGCCCAAGGACGGCCGGCTACACGCGCCTGCGGTTCGCCGCGCACCGCGCCTGACTCACGCCGCGTTCACTCCCACCGACGGGACCTCCCAGCACGAGATCGTCGCTCCCCGTAGCTTCCAACCCTCCCGCAACAACCACGTTCCGGGCCGATACACCCACAGCGGCTCGTACGTCGGCGGCCCCCGCCACAACCACGGTTCGTCGCCATACTCTGCCCAATCCGGGAACACCGGCGCGCTCGAAAACCAGTCGACCCGCCACCCACGCGTTGCCTCCGCGCGATCCTCCCCATGCTTGCGCCAGTTCGACAACACGTACTTGAGTGCGTGACGCGCCTGCCGGGGCGACGTGATGATCTCCGCATGATAGCGGTCCGGGAACACGGTCCCTCTCCGCCTGGGCCCAGTCCGACCTCGGCTGATCGCCGCATTGATGTGCTTGGCCGCCGAGATCTGAAACCCCTGCATCCCCGCCGCCAGCGCGCCCTTGCCATTCGCCTCGACGAGCAAATGCACATGCGTCCGCTGAACGCTGACATGCACGATCCTGATCTTGCCGAACCTCGCGGCCGCAAGCGACGCCTCCCGGATCGCGTGATACACGACCCGCCGACGCAAACTCCCGACGGCTGCAACGACGCGCAGCACGACGTGAACTGGATACCGCGCCGCCAGCGCGGGTCGCGTCTTGTGCGGTGCCCCTGCCCGCGCGCCCTTCGGGGGTCGCCCAGCCCCGCGCCGCTTCCCTCCACGCTGCTTGAACAGACCGAGTTGCACGGCACACGCCTCCGACCGCCGCCCGCGCACCCGCTTCGCCGATCTCTTCCGATCCCGCACCCGACCACGCTAATCCACGAATGCCACTTCACGCAATTGAATTCGCCGATATTTCGCAAGCAACTCAGGGGTCCGGTCAGTCCACTTCGCTATACAACTCGGGGCCGGCTCCCCCGGGAGTCCTGCCTCGCCCGGGAGTCCTGCCTCGCCCCCTGAGGCATCCCCTCAAATTGCTCCAACGATTTCGAGCTGCGGATTCTTGAGGGGGCCATCCATCGGATCGATTGGCGAAGCTCGCCAGACGGTCAGTCACTGTCTGCCGAGCGTGGGGACCTGGGGGACCTCGGGAGACTACCGGGTGGCCTGTGGACGGCAGCGATCGGCGGGTATCTGGTCCATTTGGTCCTGATGCACAGCCGGCCAGCGACAGCCCGCCGCCCACAGCCCAGTGCCCCGCGCCAATTCCGCCTTTCCGGAGAATTTGAAATTCGGGACCGGCGCGAAGGCGATGCCGGACTCCAGGGCGAGCCCGGCCCATCTCCAGCACGGCCCCACCCACTAAACCTGGTGGAGATCCGGAGTTCCTGCTCGGCCTGGAGTCCCTGCTCGGCCTGGAGTCCCTGCTCGGCCTGGAGTCCCTGCTCGGCCTGGAGTCCCTGCTCGGCCTGGAGTCCCTGCTCGGCCTGGAGTCCCTGCTCGGCCTGGAGTTGCCGCTCGCTTTCGAGTCTCTGCGCCTCGACTCCCTGCGCGCCCTCGAGTCCGTGCGCGCCCTCGAGTCCCTGCGCAATCTGGAGGCCGGCATCGCGCTACCCCGGATCCCGAATTTCAAATTCTCCGGAAAGGCGGAATTGGCGCGGGGCACTGGGCTGTGGGCGGCGGGCTGTCGCTGGCGCGCTGTGCCTCAGGACCAGATGGACCAGCTACCAGCTGATCCCTGCCGTCCACAGGCCACCCGGTAGTCTCCCGAGGTCCCCCTGCGCCGTAGACCGTGCTGATGATCGAACGTAGCGGCACGCAGTCGTCGGTCACCCTCACGCTCCGATGGCGACGCGGCGGCCTTCGGTCGAGGACTGTACGAACGCCTCGAGCATCTGCTTGATGCCGACCGCCTCGTCGAAGGTGACGAGCAGCGGATCGAGCGCCCCGCCGCGGAGCGCCGGTCCGAGCGCTGCATAGATCTGCGCGACCCTGTGCGCGTCGTCCGACAGCGCGCCGCGCGAAGGCCATGCCGGATCGTCGGGCGTGGCGATCGGCGCCAGCGGCTGACCATCGCCGCGGGCGCCGCGCAGCGAGAAATCGCCGCCGAGCTCGAGGTCGCCCTCGGTGCCGGTGATCGTCCAGGCGAGCAGCGCGCCGCTTCGCTTGCGATCTACGGACGGCTCGAGCTCACCGCGCCGTGGGGCATCCGCATTCCCGGCGCACCCCAGCTCGCGTTCTACGCCATCGCCAGCGGCCGGGCGGTGCTCGAAGCCGCCGGGCGGCGCTACGAGCTCGGGGCCGGCGACCTCGTGTTCATCCGCAAGGAACTCGCCTACACGCTGAAGGATCACCCGCGCTCGCGCGCCGCCACGATCGCGGAGGTCTTCGCGCAGCGCGGCGGCCGCTGTGGTGGGCTCGTCATCTACGGCCACGGCGGCGCGGCATCGACGATCATCTCCGGCGGCTTCGCGTTCGAGACCACCGAGCTCGATCCCCTGCGCCCGGTCGTGCCCGACGTCCTCCATGTCGTGAGCGATGGCGGCACCGGGGTGCGCTGGCTCGACGCCACGCTCCAGCTGATGGCCACCGAGATGGCCACCGAGGCGCCGGGCTACGAGCTCGTCGCCGGCCGGCTCGCGGATGTCATGTTCGTGCACGCGCTGCGCAGCCACATGCGGGCCCATCCGTGCAGCGCGAGCTGGCTCACCGCGATCAACGACCCGCAGCTCGGCGCCGCGTTCCAGCGCATGCACGAGCGCCCCGGGGATCCGTGGACGGTCGATACGCTCGCGCGCGCGGCCTCGATGTCGCGCTCCGCTTTCGCGATGCGGTTCAAGCAGGCGCTCGGCCAGGCGCCGCTGACCTACCTGACGCGGTGGCGCATGCACCGCGCGTCGGAGCTGCTCGGGTCATCCACGCTCGCCATCGCGGAGATCGCCAGCAGCGTCGGCTACGAGACCGAGAGCTCGTTCAGCAAGGTGTTCAAGCGCGCGATCGGCGACTCGCCCGCCGCGTATCGCAAGAAGCGCCGCGACGCGGCGAGGTGATCGGGGCGATCCGCGGGTCCGGGGAATCACCGGGACCGCGACGCCGGTCATGTAGCGGCACGCGAGGTCCCCCGCGTCGCAGTGCGACGCTGGCGAGTCGCTGCGACGCGCCAGCGAGGCGTGCGGTCGCGTGCATTTCGGGCGTGCACGCGCGCGTTCGCGTGTCACTTTGCGATCGAGCGGAATCAACCGCTGTGTGGGTAAGGAGTTTATCAATGAAGCTCTCGAGAGCTCTGTGGGGCATCGCCATGCTCGGTGGTGTCAGCTGTGCGGCACCGGAGGAGCCCGCGGCGTCGACCGCCGATCCGGCGCCGAGTTCGACCGGCGAGGTCGCGTCGGATCTCACCATTGCCGATCTCACATGTGCATGGTCGCAGTGGGGACGGGATGCGACGCATGACGGACAGACGTGCGTCACCGGACAGTCACCGACACATATTCTCGATCATCTCGTCTACGATCCGTTCGAGTTCCAGGAGATCGCCGAGACCAGCCGCGGCGATCTGTTCGTCCACTACCAGGTGCCGCTCAACGATGCTGCCGGGAATTTCTACATGCTGCAGAAGGGCGGCACGTACACCTCGTGCGATCCGCCGGGCTCGGGGACGCCGGCGCCGTGCGGCAACAGCCAGGACAACATCGTCCGCGAGATCTGGTCCGAGAACAAGTATCGCCGCACGCCCGGCGGCGGCTACGAGCTGGCGTGGAGCTTCGCGAGCGACTGGAAGCCGTTCCCCGTGCCGACGTGGGAGCCGATGTTTCAGCCGGCGCTGGCAGGGCCGGTCCTGTACGTCCCGGGCGCCGGCGGCTCGGTGTGGCAAGTGCTGACCGTGTTCGACCACGCGGTACCGCTGCAGCGGATCAATCCATTCGCAACGGTCGATCCCAGCACGTACGTCACGAGCGGCGTGACGGTCGACAAGCTCGGCTTTGCCTACTGGAACGTGCTCAAGCGCGACCCCATCACCGGCGAGAACCAGGGCTTCCTGATCAAGGCCGCGCCGTGGGGCCAGACCTGGAAGGTCGGCTACGAGCACCTGATCCCCGGCGCGCCCGCGGCGTCCGATCAGTGCGTCGCGGGGTTCTTCGCGGCATCGCCGCCGCCGCCGCGGCCGTGGCCACCGTCGGCCGACGCGGTCGCGCCGACGTTTCCGTGCGGTCGCCAGCGCCCCGGGGTCAACGTCATGCCGGCGATCGGCGAGGACGGCACGATCTTCACGGCATCGACCGCGGACTTCAACCCGAGCTACTCATACCTCGTGGCGCTGCGTCCCGATCTGTCGCTCAAGTGGGCGACGTCGCTGCGCGGCCTGGTCCACGATGGCTGCGGCGTCCACCGCCCCGGGTTCCCCGAGGGGGACGTGGCGTGCAGCGCGACGTTCTCGGCGGTCGGGGTCGATCCGAACACCAACCTGCCGCCCGCGCTGTTCGTGACCGACGTGTCGTCGTCGACGCCGGTCGCGCTCCCCGGGGGCGGCGTGATGTACGGCGCGCTCGATGACTACAACTTCTCGCGCGGCCACCTGGTCCGGCTCGATGCGCGCGGCAAGTTCACCGGCTCGTACACGTTCGGCTGGGACACCACCCCGGCGATCTACGAGCACGACCACACCTATTCGGTGATCCTCAAAGACAATCACTATTTTACCGACGGGCCGTATTACATCACCCAGCTGTCCAAGGATCTCGTGCCCGAGTGGCAGTTCCAGGACACGACCACGAAGGCGTGCGGCCGCCAGCCCGATGGCACGATCAAGTGCACGGACGAGCCGCATCCCAATGGCTTCGAGTGGTGCGTCAACGCACCGGCGGTCGACGCCAAGGGCAACGTGTTCGCCAACTCCGAGGATGGCAACGTCTACCAGATCGGCCAGGGCGGTATCTTGAAGACGCAGACGTTCCTCAATCAGGCGCTCGGCGCGGCGTACACGCCGATCTCGCTCGATCCGACCGGCCGGGTCTACGTGCTCAATAACGGCGAGCTCACGGTGTTCGGCCGCTGACGATCGCGCGCGCGACGCGCATGCCGTCGAGCGCGGCCGAGACGATGCCGCCCGCGTAGCCGGCGCCCTCGGCGCACGGGTAGAGCGCGGCCAGGTCGGGCGACTCGAGCCGCGTCGGGTCGCGCGGGATGCGCACCGGCGACGAGGTCCGCGACTCGACGCCGACCAGCACCGCATCCTGGGTGAGGTAGCCGCGCATCTGGCGATCGAACGCGACGAGCGCCTCGCGCAGCCGGCCCGCCAGCGGCAGGCCGGTGGCGTCGAGCACGGCGCCGATGTCGCCCGCCGCGAGACCCGGCTGGTAGCTGGTGGCGGGCACGGTCGAGGACGCGCGGCCGCGGACGAAGTCGGTGACCCGGGTCGCCGGGGCGCGCAGCCCGCCGCCGCCTGCGGCCGCCGCGGCGCGCTCGAGCGTGCGCTGCAGGGCGACGCCGCCGTGGGGCAGCGGCAGGCCCAGGTGGGCCAGGTCGGCGACGTCGATCGCGACGACCAGGCCCGAGTTGGCGTAGGGCGAGTCGCGGCGCGACAGGCTCATGCCGTTGACCACCACGCCGTCGGGCTCGGTCGCGGCGGGGACGATCCAGCCGCCCGGGCACATGCAGAACGAGAACGCGCCGCGCTTGTCGTCGGGGGTGAACGCGAGCTTGTAGGCGGCGGCCGGCAGCGCCGGGTGGCCCGCCGCGCGGCCGTACTGGATCTGGTCGATCAGCGGCTGCGGGTGCTCGATCCGCACGCCCATCGCGAACGGCTTGGCCTCGAGCCGCACCCCGGCGCGCGCGACCAGCTCATGCACGTCGCGCGCCGAGTGGCCGGCCGCGATCACGACCGCGCGGCCGACCACCTCACCGCCGTCGGCCAGCCGGACGCCGATCGCGCGGCCGTCGCGCACGATCAGGTCGACCGCGCGCGCGCCGAACCGGATCTCGCTGCCGGCGGCCTCGAGCCGCTCGCGCAGCGCGGTGATCACCTTGGGCAGCTTGTTGGACCCGATGTGCGGCCTGGCATCGACCAGGATCTCGGGCGGCGCGCCGTGGATCGCGAGGATCTCGATGACGTCGCGCACGTCGCCGCGCTTGTGCGACCGCGTGTAGAGCTTGCCGTCGGAGTAGGTCCCTGCGCCGCCCTCCCCGAAGCAGTAGTTCGAGTCCGGATCGACCCGGCCGTGCTGGGTCAGGCCCTTCAGGTCCCGGCGCCGCGCCTGCACCGGCTTGCCGCGGTCGACGATCACCGCGGCGATCCCGGCGCGCGCCAGCTCGTAGGCGCAGAACAGGCCCGCCGGTCCGCCGCCGACGATCACGACCGGCGGCCCGGCGACCTCGCGCAGCGGCGGCCCACCGAGCGGCGCCTCGCGGGCCGCGCCGACCACCACGTGGAACCGGATCCGGCCGCGCCGCGCGTCGAGCGAGCGCTTGCGGACCTCGAGCGGCGGCAGCTCGCCCGGCGCCGCGCCGAGCTTGGCCGCGAGCTTGCGCGCGAGCTGCGCCGGTTCGTCCGCCGGCGTGGCGAGCTCGCCCAGCTCGAGCTCGAGCGTGAAGTCATCATCCGGCGCGAGGCGCATCAGCGCTCATCGTAGCGAATATCGCGCCGCCGCGGGGCGACCGCACCGCCGCGATCACCCCGGCGCGAACGCCGCGATCGGGATCTCGAGCGCGCTGCGATCCTCGCGCGCGATCAGCTGGCCCTTGGTGACCACGGTCGGCAGCACGTTCTGGGCGAAGTACTGGGCGGCGTAGCGCTTGCCTTCGTAGAACGCGCGATCCGGGTGATCGGCGGCGAGCTTGGCCGCCGCCGCCTCGGCGACCACGGCGCCCTCGAGCAGCAGCCACCCCACGGTGGTCTCGGCCATCATCTCGAGGAACCGGTTGGCCGACGCCGGCACGAGCTCCATCTTGCCGCCGCCGAACCACTGCATGAACTTGCCCCCCGCGGCGGTCAGCGCCTCCATCGCCTGGCCGAGCGCGCCGATCGAGTCCTTGAGCGTGGCGTGCTGCTTGTGGGCCGCGACGAACTGGCCGACGTCCTTGCCGAACGCCTGGATGTTGGCGCCGCCGCGCTGCATCAGCTTGCGGCCGACCAGGTCCATCGCCTGGATGTGGTTGGTGCCCTCGTAGATCGAGAAGATCTTCGAGTCGCGGCAGTACTGCTCGACCGGCCAGTCCTTGAGATAGCCGGCGCCGCCGAACACCTGGATCGACGTCGCGCAGATCTGGAACGCCTGATCGCTGCCGTAGGACTTGAGCAGCGGCACCAGCAGGTCGACCTGGCCGCTGTGATACTCGATCGCGGCGGCGTCGCCCCCGGTGGTTCGCAGCACGTGGACGCGGTCGAGGTGCATCGTCAGCTTGATGGTGAGCGCGCGCAGGCCTTCGACCCGGGCCTTCATGTCGAGCAGCATGCGGCGGACGTCGGGGTGCTCGATGATCGCCACGCGCGGCGCGGTCGCGTCCTTCCAGTGCTTGATCGACGAGCCCTGCTTGCGCTCCTTGGCGTAGTCGAGCGCGTTCAGGTACGCCGACGAGGCGATCCCCAGGCTCTGAAGCCCGACGCCGATCCGCGCCGAGTTCATGAGGTGGAACATCTGCGAGATGCCCTTGTTCTCGGCCGTGCCGACGAGCTCGCCGACGCAGCCGCCGTTCTCGCCGAAGTTGAGGATCGCCGTGGTCGACGCCCGGATCCCCATCTTGTGCTCGATGCCGCCGACCGCGACGTCGTTCGGCGTGCCGTCGGGCCGGAGCTTGGGCACGATGAACAGCGACAGTCCCTTGGTGCCGGCCGGCGCGTCGGGCGTCCGCGCGAGCACCATGTGGATGATGTTGCTCGACATGTCCTGGTCGCCACCCGAGATGTAGATCTTGGTGCCCCGGATGTCGTAGCTGCCATCGGGCCGCCGGATCGCCACCGAGCTCGCCGAGCCGACGTCGCTGCCGGCCTGCGGCTCGGTCAGGCACATCGTGCCGGCGTAGCTGCCATCGAACATCTTGGCGACGTAGGTCTGCTTCTGCTCGGGGGTGCCGAACGCGGTGATGACCTCGGCGGCGCCGTAGGTCAGCGCCGGGTACATGTTGAACGCCGTGTTGGCGCCGCACATGAACTCCTCGACCATCATCGCCAGCGAGAACGGGCCGGCCTGCCCGCCCTGGGCTTCTTCCACCGCCAGCGTGCGCCAGCCGGCCTCGAACAGCGCCTTCCACGCCGCCTTGAAGCCGGCCGGGACGTAGACCTGGCCGTTCTCGAGGCGACAGCCCTCTTCGTCACCGGAGGCGTTGCAGGTCCCGAGAAACTTCTGCGCCCAGCCGTAGGACTCTTCGAGCACGGCCGAGACCTCGTCTTTGCCCCAGTTGGCGTAGGGCGGCTTTCCGAGGAGCTCGTCGAGCTTGAACTGCTCGAACAGCAAGAACGAGACATCCCGGAGGTTGGACTTGTACTGATTGCGCTGCTGCGTCATGTCGGGCCCTCGCGGCTATGAATGAACCGTCATTCATTTTATAACCGCGAGTAACACGCCGCGGCAAGGCGCAAAGCGGCCGCGCGCGCGATTGATGTGCGCGAGATCCGCTGACGCGGATCAGCTGCGCAGCCGCGCCTCGAGCAAGCGCAGGTCATCCCAGCCGATGTCGGAGACCAGCGCGAAGCCAAAGCCGCCGGCCGACCAGGCGATCACGTGAAACCCGCGCTCGGTGGTCTCGGTGCGCGGCCGCGGCTCGGCGTCGGCGAACACGAACGCCGAGATCGTGTGCAGCCGGCGCTGGTAGACGAACGCGGCGGCCTTGTGGCCCAGGAACACCGCGAGCTCGCCGCCGCGCAGCCGGAACTCGTCGTCGCCGACGAAGCTCACCGGCGGCGCGAAGTCGAGCCGGCCGGTGAACCACGGCTTGACGTTGTGGAGATCGCTCGAGGCGACCTCGAGCGGGTGCTGGGCGTCGATGATCCGCAGGTGATCGCCGACCGCTTCATCGACGATGACCGCGTCGGCGGCCGGCGGGCGGACGACGCCGACCGCGACCGCCGCGGCCGCCGCGGCCCCGAGCGCAAACGCCGCGGCGAGCGAGATCCGCGTCCGCCACGGCGAGCGCTGCGCGAGGTGGGCGCGCGCGAGCTGGTCGTGCAGCCGCCGCGGCGCCGGCCGGCGGACGTGATCGGCGAGCGCCGCGGCGATCAGCCGATCGGCCTCCGAGCGATTCGGATCGAGCTCGCTCATCGCGACTCCTTGAGGGTGACCCGCAGCCGGTCGCGGGCGCGCGACAGCCGCGACTTCACGGTGCCCGGCGCGCACCGCGCGATCTCGGCGATCTCGGCCTCGCTGAACCCCTGGGCGTCGAGCAGCACGATGAACCGCAGCTCGACCGGCAGCTCGGCGAGCGCGCGCTCGAGATCGGCGGCGGCGAGGTAGCGCAGCTGGTCGAGCGACGCCGCGTCCCACGCCTCGCTCCCCGCGCGTTCGCCCACGGTATCGTCGGGGATCTCGAGCACGATCTTCTTCCTCCGGGCCTGATCGATGAAGCAGTTGCGCAGGATGCGGAACAGCCACGCGCGCAGGTTGGCGCCCGGGGCGAGCCGCGCGACCCCGCCGAGCGCCCGGGCGTAGGTCTCCTGGACGATGTCCTCGGCGTCGCTCGGCGCCTGGCACAGGTGACGCGCCAGGCCGTACAGCTCGTCGACGTGGGCCAGCGCCTGCTCGGCGAGCGACAGCTCTCCGGCGCGTTCGGCGACCACGGCGAGCCGCGGCTTACGGGACAGCACCATGGCCTCGGGGACAGCGAACCACGGCGGCGGTCATGACACCAGCGGGCGATCGAGCCAGGTCGCCTGCGCGCCTTCGATCGCGATGCCGCGGTAGCCGAGCCCGTGATCGAGCGCCTCGACGCTCCACGGCAGCGGCGCCTTCTTCTCGACCGACATCGGCGCCGGCATCGGAAACACCAGCGACCGGGTCGCGAGGTGCAGCGTGGTCCGGGTCTTGTGGATGTGGGCCTGGTGGATGTGGCCGTAGAACACCGTGGCGCTCGGGTGGCCATCGAGGATCTCGAGCGCGCGCTCGCCGTCCTGGGTGAACCAGTCCCACGGCTGGGCGAGCGGGAACAGCGGGCGGTGCGCGAACACCAGGAGCGGCCGATCCCTGGGGGCCTTGGCGACCTCGCGCTCGAGCCACGCCAGCTGGTCGTCGCCGATCGCGCCCTTCGGATCGGACGCGTTGTCGATCGCGATCATGGAGACGCCGCGCAGCGTGCGCGCCTGGTGGGTCTGGCCGAACACGCGCTGGAACGCCTCGCCGCGGTCGGCGGCGGCGTCGTGCTCGCCGGGGATCACGAGCAGCTCGGTCCCGAGCTTGGCGAGCATCGCCTTGGCGGTCTCGAGCCGCGCCGTGCGCTCCCCCGCGTCGGGCGTCATGTGGGTCACGTCGCCGGTGTGGACCACGAGGTGCGGCCGGATCGGCCATCTGGCGATCTCGGCGACCGTGCGCTCGAACGCCGCGCCTGCCTCGGGGTTGGACACGCCCTTGTAGCCCCAGTGCGTATCGCTGATCTGGAACATCAAGAACCCATCGGGTTGCGGTGCCTCGGGCGGCGCCGGCTTGGCGGCCGGCCCGGTCGCGCGCTCGGCCCCGGCGGCGCACGCGCTCGCCAGCCCGACCCACAGGGCCCCCCCGGTCAGCCGCAGCAGATCTCGACGATTGGTGTGGTTCATGGTCCGTGCCTCCTCCCCGGAAACGAGCGAGGCGCAGTTCGGTTCCCCGGGGTCGTGTCGTAGCGCAGCCCGCCATCGCTCCCGCGGTCGGTGGCTGCGCACACCCGCGACCCGCAAGCGCGCGCGGTGTAAAGTTCGGCGCGTGCTGAAAGACAAGGTCATCGTCATCACCGGCGCGAGCCGCGGCATCGGCGAGGCGATCGCGCGCGCGTGCGTCGACGC
>Ga0302321_100001098_pt1 | contig 23188 bp, 17 predicted proteins | sample Fen_T0_1_FD_202505 | JGI IMG/M metagenome (GOLD analysis project Ga0302321, IMG submission 202505) | Peat permafrost microbial communities from Stordalen Mire near Abisko, Sweden - Fen_T0_1 | ecosystem: Environmental > Terrestrial > Soil > Wetlands > Permafrost | place: Sweden: Abisko...
CACATAAGTTGCAGCACCGCCATACTCGCCGCCGAGAGCCAGTCCTTGCGCGAGCCGTAGAAACACCAGAATGACCGGCGCCAGCCAACCGATTTGCGCATACGTCGGAAGCATACCGACCAGAGCCGTGGACAAACCCATCACCAAAATCGTGACGAGAAACGTATACTTCCGGCCAACCAGATCACCAATCCGTCCGAAAACGAGTGCCCCAAAAGGGCGCACAGAAAACCCTACACCAAAAAGCGCCAGGCTCGATAGAAAGCCCGCGGTTTCATTTTCTGGCGGGAAAAAAAGCTTCCCGAAAAACACAGCCAACGTCCCGTAAATATAAAAATCGTACCATTCAAAAACGGTGCCGAGGGAGGACGCGAAGATGACGAGTTTGTGCTTACGATCTAAGTCCGTGTTGGTTGTAGCTTTACTCATGGGGTGCGGAAGTTGAACTAATGCCATAAGTTGCTTACTGGACGCACAATTTCAAAAGCTTCAAGTGCCAACCCAATTCTTCCCTCCTATTTCTTCCATTGGTCCAAAGACTTTGCCGAATTAAAACAAAAGGCCTCTTAAACCGTTCCTGATCGCGCTCCGCGCCACCTACAGATTTCAGCTCGTCAAGGCGCAGGCTCCCTTCGACAAAGATCGCCGCCGAAAGCTGTTAATTTTCACTCTAGCGCCTAGGCGTTATTACCTGCACTGATTCGCACCTCGCTGATAATTGGAAACTTATATAAATAACTGGTAAGCCTGGTCGAATCGACGCCCCACGAAAGGCTCTTGAATCTAGCCCACGCCCACTATCATAGAAGGTGTGAGCGACGCTGACCAAACCAAAGCCCTGATTGAGAAGTACCACGAGTTGGCAACCCGTAGAAAACAGGCAATTGATCCCTCGGAACGCACACGCCTGACGCAGGAATTGATGGATCTAGAAGGGCAGGTTCGGAATGCAGTCAAAACCACCCCGGTCCCAGAACCGTTGGGCATGGAAAAGCTAAACAAAATCGCTGACCGCATGACCGAACTCGGCTTCGGCATCTTCGCAAATCGACTGCGCGGCCAACATTATCGGCACCCGATCTACGTTCCCTTCAGTGACATGGAGCAGCTTCGCAGCTACATCTCCGAACAATTGCCGGAGGATGCGCTCGTACAAATCCCCGAACTAGGCATCAAGGCCAAAAAACCTGGCATGTGGGATCGCCTCCGCGGAAAAAAATAAACGACGTTCGCTCTCAGTTTTCCCGCTTCAACTCGCGGCCCATTAAACTGGGAATCACCTGCGCCACAGGCTTGTTCTCAAAAAGCACTGCGCGCATTTCGCGCAAGATCGGTGCGTCGATGCCCTTGGCCGCGCACAACTCGGCAAAAGCATCGGTAGTCTTATAGCCTTCGACCACGGTTTTACGTCCGGCAAATAGTTCGGCGACGGTGCGCCCCTCGCCGATCCGCTGGCCAAATTCACGATTTCGACTCCAGCTGCCGTGGCACGTCGCCACCAGATCGCCAAACCCGCTCAGGCCGTAAAAAGTCTCCGGCTTCGCGCCGAGCGCTTGCCCGACTCGCACCATTTCAGCCAACGCACGCGTAAGCAGCGCCGCCTTGCTGTTGTCCCCAAGCCGCAACCCGTCACAACAGCCAGCCGCAATCGCGTACACGTTCTTTAGGCAGCCACCAAACTCGGCACCCGCAACATCGTTGCTCGTGTAGACGCGCAAAGTCGGTCCGCTCAAGGCGACCTGCACCGCTGTAACAAATTCGTCGATACGCGCCGCCGCCAATGTCATCGCCGAAGGTTTGCCACGTGCAACCTCAGCGGCGTTGGTTGGCCCAGTGAGCGCAGCGGCAGCGTAGCGCGGTAGCACAGCGGAAATCACCTCGGTCGGCCGCAGATGCGTACTCATCTCCAAACCCTTTGCGAGACTGACGATCAGTTTCAGTTGCGTCGCCAACGCGAGACTTGCGCGAATGCGTTCACAGGTTTCGCGCAGCGCCTGCGCCGGACACGCCAGCAAGACCACCTCCGCTTCCATCAATACCGGTGCGAGTTCGTGCCCGATCTGTAAACTTGGCGGAAGCGCGATGCCGGCCAGATATTCCGCGTTTTCGTGCGTCGTTGAAAGCGCCACCGCTTGCTCGAATCGCCGCGGCACTATCGTGACCGTGTGCCCAAGTCGGCTCAAATGTACCGCAAACGCGGTACCCCACGCTCCGGCTCCGATTACAGCAAAGTTCATTTGATGGGGTTTGGGTGCACCGGGAGAAATGCGTCGCAGGCGTTATGACTGCCGTGACGCGACCTCACCCGTTAGGTTTCTGGGAATTTCTTATGTCTGACGGCTTCAGCGTAAGCCGCGAAACCTTTTTTAAACTGCTCGCCCGCTTCGGCGAATTTGCGAACGAATCCGGGCACGTAACCGCCCGAAAGCCCGAGCATGTCGGTGTAAACGAGAATCTGGCCATCGCAGTGAGGGCCCGCGCCGATGCCGATCACTGGGATCTTCACTGTCTCGCTCAATGTTCGCGCGAGTCCGGGCTCAACCATTTCAATAAGCAGCGCAAACACACCCGCTTTCTCCAGCGCGAGCGCGTCACCCATCAAACCTTCCGCCTCAGCCGCTGTATTGCCGAACTTCTTATAACGCCCTAAAGCGTGTACCTGCTGCGGCTTCAGTCCGATGTGACCCCAGACTGGCACACCCGCCTCGACCAGTCGCGCCACGGTCGGAGCAAGCAGAGCGCCGCCCTCGATCTTCACCGCCTCAGCACCAGACTGCTGCATGAGACGTTGGCACGCGCGCAGCACGCGCTCAAAATCGTAGTGAGCCTCAGCAAATGGTACGTCGGCCGCGATCAACGATTCCGGTTTCGCCCGCGCGACCGCCGCCGTGTGATGACACATGTCATCAAGCGTCACCGGCACCGTGGTCTCATGACCAAGAATCGTGTTGCCCAAAGAATCACCGACCAAAATCACGTCGATGCCTGCCTCGCTCGCAAAGCGCGCCGTGATCGCGTCGTACGCCGTCACGCAAACGATCGGGCGCTGCCCTTTCAGTTTTCGGAGCGTGTGCGTGGTGGTTTTCACGTTACTTCAAAAATGCCGGTATTTTCTCGGCCGCAATCATCGCGTCAAAACTTTCGCGCGCGGTCGCCAGCTCGAAAACCGAACCTTTTACTACAACCTCGGCCGGAAGTGTGCGAGCGTTGTAACGGCTCGCCATGCTGAAGCCGTACGCTCCAGCACTCATGAACGCGACGTACTCGCCCTCGCCGAGTTCTTGAATATCGCGGTCTTTGGCGAAGCAGTCGCCACTTTCGCAGATCGGTCCAACAATATCAGCCTTCAACGCACGGCGCGTCGTGTCCCGGTGTAACGGTACGATCTCGTGATAACTCTCGTACATCGCAGGCCGCACGAGGTCGTTAAAGCCAGCATCAAGGATGAGAAAGTTCTTCCCGTGACCGCGCTTCAAGTATTCGACGCGGGCGAGCAAAACGCCGGCGTTGCCCACCATAAAGCGGCCGGGCTCAAGCAAGATCTTTAGCCCTAGCGGCTTGAGTAAGTTTAAAAGCGCAGCGCCATAGGATTCGGGGGTAATCGGGCGAGTTTCGTCCGACTGCGCGTCCCACCAGGCTGGCTGGCCGCTAGCGAGCGCGTCACGGTAAACGATACCGATACCGCCACCAATCGAGAAGTAGGTAATGCCATACTTCGCCTTCAACTCGGCAACGAAGGGCACGAGCTTCTCCACCGCTTCGACAAAGGGAGCGATTTCGGTGAGTTGCGAGCCGATGTGCATCTGCACGCCCTTGATCAGGATGTTCTTAAACTTGGCCGCAGCTTCGTAAGCCGCAGTCGCGTACTTGAATGGGATGCCAAATTTGTTGTCGCTTTTGCCGGTAGTGATCTTGGCGTGCGTGCGGGCATCTACGTCCGGGTTGATGCGAATCGCAATGGCCGCCTTTACACCCATTTTACCAGCCACGTGGTCGATACGTGCCAGTTCGGGTTCACTCTCAACATGAAACGAAAAAACACCTGATTCGAGCGCCAGCTTGATTTCGGCCTCGGTCTTGCCGACTCCGGCGAAAACACTCTTCTTCACGTCAGCTCCAGCTGCAACCACTCGTCGGATTTCGCCGCCGCTCACGAGATCAAAACCCGCTCCAAGATTCGCAAAGTGCTTAAGCAGAGCGAGATTCGAGTTTGCCTTCATTGCATAACAAATCTGCACGTCCAAGCCAGTGAGGCTCTTGGCCAAGCGGTTATAGTTATCCGTGATGGTTGCGGTACTATAGATGTACGTGGGAGTTCCGTACAATTGCGCGACCGTGGCGAGATCGACTGACTCGCAATGGAGGTTTTGACCGACGTAGTGGAAGCGATGCATAACCAGTGAAAACGACGTGAAAACCGGGGAGCGTGTTGATTTCACATTGAAAAAACGAACTCTTTTTTGCGATATAAGTCTATCTAGCGATCATGTTGTACCCAATTAAGAATCTGTTTCACCGGCCAGCGATCCGTATGGGTCGCGTGGACAACAGTCTTATTCGGACAACGCGCCTAAGGAATGCACAGTTTGTGAGCTTCATGTCACAGAATGAGAGCATGGCGCCATTCAGCTCCGATCGCTATGATGCACGTCTGCGCCGTCGCAAATGGATCAAATCCGCTTTGATCGTCAGCGCAGTCGCGGGCCTGGCTTGGGTGATCCTCGAAAGCGCCAGCGCGCTTACGATGTTCTAAAGAGCGGTCGCCCGAGCGCTACAAACAACCACTCCCTCAACTACCGGTGGCGGCCGGTTTGTTGTTTATCTGGCAAGGCATCCTCTACGGAGAGCTAAGATATCGCTGGACGCATCCGTTAATCGGTGAGCTTTGAAACGTACTCTAGTCGCGCCGGGTTGCGCGAGTGCTTACTGGTAATGTGCATATAAAGAATCGCCGTTTAGGACCAACCTGGTTCGTGCCGATGTAGTGGCAGAGACATCACCATTTAAAGGCTCATGAACCGTCATGCCACTGGGCGATTACAATCATTACCGTCACGGCCACCATCCATTTACATGGGGGTTCGCCTCCAACGCGGCTGATTCCAAGACCCTCGCCTGGATGCCCGAGGCAATCGCCATCGTAGAGGATGCCATTCACAGCGGAAAGTTACTCAACCCAATCGAGGCCATGGCGCTGGCATGTGGTGAAGCGCGCGACACAGAAACACTTTATTCCGTCGCTCTCAAGCTATCGCAACAACACGAACTCGACCTCGAAGTTTTGTTGACCGCGCTGAGCCAGCGATTCCCGGGTTACACATAAAAAAGGCCGGCGTGTAAACGCCGGCCTTTGAAACTAGACTTATCGAATGGTTCGTTACAGGCCAGGGTCGTTCAATAGGCCGTTGCCGTTGAGCGTCAGGTTGTCAGCGGCCACACGACCATTGAGCGTAGCAGCGCCATTCACGGTCACGCGACCATTCGGCACTACCACCGAGGCGTTGAGTGTGACGCTGCCGTTAAGCGTGAGATCACCGCTGGCGATCTCGATCGTGAACGGCTGGCCGGACGTGCCCGTGACACCGGAGCCATTGAAGTTGATGCCATTGGCGAGGCGGAGCACGACCGGTCCGACGATCTTTAACGTAGCGTTCCCGTTCATCGTGAGCCGTTGGAGGCTGTAAACTGCAGGCTCAGTCGCATCAGCAACGCCGAGGACGAAGCTGCCGTTACCGTTGGCAGTGAAATCGCCGTAAGTGCCGGCGGGGACAACCACGGCGCCAACATTGCCGTTGAGCGTGAGATTGCGCAAGGTGGCAAAATCACCGATTGGATCTGTCGCCTTGTTCAAGGACACATAACGTGTGCCGGTGGGCTGCGGAGGAGCGGCGACAACAGGCAACGCGAGTGGATCGATACGGCGCACGGTCCGGCGCAGCACAGCACCGCCGTTAAGCGTCACGCTGTAGTTGTTCGGCGCTTCGAGACCAGCGGCATCGATTGTACCGCCGTAAGTTGGCTTGCCGTTGAGACGGACAGTCGGCGTGCCAGGCACCAGCAGGTCAAGCGAGACCCCGGCGTTGCCGTTGAGCGTCACATATTCACCCGTGAGCATCTGCACTGATCCATCGACGTCGCCGTTCAACGTTGGTGCATGGCGTACGGTTGCGGTGGCGACGATACTGAATGTGCCAGCGGCCGAGCCGACATAGTTTGCATCGTCGATTGTGGCATTAACAGCATAAGTTCCAGGATAGGTTGGCGCCGGATTATTGCCGTCGTAAGTGAAGACGACATTCAGACCGACCGGATCCGTAGTAGCGGTTGGGTTGAGCGGCGTGCCGTCGTAAGAGCGGCGCAAATCGGTGAGCGTTACGGTAGCCGGCGCCTTCGCGATGGTGATTTTCAACGTCGTGGTGCCCGTGCCTGCTAGGTTGGTTGCGCCGAGTCCGACCGAGTAAACACCCGCAGCGGTGGGCGTACCGGAAATTATTCCCGAGACGGCATCGAGCGACAGGCCCGGAGGCAAATTGGAGGCGCTGAAGCTCGTCGGAACGTTGCCGGCAGCGATGACATAACTGAAAGGCGTGCCGTACATACCTTCGGCGCTCGTCGCACTCGTGATGAAGGGCGTGCCAACAATCGTCATCTGCAGAGTGTTGCCAGCCAGAGCAAAGCTACCCGCAAATCCGTCAGGCAAACCGGTCGCTGAGAAGTCGCTCGCGTCGAAGTCCGTCGAGCCGAACGCAGCAACGGTATAGATATTACCAGCAGCAAAATCCGCTCCGGGAGTGCAAGCGAACGCATGCGTGCCTGCGCTGCCCTTGAGCAGAGCTCCGGAAATCACGAGTCCATCCGTGCTAGCGCCGAGGTTAAGCGCAACACTGCCGCCGGAATCCCAAGTGAGTGACGAACCGGTAAACTTGCCTAAAGCAACCACTCCAGGAGCAACACTGCCACCATCGCCAAGCGTGATACCCCGATCAAGGTTGCCCGTAACCGTGAGCACGCCACCAGAGTTAACAAGAACAGTTCCTCCAGCTGCGAGGCTACCGGTCACAGAGAGGACACCTTCCTTGACCACGACGTCGCCCGTAAAGGTATTTGCCGTGGCAAGCGTGAGAACGCCCGCTCCGGTTTTTGAAAATCCACCGCTGCCAATGAGCGCACCAGCCAGTGTCACATCATGAGCAGTGCCAACGGCGTCGCCTGCGCGTATCGCTGTGTCGGTGGGCAAACCGGCCAGCACGATCGGGTGCGTGGTGTTCCAGGGAGCCGTGGCGCCGAGCACGCCGCTATTGAGAGTGATGGTGGACACAAGACCGCTCGCGCCATTTTTCACAATGCCGCTGGTACCGATATTGAGTTCGCCAGCCGTGACAGAAACAGTAGCCGAACCAGCCGTAACCGTCGCATCGTAACCTAGCGTGAGGCGTGCAAGGTTAGTCGTGCCTCCGGTAATCAAAAGCTTCGAGACGTTATTGGCATTAGTGCCAGGATTCCGCGACATGATGAGGCCGTTGGCCGCATCGAGAACGTTAAACTCACCTCCCGACATGTAGATCACACCGCCACGCGCGGACGTCACTTGGTAACCGTTATGCACGACTCCAGTCACCGTAAGCTTGCCGCCTGTGATAGTCATACCAGCCCAAGAGTTATTTGTACCAAGGCCAATGGTGCCCACGGTCGATTCGCCACCACTGATGAGTACGCCGGTGCCGACCGTTTGCGTCTCGGAGTCACCGCTGCGCGGGAATGAGATATCATCAGCTGTCATCGAGCCACCGGTGACTTTTATCCAGCTGTTGCGGGCATTGGACGGGATTATCTTTTTAAACGCCGCCGTGCCGCCACTGACGATGATGCCGGTGCCAGTGCCTGAAGTCCAAGTGACATTGCCAGGCGTACTGAAGGCGCCACCGGCAATACGGAGTTGTTGCGACGTCGCAATCGTCACTGAAGTCGGAGTAAGCGAGCCGCCAGGCCCAACCTGCACAATACCTTTAGTGATAGTGAGTGGTCCAGCAATCGTCGCCGGCTTAAGAATCTGCAGCGTGCCCACGCCGGTTTTCGTAAAACCAGCCGTGCCATCGAGCACGAGATCGAGATTCGTCGGGTAGCTATTGGCCGCAGGAACGTCAGCCGTGTCTCCCGTAGACGTAGTCGCCGCATCGACCTGAATAGTCGGGCTCGCGCCGGAAAGCGTGAGCGTATTGGCGGAGTTGCCGTTGTTACTAAATGTCCAACTGGCGGGCGTGGTAAAATCGACATCACCTGTGACGACGCGACCGATTACTCGCGGCGTATCAACTATCACCGTGGTGTCATCCATGATATCCACCGCGTTGAATTCCGCTGTCGCGCCGGCACCATTGGCAATGCTTCCCGCGAGAAGATTCCAGTTGGCAACGTCGCTCCAGAGACCGGAAGAATCGTCACTCACCCAAACACCGCTGCCGGGCAGGCGCATCGTGTAACTCTGGCCGCCGGTATAGGTGCTCGAACTAATGGAGTTTCCTGCAACATCCACAATCGTGGCGCTGGCTTTGCGATCGAGCCGGATGGTGCCGTCGCCACCCGCCCCTGTAACAGTGACATCGTAGACAGAGCTACTCACCGCGGTAAGAGAGGCGATCGCTCCAGTCATACCATTTCCAGTGGACGTGAGAATGAAATCCCCTGTGTCGACGTTCAACACCGGTTCAGCGAACGTCACGCGGTAAACCAGCGTGCTAGACTGTGTGCTCGCCGTGGTTGGATTCAGGCGGGTGATCGAACTGATCGCGGGCGCAACCGTATCCACTGTTACTATACAGGGAGCGGAGGCAGGACTGGAGCTACCGCTCAAGGTTGCCGTGGCAGTAAAGGTATACAGCCCGGAGGTAAGCGTGGTGCCAGTGTAGTTGAAAGTCCACGTGCCTGAAGCGCTGGCCACAGTTGTACCGATCACGCCGGTGCCGACGCGTGTCACACTCACCGTGGAACCAGCTGGCGCTGTACCATTAAGAAAGAGCGTGGTGTCGTTAGTTATGAAGTCGGTAGTAACAGTTCCAGAATCCGTGGTGATACTGGTAAAGACAGGTGGCGCAACTGAAGTGTCGACCACGTAGGCCGCAGAGGCCGCACCATTATTTCCAGAAAGATCGACCGCCGTTGCGGTGAACGAATACGCACCGGGCGCTAGTGGCGTGCCGGTGTAGATGGCACTCCAGTTACCGAGCCCATCAGCAGTCGCAGTGCCCACTGCTACACCACCCAGTAGGACTGTAACGATGCTTGATGGTTCGGCTGTGCCGTTGAACGCGAAAGCAGGTGAGGTCACGATACTGGTGATTACCGGAGCACCCGCGGCAGTCGTGTCAATTTTCACGACGAAAGCCGGCGTGGCCGGGGAAACTTTGCCACTGCCAAGATCCACCGTCGCGATAAAGGCATAGTAACGATCGGCGAGCACCGTTCCGGTGTAATCGAGAGTCCAGTGACCAGAGCCGTCTGCAGTCACTGTGCCGATAACGCCCGTGTCGACACGCGAAATCGTAACTGATGCACCCGGCGCTGCCGTGCCGTTGAGCACAATTGTATTATCTGAAGTGACGCCGTCGGCGGCGGACGAACCCGTGTCATTTACGATTCCAGTAATTGTGGCGCTAGGAATCCCGACTACCGCCAATGCGTTGATGTAGTGTTCGAGATTGGTGTAGCCGTCGGCGTTGACGACGTTGTTATCGGCCACAGCCGGATTAGTTCCGGCGGCCTGTTCCCACCAATCAGGCATGCCGTCGCCGTCGGTGTCGGTCGCGGCCAAGCCGCTCGCGAGCGTGCCGATTCCGCCGACTTCGCTCTCATTGAAGATCTGCGCGCCAACAGCGCCGTAAGAAAGAACTTCGTTGACCATATATGTATCCACGGAGTCACGACGACGCGATGCACCCGCATACGTAAGTACGTGCTGCAAAGCCTGCGTAGGTGCGAGAACGGAAGCAGGCGCGGGATAAGCAAATGGCGTGGAGACGATCTGTAACGTAGGGAAATCGGCGTCCGTCACCGCCGCACCATTAAGTGCGCCGTCGAGATTCGTGTCCTCTAAATTATTAAAGTGATAAAGGCGGTAATTCAGATTGCCGGTTTTAAAGGGAGAAGTGCCGACGCCCGAATTTGGTCCACCAATAAAGTAACATCCGATCATGTTCGCAAAAGTGTCCCCGGCCGAATCACCCGCCGGAATGTAGCCGCCACCAGAACCCCAGTTATAGACGACGTTATTAATATAGTCGTTCACACCTTTGATCTTAGGATTACGCATCCAATTATCCGCGTATAGAGTGCGGAAAATGCTCACGCCGCCACTCGTCTGAATCAATCCGCCCGCCGAGTGAATGAGGAGGCCTTGGCCGATGATGCAATCCTGGATCGTAATATTGCTAATCGGTGAACCACTCACGGAAAATGTTTCATCACGTCCCCAAGAAGCGGATACGTGGTCAAAAATCATATCGTGTCCCGACGCAATACCCACTGTATCAGTGCCACTGTCGCCATTGATGCCTTCGCGAAAACGCATGTAACGGCAAATGGTGTTATTGGCGTCTGAGAAGGAGATGCGGTTGCCATAGAGCGCAACTCCGTCGCCCGGAGCAGTCTGACCCGCAATGGTGATATTGGACTTTACAACAACCGGCGACGTGATGCGGATAATGCCTCCGACGTCAAAAACCACCGTGCGCCCCGATACGCTTACCGCGTCGCGGAAAGAGCCTGCGCCGGAGTCGTTGAGGTTGGTCACATGATAAACCGCGCCGCCGCGGCCACCAACAGCATTGGCGCCGAAACCTTCGGCACCAGGAAATGCCGGAAGCGCCTTTACGCTTCCGGCAGACAATACAATTGCGCAGGCTGCAATGCTCGTGCGCAGCAGGGAGGACAAACGCGATGCGTTCATAAGAGGTATCGGGGTAGACCGGTGTGATGAATCCGGTTTGGTGTTGAAGGTAGTTTACGCGGGACAGACCAGAAGAAGGTCGGACCACAAGACACGGTCTAGCAGAAGCGGTTTCACCCAAAATTACGCAGCCTCGCGCAAATCAAAATTAATCCCGAGCAACTGGAGTCTTGTGATGATGTCGCGACGCAAGCCTCGCGAACAGGGGGCGTCAACGGTAAAGCCCCCCGCTTCTCTGCTGTACAGTAAGGGCAAAGCTCGCATTCCCAAAATCACACCCAGCTCTTTCATATAACGCCCCGGTGTTTTTCATAAACGAGCGGCTATTCCTTACTCAGCGCGGAGTTGAATCAGCCGCTTATTTCAATCGAGCCCAAAAACACTGCGCCTTATTTAGCTGCGGTCAAAACTCCCAGTAACTCGTCGGGGTTCAGCGCGATAGGATTCGCTTTCATGCTGCTAGCGAGCTGCGCCTGAGCAACAATATCGGGAAATTTGTCTTCCGTAATGCCATAAGACGACAGCTTCGGAATCTGAAGTTTCGCGACGAGTGATCGGATATGGCGCACGCCATCTTCGGGTTTAGCCCTGGCCCGGCCAGTCAGCCAGCAGGCAATCTCACCGTATCGCCGTAAAGCCAAACTCTCTGGCGCACGCGCCCGCAATGCCGCGATATTGGCCGCTATTACAGGTGCCAGCAGCGCTGCACAAACCGCGCCATGTGGCGCAGCGAACATCCCACCGATCGGTCCAGCAAAACCATGCACCGCACCTAATCCAGCGTTGGTGAGTGCAATGCCGCTCCACAATGCCGCTTGCGCCATGTCCGTACGGGCAGCCAAATCACGCGGATTAGTCCAAACAAGATGCAGCGCTCGTGTCGCGCTTGGAATTCCGCTCGCACAAAGCACATCCACCATAGGATGTGTGCGGTTGCACACATAAGCCTCGATTAGTTGCGTCAGCGCATCCATGCCCGATGACGCCGTCACGGACGGCGGCAAATCCAACATCAGCTCGGGATCAACCAACGCGATGCGCGGTAACAAATGCGGACTGCGCAAGCTGACCTTCACGTGCCGTTCGGGCACGGCGAGTACCGCATTGCGTGTTACCTCCGCCCCAGTTCCGGCGGTCGTGGGTATGGCCATCCAGGGCAAAGCCGGTTGGGTCAGAGGCTTTCCCGCGCCAACCACTTCCAGATAATCAAGTGGCTCACCTGGATTTGTCGCCAGTCCAGCCACAGCCTTCGCCGTGTCGATCACGCTACCACCGCCAAACCCGATAATAATCTTGCTTCGTGCTGCACGCACAGTCGCCAACCCCTTTTCGACTGTATCCATCGAAGGCTCATGGGCGACCGTGAACAGCGTCACGTCAATACCTACGCTCACGAGCACCTTCACCAGGTAATCAGCCCTCGCTGGATTACTCCCAGTCACGACCAGCGCACGTTTCCCCCAGGGTCGAACCAATTGCCCCGCATCACGCAAAACACCAGCCCCAAAAATAATTTGCGAGGCAGTAGTAAAATCAAAACGTGTGGTCATAGATCGGCTATATTGCACTTATAAGCCAGCGTCGTCCGGGAACAGATTGGAATATTTCACACTCGTACGCGTCGACGCCATCATCGCGTTCACCGTGTCGCGCCAAGCCGCATAGTGCGACGTTTCACGATGCGCTGCATGTCCCGCAGAATCGCGGTAAGCCTCAACCAATACAAAACGCGCCGGGTCATCATTCTGCTGACAGACATCGAAGCGCGCGCAACCAGATTCTTGTACGCTCGCACGGGCATTGGCCAGAGTCGCCGCCTTGAACGCCTCAATACACTCGGGCTTTACCTGGATATGAACATGAAGGATTAACATATAAAATCATCATGACTCATGACAGCGTCTTGGCGCGAGGACAAGCTTCGCCGCTTCCGAACCAATCTAAGCCAAAGCCCACATCGCCCTCCTGAATCGAACTTCTTTACTCGTCAGCATGATTTCTTTGCGCTCGCAGCCACACGGGGAAAACGCGAACATCATCGTTTATGTCTGCAGCTTCTACTAAACAGCCCGAGGCGCCATGGTCCGCAGGATTGCAGGGCGCACGCGCAAATCTCGTGCCCGGCTTAATTCTACAATTTTTTGCTCTCACCCTCGTGCTCGCTTACTATCACCACGCGCCGACGCGGGCGTGGTGTGAAAAGCTCGCAGCCTTCCGTACCGAACAGGGCTTTATCTACAGTCTTTTTTCGACCTCTTTTTTCGGCGGCTTGCTCCCGTGTATTTACATGAAGCTTCACCCGGGGACTCGTGGCCGTTATGATTTTAAACAGAATCTATTGCTTGTCGTGTTCTGGGCCTACAAAGGCGTTGAGGTCGATCTCTGGTATCGCTTGCTCGTTCGATTTGTCGGCGCCGGCACAGACGCACGCACGGTCATCACTAAAATGTTTCTCGACCAATTCGTTTGCTGCCCGCTCTTTTTCGTACCTGTGACCGTGATCGTTTACACGTGGTGCGAATCCCATTTCAACACAGCCGCCGTTGCCGCCGATCTTCGCGCGCCGAGTTGGTATCGCCGCCGCGTTCCTCCGATGCTTATCTCCAATCTCGGCGTTTGGACGCCAACTGTCTGTATTATTTATTCACTACCCAGCGCTCTCCAGATTCCACTCTTCAATCTCGTGCTTTGCTTTTTCACGTTGCTGCTAGCGCATCTCGCGAAGAAAGACGAAGCGCCTGCCATCATCCCCGAGAAGGCCTGACACGCCGCAAGTATTTCACTGGTCAGAAACCGCGTTTTTCGTTTCAAAGTTTATCCCGTCTCATGAGCACCTTGAGCGAAAACGCATCAGCAAAATTTAAAGCCGGCTATAACTGCTCACAGGCTGTGCTGGATGCTGCGTGCGATCAACTCACCTTCGATCGCGAGACAGCCTTGGAGTTGGCAAAAGGCTTTGGTGGAGGACGCCATGAAATTTGCGGAGCGCTAGCCGGCGGTATCATCGCACTTGGCATGAAATACGGCGGCAGCGAAAAAAAGAGCGCGGCGAACGTCGAACTCACTTATACAAAAATCCGCGAACTGATCGACCGGTTCCAAAAACGCCACGGTGGCATCAACTGCAAAGAGTTACTCGGCGGCTGCGACCTCCAAACCGCCGAGGGCAAGCAAGTTTTCAAGGAGCGCGGGCTCAAGCAGGTAACCTGTGCCTGCTGCGTCGCGTCTGTCGCTTCAGTCCTCGAAGAAATTCTGTAGCTTAACTTTCACTGTCCGCACGCGCCTGCACAAATTGCAGGCTGATTTGGCTTTCTTTCTACCCCTTCCCCCATGAAGCCGCTCCCGCTCATCTTAGCCGCTTCGCTCACGGCCAACGTCTTGCTCTTCACATCGCTTGGCCTCGGCTCCGGCTCGACCAAAACGCTGTCTTTGTTTTTACATAAAGATCACTCCGCTTCAACCTCCGGCGCAACATCTGCCAATGCACAAGGCATCAATCTCGCCGAAACACTCGCCAGCCGCAATCCGACGGCCCTTCGAGATCAATTGCGCGCCCTCGGCTTGCCCGAAGAAGTCGTCCGCCGCATGGTGCGTGCGTTGCTTTGGGAACCCTATTACGCGCGCTATCAGGCGCTCATTGCACAGCACAAAGGCGACAAATCTGACCTTCTGCGCGGCGGCTCATTAACCAGCGGTTTCACACGCGAAGAACGAGCCGAACTCCGTACCCTCACTCGCAATATCAACCAAGAGATTTTTTCCCTACTCGGTTCCTCCTCGACAGAGCCGGAACTCGACAACTTGCGCTTCGGCTACTTGCCTCAGGAAAAATCCGATCAGCTCCGCTTGATCAATCGCGACTACAGCGAAATGCGCAGCGACCTCGACCAGGAAATCGGTCGCTTCCGCGTCGCCAGCGACGATGAAAAACTCAAACTCCTCGAGCAGGAACGCCGCAAAGACGTCGAAGCACTCCTCTCGCCTACCGAGCTAGCCGAATACGACCTGCGCCATTCCGGAACCGCAAACATGCTCCGAAATCGCTTAACTAACATAAATGTTAGCGACGACGAATTCCGCACCCTGTTTAACCTTCTTAAACCCACCAACGACAATTTTCCCGCACTCAACATCAAGCCGGGCGATCAGCTCACGCCGGGGCAGATCGCTCAGCTCACCGCCCAACGCGACGCCCGTGCCGCGGCAGAGGAACAGGCCAAAGCTCTCCTCGGCGACGAGCGCTTCGCAGAATACAAACGCGCCGGAGACAGCGATTATCGAAATCTGCAATCCGCTGCCACACGGTTCAATCTCTCACAACAAACAATCGAGCAAGTCTATGATTTGCGCAATACCGTCTCGGCCGAGACACAACAAATCGCCAAAAACCCGAGTCTTTCTCAGCCCGAGAAAAAGATAGCCATGTCCAACTTGGCCGAGCAAACGCGCACACAGGTGCACACCGCTCTCGGAGACGAAATCGGCGACGCCTATCTAAAAACAAGCATGCAGTGGCTCGACCGCGTCGCAAAAGGTTATACCGTCGCATTTTCATCGTCCGGCAATAGCACGTCCTTCAAGCCTGTCGTTCAAAAAATCCGTCCAGCGGGCGCCGGGGCTGCCAAGACCAAGAAATAAAGCCGTATTATTGCCGCGGAGATATTTTGTTTCCGAACCGCCACACGGTGGAGCAAAACTCCGCTCGACTCCTCACGCGCCACTCACAAGGTGTTAAGCGAATGACAAAGCTGGCGAACACCCCTCGTCTGACCCGGAAAGCCTACGACGCCTGCATGCCAAAATTGCGCGAAGATCTCGTGCAACTGCAGGTCACGCTCAAGGAGTCGCCGTTTAAGATTCTGCTCATTATCGCCGGTTATGAAGGCGCGGGACGCGGCGAGGTCATTAACACGCTCAGCGGCTGGCTCGATCCGCGCGGCCTTGAGACTTTCGCGATCCAGGAGCCAACCGATGAAGAACGTGAACGCCCCTTCATGTGGCGTTTCTGGCGCAGCCTGCCCACCAATGGCCGTATAGGTATCTATGCTGGTTCGTGGTACACGGAGTTCCTCCGTGAAAAAACATTCAGCCAAAAAACTTCCTCCGAGGTCGGTCATGAACTCGAACGTATTCAGCATTTCGAAAAGCTCCTGGCCGACAACGGTACGCTCATTATCAAAGTCTGGCTTCATCTAAGCAAATCCGCGCAACGCCAACGCCTCCAAACTCTGGAGTCCGACCCGAGCACCGCTTGGCGCGTCACCCCGGAACATTGGTATCATTATCGCAACTACGACCGGATTTCCCGCGCTGCTAATCGCATCCTACGCGCAACTGATCGGCCGGCCGCACCCTGGATTAGCCTTGATGCAGAACACGAGCGCACTCGAAACGTCGCGGTTGCTCGACTAATCCTTAGCCGTTTCAAGGCACATTGCCGAAAATCACAACCTTCCGCCAAGTCCAAAACCGGTTATTCGGCAGCAAAGCCGCTTAAACCGGCTGGATTGAAACAGCTTCGTGCCCTGCCCCTCGATCAATCGATGTCAGCGCTCGAGTATGAGCAAAAGCGGGAGAAATGGCTCGGTCGCTTAAACCTCGCGGTACGCGCTGCCCAAGCCGCTGGCCGCTCGGTCATTTTTGTCTTTGAAGGTTGGGATGCCGCGGGCAAAGGCGGCGCCATTCGTCGGCTAACCAGTGCTATCGATGCGCGCCACTACCGAGTTATTCCAGTCGCAAAACCCACGGACGAGGAAAAAGCTCACCATTACCTCTGGCGTTTCTGGCGTCACGTACCACGCGCGGGCATGGTCACAATCTACGATCGCTCGTGGTACGGACGCGTGCTCGTCGAGCGACTAGAAGGCTTCGCTTCTACCAACGAATGGCGTCGCGCCTACGAGGAAATCAACGACTTTGAGGAACAGCTCACCGACCACGGTATTATTGTAGTCAAATTCTGGTTACATATCAGCAAGGAAGAACAGCTGCGCCGTTTCCGCGAACGCGAAGTCACTCCTTACAAACGTCACAAGATAAACGATGAAGACTGGCGAAACCGCCGTAAGTGGACCGGCTACGAGACCGCCGTTGGCGATATGCTCGCGCTGACCGATCGATTGCATTCACCCTGGCACCTCATCCCAGCCGATGACAAACGTCATGCGCGGCTAAACGTTTTGAAGACCGCTGCGAAACAAATCGAGCAGGGCCTCAGCAGTTTGTAAGTTACGCCGTCTGAGGCGTAATTTTCGCAGTCGTTTTGCGAGCCTCAAAAAAACGCCTGAGCGCTTCCTCCAGATCTGTCAGATTAACCGGTTTGGGCAGAAAATCGTTTACACCTGCTGCGATCGCCATGTTGCGCATCTCCACGCGATGATCGGCAGTGACCGCGACAATCCAAATGTCGCGTACCTGCGCCCCGACTTCACCCGCTCGAATCTGTTTCACCGCAGTAAGCCCGTCCATCTCTGGCATGTGGACATCCATAATAATGACGTCGCAACCACCAGCTCCAACGGCTTCTAAACAAGCTCGCCCATTATCAACGAACTTGCAGCTACATCCAAGTGTTGTGAGCGTGCTGATGAGCAGGCGTTGAAGCACCGGTTCGTCTTCTGCGACGAGCACCCTCAACCCATTCGCCTCCGGCAAGAGAGGAGGCGCCGTGCGACTAGCCAACCCTTCAGCTGCTTTAGCCATGAGCTCAAGCATAGTGCGATGATGAACTGGCCGGTTAATCAACATGCGAAAATGCTTGCGCAAGTCCTGCCGTTCCCGATGCCCGAGGTTGATTGTCACTAGTCCAAACATATGTTCTGGACGCCAGCGTTGGCCAGGCACCTCTGTTATAAGTCGTTTCAACATCACCGCATCGCAATCGACCACAGCCAAATCCCAACCAGAAGACGGGAGATCATCCAACAAATACTCGGTTACCTTGGCGCCGGTGAGACGCAGCAGATGCCCAACCTCAGTGCGCAGTCCGACATGCCGAACCACAACAGCCACTTTGCGGCCTGCTAGATGCGCAAGGGAACAATCCTCCGTCGAGGAACCCACCGGTCGCGTTCGTACGGTAAAAATAAAATTCGACCCTCGCCCAGGCTCACTCTCCACACGAACATCCCCACCCATCATACGCACGAGGTGACGCGAGATCGCCAGGCCAAGACCAGCCCCGCCATAACGCCGCACGTTCGAGGCATCGAGCTGTGTGAAAGGCTGAAAAAGTTTGGCGCAGTCGGCTGGTTTTATACCAATACCAGTATCGCGCACGGAAATCTCCAACGTTAAACCACCGTCATCAAGCTCCGCTACGATCTGTCCTTTGGCCACATCATCGAAGGGCGCGACCGAAACCGATTTGCCCGTGAGCATACGGACACCGACCTCGATCTCGCCAGCGGCGGTGAATTTTACGGCATTGCCCACCAGGTTGATGACAACTTGTCGCAGCCGTCCGCCATCGATCAGCAATTGCGCAGGCACATCGGGGTCTACCCAATGAAGGAGCTGCACATCGTTTTCGGCCGCGCGTGTGGCGAAAATATCGAGCGCGTCCTCGATGTTGGCTCGCAGATCGCAAGGAGTGGCATCGAGCTGAAGGCGCCCTGACTCGATCTTGGAAAAATCAAGAATATCACCGGTCAGCTGAATCAACGCCTCGCCGCTCGTACGGATTGTCTGCAAATATTCGCGTTGCTCAGGCGTGAGTTGCGTGTCGAGCAACAGACTTGTGAAACCTACAATACCGTTGAGTGGCGTACGCACCTCGTGACTCATCGTCGCGAGGAAACGTCCCTTGGCATGATCAGCCGCCTCAGCTTGTTCTTTTGCACCGCGCAACTCTTGTTCCTTACGTTGCGTTTCCGAAATATCGGTGAAGACCGCGATGAAACCTGTGACCTTCCCATCGGCTCCGCGCACCGGGGAAACGTTTGCGCGAGCTGGATACTGCTCTCCATTTTTCCGCCGATTTGAGACCAATCCCTCCCACGAATAGCCAGCGCGGACGCGAGCCACGATTTCGGCAACCTCCTTAGGCATGGTATTTTCACTGCGAAATTCCCGCCAAGGACGACCCGTCAGCTCTTCCCGGGTGTAGCCAGTCTGCCGACAAAGACCGGCATTGGCGTACTCAATATGGCTGTGCGAATCCACGATCATGGTCGCCGATCCGCTCTGCTCGACCGCGCCGTAAAGCTTACGGATGAGCCCCTCGCTTTTCGAACGCTGCCGCACCCAAAGAAAAGCAGCCACCGGCAGGCCTAACACCAACCAGACCATCACAACCACCCACAACGCGGACGTACGCGAATGCAGATTCAAATCAGGCGTTGGCAGTTCGACGTGGCCCTGCTGATAAGCCCAAGTACCCACAGCCAAGCCCATCAGGACGATAAACGTCCAGGCGAGCGTGAGCATCTTCCGACTCGGGGTGTTGGGAATGAGCACAGGAAAACTGAGCCAGAAAGGAACCAACTTTGCCCCAGACAGGCAATTTAACACGTCCTGGAAGGCACTCCCGACGAGTTACTTACCAATATTTGACGAATTGGCCCCCTAAACCCTCTCCTGCGACCCGAATTAAGCCCAAATCCTCCCCGCGTTCGAACCACTTCAAAGGTCCTGCAAAATAAAAGCCGCCGCGGGACAGGCCCACGGCGGCTTAAATTTATCGATCAGCTAGCTTACTTGACCAGATGCTCGGAAACGAGCTTGGTCAGTTCAAACATGCTGACAGATTTCTTGCCGTTGAGGACAGGTTTCATTTTGTCGTCGGCATTGATCTGAGTTCTCACCTTCTTGTCTTGAAGGCCATTTTTCTTGATATAGTCCCAGAGCTTTTTTGTGAGCTCCGTACGGGGCAGGGGTTTCGAACCGACGATGACCGAGAGGACGTCGTCCGGTTGAACCGGTTTGAGGAATGCAGCGTTGGGTTTACGAGCGGATTTTTTAGCCATAACGGAATTTGGGTCTACCGCACCGTAACCTGAATGCAATGAAATTTTCAGAGGAGAAAACGCATTTTTCAGAGGAGAAAAAGAATAAAAACTTCTTGCCTTCCTGGGCAACTCAAGGTTGCGCGTCCATTTGGACGAATTGCCGATGGAGCGCAGCGTAGTGCTTTTTCAATGACAGGAGCTCTCTATGCGTGCCTCGTTCGATGATGGAACCTTGATCAAGCACCAAAACAAGATCGGCGTTCCGGATCGTACTCAACCGATGCGCAACGACAAAACTCGTGCGCCCGCGCAGCAACGCGACGAGCGCTTTTTGCAGCCGCGCCTCAGTTAAGGCATCGATCGAACTCGTCGCTTCATCCAAAATCAAAATGCGCGGGTCAGCTAGCAAAGCGCGCGCGAAACAAATCACCTGCCGCTGCCCAACCGAAAGCCCGCCTCCACGCTCCCCTACTTCGGTCAGCAAACCCAACGGCAACGTTTCGATCAGATCGAGACAGTCGAGGCGACGCGCCGCTTCGCGCACTTCTTCGTCCGTTGATTCTGGCCGTCCATAGCGGATATTATCGAGAACGGTTCCGGCGAAGAGAAAGTTTTGCTGCTGCACCATGCCCATCTGCCTATGCAGTGAGTGACTCGTGAGCGTCCGAACCTCGCACCCGTCGATCAAAAGTTCCCCGGACGTTGGTAAATAAAATTTGGATACAAGGTTGATGATCGAGCTTTTGCCACTGCCAGTATGCCCAACCAGGGCCACCATTTTGCCTGGCTCCGCCACAAAGCTGATGCCATGCAGTACCAGTCTCTTCGGGTCGTAACCAAACGAAACATCGCGGAACTCGACCTGCGCACCCGTCATCGTCGCTGGTCGCGCTAAATCTTTTGCCCCAGGCGCATCTTGCCAATCGGGCTTCATATCGAGCAGACGGAACACACGCTCCGCACCCGCCATCGCGATAAGCGCCTGGGTGTACTGGTTGCCCAACACCTGGATTGGTGCGAAAAACTGGTTAGCTAAAAGGAAGAACTTGATAAGCACCCCCACGTCGCCGCCGTGGTGAAGCACGTTCCAACCGCCGATGATGAGCAGGATCGCGACAAAGAACTGGCTGTTTAGCTCCAGCAAAGGCGTGAGAATCGCCGAGGTACGTGCCAGCGCGATACTGAAGCGTGAGTGGTCTGCCAGCAGCCGCCGGAAAAGTCCTGCATTGGTGTCCTGCCGCACAAAACTCTGCGTCACACGGATGCCACTAACCGATTCGGCCAACGTCGCGGTGACACGGCTGAAACTTTCCTGGGCAGCGCGCGAATGCTCGCTCAGCCTCATCCGAAAGCGCCGGTTGATCGACCAGAGTATCGGCGCCATCGCGAGCACGATGCTGAACAGCTTCCAGTCGGTGCGCAGCATCACCGCAGCAGCAAAAATCATCTGCCCCATCTGCACGATGCTCACAAAAAGCGAATCTTGGATTCCGACCCGCACCGCCTCCACGTCAGACGTCACACGACTGATGATGCGCCCGAGTTTTACCCGATTAAAAAAACTCATCGGCATGCGTTGGACATGCATGAAAATTTCCAGACGTAGGTCGTTCACGATCCGTTCGCCCAGCTCAAGAGCGAAGCGCTGCCGGAAGTGGAACAATCCGTCCGTTAGCAATGCGAGTAGGCAATAACCAGCGAGCCACCAAACAAGCCGATCCGTTTCATGCCGCGCAATCGGACCTGCGATGATCTCGGCGCCGAGCCAGACCAGTGCCGGCAATTGCGAAGAACGCAGTAGCGTGAGCACGATGAGCCAGTTGCGCTGTCTCGCATGTGGTTTCGTATAGCCGAGCAGGCGGCGAATGATTCCCCACTCCAAAGGTTTGAACTGCGGTTCATCATCGTCCTCGTCGCGCAATCGCTGGACAAGCAACGGTACGCCAGCGTTTTGAACAGGAGGTTTCATGCCGTGCCCTCCCCGGCCTGAGCCAGCAACTGCAACTCTCTGCCATCGACAAGTTGTAGATTTGCCACGCGCAGATAAGGACCAGGCACGCGCATCAGTTCTTCATGCGTGCCCGTCTGCACGATCCGGCCATTTTCCATCACGATAATAAAATCCGCACGCCGCAGCGTACTCAATCGGTGAGCCACGATAAAGGTCGTGCGCCCAGCGATGGCATTTTCCAACGCCTCAAAAATCTCATGCTCAGTCCGTGAATCGATCGCAGCGGTCGGATCGTCGAGCAACAAAATGGACGGTTCCAACAACACTGCCCGCGCAATCGCAAGCCGCTGCCGCTGTCCACCTGACAGGCTCATGCCACTTTCGCCGAGCACGGTATCATAACCTTTCGGCAGATCCATAATGAAATCGTGCGCCGCCGCAATGCGCGCCGCTTTCTCGATCTGCGCGTGTGTCGCCTCGGGGTGACCAAAAGCGATGTTGGCCGCGACAGTGTGGCTAAACAAAAAGCTTTCTTGGAAAACGAGCCCGATATTTCGACGTAAGTCGTCGAGGTCGAGCCGCCGCACATCGATGCCATCGATCGTCAACCGACCAGACGTCACGTCGAAGAATCGTGGAATCAAACTCATCAGCACGCTTTTCCCGGCGCCCGTGGCACCGAGTATCGCGACGCACTGCCCTGGCTTCACATTGAGATCGATGTTGCGCACAACCTCGTTCGAACCGGCATAAGCAAAGGAAACATTTTCAAACTGCACAGCACCTTCGAGCCGCGCGCGGCGCATCGCATTGGGCGCATTTTGGATTTCTACGGGTGCATCCAGGATTTCAAAAACGCGGCGTGCTCCGATAAGCGATTGCTGAACGCTGTTCGCCAGGGTAGCGACTTGGTTGACCTGACCGGAAAACTGTTCGAGCAAACCAGCAAACACAACCAAGCCAGCGCCGAGCGGCAATTGATCATGTGCTACTAGCCAGCCGCCGTAGCCGAGCAACGCCATCATGTTAACGCGCGTTAGAAAACCGACCGTCGGGCTGAAAAGGCTCACGCGCCAAAAAATGCTGCGCTGCTGTTCGAAGACTTCGCGGTTGCTCCTCTCAAAACGTTCGCGGTCCTCACGCTCGCGGCCAAAGCCCTTGGTTACCTGAATCCCCTGCACGCTTTCGGTGAGATTCTGCACCATTTTTTCGACGAGCGTTCGGTTTTGCGCATAGGCAGGCTGGATTCGCCGCGAAAAACGCGTGGCCAACAGCAGGAGCAGCGGCGTGGTCGCCAGGCACGCGAGCATCAGCCCGGCGTGCAGATTACTCATATATATAATGTAG
>Ga0302321_100001099_pt1 | contig 23185 bp, 21 predicted proteins | sample Fen_T0_1_FD_202505 | JGI IMG/M metagenome (GOLD analysis project Ga0302321, IMG submission 202505) | Peat permafrost microbial communities from Stordalen Mire near Abisko, Sweden - Fen_T0_1 | ecosystem: Environmental > Terrestrial > Soil > Wetlands > Permafrost | place: Sweden: Abisko...
CCGTGCGCTGCCACAGCGACTTGCGGTTGAAGGCCAAGGCCAGTTCGTTCGGCGCCACCGGACCTTCGCGTTCGTCGAGCATGCGGACGTAGCCGCCCAGCGGCAGCGCCGAGATGACGAACTCGGTGCCACCCGGCTTGGGTTGACGGCGCCAGATCACGCGGCCGAAACCGACCGAGAAGCGCAGCACCTTGACGCCGCACGCCACCGCCACGCGATAGTGGCCGTACTCGTGAATGACGATCAGGATCCCCAGGGTGAGAACGAATGCGAACACCCTGATCAGGAAGTCCATCATCGCGTCAACCCCTGGACCAGATTGCCAGCGGCGCGACGCGATTCGTCATCGAGCGCGAGCAGCCCGCCCACCGAACGACATGCTTGTGCATCGGGTTGGACGGCTTCCAGGGTTTTGGCATTGACACTGTGAATCTGATCGAAGCGGATGGTTCCGGCCAGAAAGGCGGCCACTGCGACTTCATTGGCCGCATTCAACACGGCGGTGCTGCCTTCAGGCCCACGCAAGGTGTCCCATGCAAGCTGCAGGCCGGGGTAACGGGTCATGTCGGCGGGCTCGAAGTGCAGACCAGCCAGGCGCGTGAAATCGAGCGCAGCCGCACCCGACTCGATGCGCTGCGGGAACGACAGACCGTAGGCGATGGGCACACGCATGTCGGGCGTGCCGAGTTGCGCGAGCACCGAGTTGTCTTTACACACCACCATCGAGTGGATGATGCTTTGCGGGTGGATGACCACGCGAATCTGCTCGGGCGTCAAGTCGAACAGCCAGCGCGCCTCGATGACCTCGAGCGCCTTGTTCATCATCGTCGCCGAGTCGACCGAGATCTTGCGGCCCATGACCCAGTTCGGGTGCGCGCAGGCTTCGTCGGGTGTCACGTTCCCCAGGCTCGCAGGGTCACGCTGGCGAAACGGCCCGCCGGATGCCGTCAACACGATGTGATCGATGCGGTCACGCCAGGTGCTGCGGTCTTCGGGCAGGCACTGAAAGATCGCCGAGTGCTCGCTGTCGATCGGCAGCAAGGTGGCGCCACCCTCGCGCACGGCCTGCATGAAGAGAGCACCACCCACTACCAGCGCCTCCTTGTTGGCGAGCAGCAATCGCTTGCCCGCACGGGCAGCGGCCATGCACGGCTGCAGCCCGGCGGCCCCCACGATGGACGCCATCACTGCGTCCACCTCGGGGTGCGCTGCGACCACCGACAGCGACGCCGCACCTTCGAGCACCTCGGTCTGCAAGCCGGCCACGCGCACACCATCGCGCAGCAATTGGGCCTGCCCAGCCAGCGGCACCACGGCAAAACGGGGTTGCCACTGAACGCATTGGGCCAGCAAGGTGTCCACGCGGCTGTACGCACTCAGTGCAAACACTTCGTAGCGGTCGCGATGGCGCGACATCACGTCGAGCGTGTTGGCGCCGACGCTGCCGGTCGAGCCGAGGATGCAGACACGCTGCCGAACCTGGGGAAAATGGGGTGAGGCGCTCATAGCGTGCAAAGTGCCATCGCAATCGGGAAAACGGGCAAGAGCGCATCCACGCGATCGAGCACGCCACCATGGCCGGGCAGCAGGCCGCTGCTGTCCTTGGCGCCCGCACTGCGCTTGACCAGCGATTCGACCAGATCGCCCACCACACTCATGGCGCTGAGAAACACGAGCGTCAGCACCAGACCGGCGATGCCCAGGCGATTGAGCAGCACCGAGAACAGGCTGAGGGAATCCAGGTTCGCCAGTTGCCAATGGCGGTCGGCCTGAATCCAGGCGAAGGCCAGCAACTGAACCCCCAGCATGCCGCTCCACACACCCTCCCAGCTTTTGCCGGGGCTGATGGCGAGAGCCAGCTTGCGCCGCCCGAAGGCCTTGCCACCAAAGTAGGCGGCGATGTCGGCCACCCACACCAGGCAGAAGATCGACAGGATGAAATTGATGCCCGTTGCCTTGGCGCTCGACAGCGCCAGCCAGGCCGTCCACACGGCCGCCAAGCCGAGCAGCCAACGGGCAACCCGCGGCAGCGTGTGCCACGCACCCGGCCCGACGCGCAGCGCAAGCGCCCCGCCCAACACCCACACGCCGAATGCGAGCCACCATGCCACGCTCGGGCCGACACGCACCCAGCCGGCCAGCAGCGCCAATGCGCAGGCCACGGCGACCGCTGCGCCCATCGCCAGCGCAGGCAACGCCGAGGCCGAATTGAGCCGCGCCCACTCCCACGCCGCCGCGCCCGCCATCAGCATCATCAGCAAGGCGAATGGCCAGGCGATGGGAGCAAACAGGGCCGGCAACAGCACGGCGAGCAGCACCAGGGCCGTGATGACGCGCTGCTTGAGCATGTTCAGGCCTTGGCGGCAAGCGCCGCATCGGCCGACGAGACCAGGCCGAAGCGACGGTCGCGACGGCCATAGTCGGCCAAGGCCGCGTCCAGCTCGGCTTCACCGAAATCGGGCCACAGGCAATCAGTGAAGACCAGTTCGGAGTACGCCGCCTGCCACAGCAAAAAATTGCTGATGCGCACCTCACCGCCGGTGCGAATGAAGAGGTCGGGGTCAGGCGCGAAGTTCATGGCCATGAAGCGCGAGAGTGTGGCCTCGTCGAGGGCATCGGCCGACACACCGCTCTTGATGGCCCGCTGGCAGGCCTGCACCACGTCCCAGCGGCCACCATAGTTGAACGCGACCGAGAGGTTGATGCGGGTGTTGTGCCGGGTCGACTGTTCAGCCTGGTCCAGAGCGGCACGCACCTTGTCGGACACCTGCGAAAGGTCTCCCACGATGCGCACGCGAACGCCCTCACCGACCATCTTGGTCAGGTACTTGGAGACGGTCACCATCACGAGGCTCATCAGGCCCGACACCTCTTCGGTCGGACGCTTCCAATTCTCTGACGAGAACGCGAAGACCGTGACGAACTCGATGCCGCGATCGGCACAGGCACGCACCGTGCGCATCAGGGCATCGACGCCCTGCTTGTGGCCGAAGAAGCGCGGCATGAATCGCTTCTTGGCCCAGCGGCCATTGCCATCCATCACGATGGCCACGTGGCGTGGAATACGGGAAGCGGAATCCACGTGGGCGGTCAGATCGGAAGCAAGGGAATGGGAGATCTCGGCCGCATCAAACGGCCATGATCTCCGCTTCCTTGGCGGAGATCAGGCGGTCGATCTCCGCGATGACCCGATCGGTGAGCTTCTGCACTTCGTCGAGCGAGCGGCGCTCGTCGTCTTCGGTGATTTCCTTGTCCTTCAGCAGCTTCTTGGCCTGGTCGTTGCCATCGCGGCGCAGGTTGCGCACGGCGATCTTGGCGTCTTCGCCGGCACTGCGAACCACCTTGGTCAGTTCGCGGCGGCGCTCTTCCGTCAAGGCCGGCATCGGCACGCGCAGCAAGTCGCCTTGCGCCGCCGGATTCAGGCCAAGCTCGGACTCTCGAATGGCCTTCTCGATTTTCGGGCCCAGGCCCTTTTCCCAGGGCTGGACGCTGAGGGTGCGGGCATCCAGCAAGGTCACGTTGGCCACCTGGCTGATGGGCACCATCGAGCCGTAGTAGTCGACCTGCACCTGGTCCAGGATGCCGGGGTGAGCACGGCCGGTGCGGATCTTCTGCAACTCGCCCTTGAACGAGTCGATCGACTTGGCCATCTTCTGTTCGGCCATCTTGCGGATGTCTGCAATGCTCATGTCGTTGCTCCGGAGATCACACGTGGACGAGGGTGCCTTCGTCCTCGCCCATCACCACGCGCTTCAGCGCGCCCGCCTTGAAGATGCTGAACACCTTGATCGGCAGCTTCTGGTCGCGGCACAGCGCGAAAGCGGTGGCGTCCAGCACCTGCAGGTTGCGCGTGATGGCTTCGTCAAAGCTGACCCGCGTGTAGCGGGTGGCGCTTGGGTCCTTCTTGGGGTCGGCGGTGTAGACACCGTCGACCTTGGTGGCCTTCAGCACGATCTCGGCGCCGATCTCGGCGCCGCGCAGCGCCGCAGCCGTGTCGGTGGTGAAGAAAGGGTTGCCGGTGCCGGCGGCAAACACCACGACCTTGCCTTCTTCCAGGTACTGCAAGGCCTTGGGGCGCACGTAGGGCTCGACCACCTGCTCGATGCCGATGGCCGACATCACGCGTGCCGTCATGCCTTCCTGGCGCATCGTGTCGGCCAGGGCCAACGCGTTCATCACCGTGGCCAGCATGCCCATGTAGTCGGCGGTCGCGCGGTCCATGCCCACCGAGCCGCCTGCCACGCCGCGGAAGATGTTGCCCCCGCCGATCACCACGGCGACTTCGCAACCCAGCTGTGTCACTTCCTGGATTTCGCGCACCATGCGCACGATGGTGGCGCGGTTGATGCCATAGGCATCGTCGCCCATCAGGGCTTCGCCGGAAAGTTTGAGCAGGATGCGCTTGTAAGCGGGCATGCGGGGTACTCCGTGTGGTCGACTTGTGGTCAGAGACAGGGTTGGCGTTGAAGTCTATCCGCGAAGACGGGGCCTGCAGGGCCCCGTTTGGCGCATCAAGCGCCCTTGGCTGCCGCCACCTGCGCTGCCACTTCGGCGGCGAAGTCGTCCACCTTCTTCTCGATGCCTTCGCCCACGACGTAGAGCGTGAATGCCTTGACCTCGGTCTTGGCTGATTTCAGGTGCTGCTCGACGGTCTGTTTGCCATCGGCGGCCTTCACGAAGACCTGGTTGAACAGGCTGACCTCCTTCAGGTACTTGGACACGGCCCCTTCGACCATCTTGGTGACGATCTCGGCCGGCTTGCCCGATTCGGCGGCCTTCAGCGCAGCGACCGAGCGCTCCTTCTCGATCAGCGTGGCCGGCACATCGGTCGACGCCAGCGACACGGGTTTCATGGCAGCCACATGCATGGCAACGTCCTTGGCGGCCACGTCGTCACCAGAGAACTCGACGATCACGCCGATGCGCGTGCCGTGCAGGTAGCTGGCCAGCTTGCCGCCGTTGGCATAGCGCTGGAAGCGGCGGATCGAGACGTTCTCGCCGATCTTGCCGATCAAACCCTTGCGCACGTCTTCCGCGGTCGGGCCGAAGCCGGCTTGCGACAGCGGCAGCGCCGACAGCGCGGCCACGTCGGCCGGGTTGCTTTTGGCAACCAGTTCGGCCACGCCCTTCGAGAACGCGAGGAAGTCGTCGTTCTTCGAGACGAAGTCGGTTTCACAGTTGACCTCGACCAGCGCGCCCGTCGTTCCATCGACAGCCGCGGCGACCACGCCTTCGGCGGTGACGCGCGAAGCGGCCTTGCCGGCCTTGCTGCCTAGCTTGACGCGCAGCAGCTCTTCGGCCTTGTCGAAGTCGCCTTCGGCTTCGGTCAGGGCCTTCTTGCATTCCATCATTGGGGCATCGGTCTTGGCGCGCAGTTCAGCGACCATGCTTGCGGTAATTGCAGCCATCTCAAATCTCCTGTGGGCTCGGGGCGGGCCAGCGCAGGCTGGCCGCAGGAATCATCATGCGTTGAAAAAAAGGGGCTGAAGCAGCCCCTTTCCGTGCTCACCGCGAGGGTGAAGCGGGGCCGTTGGCTCAGGCGTTTTCGCTGACTTCCACGAACTCGTCGCCTTCGGCCGACACAGCCTGCACCACCTCGTTGGTGGCGTTGGCCTTGCCTTCCAGCACGGCATCGGCCACGGCGCGGGCGTACAGGGCCACGGCCTTGGAGGAGTCGTCGTTGCCGGGGATCACGTAGTCGATGCCTTCGGGCGAGTGGTTCGAATCCACCACGCCGATCACCGGGATGCCCAGCTTCTTGGCTTCGAGCACGGCGATCTTGTGGTAGCCCACGTCGATGACGAACATGGCGTCAGGCAGTGCATTCATGTCCTGAATGCCACCGATGTCTTTTTCGAGCTTGGCCAGATCGCGCTGGAACAGCAGCGCCTCTTTCTTGATGCGGATCTCGGTGCCCGACTCGATCTGCGCCTGCATGTCCTTGAGCTTCTTCAGCGAACCCTTCACGGTCTTGAAGTTGGTCAGCATGCCGCCCAGCCAACGCTGGTCGACGAAAGGCATGCCGGCGCGCTTGGCTTCCAGCGAAATGACTTCGCGGGCCTGGCGCTTGGTGCCGATCATCAGAATGGTGCCGCGCTTGGCTGCAAGCTGGCGGACAAACTTCATCGCGTCGGTGAAGAGCGGTTGCGTCTTCTCGAGGTTGATGATGTGAATCTTGTTGCGATGGCCGTAGATGTACGGGGCCATCTTCGGGTTCCAGAAGCGGGTTTGGTGGCCGAAATGGACACCGGCTTCCAGCATTTCACGCATGGTGACTGACATGAGAACTCCAAAGGTTGGTTCTAGAATCCAGCTTGAATTGCGACGCCTTGTGCAGGCAGCGCAACACCTTTCAACAGCCGGATTCGCGATTTGTTGACCCCTGCTGGCTCGGTACGAGCAGCACTCAGGTAAACCCGCGGAGTATAGCAGGCCTTCTCACCCACCCATGACGAACGACCTGACCGCTGCCCGTGACGCCATCCTCCAGGGGCAATGCCGCGTGGCCGACCTGCTGACCGAAAGCCTCGCCCGGGCCGACTCTCCCGGAAATGCCCACACCTTCGTTCGCCGCTTCGATGGCCAGGCCCGCGCCGCAGCCGAGGCCGTGGGCTCGCAATTCGCCGCCGGGCTGCCGCTGCCACCTCTCGCCGGCCTGTCAATCAGCGTCAAGGATCTGTTCGACGTGCAAGGCCAGCCGACCACCGCCGCGTCCCGCGCACTGGCCGACGCATCACCCGCCCAGACCGACTGCCTCGCCGTCGCCCGCCTGCGCAGCGCCGGCGCTGTGCTGACGGGGCACACCAACATGACCGAGTTCGCGTTCTCGGGCGTGGGCATCAACCCGCATCACGGCACACCGCCGAACGCAGCGACTCTCGCCATCGACCCTGAGCCGCGCATCCCAGGTGGCTCCACCTCGGGCGGTGGTGTGTCGGTGGCCAGCGGTGCTGCCTGGGCCGCACTCGGCTCCGACACCGGTGGCTCGATCCGCATCCCGGCCGCGCTGCAAGGGCTGGTGGGGTTCAAGAACACCGCCCGGCTGACGCCCACCGAAGGCGCCATCCCGCTGTCGACCACACTGGACACCGCCTGCGCGATCACGCGCTCGGTGCGAGACGCCGTCTTGCTGCACGAGGTGCTGGCAGATCGGCGCGTTTCACTGGTGCAGCGCCCGATCGGCACGCTGCGCCTCGGCGTGCCCACCCGCCTGCTTGACGGCATGGACGCCATCGTGGCCACCGCCTTTCAACGCGCCCTCGCCGCGCTGCGCCGCGCAGGCGCTCGCATCGACGAAATCGCCCTGCCGCAGCTTGATGAGTTGGCCTCGATCAACGCCACCGGCGGCTTCTCCGCGGCCGAAAGCTGGACTTGGCATCGTCCGCTGATCACGCAGCGACAAGCCGACTACGACCCGCGGGTGGCGCAACGCATTCGCCGCGGCGAAACCATGAGCGCCGCCTGCTACATCACCCTGCAGCAGGCACGCAAAGACTGGATCACCCGCATGACAGCCACGCTGCGGCGCTACGACGCTCTGCTCAGCCCCACCGTACCCATCGTCGCGCCCACCATTGCCAGCCTGGCGAGCGACGAAGCTTTCTTTGCCACCAACGCCTTGCTGCTGCGCAACCCGTCCGTCGTCAACATGCTCGATGGCTGCGCGCTCTCCCTGCCTTGCCACCAACCCGGTGAGTTTCCGGTGGGGCTGATGGTCTGGAGCCAAGCCCTGCAAGACGACACGGTGCTTGACGTGTCGCTCGCCATCGAAAGCGCGCTCACCGAAAGGACGATCTGATGCGCGTCGCGGTGATTGGCGCCGGCATCGTCGGCGTGACGTCTGCGTACGAGTTGGCCGCCGATGGGCACGAGGTAACGGTGTTCGAACGGCGCGGCAGCGTCGCCGCCGAAACCAGTTTTGCCAATGCCGGCGTGGTGGCGCCGGGCTATGTGACGCCCTGGGCCGCGCCCGGCATGCCGATGCATGTGCTGAGCCAGTTGTTCGGTCGCCATGCCGCCGTGCGTGTGAATCCGCGCTTGAGCCCGAGCACCTTGCGCTGGATGTGGCGCTGGTGGCGCTCGTGCAGCGCGCAGAGGTACCGAAGCAACCGGGCCCGCCTGCAGCGCCTGGCGCTGTACAGCAAGGAGCGGCAGCACCACCTCACGCACACCCTGCAGCTCGACTACGAGCGCACCGAAGGCTACTTGGTGCTGCTGCGCTCCGCCAAGGACACCGCACGGGCCCAGCCCGGCCTGGCCCTGCTGGCCGAGATGGGTGTGCGCTTCGACATGCTCGACGCCGCGCACTGCCGCAAGGTCGAACCCGGTTTGAACCCGGAGGCCGAGCTCGACGCCGGCATCCACCTTGCACACGACGAAGTCGGCAACTGCCGTCAGTTCGCCTTGCTGATGCGCGAAGAGGCCGAGCAGCTGGGCGCCACGTTTTGCTTCCACACCAACGTCCGGTCCGTGGAGCCGGGCAAGACACCGCGGGTGACCAAGGTGTACTCGCCGATGGAAGAGTCCACCTGGTTGAACGCCGAAGGGCAGCGCGCCGAGGGCCCGCCCACCGACGTGTTGCCCTTCGAGCCTGAGACCGAGAGCTTCGACGCCGTGCTGGTGTGCGCGGCCATGGGTGCGAACGAGCTGCTCAAACCCCACGGCATCGGCCTGCCGCTCGCGGCCGTGCACGGCTATTCCGTCACCGCACCGCTGCGCCGGCTCGAAGCCCACCCCGATTTCGGCCCGCGCGCCGCGGTGATGGACGAGCGCTACAAGGTCGCCGTGAGCCGCCTCGGTGGCCGGGTGCGCGTTGCCGGCAGTGCCGAGCTGGGTGGCCACTTGAAGAACCACAACAAATCCGCCCTGGCCACGCTCTACAAGGTACTCAACGACTGGTTCCCCGGGGCCACCCACATGAGCCAGGCCCAGGTCTGGAAGGGTGCTCGGCCCATGTTGCCCGACGGTCCGCCGGTGCTCGGCGCGAGCGGCGTCCCGGGCCTGTGGCTCAACCTGGGCCACGGATCGAGCGGCTGGGCACTGGCCTGCGGCTCGGCGCGTGTCGTGGCCGATGCCATCAGCGGGCGCGCACCGGGCATCGACATCGAAGGCCTGGGCATCGAACGCCTGCGCCGCTGACGCGCCAACACCATGGAACGCATTCTTCCTGCCGTTCGCGACTGGGCTCTGCACGACGCAGCACACTCGCGGCACATCGAGCAACAGGCGCTGGCCCAGGCTGCCCCCCAGATGCTGATGCGTCGCGCTGGCACCGCGGTGGCTGCCCTCGCCCGGGCATTGCGCCCCCACGCACGCAGCGTGTGGGTCGTGTGCGGCCCCGGCAACAACGGTGGCGACGGCCTGGAGGCCGCGGTGCACCTGCACGCAGCCGGTCTGCAAGTCGAAGTCACGTTGACGGCGGACCCTGCGCGGCTACCCGTCGACGCGGCTGCCGCCCTGGGCCGAGCCACTGCGGCTGGCGTGCCGATCTCGGCACAGCGACTGTCGATGGAGGTACCCCACATCGCGATCGACGCGCTGCTCGGCCTTGGCACCCACCGCGCCCCAGCCGCAGAGATCGCCCAATGCATCGGCCAACTGAATGCGCTGCCCTGCCCTGTACTCGCGGTCGACCTGCCCTCCGGCTTGAATGCAGACACCGGTCAGCCTTACGGCGAACACTGCGTCACGGCCACCCAAACGCTGGCCTTGCTGACGCTCAAACCTGGGCTGTTCACCGGGTCGGGGCGTGATCACGCAGGCGATGTGTGGCTCGACGACCTGGGTGTCGCGCTAGACCTTGCGCAGCGCACGGCCTGGCTCGGCGGCGCGACCGGCATTTCGGCCACGCGCAGACACGTGCAGCACAAGGGCAGTTTCGGCGACGTGGCGGTGGTCGGTGGTGCGGCCGGCATGGTCGGTGCCGCGCTGCTGGCCGCCTGCGCGGCTCACGCAGCCGGCGCTGGGCGGGTTTATGTGAGTCTGCTCGACGACAGCGCGTCGACACTCGACCCGCAACGGCCCGAGCTGATGTTCCGACCGACGTGGTGGCAAGACTCTGCCAGCGCACTGGGCGACACCACCGTCGTCTGCGGGTGCGGCGGCGGCGAAGCCGTGCGCGCGACGCTGCCCCGCCTGCTGAGCGCAGCCGGCCGACTGGTGCTGGACGCCGATGCCCTCAATGCCATCGCTGCAGACAGCTCCCTGCAGCAACTGCTGATCGCACGGCGATCACGTGGCAGACAGACGGTGCTGACACCGCATCCGCTGGAAGCTGCGCGCCTGCTGAACACCAGCACGAGCGCGGTGCAGGCCGATCGCCTTGCGGCCGCGCAGCAACTCGCGGAACGAATGGACTGCGTGGTCGTGCTCAAGGGCTCGGGTTCGGTGATAGCCGCTGCTGGCGCCACGCCCTTGATCAATCCGACAGGCAATGCCGCACTGGCCACGGCCGGCACCGGCGATGTGCTCGCCGGTTGGCTGGGCGGGTGCTGGTCGGCTTCAGGCGCAGACGCGCAGCAAGCCGCGCGACATGCCACGTGGCTTCACGGGCATGCGGCCGATCTCTGCACAGCGGCACCGCTGCGCGCGGCCGACCTGATCGAAGCGATGCACGCGGCATCGCCTCGCTGATCAGCGACGACGAGGTGCCTTGCCCGTGGACTGACGCGCGGCCGACTTCGCGGCGCGCACCGGGTGCGGCGACGCACTCTTCTTGCCAGCGGCCGAATTCTTGCGCGCCTTGGTTGCCGCCTTGACGGCTCGATCAGCTTCCTTCACGGCGGCCAGTTCGGCCACCGGCCCGGCCCCCTTCTCGACGCCCGCCTTGTCGCGCTTGGCGCGGGCCACGAGGGCCGCTTCTTCGCCTTCATGAACCATGCGGAAGTCGATCTTGCGGCCATCGAGATCGACGCGGCTGACCTGCACCCGCACGCGCGAGCCCACGACGTAGCGAACGCCTGAGCGCTCACCACGCAGCTCTTGCCGTGCCTCGTCGAAGCGGAAGTATTCGCCGCCCAATTCGGTGATGTGGATCAGCCCCTCGACATACAAGCCGTCGAGCGTCACGAACAGGCCAAAGCTGGTAACGGCGCTCACGGTGCCGCCAAACTCTTCACCGAGATGCTCACGCATGTAGCGGCACTTGAGCCAGGCCTCGACGTCACGCGAGGCTTCGTCCGCGCGGCGCTCATTGGCGCTGCAATGGGCGCCCACGGCTTCCCATTGTTCGTCTTCCGCACCCGCACCCTTGCGCGCTTTGGACGCGGCCTCGAGCGCTCCGCTCAGCAGGTTGTAGCGCTTGCCCTGAAGCAGCGCCTTGATCACCCGATGAACCAGCAGATCAGGGTAGCGACGGATCGGGCTGGTGAAGTGGGTGTAGGCCTCATACGCCAAGCCGAAGTGGCCGCTGTTGGTGCCGGTGTAGATGGCCTGCTGCATCGAGCGCAACAGCATGGTGTGGATCTGCTGCGCGTCGGGCCGGTCTTTGGTCGCCGCGGCGATCGCCTGGTACTCACCCGGCTTGGGGTCGTCGCTGATGCTCAAACCCAGGCCGAGCTGCTTCAGGTAGTTCTGCAGCAGCGTCTTCTTCTCGGGCGTCGGCCCTTCGTGCACACGGTACAGCGCCGAGTGCTTGGCCTGTGAAATGAAGTCGGCCGAGCACACGTTCGCGGCCAGCATGGCTTCTTCAATCAGTTTGTGCGCTTCGGTGCGAGTGCGCGGCACGATCTTCTCGATGCGGCCGTTGTCATCGCAGACGATCTGGGTCTCGGTGGTCTCGAAGTCGACGGCCCCACGCTTGGCACGCTCTTTCAACAGCGCGCGGTAGACCTCGTGCAGGTGCAGCAGGTGCGGCACCAGGTCCTTGCGCCGTGCCGCTTCGGGCCCACGCGTGTTCGACAAGATCGCAGCCACCTCGTTGTAGGTGAAGCGCGCATGCGAGCAGATCACCGCCGGGAAGAACTGGTACGCCTGGATCTCGCCGGTGTGGGTGATGAGCATGTCGCACACCATCGCCAGCCGGTCTTCATTCGGGTTCAGCGAACACAGGCCGTTGGAGAGTTTCTCCGGCAGCATCGGGATCACCCGGCGCGGAAAGTACACCGAGGTGGCGCGCTCGTAGGCATCGTCGTCGATGGGTTCGCCGGGCTTCACGTAGTGGCTCACGTCGGCAATCGCCACCACCAGACGCCAGCCTTCGAAGGCGCTCTTGCCGCGGCCGGTCTTGACCGGTTCGCAGTACACCGCATCGTCGAAGTCACGCGCGTCTTCGCCATCGATGGTGACCAGCGGCACGTCGGTCAGGTCGATGCGGTCACGGCGGTCAGCAGGGCGGATCTTGTCGGGCAAGGTCGCCGCCTGCGCCTGGGTTTCAGACGAGAAGCGGTGCGGCACCTCGTACTTGCGCACCGCGATCTCGATCTCCATGCCGGGGTCGTCGATCTCGCCCAGCACCTCGGTCACGCGCCCCATGGGCTGCGAATACAGCGAAGGCGGCTCGGTGAGTTCGATGGCCACCACCTGGCCCACGGTCGCGTTGGCGATCGCGTTCTTGGGCACCATGATGTCTTGCCCGTAGCGCTTGTCTTCGGGGGCGACGAGCCAGATACCGCTCTCGTGCAGCAGGCGGCCGATGATCGGTGCCTTCTTGCGTTCGAGGATTTCGAGCACGCGCCCTTCGGGTCGGCCTTTGCGGTCATAGCGGATCACGCGTGCCTTCACGCGGTCGCGGTGCAAGACGGCACGCATCTCCTGCGGAGACAGATAGAGATCGGGCTGGCGGTCATCGCGCACGAGAAACCCGTGACCATCGCGATGCCCTTGAACCGTGCCTTCGACTTCGCTCATCAGTTCGGTACCAATGGCGGAAGCGTTTGAGAAATTTGTTTGTTTAATGATAGAATCCAAGACTTCCTGAAATGCCCAGGTGGCGGAATTGGTAGACGCACTAGTTTCAGGTACTAGCGGGTAACTCCGTGGAGGTTCGAGTCCTCTCCTGGGCACCAAGATAAAAGATGAAACCAACGAGGCCCGCACGCAAGTGCGGGCCTTTTTGTTTGGTGCGGTTGGTTGTTGGGGAACAGGTTGTTCGGGAATGCGAAGCCGCTGGAGATGATGCTCATGGCGGCCTGCATTATTCGTACGTTTGCCGTCAAATCGCAAACTTCTTTGCCAGACCATCCGGCCTGAGTTCGTCATACTCTTCGAACGGCTGGTGAATCCAGGGGCTGGTCGGCAGCAGTTCGACATAGTAGTCGGGTGTGTAGCTCGACACGCCCTTGGTCCAGATCACCGCCGAGCGCAGTTCGCTGATGGCCGGCATGCTGCGCAGGCGGTCGACCACGGCACGCAGTGTCACGCCCGAATCGGCCAGGTCGTCAACCAGCAGCACGCGCCCCGCCAATTCGCCTTTGGGCAGCGTGATGTACTTGGCGAGGTCAAGCCGACCCTGAATCGTGCCCGCTTCCGCACGGTAAGAGCTCGTCGACATGATGCCCAGAGGCTTGTCGAACACGCGTGACAACACGTCGCCCGGCCGCATGCCACCACGCGCCAGGCAAAGAATCTGGTCGAACGCCCAACCCGACGCATCGATCTTGAGCGCCAGGCGCTCGATCAGCATGTGGTATTCGTCCCAGGAGACGTAGAGGTGTTTACCGTCGTCGGTCAGCATGTTCAATTCCTTGGCTCAGGCTGCTTGATAGGGGTGGCGAAGCAGGATCGTGTGCTCGCGGTCGGGCCCGGTGGACACCATGTCGATCGGCGCGCCGATGAACTCCTGCACACGCTCCAGGTAGCGGCGCGCATTGAGCGGCAGCTTGTCCCATTGCGTGATGCCAGCGGTCTTTTCCGTCCAGCCCGGGAAGGTGTCGTAGATCGGCACGCAGGCCTCGATCTCGTCGGCGTCCAGCGGCAGGATGTCGATGCGCTTGCCGTTGAGCTCGTAGCCCACGCACACCTTGATCTCGGGCAGGCCGTCGAGCACATCGAGCTTAGTGATGCACAGGCCCGAGATGCCGTTGATAATCTTCGAGCGCTTGAGCAGCGCGGCATCCAGCCACCCGCAGCGGCGCGGCCGGCCGGTAACGGTGCCACGCTCCTGGCCGACCGTCGACAGGTGGTGGCCGACGGTGCCCGGCACGTCCATGCCGAGCTCGGTCGGGAAGGGCCCGCTGCCCACACGCGTGGTGTAGGCCTTGGTGATGCCCAGGATGTAATGCAGAAAATCCGGGCCGACACCCGCACCGGCCGACGCATTGCCTGCCACGCAGTTGCTCGAGGTCACGTACGGGTAGGTGCCGTGATCGATGTCGAGCAAGGTGCCTTGCGCGCCTTCGAACAGGATGTTGGAACCTTGCTGATGCGCGGTGTAAAGCATGTAGCCCACATCGGCCAGCATCGGCTTGAGCTGCTCGGCCACCTTCATCGCGTGATCGAAGATGGGTTGGAATTCGAGCGGCTTCGATTTCAGATAACCGCTCAGCGCAAAGTTGTGCAATTCCAGCAGCTCACGCAGCTTCTTGGCGAAACGCTCGGGGTGCTTCAGGTCTTGCACGCGCATCGCACGTCGCGCCACCTTGTCTTCGTAGGCCGGGCCGATGCCCTTGCCCGTGGTGCCGATCTTGCCGGCGCCGCTGGTCTCGCGCAGCGCCTCGCGCGCCTTGTCGACCTCCACATGGAAGGGCAGGATCAGGGGGCAGGATTCGCTGATGTAGAGACGCGAGCGCACGTCCACACCAATGGCCTCCAGGCGCTCGATTTCGCTCAGCAAATGGCTGGGGTCGACCACCACGCCGTTGCCGATGTAGCAGGCCACGCCCTCGCGCATGATGCCGGACGGAATCAGTTGCAACGCCGTCTTCACACCCTTGATCACCAGCGTGTGGCCGGCGTTGTGCCCGCCCTGAAAACGCACCACGGCCTGGGCGTGATCGGTCAGCCAGTCGACGACCTTGCCCTTGCCTTCGTCACCCCACTGGGTGCCCACCACGACCACGTTGTGGCCGCTGCGCTTCTGTTGCATTGCTTGAATGTCCGTTGCTTTGAAAATAGAGACACGGCCCGTGTCAGAGCGCACGCACGAGCCACTGCCCGTTCACCACGGCCAGTTCGCGATCACAGGCGAATTCTTGGCCTTCGTGCTCATGCCCGGGCAAGATGCAAACCACCGACTCGCCCTGCTCGCGCAAGCCGCGAATCGCGGCACGCAAGCCGGTGTCTTCGCCCCATGGGGCGCGAATCGCCGGGCGCATGGTGTGCTGTGGCGTCAGCAGCACGAGCTGCTTCAGGTCCGTGCTGAACCCGGCTGCCGGGCGGTTGCGGCCGAACACGGCACCGACCTCGTCGTAGCGCCCACCGCGAACGATGGCGTCGCTGGAGCCGGCCGCGTAGACCGCGAACCGCGCACCGCTGTAGTAGGCATAACCGGTCAGATCGGCGAGGTCGAAGCCGACACGCACCTGAGGGTAGGTCTGCCGCAGGTGCTGGGCCAGCCAGGCCATGTCGTCAAGCGCCGCGCTGATCAGCGGATGAGCCGGCAACTCGCGTCGCGCGGCCAGCAACACGTCTTCGCCACCGTAGAGCCGAAGCAGCGCCCGCAAACCTTGCTTCGTGGATGCAGGGAACTGTGCAGTTTGCACCTCCATCGCCGCCTGGTCCTTGGCAGCAAGCGCCGCGTAAACCTGCGTCAGCGCCGCACCGTCCAGCGGCAGGCCTGCGAGCAGGCCGCGCACGATGCGCGCATCGCCCATGTCCAAGGTCAGCTGCGACACGCCGGCACGCTGCAGCCCATCGAGTGCCAGTTCCTGGACCTCCAGGTCGGCCTCGAGCCCGGCATGGCCATAGATCTCGGCACCGAATTGCAGAGGCTCACGTGTGCCATGCAGGCCGTCGGGCCGCGTGTGCAGCACCGGGCCGCAATAGCACAGCCGCGTCACGCCGTGGCGGTTGAGAAGGTGGGCATCAATGCGTGCGACCTGCGACGTGGTGTCGGCCCGCACGCCCAGCGTGCGACCGCTGAGTTGGTCGACCAGCTTGAAGGTCTTCAGATCAAGTTCGCGGCCCGTGCCGGACAACAACGAGTCCAGATGTTCCAGCAGCGGCGGCATGACCAGCTCGAACCCATAACCGCGAGCCCCATCGAGCAGGTCGCGACGGAGTTCTTCAATGCGTCTGGCCTGCGCGGGCAGGACATCGGCAATGTGCTCGGGCAGAAGCCAAGCAGACGACATGTGAAATGACCGGGGGATTAAAAACGAGATTGTACCGGCCGGCGTTTGCTCCGGCACCCCACCGCTATGGCCAGAGCAACAGAAACGCCACCAGCCCGGCGATCATGCTGCTCAGGCCGATGAAGCGGATCTGTCCGTCACTCATCTGGATGGCTCGCTCGAAGACCTTGCGCCATGTCGACGGGCTGAGGAAGGGCAGCACCCCTTCGATCACCAGCATCAGCGCCAGAGCGCACAGCAGCAAGTCCGACATTGGCTCTTCGGCTCACTTCTTGGAAGCTGGCGCGGCGCCGGTGTCCCCTCGCATGGCCTTGAAGAACTCGCTCGACGGGTCCACCACGATCACGTCGGACCGGCTCTGGAAACTCGCCCGGTAGGCTTCCAGGCTGCGGTAGAACTTGGCGAACTGCGGGTCGCGACCGAAGGCATCGGCGTACAGGGCGGAGGCCTTGGCATCGCCATCACCTTTGATGGTCTGTGCGTCACGGTAGGCATCGGCAAGGATCACGTCGCGCTGGCGTTCGGCATCGGCACGGATCTTTTCGGCTTCAGCGAAACCGGTGGAGCGCAGCTGATTCGCCACGCGCTTGCGTTCGGACTCCATGCGCCCGTAAACCGAGCTGGTGATGTTGGAGGAAAAGTCGACGCGCTTGATCCGCACGTCGACGATCTCGATGCCGAATGCCTTGGCCTCGTCGGCCAGACGTTTGCGCACGCCCTGCATCACGTTGTCGCGGTCCGTCGAGAGCATGGCTTGCACCGTGCGTTTGGTCACTTCTTCATTGAAGGCGCCCTGCACGATCGGGCTGAGGCGCGCTTCCACGTTGCGCATGTCGGTGCCGTTGTTGCGGATGAACTGGCGCGGCTCCGTCACCCGCCACTTCACCAGCCAGTCGATCACCAGGCTCTTCTTCTCGGCGGTGAAGATCGGCCGGGTCTCGGGGCTGTCCAGTGTTTGCACGCGGCGGTCGAGGAAGACCACGTTTTGTAGCGGCGGGGGCTGCTTGAACTTGAGGCCGGGTTCGGAGATCACTTCCTTGATCTCGCCCAACGCATAGATCACCGCGAACTGCCGCTGGTCGACGATGAACAGCGTGGAGTACACCAGCATCAGCACCACCAGCGCACCGATGGCGATTGTTCCGATTCGATTCATGATTTGTTCTTCCCTGCTGTCTCAGCGTGCGTCGCGGTCGCGGCTGCGTTGCCCGTCGCGCAGGCGAATGTCCGCAGAGCCGGAGCCTGCAGAGCTGCTGTCGGGCGCCGGCGTGGGCACGACGGGCACAGTCACCGGTGCAGCCCCTGTCTGCTGGATCAGTTTGTCGAGCGGCAGATAAAGCAGGTTGGAGTTGTTGCGGCTGTCGACCATCACCTTGGTCACGCTGGTGTAGATGTCTTTCATCGTGTCGATGTAGATGCGGTCGCGTGTGACGCCCGGCGCCTTTTGATATTCAGCCAGCACGCGATTGAAACGTTGTGCATCACCTTCGGCTCTGGCGATCACCTGGGCCTTGTAGGCCTCGGCCTGTTCGTGCAAACGCGCGGCACCGCCTTTGGCTTTGGGGATCACGTCGTTTGCGTAGGCCTGCCCTTCGTTCTTGGCCTTTTCGCGGTCGGCGCCGGCCCGGAAGGCGTCATCGAATGCAGCTTGCACCTGCTCTGGTGCCTGAACGCTGCCGACGTTGACATTGACGATCAGGATGCCCGTATTCAGGCGGTCGAGTTGCGTCTGCACCGACTTCATCAGCTGGGTGGAGATCTCATCGCGCTGCTCGTACAGCACCGAGTCCATCTCGCTCTTGCCGACGATCTCACGCACCGCCGACTCGGCCGCCTGAACCACCGCTTCGTCTGGGTTCTTGTTCTCGAACAGGTAGGCGCGTGCGTCTTTCAGGCGGTACTGGACGGTGAAGCGGATGTCGACGATGTTTTCGTCCTTCGTCAACATCGACGATTCACGCAAGCCCGTGGACTGCACCACCGCATTGCGCCCCACTTCGACCGAGCGCAGCTGCGTGACGGGCACGACTTCGTTGGCCTGGAACGGGTACGGGAAGCGCCAGTTGAAGCCGGCGTCCACCGTGTGGCTGTACTTGCCGAACGAAGTGACCACGGCCTGCTGGCCTTCCTGCACGATGAAGAAACCGCTGGCGCCCCAGATCAGCACCACGACACCCGCCACCAAGCTGACGCCGATGCCGGCGCTCTTCATGTCGGGCTGAAAATTCGGGCCCCCGTTGCCACCCGTGCCGTTCGGGCGCGGGCCACCCTTGCCACCGAAGAGGCCGCTCAGCTTGCGGTTGAAATCGCGCCAGAGTTCGTCGAGGTCGGGCGGACCGTCACCACGCCCACCGCTGTTGAGCACGGGAGCCGGCCGACCGCTCAGGCGGCGACGCGCCGCGGCAACGAAGCCACCGATCAGGGCCCACATGGCAATCGCCACGTCGGAAGCCCGCGCAGACAAACCTGCGGACGTTGGGGAAGGAGCGCTCATGGTCATAGAGGTGTCAGAGTTGTCTTCCGTGCGCCGAATCGAGAAATTCATCGGTGTGGTCTTCCAGAGGAGCCAGAGGTGAGGCCGTCTCGGCAAGGTTCAAGTCAGGAGGCAGGCTCCCGGTCACTGCGGACGACAGCAGGCGCCGCAGTTCGATCAGCCCGGTGCCATGCAGCGCGCTCATGAAGACCCGCGGCACGCGCACGCCGGTGTCGAGCTCGAGCACATCGCTCGCCACCCGCGGGCGTTGCGATTCGGCGAGATTATCGAGCTTGTTGTAGACCAGAATCTGCGGGATGCCGTCGGCGCCGATGTCGCGCAACACCCGCTGGACTTCGGCGACCTGTTCGTCCAGCACCGGGCTCGCGGCATCCACCACATGCAGCAGCAGGTCGGCTTCGGCAGCCTCCTGCAAGGTGGCCTCGAATGCCTCGACCAGCTTGTGAGGCAGGTCGCGGATGAAGCCAACGGTGTCGGACAGGGACACCGACCGGCCCACATCTTCGAGGTACAGCTGGCGCGTGGTGGTGTCGAGCGTGGCAAACAACTGATCTGCGGCGTAAGAGCGGGCCTTGACCAGTGCGTTGAACAGCGTGGACTTGCCAGCGTTGGTGTAGCCCACCAGCGATACGCGAAATGTGCCGCTGCGCTCGCGCGACTTGCGCTGCGTGCCGCGCTGGCGCTTGACACGCACGAGGCGCTCTTTGACCGTCTTGATGCGCTCGCCAATCATGCGGCGATCGAGTTCGATCTGTGCTTCACCCGGGCCGCCACGGTTGCCGATACCGCCGCGCTGGCGCTCCAGGTGGCTCCAGCGGCGAACCAGGCGCGTGGACAGGTACTGCAGGCGCGCGAGCTCCACCTGCAGCTTGCCCTCGTGGCTTTGCGCACGGGCTGCAAAGATCTCGAGGATCAGCATGGTGCGGTCGGCCACGGCCACTCCCAGGTGCCGCTCGAGGTTGCGCTGCTGAGCTGGCGACAAGGCCTGGTCGAACAGCACGGCTTCGGCCTGGTGGCCGAGCACGAGCGCCTTGATTTCGTCGGCCTTGCCCGAGCCGATGAAGAGCGCCGGATCGGGCGCCTTGCGACGCGCAATCACGCGCGCCACCGGCACATCGCCCGCCGATTCGGCCAGCAAGGCCAATTCGTCGAGGCTGGCATCGAAATGAGATTTGCCCCCGAAATCGACGCCCACGAGAATGGCGCGAGGGAGGTCTCCCGCCACCGAGGTGGCGGTGGGTGCCGCTGCAGTCAAGGTAGATACCGCCTCGGCAGGTGCCGCCGTGGTTTCAGGTCTGCTCCGGCGTCTCGGCGGCGTGGAAGTTCACCGCGCGGCCCGGCACCACGGTAGAGATGGCGTGCTTGTAAACCATCTGCGTCACGGTGTTGCGAAGCAGAACCACATACTGGTCGAAAGACTCGATGTGGCCTTGCAGTTTGATGCCGTTCACAAGGTAGATCGACACCGGAACATGCTCCTTGCGAAGCAGGTTCAGAAATGGGTCTTGTAGAAGCTGCCCTTTGTTGCTCACGATATGCTCCGTGATGGAAAGTGGATGAGGCTGGCACGTTAACACAGGGCTGTGCGGCGGTGCCGCAATAGTCGCCAATGCACTTAGTCTTTGTCGGCGAAGGGATTCTTCGACGAACGCATCTCGATGCGCAGCGGCGTGCCCACCAGTTTGAAGTGCTCGCGAAAACGTGCCTCGAGAAAGCGCTTGTAGACGTCGGTCACGTGTTCCAGCGAATTGCCATGGATCACGATCAGCGGTGGGTTCATCCCCCCTTGGTGCGCGTAACGCAGCTTGGGCCGGAAGGCGCCGGCGCGCTTCGGGGTCTGGAACTCCACGGCCTCTTGCAGCAGGCGCGTCAGCACCGGTGTGCTCATCTTGCAGTTGGCCGACGCGTGGGCTTCGGCGATCGCCTGCCACACCGGCCCGAGACCCTGGCGCCTGAGCGCCGAGATGCGAAGAACGGCAGCAAACTTCAAAAAGGCCAGGCGCTGGGCGATCGAACGTTCGAGCGTCTCGCGCTGGTAGTCGTCGATGGCATCCCATTTGTTGACGGCCATCACCACGGCGCGGCCGCTCTCGAGGATGTAGCCGGCGATGTGGGCGTCTTGCTCGGTCACGCCTTGCGTCGCATCGAGCAGCAACAACACCACGTCGGCGCTGGCAATCGCCTGCAGCGTCTTGACGACCGAGAACTTCTCGATGGCTTCGAACACCTTGCCCTTGCGCCGCAGGCCCGCGGTGTCGATCAACTCGAACTTCTGGCCGTGACGCTCGAAAGGCACGGTGATGGCGTCGCGCGTCGTGCCCGGCTGGTCGAAGGCCACCAAGCGCTCTTCACCCAACCACGTGTTGATGAGGGTCGATTTGCCGACGTTCGGGCGGCCCGCCACCGCCAAGCGGACGGGTGAGTTCTCAGGTGTTTCTTTGGGCTCGGGATCGGGCTCGAAGCCTTCGAGCACCGCGTCGAGCAGGCTGCGAATGCCCTGCCCGTGCGCCGACGAGATCGGGTGCGGCTCGCCCATGCCGAGTTCGTACAACTCGCCCAACAGCGGCGAGTCGATCATGCCCTCGGCCTTGTTGGCGGCCAGGAACACCTTCTTGTTGGCCGAGCGCAGGTAGCGCGCGATGTCGTGGTCTTGCGCAGACACGCCGGTGCGGATGTCGACCACGAAGATCACCGCATCGGCTTCGGCCACGGCTTGGCGCGTCTGCTTGGCCATTTCCTTGACGATGCCGGTGGTGCTGTCGGGCTCGAAGCCGCCGGTGTCGACGACGATGAATTCGCGCTCGCCCAGGCGGCCGTCACCGTAGTGGCGGTCGCGCGTGAGGCCGGCGAAATCGGCCACGATGGCATCGCGGCTCTTGGTCATGCGGTTGAACAGCGTGGACTTGCCCACGTTGGGCCGGCCGACCACCGCAATCACTGGTTTCATGGCGCGTGGTTCATTCGGGGCGGAAGGCGAAGAGCCCGCCGTTGCGCGTGACGATGAGCAGGGTCAGGCCGGACGCAACCGGCGCCACCTGGATCGGCGTGCCATCGGTGGGCAGCCGCAACACGGGGGTGCCGGAGTCGCCAGAGAACCAGTGCACCATCCCTTCGATGTCGCCCATGACGAAGGACTTGCCCACGCCGAGCGGTGCGGTGAGCTCTCGGTACAGCAGCTTGTCGCCTGTCCAGGCCACCGTGCCATCGGTGGTACGCCATGCGGTGATGCGGTCCGAGGCGTCGGCCCCGACGACCACCTGCGCATCGGCCCCGACCCCGGCGGTTCCGCCGGCATTGCGTGTCCACACGGTGCTGCCGCGCTCGGCGTTCACACAGGCCACGGCAGACTGGAAGGAGCGTGCGCAGATCACTTCGCCGACGCGCGCCGAAGGCCCTACCAGATCGGCCAGACGCTCGACTTCGTTGGTGCCGCGCGGCGATGCCACGGTGGCCTCCCAGCGCAGCGTGCCGCGCAATGGGTCGAGCCCCGCCATCTTAGGCCCCTGCCCCACGACCAGCGTGTCCTTGAAAGGCACCAGCACGCCCGGGCTGGCCAGGGTCAGCGCATCACTGGGGCGCTGGTAGGACCAGAGCTTGCGGCCATCGAGCGCATCGAAGGCACTCACGGTGCGGTCTACCGCCAGCACGAACACGCGCTCGCCGGCCACCAGCGGAGCGGTGACCACACGCGAGGGCAACTGCTGGCGCCACAGCAGCTTGCCGGCGTCGAGCGTGACGAGCTCGTTGTCGCGCGTCACGACGCTGGCAAAGCGGCCATCGCTACCCACGCCGGCACTGAGCTTGTCGCCGACCCGGGTGCGCCACTGCTCGCGACCTGTCTCGGCTTCAAGCGCCATCACCGTGCCATCGTCGTCGGCGACCGTGAACGTGCCGCCATTCACCGCCACCGCGAGCGGAAATTTCACGTCGCCAAAGCTGTGTTTCCAGACCTGGCGGCCCGACACCTGGGGTGTCAGCGGCTCGAGCAGCGTGGGCTTGGGCTTGGGTGTGCCGACGCAAGCTGCCAGCACCAGACCCAACGAAACGACCGTCGCACCACGGCAGAGAAGACCCCTCACGTCAAACCTCATTGACCTGCCCCGGCGCTGGCGGCGGCCTTGGCGGGCTCCGCGCCGACGGCCACCCCCATGGCAGCCAATTTGGATTCGATCATGCGGCGGTATTCGACCGTGTCGTCCATGGCCTTCCAGGCCTGGGTGTAGGCCGTCTTGGCCTCTTCGGTCTTGCCCTGCGCCAGCAGCACATCACCACGGCGGTCAGCGACCAGCGCGGCAAACTCCTTGGAGCCTGCACCGTCGAGCTGCTTGAGCGCTTCGTCGTACTTCTTCCCGTCGAGCAGCAGGCCGGCCAGGCGCAGGCGCGCCACGGTGCGGTACTCGTCTTCGGTGGCGTTTTCGCTAGCCCAGGTCAGCGTGGCGCGGGCGGCATCGGCCTGCCCTTT
>Ga0302321_100001100_pt1 | contig 23162 bp, 22 predicted proteins | sample Fen_T0_1_FD_202505 | JGI IMG/M metagenome (GOLD analysis project Ga0302321, IMG submission 202505) | Peat permafrost microbial communities from Stordalen Mire near Abisko, Sweden - Fen_T0_1 | ecosystem: Environmental > Terrestrial > Soil > Wetlands > Permafrost | place: Sweden: Abisko...
TAGAAGCTGAATCCGGTTCGGACCAAAAGCATGTTGGTTTGCGGTTTAAACCCGGCAGTGCCCCCCAAAGCGCTGGGGAATCCATCATAGAAACCTCGAGCTGAGTCGATCTGTCCGTAGCCGTCAATGAAGTGGCCCTCGGCCTTGACCGTCCAGTAGCTCTTCAGGTCAAACCTCGCCGTCACGACCTTGTCATAGATGTGATTGCCGGGCAGACTGATGTCCACATTCTGATTAGGGGCAAAGTGGGAGTAATAGGAACCTACTTCAACAAGGTGGGAGAAACGGTAGGCGCCGGAGATGTACCAGCTTCTTGCATTCCACTGAATGTCCGCCGTCGTTGCCGGGAAGATGATCGCTTCATCACGATAGTCGCGGTGGTACTCGCCATCGACATGCAATCCCTTGACGATATATTGCACGTAGAATTGCGAGATCTGCCTCTTCTTCGTATCTTGGGTAAAGGATCCTCCTGTCGGCGAGAGCTGGCTCGGAGGTTGAATCCCCGAACCTTTGGGATGCTGTTCCATGTAGGATGTGCCCGCCACGAAGCCTTTCAGCGGGGTAGTCCACTTCAGGTCTCCTCCGGCGATTGAACCGACATAAGCGGTATCGTAGTGAAAGATGCTCCTGAGCGCATAAATGTAGCCTTGGTGCGGGTCGCTTGGGAGAACGCCGCCATAGACCGTGTAGTCGGCTTTGCCATACTTGCCCAGCGGAACCTTTCCGTAAAGATCGCCGCCAATGTGGGCGATGGTGGAACCGCGCAGGTCGATCGGGTACATCGACTGCGGCAGGAGAGCCCATGTGAACAGTGAATCCACATCTTGAAGATTGTTATAAAGCCCCATCACGGTCTTCACCTTGCCGCCGCGCGCTCCGAACCATGGCTTGAAGCGATAGTCGGCAACGGCCCAGTCCAGCGTGACCTGTCCCTTGTTGAGTTCGCCGAGACGGCGGGTGTAAGCCTGCGCGCCAACACGGAACTTCTCGGTGATCTGCGACGAGACGTTCACGCCTAGATCGTCGAAATTGAAGCTCCCCTTGCTTGTGTTCATGGTCAGGTAATTATTGTCGTTCGTATACGCAAAGCCTTGCGATCCGAAGCTGTGAACCTGGACTTGACGTCCATGGAGGTTGAAGTTGTACTGCGCCTGTACCACTGCCGGGCCAGTCCCTATTATTAGCGCCATTACGCCAACAAAAATTCGATTCATCTTCAGTCTCCTTAGCTAACTGCCAAGCACAACTGACTCGGGGCGCAATAGCTCACCCTATCCTCGACAAGTTGCACGATTGCATCGCGGGTTAGCAAACGTAACAAACTGACTCAAGAACTCTTCGCATGTGCAACCGTTCTATCGGCGGACGCAGGCAACTGTTTCAGCATTATGGATCGTGGCGGCGCAGCCGCGATCGTCTGGGATGGCTAACAATGACTTAGTTTGTCGCCAGAGGCTGGAGTCACTCTACGATCTCTTTCGCAGCCATGCTGCCGCTACTGTTGTGCTGTCAGCGACTTGGCGGCGTTCGCGGGCCCGGCCTGAATCCTCTACCTGCCAGCAGCACACTCTCGTAACGTGGACTCTCTTTGGCGGCGAAAATGCTATGGGTTTGTTCGCGCCATGCGCGGGCGGGTATCATGAGTCTTCATGGTGACGCCGCAAACAATCGAAGTTGCCAGCCTGGGATTTGAGAACTCGCTGATCCTGATGGTGCTGGCGCTGGTGGTCTTCGGGCCGCGGCGGCTGCCGGAGATCGGCCGCCAGATCGGCCGGCTGATGTACGAGATCCGCAAAGCCTCCAACGACTTCAAATTCCAAATGGAAGATGAGTTGCGCAAGGTCGAGGACGCCGAGAGGCAGAAGAAGGAAGCCGAACGCGTAGCCGCACTGGCGCTGGCGGCTCCGGCTGCGGTCCAGGCCCCAGAATCCGGAACCGGCGTGCCTGCCTCAGCCAATGAAGCGCCCAGTGTTGGCGTGCCAGTGGTGGATGGCCAATTCCCCACACCAAGCCCTTATCCCGGAGAGGCCGTCTACCCCGAGGTCGCGCCTGGCGATTTTCACCACACAGAGTCTTATCCTCAGATTCAGCCGCCTTCAACCGGAGAGCCGATAGAGGCGGAGCGGCCTAACCGCATGGCCGAGGCGGGTGAGCCTCCCGCGGAGATCCGCCCGAACGATAGCGCCGCGGCGATGGAGCACGAACCCCATGGTTGATCCGGCGGAGGTAATCGGCAAGGCGCGGGAGGCAGTGAGCGAGCGCGCAGAGCTGCCCGGCATGAGCCTGATGGAGCATCTGGACGAGCTGCGCAAGCGCATCGTCCATTCGGCTATCTATCTCACTGTGGGCTTTCTGGCGGCGTGGGTCTTTCATGACAAGTTCGTCGGCTTCATCCAGGCCCCGCTCAACCGCATCGGCAAGTCGCTGGTCTTTACGCACCCGATGGACCCGCTCAACCTGGACCTGAAAGTCTCTCTGGTCGGTGGCGCGATCGTGGCATCGCCCTTCATCCTCTACCAGGTCTGGCTGTTCATCGCACCGGGGCTCTACCAGAAGGAGCGGCGATTTGTAGTGCCGTTCATGGCGGCCACGGTGGGCCTGTTCCTCGCCGGCGCGGGCTTCGGCTACTTCTATGTGCTGCCCGGCGCGCTGAAAATTCTGATCGTGGACTTCGGCCACAACTTCACGTCGATGGTCACGATTGAGGAGTACTCGAGCTTCTTTTTGTCGATCATCCTAGGCCTGGGCATCAGCTTTGAGCTGCCGATTTTGATCTTCTTTCTGGCTCTCTTCGGCATCGTCAGTCCGCGTTTCTTGTGGAAGAACATCCGCTATGCGATTCTGGCGGTCTTCATTGTGGCGGCGATTATCTGCCCCAGCCCCGATCCCTGGACGATGTGCATCTACGCGATTCCCATGCTGGGGCTTTATCTGATCGGCATCGGCGTAGCGTGGTGGGTGCATCCGTCGCGGCGCAAGAAGAAGGAGGCGGCGCAGTGATGGCCCGCTCGATTTGGAAGAAGATCGCGGCGGGACTGCTGTTACTCGCGTCTCTAGCCGCGCAAGCGCAGGCTCACTTTAGCGGGAACAAGGCATGGAGCTACGCCCAGCAGTTTGTCGCCATCGGACCGCGCTGGCCCGGCAGCCAGGGGCACTTGAAGGCTGAGGCGTTTTTGCGCGATCACTTCAAACACGACCAACTCGAAGAGGATACCTTCACTGCCAATACGCCCATCGGGCCAGTGGCGATGCGCAACTTTATCGTGCGCTTTCCCGGCAAGAAGGACGGCGCGATTGTGCTGGCCACGCACTACGAGACGAACTATCCGCTGCGCATGATCAACTTTGTCGGAGCCAATGATGGTGGCTCGACGACGGGCCTGCTGCTGGCCATTGCCGACAAGCTGCGTTTGCAGTCCGCCGGCGGTAAGAAGCTCGACGGCTATTCGGTGTGGCTGCTCTTCGATGATGGCGAAGAAGCCTTCAACGTCTGGACGGACTCCGACTCGACCTACGGCACCAAGCATCTGGCAGCCAAGTGGGGACGCGACGGAACGCTCGCCAAGATCAAAGCATTCATCGTGACCGACATGATCGGCGACAAGGATCTCGACATCCAGCGCGTGAGCCAATCTACGGATTGGCTGGTCGATCTGGTCCGGCAGGCGGCGAAGAAGTACGGCTATGAAAAATACTTCTTCAAGCAGGAGATGGACGTGCAGGACGATCACTTGCCGTTCATCAAACGCGGCGTGCCGTCGATCGATCTCGTAGACCTCGTCTACGGCCCCAACAACAGCTACCACCACACCGATAAAGACACGATGGACAAGATCAGTTCGCACAGCCTGACGATTGATGGGGACGTGATCTTGGAGACGATTAGGCTGATCGGTTTGCGATGAAAACGAAGCTCTTGCTGCTTCCAGGAATGGACGGAACCGGGGATTTATTCGCGGGCTTCGTCGAAGCATTTCCTGATGAGTTCGAGACGGAAATAGTCAGCTACCCTACGGACGTTTTTCTTTCTTATTCGGAGTTGATGCCCCTCATACATTCTGCCACTCCACCTACCGAGCCGTTTGTGCTGGTAGCCGAGTCGTTTTCAACTCCACTCGCCATACAATATGCGGCGACAAACCCACCGAACTTGAAAGGGCTGGTTCTCTGCGCGGGGTTTGTTACTAGCCCGGTACGGGGCTGGCTGCTCTTCTTCTGCTCGCTTCTATCGCCTGTATTGATTCGCCCGTCCTTGCCAATGTGGGTTGTTCGGCTCCTGCTTGTGGGTGCAACAGCTCCACAACCTTTGCTCGCTGCTGTGTCGACTGCAGTCTCATCTGTCAAGCCAACGGTCATGTCGGCTCGATTCCGCGCTGTCATTTCATGTGACGCAAGGGTAGAACTGGGCCGAGTCTCCGTGCCGATCCTGTATGTGCAGGCCACGCAAGACCGTCTGGTGCGCGAGTTGTGTCTTGATGAGATTCAGCGAATAAGGCCAGAGATAAATATGGCAAAGATCGTTGGGCCGCATCTGATCCTTCAACGCGAACCCCGACAAGCAGCAGAGGTCGTCGCGGAATTTGTCCACAAACTGTTGTGAAGCGCTACACGGCTGGAATCCTGTAGCATTCAGACATGATCGCTGGCGTTTCGTGGGTCTGGTGGGTCGGGTTTCACATTGTGGTGGCGGCGCTTCTCGTGGCCGACACGCTGCTGCCCGGCAGCCACACCGAAACCCAACGCACCCAAAAAGTCGCCTGGCTTTGGACGGCCATGCTGGTCCTGATCGCGACCGGTTTTGCCGCTTGGATCGCCATCGTCAAGGGCCATCAGCCCGCGCTCGAATTCGTCGCCGGCTATGCGATTGAAACTTCACTTAGCGTGGACAATCTATTTGTCTTCCTGGTTCTCTTTCAGGGCTTTCGCATCTCGCCGCGCCGGCAGCATACGGCACTGCTGTGGGGCGTGGCAGGAGCGGTCGTGCTGCGCGGTCTCTTTATCGCCGCGGGCATCACTCTGCTGCAAAAATTCGAATGGATCACCTGGGCCTTCGGTGCGTTGCTGCTCTATGCGGCTTGGCGTCTTGTGCGCGGAGGCTCGGCCAAGTCAGCGATTCCGGATTGGGTTCGTAAGCTGCAACCGGCAAAAGGGTCGCTGCTGCCAGTGATTCTGGCCGTCGAGTTCACCGATCTTTTATTTGCGGTCGATTCGATTCCCGCCGTGCTGGCCGTCAGCCACAATCCATTCGTGGTGTACACCTCGAATATCGCAGCCGTTCTCGGCCTGCGTTCGCTCTACTTTGCTCTGGCTTCGCTGCTCGACCGGCTGCGCTATCTGCATTACGGACTAGGTGCACTGCTGGCCTTTGTCGCCTTCAAGATGCTCGCCGCCCATTGGATCGACGTGCCGATCACGCTTTCGCTGGCGATTATGGGCGCGATTTTGGCGGTGTGCGCGGTGGTGTCGGTAATGGCGGGGAATAGGGAGCTAAAGACAGGAAACAGAGATCAGGCAACAGAGATCAGCAGGCCAGACCGCCCATAAATCACCGTGCCCCATCCATTCCGCGGCCCGGGGTTCCCACGGACAGGTCTTCGTCCGTGGGGTGGTGTTCTGCGGAATGGGTGGGAAACCCATGCTGTTCGAATCACGCGCCTCTGCTATTCCCTATTCCCCCGTCTACCACTCTTCGAAAGCTACATGGCCGCCGCTGAAGACCGAGTGCTTGCGGAAGTGCTCATCGTCCCGCTTGGGGAAGTCGTTGCGGAAGTGCGCGCCGCGGCTCTCGGTGCGGGCCAGCGACGAAGCCAGAATGGCTTGCGCCACGCGGCTCATCGCCAGCGCTTCAGAGAGGCGGCGGCTTGTCTTTCCCTGCTGAAGAAACTGTGCGAGATTGGTTTCGCATTCCGCCTGTGCGGCCTCTCCTTCGTGCAGAGTAGACTCCTGCCGGAGCAGCCCTGCATAGGCCCACATTGCTCGTTGCAGATGCGTGATGTACACATCCACCAGATAGTCCTCGCGCTTTGCCATGGGTTTGAGATCTTCACCCAGCGATGGAACGGAGGGCAGTTCAAGACCGTCATCCAGCATCGCCTGCGCCGCGCGCGCGCCAAAGACAAGGCCTTCGAGCAGCGAGTTCGATGCCAGGCGGTTAGCGCCATGCACGCCGGTGCAGGCCACCTCGCCCGCAGCATAGAGTCCCGGCAGAGTGCTGCGGCCAAGGAGGTCGGTCTTGATGCCGCCCATGAGGTAATGCGCCGCCGGACGAACTGGAATGAGATCGCGGCCGAGATCGAGACCATACCGCGCAAGAACCGCGCTGATGCCGGGAAAGCGCTGATGCAGGTCGAGGCCTTTCACATGGCGCATATCGAGATGGACGAGACGAGGCTCGCCCGTTGTTGTCGAGATTCTGCCCTCAAAAGCAATCGCGCGCGCCACCACGTCGCGGGGAGCCAGTTCAAGCAGCGGATGATAACGCTCCATGAAGCGTTCGTCGCGGTCGTTGAGCAGGATTGCGCCCTCGCCACGCAGAGCTTCAGAAAGCAGAAAACGCGGCGCGCCGGGGAGAGAGAGAGCTGTGGGGTGGAATTGATAAAACTCCATGTCGGCCAGCGCCGCACCAGCTTCGGCTGCCAGTGCGATGCCGTCGCCGGTGGCCACGGCCGGGTTTGTGGTGTCGGAGTAGACCTGCCCCGCGCCGCCTGCCGCAACCAGCACAGCCCGCGCGCTGACGCGTTCGCAAACCCGCTCAGGACGGCGGTCGCAGCCCAAAAGATCGGCTCCGACGACGCGGCCATCGCGGACAACCAGGCCAGTGATCGTGGTCCACTCGGCAAAACGGATGCGCTTGTGAACGCTGGCAAAGGCAGCAAGCGAGCGGCTGATCTCGGCGCCCGTGGCGTCGCCGTTGGCGTGCAGGATGCGCGGCAGAGAGTGCGCGCCCTCGCGGGTCCGCAGCAGTTCGCCGTCTTTTTCATCGAAGGTCGCGCCCCACTCGATCAGCTCGGCCACGCGCACCGGCCCCTCGGCCACCAGCACCTCGGCCGCCGCGCGACAGACCAGCCCATCGCCGGCGTTGACGGTGTCTTCAAGATGCAGCGCAACGTCGGCGTCGCCCTCCATGGCTACGGCGATTCCGCCTTGCGCATAGTGGGTGTTCGACTCGGCCACCGACTCCTTGGTGACCACCAAAACATCGCCGTGGCGCGCCAATTCAACCGCTGCGCGCAGCCCAGCCACACCTGCTCCCATTACCAAAAAATCGACCTGCGATGAGCCTGCCATAAGGGTTTAGGCTACCACCGCAGGCCATGAGGCAGTGATTCCCGATCGGAGATGGACGAGCGCGCAGCCGCCCTAGCGTGTAAGCTGTCTAGCAGACTCATCCCAGACCGGCGAATGGGGTTGTATCTATCTGTCGTCTGAACCGCGCCCAGTTCACGCATCCTGAAGGCCGCGGGAAAGATAAGCTTCGGAGGCTCGACGCGAATGGAGATTTATCGGCAGTTGCCGCCAGCAGCCGTGCAGATTGTTCTGGTGCTTTTCCTGTCGTTTCTCATTGGACTGGAGCGCGAGGAGCGGAGGGCGACGGCCAGTTCGTACACTTTCGGAGGCGTGCGCACTTTTCCGCTGATCGGCCTGATCGGCTACTCGGCCGCATTGATCTCAGGCCCGCAGATGCTGCCGGTGGCTATCGGCTTTCTGGTTGTAGCGGGATTCCTGCTTGTGTCGTATTGGCACAAGCTCTCGACGGCAGAGACCGCCGGGGTAACAACCGAAATGTCTGGCCTGACTACATTTCTGGTGGGCGCGCTAGTCTGCTATGACCATCTCTGGATTGCCACGGCGCTGGGCGTTGCCAGCCTGCTGCTGCTCGATCTAAAGGCGGCGCTCGAGAAGCTGGCGCGGCGCATCGCTCCCAACGAGATCCTCACCTTTGCCAAGTTTCTGTTTTTGAGCGCGGTGATTCTGCCCATTTTGCCGCATACCGAGTACACCCAGTTCCACATCAACCCCTTCAAGACGTGGCTCGTGGTTGTGGCCATCAGCACCGTCTCTTACGCCAGTTACGTCCTGCAAAAGCTGACCAAGGGAAAGGGAGGAGTGACGCTGGCGGCGCTGCTGGGTGGCGCGTATTCCTCGACGGCGACCACGGTCGTGATGGCCCGTCGCGCCAAGATCGAACAGCGCCCACATCTGTTTGCCGGCAGCATTCTGATGGCCTGCGGCGTGATGTATGTGAGGGTGGTTATCCTGCTGGCCCTCTTCAGCCGGCAACTGATGCTGCTGCTTTACATCCCACTGCTTTCAGTAGCCGGATTGGCGATCGGCGGCGGCTGGCTCTGGTCGCAGATTGCAGACGCAAACACGCAGGATGTGCAACGGGAGTCCGAACCGAAGAATCCGCTGGACCTGGTTACGGCCATCGCCTTTGCCGGGCTCTTTCTGGTGATGCTGGTCGCCACACAGTTGGCGGTCCTCTATCTGAAAAAGACTGGAATCAATGTGCTGGCCGCGATCATGGGAGTCGCCGACGTCGACCCCTTCATCATGGGACTCACCCAGGTCGCGGGCACGCCGGAGACATCCTTCAACCTCGCGGCGGTCGCCGTCGCCATTGCCGCCTCATCGAACAATGCGGCGAAAGGCATCTATGCCTTCAGCCTCGCCGATCGCAAGACCGGCATGCAGGCGCTCGTGATGCTCCTGGGCCTGGCTGCGCTGGGGCTTATGCCGCTGTTCTGGCTGATGTGAGGAACGGGCCGGAGCGCTCTTTGCCACGAGGCTTTAGGATTAGAAGTACTGTGCAGACGATTCGAGTCGAGACAACTTCAGCGAAGTACAACGTGGTGGCGGGCAGCGGGCTTCTTGGCTCGCTGGCCGGGCGCATCGAGCGGGTTTGCGGAAGACTGCCGCGGCGGGTCTTTGTGCTGACCTCGGCGCCGATCTGGGCTCTGTGGAACGAGAGCTTTCTGGCCTCCTTTGCCGAGCCGCCGATTACGCTCTTCCTGGAGCCGGGCGAGAGCTACAAGACGCTGGGCAGCGTAGAGAAGCTGCTTCGCCAGATGGCGCGGGCGGGCGGAGATCGCGGCAGCTTGCTGATCTGTTTCGGCGGCGGGATTGTGGGCGACGTCGGCGGCTTTCTGGCGGCGATCTACATGCGCGGCATCCCGTTTGTGCAGGTTCCGACGACATTTCTTGCGCAGGTGGATTCGTCGGTGGGCGGCAAGACGGGCGTGAATCTGCCCGAGGGCAAGAATCTCGTCGGCAGCTTTCATCAGCCGCTGGCGGTCTTTGCCGACATCGGTCTGTTGGGGACGCTGCCCGATCGCGAGCTACGCGCCGGGTTGATGGAGAGCGTGAAGGCGGGAATCATTCGCGACCGCTCACTTGTTCGATTTATGGAGGAGCACGCTGCCGAGGTGCTGGGCCGCGAACCCAAGGCTCTCGAAAAAGTGATTGCCGCGTCGATTCGCATGAAGGCCGATGTGGTGAATCAGGACGAACGCGAGGGCGGCCTGAGAATGATTTTGAACTTCGGCCACACGGTCGGCCATGCGCTTGAGCAGGCGACGGGCTACAAGCAACTGCTGCATGGCGAGGCTGTGGGTTGGGGCATGGTCGCTGCCCTTCATCTCGCCAGCCAGCGCGGCACAATCTCCCACTCGCAGTTTGACCGGCTTGAAAATCTGGTTCATCTCTACGGTCCACTGCCGGCACTCAAGCTGCGCCCGGCCAAAGTGATTGCGGCAACGGGTGGCGACAAGAAGAACGTCGGCGGCGTGCGGCGCTTTGTGCTCCCCGTCGGCATCGGCGATGCGGGGATCGTGGAGGATGTGACTCCGGCCGAGTTGGAGACCGCGGTGAACTATATGCTGGCGGGGGCAGCCAAAGAATTATGAGAATCGTTCATCGGTTGATTTGCCTTTCTTTACTGCTCGGTCTTTCGGTCGCAGCTCTTGCCCAATCGCCTTTTGCCGGGAAGTGGCAAACGAAGACCGTTCGAAGAACCGGTAAACCGCCGGTCACGATAAATATCGTCGCAACAGGGAACAACCTGAGCGGCACGATCATCCTGGTAAGCCCAAATGGCACAGAAGATGAACTGCGAATCACAGATCCGGAGGTAAGCGAAAACGTTTTGACGTTCCATACCAAAGCGCCCTCTTCCTTCGATTGGCATATGACTCTGAACAAGAACGGGCGAACCGCATCTCTGCATGGCAACGATCGCCCGGGAGAAGGCGGCGAGATGGTTATCGAAGAAAAGCTAAAAAAGAAACGCTAACCCGTGAAGACTTTCGCATCATGTTTCAAAAACTGCTTTATTTTAAGGCATAACGATCGGATGAGGTTCAATGCCAACCACCGGAGCCAAACCGCCAGGAGCAAGCGACGAAGCCAGCGCAGCGCAGGCCGTGCAGCAGATGTTCGATGCGATTGCGCCTCGCTATGACCTGCTGAATCACGTGCTCTCAGCCAATGTCGACCGGCTCTGGTGGCGGCGTGCGGCGCGGCGCTTTCACGAGACGCTGGCCAATCCCGACGCAGCGATTCTCGACATCTGCTGCGGAACCGGCGACATGACGATGGCTCTCTTGAAACACCGTCCAAACGGCGCGCAGCCAATTCTCGCGGCGGATTTTTCGCGGAATATGCTGAGCCGTGGAGCGAAGAAGTTTGGCGGTCCAGGCGTTGGCGCGCGTCAATCCGGCGAACCCTACGCCGTGCCGATTGAGGCCGACGCACTGCATCTGCCGCTGCGTTCCCGCTCGCTCGATCTGATTGTCTCGGCCTTCGGCTTCCGCAATCTGGCCAACTATGAGGCTGGCCTTCGTGAGTTCCATCGCGTGCTGAAGCCCGGCGGGCAGTTGGGGATTCTCGATTTCAGCGAGCCCGGCGGCCTCATTGGCAAGGCCTATGCGGTCTACTTCCGACGCGTGCTGCCGGCCATCGGACGCGTCATCTGCGGCAATGCCGGGGCATACAGTTATTTGCCCGCATCCGTGGGCAATTTCCCGCCGCCCAGCGAGATGCTGGGCTTGATGGCAACCGCCGGCTACACTCATTGCGCCTGGGCGCCCTACACCTTTGGCATCGCCGGGTTGTACACGGCACGGCGCGGCACTGTAGCCTAAGAGAGCCATGCCTCACACCGCTGAAACCATCGCCGCCTTCTCCGCTGAAAAGCGGCGGGTGGCGCTGCATTCGATGCTGGCGGCCGCAGTGATGACGGTGCTGAAGCTGGCGGCGGGTCTGGTTTCCGGCTCGCTGGGCGTGCTCTCGGATGCAGCCCACTCCGGCCTCGACATGGTGGGCTCCATGCTCACCTACTTCTCCGTGCGGGTGAGCGACAAACCCGCCGACGAGGACCACACCTACGGCCACGGAAAATTCGAAAACTTCTCCTCCTTTGGCGAAGTTCTGCTGATGGCTGCATCGAGCGCCTGGTTCATCTGGGAGGCCATTCAGCGCATCCTCCACAACGGCAAGGAACTGCAAGGCTTTCAGTGGTCGGTCGCAGTGGTGCTCTGCTCGGTCGCCGTGGACTTCTGGCGTTCGCGGCGGCTGCGCGATGTCGCCGATCGCACCGGCTCCTCCGCGCTTGCAACCGACGCCTTTCACTTTGCTTCAGACATCTGGTCGTCGTTGGCTGTACTCTGCGGACTGTGCGTTGCCTGGGTTGGCGTCCACTTTGACATTCCTGTGCTACGGTATGCCGACCCCCTGGCTGCCATCGTGGTCTCTCTGCTGATTTTGCGGCTTACGGTGCGGCTGGGCCGCGAGGCGGTCGACGTGCTGCTCGATCAGATTCCCGCCGAGACGCGGCTACGGCTGATCGAAGACGTGACGCAGGTTCCTGGTGTGCTCTCTGTTGAACAGGCACGCGTGCGCCGCGCCGGAGCCAACTACTTCGCCGACCTCACGCTGGCACTGCCCCGCCGCTACACCTTTGAACACACCGGCGAACTCGTGCGCTCGGCCACCGAGGCCGTGCATCGCACGCTGCCCGATGCCGACGTCGTGATCCACACGGTGCCGCGCCAGGCGCGGGCTGAGAGCATCTTTGACCGTGTCCGTGCCGTTGCCGCGCGCAACAACGTGAGCGTTCATGAACTCAGTGTGCAGTCACACAAGGGAAAACTGCGCGTCGAGCAGCATCTTGAACTTGACGAAGCGCTGCCGCTCTTGACCGCCCACGACTTTGTCTGCACGCTCGAATCGGAGATCTTACGCGAGGTGCCGGAGATCGACGGCGTGCTGACGCATATCGAGAGCGAGCCGGCGACGATTGAACTGCCTGCGGAACAGGTCGAGGAAGATCGCCGCATCGAGCAGGCGATGCTATCCACAGCCGCGCAGTTGCCGGAGATCATCGATGTGCATGAAATCATCGTGGGCCGCACCGGCGAGCATATTCATCTCTCCTGCCACTGCACCTTGCCCGATCAACTGACGATGGCCCGCGTGCATGAGGTGATCACCGCGCTCGAAGACCGCTTCAAACTCGAATGCCCCGAGGTCTATCGCGTGACGATTCACCCCGAGCCGGTGACGGATAACTTGCGGTAGTACGATGGGGTGTTTCTTCAAAAGAATTGTGCCTAACGCGAGGCAACTTTCTTTTGCAGCGCGCTTTGCACGATATAAGAAGAGCGAGTCAATCCCTTGGCGCGGGCGCGGCGATCGATCTCGGCAATCTGGCTTTGGCGAGCGGTGATGTTGATGCGGACGGTTCTTTCAGGTTCGCGCAGTTCGGTCAGAAAAGCGACTGCACCTCTCATCGCCCTATCCCCACGCAGATCGTCAAGCGTAGACGGTTTAGGAATTTGCTCGCCGTCTTCGCGCATTCCAGCCACATGAAACGCCAGAGCCTCGGCCGCCATGGCGCGCGCCTCTTCTAAACTGGAACCGCCAGTAACGCAGCCGGGGAAATCGGGAAAGCTGACGCCATAGTCCGATTTCTTATCTTTGTGAAGGTAGGCGATGTACTCCATGGTGGCTCCTTTACCTGAGCTTGAGACCAGATTGCTTCTCAATGCTTCTAAGAGTTCCTACCGGGATCTCTCTTTGCGGGAAGACCACCGTGACCCGGCCCGGCTTGACAGGATGCTTGAATTGCTTGTGGCTGCCTGCCTGCGCCACCTCAAGCCAGCCGTCTTCTTTGAGCCTGCGAATGACTTCCCGGCTGTTCATCGCGGCGAATCCTTCCATCTCAAGAATACACATTTTGTATACACTCATCAATCGCTGGCGAACCCGTTGACGAGGAGTCTATGATTGAATGCAAGATTGGCTTTTCTACCGGAGACCCCAACCCATGAGACGCCACGTCATCAACTTCTTTCAGATCGGTTCGCTGGTGATGCTGCTGGTGGCCGTGGCGCTGCTGGCGGCCATCACCACCATGCACTTCGCAATTCACGGCGCGGAGGTGCAGGTGCCCGCACTCAAGGGAATGACCGTTGCCGAGGCGCGCAGCCAGACCTCAGGGCTGGGCCTCAACCTCGACGTGGACAACCGCTACTACTCCGGCGACGTTGCTGCCGGACACATCCTCTCGCAGTCGCCCGAGCAGGGAGCGGTGGTGCGCCGCGAGTGGCGCGTGCGCGTCTCAGAGAGCCTGGGTCCGCAAAAAGTTGAAGTACCGGAGACTGTAGGCCAGGAGGATCGTGTAGCGGCGCTGCGCCTGCGGCACGGTGGCCTGGAGGTTGGCGTGACGGCGCATCTGCCCTGGCCCGGCGTGGCCGAGGGAACGGTTCTCTCGCAGGATCCGCCGGCCCACGCGCAAGGCATCGCACGCCCCAGCATCAATCTGCTTGTAGCCGCCGCCAGCGATGATGCGCCCGACGGCTTTGTCATGCCCGACCTGACCGGCCTGCCAGTTGTCAGCGCTCAGGCTGAGCTAACCAGTGTCGGCATCCAGTCTGCCACGAACTTCGTCGACGTGCCGGTAGCGCCGATCGGCAACGGCGCCGCGCCGCCTGTGCTTCCGATCAGGCCGGGCGCGGTGATGGCGCAACAGCCCCCCGCCGGCGCACGCGTCGATCAGAGCACGCCCGTCAAACTAACAGTCGCGAAGTAAGCGAGTCAACAAGCCCGCTCGCTGTTTTTTGAGTGAGACATCAAGCCGTTCGCTCTATCAACGCAACGAAAAATCCATCGGTGTGAAATGCGCCCGGTAGCAGCCGCAACGCCCCTTCTGGCGTCAGACTGGCGCGCAGCCGCTCCGCGCCGGATGCGGTGAGAATGCCATCGGCCAGTACTTCGCCGATGCGGGCGTCGAGTGAAACCAGCCTCGCATTCGGTGTTGCAGCCAGCACAGCATCAACCACCCGCTCGTTCTCCTCCGGCTCCAGCGAGCAAGTGGAGTAAACCACGCGCCCGCCGGGCTTCACGGCTTGCAATGCGGCGGAGAGAATCGCACGCTGGCGTTCTGCTTGGCGCGTGAGATCGTCAAGACGCAGCCGGTGGCGAATCTCCGGGTTGCGGCCCAGCGTTCCAGTTCCGCTGCACGGCACGTCGGCCAGCACCAGATCGTAGGCCGCATGATCCGTGAGTGTGGTTGCGTCGGCCAGGCGGCATTCGACTCGTTCGCAGAGGAAAGTCAGCCGCTTTTTCAACTGCTCCAGCCTCGGCGCGCTTGCCTCGCAGGCCACGACGTGGGCTTGCGGATTTCTCTCAGCAAGAATGAGCGTCTTTCCGCCAGGTGCCGCGCAGGCATCGAGAATGTACTTCACTTCTTTGCTGGGATTCCCGCCGGCCAGCTCAGCCACCAGTTGCGATCCCTCGTCCTGGAATCGCACGCTGTTCTCGCGATAGGCATTCGTCGCGGCAATATCGCCTGAGATGACTGAGCGTGCAGCCACCAGCACTTCACCCGGTTCGAGATGAATGCCGGATGCGGTGAGTTCCGCTTCGACGGCCTGGCTGGCAAGACGCACCGTGAGCACCGGCTGCCGTTGGCCATGTCGGCAGATGGCTCTTGTCGCATCCAATCCAAAAACGTCAGCCCAGCGCTCGACCATCCAAGCGGGATGCCCTTGAGCCAAAGCCAATTCAGCCGGATTTTCATCTGAAATATCGAGAGGTACAGCGGTGACCAGCTTCCGTAGCACAGCATTAACCATCGCCGAGGCGAAACGATGGCCAGCCTGCTTGGCAAGTTCCACGCTCTCGTCGATCGCCGCGCGTGCGGGGATGCGGTCCATCTGCAAAATCTGAAATGCGCCCAGACGCAGTGCAATCCGAATCTCCGCATCGAGCTTCGCATCAGGCCGCGAAAGCAATCCGTGTAGCCTGTGATCGAGCTGAATCTGCCGGCGCAACACGCCCAGCACCAGCGCCGTAGCCAGATTGCGGTCCGGTTCCGAGAGGTCGTTGACGGCTTTGCTGCGCAACAGATCGTCGGAGTGGGATTGGCCGCGCTCGACGGCCATCAGAATATCGAATGCGGCCTTGCGCGCTACAGAGATTTTCGTCGCCCGGTTCTTCGGCGCGGTCTTTTTTGCGCCAGCTTTTTTCGCGGTCATTGCGCGGCGGTCCCAAGCCGCGTGCCGTCAGCCAGTGCATTTCCGCGCAGAAATTCCGCCGCCGCAAGCCGCTTTTTTCCTTCGAGCTGAACTTCGAAAAGCTCCAGCCATGTATTCCCTGCACAGGCAACAAAGAGACGGTGATTCTCCAAATGAATTCGACCCGGATCGGTCGTAGCTGGCGCGGCAAAACTCAATGGATCGGCAATTCCAAGGCGATGAACGATCAGCTTTTTGCCGTCGAGTGTAGTGAATGCGCCCGGCCAAGGCTGAAAACCACGCCAGCGATTTTTCAGCTCAATCGCCGTACGCGCGGCAAAATCCATGCGCCCATCTTCGCGGCTGAGAATCGGTGCGAGCGTCGCGCCTGAGTGATTCTGCGGCGTCGGCTCGATGCTCCCGTCTTCAAGTCCGGCGAGCGTCTTCACCACCAGCGGCGCGCCCCCTTCGGCCAGCACATCAAGGAGATCGGCTGCAGTCTGTTCGGTCCCGATGGCCAACGCCTGTTGCAGCAGAATCGGCCCGGTGTCGAGGCCCTCTTCGAGCAGCATCGTCGTGTTGCCTGTGAAGACCTCGCCCATGGCCACGGCCCATTGGATCGGCGCGGCTCCGCGATAGCGTGGAAGCAAAGATGCGTGAAGATTGATGCAGCCCAGCCTTGGCAGTGCGAGCATCCACGGCGGAATCAGCCGTCCGTATGCGACCACAACAATCGCATCGGGAGCGATCTCTTCAAGCCGCGTGCGGAATTCCTGATTGTTGCGAATCTTTTCAGGCTGCGTGACTTCGATGCCAGCGGCCAGTGCTGCCACCTTGACCGGCGGAGCCGCCAGTTCTTTTGTTCGGCCAACGGGACGGTCCGGCTGCGTGACAACTAGCGGAATCTCGTGCCCCGCGGCGAGCAGCGCATCGAGCGTCGGCACTGCAAAGTGCGGAGTTCCGCAAAAGACCAGCTTCATTCGCCTACCACTCGCCGTCGCGCTGCAACTTGCGAATCTTGCGCAGGGACCATTCGCGCTTCAGCCCGCTCATGCGGAAGATGAACAGCATGCCGTCCACGTGGTCGATCTCATGCTGGAAGCAACGCGATAGCAGTTCGGTCCCGTCCATCTCAAACCACTTACCCTTCGCATCCTGCGCCCGCACGCGCACCTTGGCCGAGCGCGACACCTTCTCGCGAATTTCGGGAAAGCTCAGGCAGCCTTCCTCTTCGTACTGCTTGCCTTCGCTCGAAATAATCTCTGGATTGATCAGCACCAGCTTGTCTTTCGGGTCCTTGCCGCTGCTCAGGTCGATCACCGCCAGGCGTTTCGACACGTTCACCTGCGGCGCGGCCAGCCCGATGCCCTGCGAGGCATACATGGTCTCGAACATGTCGTCGATCAGCTTGCGCAGCTCTGCGTCAAACTCGGTAATCGGTTCGCCGGGCTTTGAAAGCACAGGATCGGGATACTTCACGATATTGAGAATCATCTTGTTTCTAGTAGCTCCGTATCTGTTCGATGTAACCGTCGAAATTCCGTCGCATTTCCAGGGCCGAGTCGCCGCCAAACTTCTCCTGCGCCAGCCGCGCGATGGTCAGCGCCACCATGGCCTCGGCCACCACTCCAGCCGCCGGCACCACACAAATATCTGAACGCTCGTAACTTGCGCTGGTTGCCTCGCGAGTGTCAAAACGCACCGAACTGAGCGGCTTGCGCAAGGTCGAGATGGGCTTCAGATAGCCGCGCACCACAATCTCTTCGCCGTTCGAAATACCGCCTTCAATGCCGCCGGCATAGTTCTGCGGACGGGTAAAGCGAGTGGGCTTGCTGTTGGCTTCCGTCGTGTAAAAAATCGCATCATGAACCGTCGAGCCGAAGCTCTCCGCAGCCAGCACGCCGCGGCCGATCTCCACCGCCTTCACCGCCTGAATGCTCATCACCGCCGCGGCAAGCTGCCCATCCAGCCGCTCGTCCCAATTGGCATAAGTGCCCAGCCCGGCCGGCACCCCATGCGCCACCACCTCGAAGACGCCGCCCACAGTGTCGCCGGTGCGCGCGGCCTCCTCGACCTCTTCTTTCATGCGGGCCTCGGTTGCCTCATCGACGCAGCCCAGCACTACTTCGTCCCTGGCTGCCAGTCCGGCAATCTCCTCCCATGTGGCGGAGCGTTTCAGTTCCACGCGTCCCACACGAATGGCATGGCTGGCCACTTCAATCCCAAGCGTCTGCAACATCAGCTTGGCCAAGGCTCCAGCGGCCACGCGAGCCGTGGTTTCGCGAGCCGAGGCGCGCTCCAGCACATAGCGTGCGTCGGGAAAGTTGTACTTGAGAGCGCCGGCCAGATCCGCATGTCCGGGCCGCGGCGAGGCCACCGCCTGATGCAGCGCTGGATCGCCCTCCTCAACCGGCAGTTTCTCTTCCCAGTTCTTCCAGTCACGGTTCACAAGCTCGATTGCAATTGGCGTCCCAATCGTCTTGCCGTGGCGCACGCCCGACAGCACGTGGGCCTTGTCGGTCTCGATCTTCATTCGCCCGCCGCGCCCGTAGCCCTGCTGCCGCCGCCATAGCTCGCGGTTTAGAAACTCCAGATCCACCGGCACGCCGGCCGGCAGCCCCGAGACCAGCGCAATCAGCGCCTCCCCATGCGACTCCCCGGCTGTTGAGAAACGAATCATATCCTTTTGATTGTAACGGGAAGATGCAGGAAACAGACAATCGGGAGATGGCGGCCTGAAAAACGCGATCAAATACAGGCTCTCCGGTCTACTGTTCCCTAATCCCTATTCCTTCGCATACGATGGAGCGCATGAGTTGCTTCCTCTTCAAAACCGAACCCGACGTCTATTCCTTCGACAACTTCCTCGCCGACAAAGAGACCATCTGGGACGGCGTGACCAACCCGACTGCCGTGAAGTACTTGCGCGAGATGAAGCCGGGGGCCAAGTGGATCTTCTACCACACCGGCGATGAACGCACCGCCGTTGGCACGGGAGCCGTGGTGAGCGTAGACCCGGCCGATCCGAAGGTCCCCATCGTCAAGGTCAAAGCAGGCAAGCGCCTCAAAACCCCAAAGACCCTGGCAGCGATCAAGGCCGAGCCGATCTTCGCGCAGTCACCGCTGGTGCTGATCGGGCGTCTATCCGTCGTTCCGCTGACTGAGGAGCAGTGGGAGTGGTTTCTAGCTTGAGAATTTATTCCTTGCTTTCCCCCAGCCAGCGTTTGGTGTTAAGCATCTGCCGCTGATCGAGGGCCCAGACTTTGCCGGTCATCTCGTCGGCGGACTTGCCTTCGCGGATGCACTTATCGAACTCGACCTGGATGGCCTGCATCTTGGCGTCGAGGTCGTCGATGAAGCTGAGCGCTAGCGCCTCGGGGATCATGGGCAGCTTGGGCGAACCGAACTCGAGTTTGCCGTGATGACTCAAGATCATGTGCAGGACAAGGGTTTTGAGCTTTGGCGGGAAGTTGGGCAGGCTGTCGATGGTACGTTCGGTCAACGCCGTGCCGATCTGGATGTGGCCGAGCAGCGTGCCTTCGACCGTGTACTCGAAGCCGATCTCCCAGCTCAGTTCGCGAACCTTCCCGATGTCGTGCAGGATGACGCCGGTTAAAAGCAAATCTCGATCCAGCAGAGGATAATGCGGCGCAACTCTATCGGCCAAGGTGAGCAGGCTGATGACGTGCTCCAGCAGGCCGCCGAGCCATGCGTGATGAAGCTGCTTGGCGGCAGGCGCTTCACGGTAGGCCTGTGCCAGGGCCGGGTCGTCGAGCATGGTGGTGAGCAGGCGCTTGAGGTCAGGATTGGTGAAGCTGTCGACAAAAGCACGAAGCTGACTCCAAAGCTCCGCCACATCGTAGGTGGTCGAGGGCATCAGGTCGGTCTTGTCGACTTCTGTGGGCAGCGCCACGCGCAGTTGGTCGACCTTCATTTGCAGGCGTTCGTCGAAGCGCGAAGCCGAGCCGCGGGCCTTGACGATGTCGCCGCGCTCGAAGTCCTTGGCGATGCGCGGGTCGCCCGGCTCCCAGATGCGAGCCTCAAGCTGCCCAGTCTTGTCGCCCAAAATCAGATTCAAATAGGGCTTGTTGGTCTTGGTTGTGCGCTGCTGTTTGAGGAGCACAAGGAAGAAGCCGTCGAAGAGCTTGCCCTCCTCGAAGTTGGCCAGATCGGCAATGTAGATATCTTTCATGCTGCCCTGAAGATTACCGCATAAGGCCGGGACTGTGCCAAAAATTGTCCTTCGGCTCTCTTCCGCGCGCTACCATGTGAAAATGACAACGAGGTTCAACATGCGACTGACGCTTAAAACTCCGGCAATAGCTTTGATGATCTTTGGGCTGACCTTGACTGCCACTGCGCAAACTCCGGCGCCCGCGCATCGCTGGGCGATCGTGGTGCATGGCGGCGTAGGCGTCATCGAGCGCGCCGAGATGGACGCCAAAACCGACGCGGCTCTTCGCGCCACGCTGGCCCAGGCTGCCGAGGCAGGAACCCGCGTCCTCAACCAGGGAGGCAAGGCGCTCGACGCCGTCGAGGCTGCCATCAAGGTTCTTGAAGACGATCCGCTGTTCAACGCAGGCCGTGGTGCGGTCTTCACCACCGAGGGCAAGAACGAACTGGATGCCTCGATCATGGACGGGGCAGATCTTAGAGCCGGCGCGGTAGCCAGCGTCACGCGAACCCGCCACCCCATCAGCCTGGCTCGCGCGGTCATGGAAAAGACGCCGCATGTCTTCCTGATCGGCGCGGGTGCGGATGCCTTTGGCGCGCAGACAGGCCTTGAGCAGGTCGACCCCAGTTTCTTTTTCACCGAACGCCGCTGGCAGTCGCTCGTCAAGCAACTCAAAGAAGAGGGACGGCCAATTCCGGCTCGTCCGGTTGGCGCACCGCCTCCCCCCGTCTCGCCCTCAGCCATGCTCGATCCAACGGACGAGTCTCCCGCCGCACATCGCCACGGAACCGTGGGAGTGGTAGCGCTCGACCGCGCCGGCAACATCGCCGCCGGAACCTCGACCGGTGGATTGCAGGCCAAGATGCCGGGCCGTGTTGGCGACTCGCCCATTATCGGCGCGGGCACTTACGCGTCGAACAAATCCTGCGCCGTCTCGGCCACCGGCACCGGAGAATATTTCATCCGCCTCGGCGTGGCCCGCGAAATCTGCAACCTCGTCGCCTTCAAAGGCATGAGTTTGCAGCAGGCCGCCGATCAGGTCATTCACAAGGAACTGGAAGATCTGCACGGCGATGGCGGCGTCATCGCCGTCACTCCCGACGGCCAGACCGCCTTCAGCTTTAACACCCCCGGCATGTATCGCGCCCGGCAATCAGAAGGCGGCAAGCTGGAAGTCAAAATCTATGGCGACGAGAAGTAGACTCTGACCACGTTTGGATGAAAGGGAAACTTAGCTGAAGCTAACTGACGGGGCAGCAGCCGATCGAGGTTCGTGGATTCCTACCCTTGCCAGAAAAGAGCGAAGGATGGGCTACCAAGGCACCAGCTAGTCAAGGATGCACCGCCCCCGGCCCTTTCTTTGGTGTTTTGAACAAAACTGGCCACCATCGACCAGTGGCGCCAAATTCAATAAGGCGTACCGACGTAGCCAGAGTTCCCATGACCAGAAATGCAATTTGAAATCTCAGGTTTCCTGGGCCATAGCCGTAAAGGAAAAAAATCGCATAAAACAGGAGAACCATTCCACAGGAGAAAGCCAGGAGACGAATGCTTCCACTCAGCAGGTTCGCTGGTGGCGAGAGCTTCGGAAGGTATCTGCCGTCAAGGCTGAAGTCGGCAAGCCGGTTTGCAAACAAGAGCAACGTTGTTACGACGACAACTCCTACTCGATTCCAACTGCCGCTGATAAGGAAGGTCAAAGCAAATACGAGGGTTGCAACGAAAGCGGCAATTCCGACAAGTCCAGCTAAATCTCTGGAGCTTCCATTTCTGGTCATTGTCCGCTACCTCTTTATTTGCGGTGAGATCAAGTTAGCCAATCATAGATTGTTATCGCAAAGACGAGGAAGTACATGACTCCCAAAACGATCCAGAACTCAGTTTTTTGCCGGCGCTTGGTTTCATCGCTTACCAAGTCTCCCTGGACAGTATGTGCCCACCCACGGCTCATCATCCAGACCAAGCTCGCCATGATAGGTGGGCCCAGAATCCCCACTACGAGTTGTCCTTCCAACGAACCAGCACCGGGCCTCATCGACTTGCCTCTTAGTCAAACAGTCCTTGCCGAGTGCCCCATCCTTGCGCCTTCCTTCTGGCGCAAGGATGGGGCACCACGAACTTCAATAACTCTATCTCTTATCGGATAATCTCAAACTTCTCCCAAGGGCAATTGCACACTGGGCAGCGCTCGTGCTCTTCCTCAGTCTCAGAGGTGTAGCCGCAGATCGGGCAGACGTAAAAGTCCCGCGCCTCTGCGATCCACGAATCCTTCTTGCCCGCAGCCAGCAGGGCAATCGCCTCGCTGTAGAGCCGCGCGTGGGTCTTCTCAGCCTCTAGAGCGCCAGTGAAGGTGCGGATGGCTGCCACATTCTTGCGCTCCGTGGCTTCGGCCAGGAAATCGGGGTACATCGTGTCGATCTCGTACTTCTCGCCGTTCAGAGCGGCCTTCAGATTCTCCAGCGTGCTCTTCACTTCGACCGGATGAATTTCACACTCGGATCTGCTGTTCAACTGGTTCAACACGCGAGCGTGATTGGTCGCGTGGATCTGCTCGGCACGCGCAGCGGCGCGAAAGAGGCTGGCGACGCCATGCAGATCTTCCTCGTCGGCCTTCTCGGCAAAGGCTGTGTATTTGGCGTGTGCATTCGATTCACCATCGAATGCGGTCAACAGGTTCTGAACGGTAATTGCACTTTCTTCAGCGATTGGTTGCATAGGGAAACCTCTCCAACTCCGTTCAAGAGCCTACGTGGCGGCAAGCCTCCGCGCTGTGACGCAGGTTACATACGGTTGACTCTGAAAATCGGTCTGAACAGTACGCCCGGCCCGATTGAAATCCGCGCAGCCTGGAGTGGCCCCCATTATCGATGCCGCGCGGATCTCTTTGCAACCATTCATCTTCCGCCTTGGCAAAAAACGTCCTTGCCTATGCGGGAACTCCGCCCTAAATAGGATGCGGCGTGGTGGTCTGCGCAGCCGTCACATTGTCCGGCGTATCGGTGAACGATTTGCCCGAACCGTAGGCGTACTTCTGGTACTTCGAGCCGGCCTTGCGGATCGCATCCTGCCATCCGTCGTCCCAGGTGATGTGCGCCTCGCCGTCTGCATAGACCCACTTGCCGTGTGTCGCGCCGATCGACTTTTTCGCATCGCCATCCTCTTCAAGCGTGATGTAGAACCGGCGTCCATTCCCGTCGCCGACCTCCCACTTCCCGATGAAATGGCTGCGTGACGGCAGCAAGGGAGTTGTAGGTGCTGCCACAGCGGCGCCTGCGCCGGCTCCTGGGAATTCCACCCGCAAAATATCGGAGAGATTGAAGCTCTGCCGGTGGCCGTCCTTGAAGACGATGACGATTGTGCCGCTCTTCGACGGCGCAGCAGGCGTCGCGGAAAAACCAGTGGAAGCCGCAAGACAAAACATGGTGGCCAGACCGGCCAAGCGAACCATCGACCGCATGAGTTTCTCCTTT
>Ga0302321_100001104_pt1 | contig 23079 bp, 11 predicted proteins | sample Fen_T0_1_FD_202505 | JGI IMG/M metagenome (GOLD analysis project Ga0302321, IMG submission 202505) | Peat permafrost microbial communities from Stordalen Mire near Abisko, Sweden - Fen_T0_1 | ecosystem: Environmental > Terrestrial > Soil > Wetlands > Permafrost | place: Sweden: Abisko...
CGGCGACCATCAAGGCGCCCGGCGCTGGTTCGAGCACACTTGCGGTGAAGGTAGCCGCGACCGCGGCGGGCGGATCGTACTTGGCGACCGTCACCGCGAAGGGCGGAGGTGCGACCAAGGTAGCGTATCTGCAAGTTAACGTTCTGCCGGCGCCGAGCTTCTCTTTGACCCTTAGTCCCACCAGTCTGACCGTGGTGCAAGGTGCGAGCGGCAATACGGTTGCCAGTACCATCCGCACCGTCACTTTCGACTCGGTTGTCGCCGTGACAGTCAGCGGACTGCCCGCTGGCGTGACCGCCTCGTCGGGCTCGATCGGGTCGCCCGGCTCTGGTGTGAGCACGCTGGCAATCTCAGTCGGCAGCACCGCCGCGACTGGTGACTACAAGCTGACCGTGACGGCCAAGGGTGGTGGCGTCACCAAGACAGCGACGCTGGCCCTGAAGGTAGCCGGCGTCTCACTTTCGGCGACGGCTTCCACCGTGACGGTCAAGAAGGGCGGAACTGCCTCGATCAGTTTGACCGCGGCCAGCTTCGGTGGTTTTAGCTCGTCGGTATCGTTCTCGGTGGGGGGGCTGCCCTCAGGCGTGACCGCGACCTTCAGTCCGACCACCTTGGCAGCGCCTGGCAACGGCACGACGACGGTGAAGTTCGCGGCGACCTCGTCAGCGACCGCCGCCACCCAGACCATCACACTGGCTGCAACCGCAGATTCGCTGGTAAGGAGCAAGACTGCGACGTTGACGGTGAAGTAGTGGTGTCACCGTAGCCCGGCGGAACGCGGAGCGCTGCTCGAGAGAAGCCCCCGAGCGACTTCCCGGTCTGCCTGCGCTGCCTCTGCCATTTGCAGTTGCTGGTACATGCCGCTCCGGTTGAAGTAGTAGCTCGCCTGATGGGGCATCAATCGGATGGCTTCGCTTTCGTCGGCAACCGCCTGCGCCAGGTGCCCCAGCTGGACCTGTGTGATGGCGCGGTCGTTGAAACAGGCCGCTCGCCGTTTGGTGGCGTGCTTCGTGCTAACTCGCGCCGGTGCCGCCAGTGCGGCATCGTAGTCTGCGAGTGCCTCTTGGTAGCGTCCTTGCTCGTAGTAGTAGGAAGCTCGACTGTTGCGCGCCTCCATGTTGTCGGGTTCGAATTCGAGCTCGTGACTCCACAGCGCTTCACTGTCCTGCCAGATACCGATTTGTGCGGAGGTGAAGAAGGCGAGGACGAGGAGGCCCAGAGTCCCGGGGACGACGAAAAGGGGTCGCCCGAATCGTGTCGTGACCACCGTTGCGGCCAGCAATGCAAGGGGGATGGAGGACAAGTACGTGTACCGATCCGCCATGGCCTGGGGGCCCACCTGCACGATGCCGAGCACCGGAAGGAGGATAACTGCGTAGCACGCAAAGGCGGCCAGAATCGCCGGGCGACGACGACCCAAGACGAGTACCGCAGCGACCAGCAGGGTCGACGACACAAGCGATAGCGAGGAAGGCGTAGGCGGGTACGAGCAGTAGGGTAGAAGCGGTGACGGCCAGAGCATCTTGCCCAGGTACGCGCCCGGCGCTCCTGCTGCGACCATCGCGCGCGTCGCTCCTGAGACATGGGCCAGGGCTCGGTAGGCTCCGCCGAGTCGCTGAGCATGCAAGGCAACCAGCCCTGCAGCGACAGACAACGTGAACAGCGGGGCCTTTTCCGCAAGCAAGGCCGCCCGGCCGTCACGCTTACTCCGCGCGAGTGGAAACCAGTCGAGGATCAGAAGCACCAGCGGAAAGCTGACTGCCATGGGCTTGCTCATGAGGGCCGCGGCGAAACAGGCCACCACCATCCAATAGTGACGGCTGGCGTACCACGAACGCGCCTCCGCGCTTGCATGGCGGAGATAGGCGAGCAAAGCGAGGAGGAAGAAGAAGGCGCACAGAAGGTCTTTACGCTCGGAGATCCAGGCGACGGATTCGACCCGAAGCGGATGAATCGACCACGCCAGTGCGGCCAGTCCCAGGGCTATCCACGCGTTGGCCCCAAGGTGGGCGCCGGCGCCGGCGCCCGTGTTCCGCGGGCGAACCCGTGCCGCGAACAGCGCGCCACCGAGCAGGACGACCAGCGCGCCGTTCACCGCATGCAGGAGAATACTGGTGAGGTGATGACCGAAGGCGGCGTCGCCCCAGACGAGGCGGTCGAGCCTGTGAGAAAGTGTGGCGAGCGGATGCCAGTTTCCGCTGGCGTGTACTTCGGCGAACGCTGCCCAAGGCGAACCGACCTGCGAACCTACATAGATGGGATCGTCCCAATTGACGAAGCCGTTGCCAAGCGTGGGCAGGAAGACCGCCAGTGTGCCGACGGCCACCAGCAAAGCCGCGAGGCGCCCTGTGCGGGATGCCGAAAGCGTGTTGCTGGCGGATTCGTCCATCACGGCAAGCGCGCGCCCACAGCGCGGCCAGAAGCTAGCAGCGTGCCCACGAGTAGCGTCAGCGACGCGACCAGGATTGCAAGCCAACTGGCCCAGACGGCCGCGACCAGCACCGGGGGGGCGAAAGTCCAGGTCACGGTGTGCTTGCCGGTGGGAATCACCACCGCCCGGCCGAAGACGTTCGCTTGCAGGATGGGTTGTTCCCGACCGTCGACGAAGGCGCGCCAGCCGGGCATGAAGGCCTCGATCTCGACCAGCAGCGACGGCTGTGTCGCATCCACAGCGTAGCTGGCCGCACCCGGACGCCACGAGGTTGGAGACAGGGGGATGCGTTCCGATCGGGTGGCCGCAAGAATCTGCGCAGGCATCAGCGATGGATCGAAGCTTGAAGCGTGGCCGGATACAATCGCCTTCCCATGGGTGATGAGGACGCGGTCGAGGCTTTTCGCCAGTCGCATCGGGATCTCGGCACGCGGAACCATGTCTGCCGAGGTTGCGAGAAAACTGCGCGGCAGCCGGTACTGTACGCGCATGGCTAGTGCGCCTGCAGACATGCTGTGGGTGGGGCGCAGACGACCTTGGTCGACGGCGCGTGCCAGCCACTCTCCCGGCGGCGACAGCGGCGCGAGCAGAATGTCTGCCGAGGTCGCCTCGGCCAGGACCACGGGCGCAGCCTCGGCTAGGTCGGCCATGGCCCGCGCCACGTCGGCGAGGTACAAGCCGTAGGGGTCGAGCACCGCCGTGTGCTGGGGCAAGTTGGTCATGGGAGACAGCAACATGGCGTGGCGAAGCTGCTCTTCCGAGAATGCACTTTCGTTGAGAGCCAGCCGCGCATGCGAGACCTCTTCCAGTCGCATCACCCGAGCCCCGCGCGCGTCGCTTTGGGGTAAGTAGGGTGGTTTCGGCACCGTCACCACCGGACGCGTCCAGGCCAGATCCGCGGTGGTGACGAACACGTCGGCAAATATCAGGGTAGCCAGGAAGGGCACGGCTCGCGCCGTCCCGAGACGTCCTCGGTCCACCAGAAAGAACAAAGCCGCCGCTGCACAGGCAAGCAGGGCGACGCGAAGGGTGCCGCCGCGGAAGGCGGTGGAGGCTGCTAGCACGATGTCCGTCGGTGCGCCGGCCCTGCGCGCGAGCGCCGACTGCAACGCCGGGCCGATAAGAAAGCCGACCGTGGCGAGGGCGGCAACGGTCAGGCTCAGCCTGAGCATCGTGCGCGGCCGCGATAGGAAATCCTCGATGACGACGGCCCCCGCCAACGCAAGCAGAAGGGCCGCTGGCGCAACCAACTTCGAAGGATAGCGAACGAAGGTGAACAGAGGTCGAAGCGCCGGCCAAAGCGGTGTGGATGCGCCTGTTCCCAGGACGATCAGCAGCAAGGCCACCAGCGCGAATACCCGCACGGGACCGCGCTTGCGCAGCGCCACAAGCGACGCGACGGCCGGCAGGCCGCCAATCCACACACTGTGCAGGAACAGGCGGTCCTCGTGCGTTTGTCGGAATGGCCAGAAAGTAAAGCGTGGCAGCGGCAGCCCCAGCGGATGCGGCCACACCAAGCCCAGAATCTCGCCCGGGTGGAATGACCATCGGCCCGCCTCTGCGGCGGCGATGCCGGCTCCGCGTTCGGACAATGGCAGCGCCCAAATCACCGGATACCAGCTGCCGGCACCGATCACGAGTGCGATGGCGGCGACGGCTACCAGGCGAGACCAGGCCGTGCGCAAGCGACCGCTGGTTGCGAGGAAGGTGCACAAGGCGACCCCAGCCGCCAGCAGCGCACCCGGCAGATCGCCGCCGAGCAACCCCATGCCAAGCGCCAAGCCGCCGCCCACCACCGAGCGGCGTCCTTCGGCGAGGCGGACTGCGGAGAGCAGAACCAGCGGCCAGAAGGCAAGGGTGGCCAGATAAGGAGCGTTGCTGGTGTACGACAACGCGGGGCCCGACAGGCCTATCGCCGCGCCGACTCCGATGGCCAGCACGGTTCGCACCGACAACGCCCGCAGAAGCGCGGTCGAGCCCGCGGCCAGCACGCCCAGCAGAAGGACCATCAAGGCTCCGACCGCATGGCTGGGCGACAAAAACAGCGTCAGCAGCATGCCCGGATGGCAGACCATCCCGCCGCGCTCGCCGACCAGAGGAACGCCAGTCTGTATCCACGGATTCCAGAGGGGCAGATGGCCGCCGCGCAGGGCCTCGCCAACCACGGTTGCGAGGGGCGTGGAGAAGCGAAAGTGGTCGTCGAAGTAGAACTCGCTCGAGCCTATCAGGACCGACGCGAACGGCGCCATGGCGAGAAACGCCGCCCACAGAGGCGCAAGCCGGTGGCCGAGCGAATGCGCTTGGGGTTCTGACGCGCTTGATTGCTGGTCGGGTACCTGATTCGTCACCTGGCGGAGGGATTGTATCGTGCCCGCCCCGAGTTGCGATACAAACGCGCGGTTCAGGTCTTGAATGCGGAGACTTGATCGCGAAGGCTCGCGGACGCTTCGGCCAGTTGCGCGGCACGGGTGTGGACCTGTCCGCTGGCGGCCGTCACGTCCTGCGCGCCATTTCGCACGAGCGTGAGGCTGGTCGTGATCCGCTGCATGTTCGCCCGGGTTTGGGTGGCCTTCTCGTTGCTGTCCTTGACGACGGCCGCGGCATCGATGATGCCGCTTGCAACCGTGCGAATGGTCCCGGCCTGGTCCTCGATCGCTTGGGTTGCCTCGGTCACTGTGCGTCTGATCTCGCCGATGCGGCTGGCGATCCTTCCCATGTCCTGGACCGCCCCTTGGGTCGACGACTGCATGGCCAGAATGCGCTCGCGAATGTCCTCGGTCGCCTTGGCCGTCTGTTGCGCAAGGTCCTTGATCTCGCCAGCGACGACGGCAAAGCCCTTGCCGGCGGTGCCGGCGCGCGCGGCTTCGATGGTCGCGTTCAGGGCGAGCAGCTTGGTCTGAGCCGAGATCTGGGCGATGGTTTCAGTGACTTTGCCAATCAGCTGCGCCGCTTGGCCGAGGGCATCCATGGCGGACGACACTTGAGCGGCTTCCTCCTCAGTGGTTTGGATGACGGTTCGGGCCTGGCCGGTGCTGTTGCCGACGACTTCCATCCGACTCATAAGGTCCTCGGTCGTGTGGGCGACGCGTTCGAGCTCGCCTGTGGCGTCGCCCATCGCGCTGGCCGCCTCTTGGACGATGGTCTCGAGATGTTCAGCTTCCTTCGCCATGGCGTCGACTTGCTTTACGCTTTGGCCCGCACCATTTGCCATGTGTTCCGAGACCCGCGACATCTCCTGGGAGGCCAGGGTGATGGTTTCGACGTAGCTGGCGACCTTGCCGAGCATGCATCGCAGGCCGAAGCTCATGTCGTTGCTGGCGGACGCAAGTTGCTTCAGCTCGACGAAACCTGTCGTCGCCATTTCGCGGGTGAGGTCTCCTTGCGCGATAGCGTGAAATGTCGCCACAGCGGCCTCGATGGGGCGAGAGATCCGCTTGGCCGCCGTTGCTGCCACCGCCGACATCACGAGGAAGATGAGCACGCCGGCGATCAGAACGTACAGTGCAATGCGATCGAGGCTGCCCACCACCTGTTGCGTGAGAGCCGTGAAGTCGTCCTCGTACGCGCTGGCGCCGATGACCCAGTCCCACGGTTCGAAGTAGGTGAGCGCCGCGACCTTCATTCGCGCGTCTGCTTCGCCTCGATTGCGCCAGGGGTAACGGTGGAAGTCGATGCCGCCCTCGTGGGTGCCGAGGCCCTTGCCAATCAGCGTCTGAACGAAGGGCTGCCCGCTGTCGTCGCGCACTTCCCAGATGTTTTCTCCGTCGCGCTCTCCCCCCTTGGAGACGATGTATCGCCCGCGCGCTTCGCCGCGACCGCCAAGTACGAAGACATAGCCACTTCGGCCGACCGTGCTGTGCAGAATCGTCTCTCGTACATCGCGGGTCAAGACGTCGAGATCCGCGCCGACGTAGAGCATGCCTACGATCTTCTGCTTGGTCGGGCCATCCCAGATGGGCTCGTACATGGCGAGCTCCCAATGGTCGACGACTCTGGCGCGACCCCAGTACACGTTGCCGGACAGAACTGCGCTCACCGCAGGGCTCGGCTGGCCGGCCGGGCTCTTGGCCGGGATGAAGGTGCCAATCGCTCGCTGGCCTTGCTTGTCGACGACGCTGGTCTCGACCCGCAGCATGTCGCCCGCTTCGTTCATTCGCTGAAACACCGTGCACGAGTCGCGTGTGGTGGCTTTGATCTGGTCCACCAAAGGAAGCGGCAGTGTTCGGTCGGTCGACCGTCTTGCTGCGGCCCCCATCTGGAGCTTCGGCAAAGAGAGATGCCGAATCTCCCCCGTCTCCTGATCCCTCGCGGACCAGGTCGTTTCGCCGGCGAAGTGCACACCACCAAGCTCGTCGATAGCGTTTCGTGCAACCGACATGTTGTGCTCAAGGCGCCGCCGTGTGCGCTCGTGGGATGACCTACACATCTGGTAGGTGGTCGCGGCGACCGATTTCGCGGAGTGACGGACCAGCGAGCTAAAAGCCTCGGCCATCTCCCTTGCTACGGCACGTTTCCGCAACGCTGCGGTGAGATACACCGTGGCGACGGTGATCCCCACGGAGGCCAAGATCAAGAGCCGGAGGTTGGTCCGAATTCCCGTAAAGCGCATGCGAGCACATGGAAGCGCGAAAACGTTGCCATGCGCCCACAATAATCGGTGGCGAGAGCTTGGAACTGTAGGCTTGTCGCCGCAGGCGAACCTGGGGTCAGCGGGGTGAGTGGTCGGCTAGGCCTCCTAGGCCGCGTTCCGCGTGGCGTTGATGACGGCGGCAACGCCTTTCAGCGCCATCTTGCGCGCATACACCGCCTCGGCAGAATTCTGGGTGCCGCGACGGCAATGCTCGTTGTAGCGGGCAAAAGCGTCATGCACTATCACGAGAAGCGGAAACACGATCTCCTCGCGAAAGTGGATGCTGGCGCGGATCATCGGATCGTTGGCCAGCAGCCATGGCTGGCCCGAAATGCGCAATATTCCGGCCTCTACGCGGCGGGCCTCGTCGCGGATCTTGGACCACAGGGGTCCCAGGCGATCGTCGCGTTCCAGATGCGCCGTGATGTCGAAGCGCGATTTGACCAGGCTCATCGCAGCGTTGTCGAGCAAGGCCCGAAAGAAGAGCGAGTGTTGATACAGCCGCTGCAGATCGGCTTCGTGACCGTCGTCGATCACCTGTTCCAGCGCAATGCCGAGGCCATAGAAGCCGGAGATCTGCATCTTCAGCACACTGAAGGTCGCCACGAATGGAATCGCGCGCAGGTTGTCCAGGTCGACGTGGTCGCTGGAACGGCGACTGACCGGACGGCTGCCAATGGTCAGGTGGTCGAACAGGGGCAGTGGGCTTCCCTGGGCTAGAAATTCGAGCAAGGCCGGGTCGTCGCGAAGCTCGCGATAGGCCTTGAGCGACCGCGCAGACAGGTCGCTTAGCAGTGGCAGAAACTCCTCGGGCGGATCCTCCGAGTGCGCGGGCGAAAGCAGGTTTTCGATGTTTGCGGTAAACAGTTGTTCCACGTGGTAGCTCGCCATCTCGGGACTGCCGAAATTGCTGCTGATGGTCTGACCCTGGATGGTCAGCTGGGTTTCCCACTGCTCGATGTTGGCGTCGCGTGACCGGTAGAAACGGTGGCTGTTGCCCCCGCCACGCGCCGGTGGGCCGCCGCGCCCATCGAAAAACACCAGCCGGACCCCCTGCGCTCGCCCAAGCGTCGTCATGCGCCGCTTGGCCTGGCGAATGCTCCAGTTCGCAGCCAGGTAGCCTCCGTCCTTGGTCCCGTCGGAGAACCCCACCATGACCGTCTGTCGCTGCTCCCGACGGTCGAGCAGCGTTCGGTACACCGGCGAACTGAACAGTCGCGCGAGGATGTCCTGCGAGTGGTCGAGGTCGTCGATAGATTCGAAAAGTGGCACGATGTCGAGGCAGCCGTGTTCCGGCGTCATACCCACGAATTGCCCAAGCAGCAACACCACCAGCACGTCTTCTGGACCGCGCGTGTGACTGATCACGATGCGGTGAAGGGCTAGCTCACCGTTGCTGGCTTGAATGGCGGGCACCATGCGAAGCACGCCGAGCGTGTCCTTGGCCAGCGTCGACAGATGTTGATCGAGAGCCGGCGGCAGGGCCCAGTCACGCTCGAGCAATCGTTCGAGCAAGGCGAAGGACAGATCCTGGCAACGGTTCGCCTGCGCAATCGTGGCTCGCTCTGCTGCCGACAGTGGCAGCGCGTCGCCGCCGTGCTCGACGACTTCCCGCAGGGTCTTCAGGTAAACGTCGCTGCTTTGCCGAACGTCGAGCGAAGCAAAATGGAAACCGAACAGGTGAACCTTGATGATGAAGTCGTCGAGCTTGTCGAGAAACAAGCGCTGATGATCCTGAATGATCACCTTGCGAAGCTGCAGAAGCTCGTCCTGCAGCTCGCGAGGCGTGGAGAATGGCAACGCGCCCGAGAAGGCGGGCGCCGCGGGCGCGGCACGGTTGCTGTCAGCGGCCTGCAACCAGGTCAAGCGTAGGCGTTCCAGGATGACCAGCATCCGGTCGTGGACACCCGCGAAGGTAAGCCGACGGGACAGCGCCGCGGCGGTGGCGTGGTGGCTGGCGACCACGCGCTCTTTCAGCAGGCGCGCCACTTCCAGCGTGACCTGGGCGGTGACGAACGGGTTGCCGTCTCGATCGCCACCGGGCCAAAAGCCGATTTGCAGGTTTGGCCGCGGTGGCAGGTGGCGCGGCATCTGCTCCCGACCATAGGCCACCACCAGCATGCGTGCCGCGATCTTTGGCAGGACGTCGTAGAAAACTTCTTCCAGCGGACGCAGCACACTGCGGGCTTCGTCCACCGGGCTCGGGCGTTCAGAGTTTGAAAACCGGGTCTTGCCCAGTTGCAAGAGCAAGCGTTCGACATCAGCCGGCTGGTTGCGACGCAAGGCCGCGCGCAAGTCTTGAATGATGGATTGCACGGTGTTGGGATAAAACTGGGTCGGGTGCGCAGTCAGCACGATGCGCGTGGCGGTCTGGTCGAGAATCTGGGCAAGGTCGCCGCGGCGGTTTTCGTGCAGGATCTCGTCGAGCACGTGCGCGACACTGCCAGGGCCGGCTTGGTCGTGCGTGTCCTCGAACGAGGCTTCTTCGAGCGCATCGAACAGCACCACTTGACGTTCCACCATCTGGAGGAAAAGGAATAGGGCATCGTCCTGCGGAACGTCGGTGAGCAGGGGATTGTCGGCAAAGAATCGGCGGACAATCTCGGACGGCGCTTCCTTCTGTTGCAGCCCCTTGCGGCAGTGCTCGGCAAAGACGGGCAGAAGGCGCCCGACCCTCTGAAGCAAGTCGTAGGGCAACCCCAGGAACAGGCCCGAATACATACGGTAGCGGGTTGCGACGTGCTCGTCGAAGGCGCGTTCGGGCTCACGTGGCGACGGCATTCTCGAATCCTAATGTAGTGGTCGGCATGGGAATAACGGATTTCAGGAACCATAGCATCCCGAGTCGTCATGTGCTGCACGCGACTGGTGATGAAAACCAAGCGGATTTCTGCAACGACCTTCTCGCTTGGGTGGAAACGCGCGAGTTACAATCCGTGCTGGTCTTCGTGCCCTACAACCAAAGCAACTCAATCTCGCGAAGGTCGCCATGGGTCGCGATGGCGCTGTTCTTCACGGTCGGTGCCGTCGCGCGGCTATGCGCGGCCTTACCCCTCGACGGCATCGATGCGCTGGTTTCAGAGGCGTTGGCGCAAAACAAGTTGCCTGGGTGCGTGGTCGTCGTCGGTCGACAGGGCGGTGTCCTGTACCAGAAGGCGTTTGGCGCTCGCGCACTCCTTCCCGAACCAGAGCCGATGACCTTGGACACCCTCTTCGACCTGGCGTCGCTCACCAAGCCGGTTGCCACGGCGGCGTCGATCATGGCCCTCGTCGAGCAGGGCAGGGTCGACCTCGACGATAAAGTGTCGCATCACCTTCCATGGTTCATCGCCAACGGAAAAGAATCCATCACTGTTCGGCAGCTCCTGACCCACGTTTCCGGCCTCCCGGCAGATACCCCGGTGCCCGACTACGCGCTTGGCCGGGCGCACGTGATGAAGCGCATCGCGGGGCTAGCGCTGAAGGCGCCCATTGGGACCAAGTTGATTTATTCGGACCTCGGCTATCTGGTTTTGGAAGAAGTCATTCGCAAGGTGACAGGGCAGGACCTGGCCACGTTCGCCACCGCCGCGGTCTTTCGGCCGCTTGCCATGACGGAGACTGCATTCTTGCCGCCAGCCGCCTGGCGGGCGCGCACGGCGCCCACCGAAAGGCGAGGCGACGCCTGGATGCGCGGCCAGGTGCATGATCCTCGAGCATTCCGGCTGGGCGGTGTTGCGGGACACGCGGGGCTGTTCTCGAGCGCGCGCGATCTGACGATCTTCGCGCGCATGATCCTCGGCGGTGGCGAGGTCGACGGTAAACGTGCCTTTTCGTCGGGCACCATCGCCAAGATGGTGGCTCCCCACGACGTTCCGGGCGGTATCCGAGCCCTCGGCTGGGACATGCAGACCGGTTATTCCAGCAATCGCGGAACCAGCTTTTCCCGTCGGGCGGTTGGGCACGGCGGATACACGGGCACGTCGCTATGGATCGATCCCCGGCAGGACTTGTTCGTCTTGGTCCTCAGCAACCGGGTTCATCCCGACGGAAAGGGGCAGAGCAATCCGCTGGCGGGAGCCATCGGCACCTTGGTCGGCGAGGCCGGACAGGGCGGCGCCACGGTCGCACAGGGCCCGCTCGTGCTGGGCATCGACGTCCTCGCGGAGGAGAACTTCGCCCGGTTGCGCGGTCTGCGGTTTGCGCTGCTCACCAACGACAGTGCGCGTACCCGGGCCGGTCAGCGCACGACGGACGTCCTGGCGGCGCGCAAGGATTTGCGTCTGGTCGGTCTCCTGTGTCCCGAGCACGGGCTTGCTGCGAGTCGGGATGAGAAGATTGCCGATGACGTGGACGGCGCGACTGGTCTCGCCATCCACAGCCTCTACGGTGGCGCTCACGGCCCACGGGCCGGACGGCCGACGGGGCCTCGGCCGGTCACGCTGCCCAAGGACATTGATGCGGTGGTGGTCGACCTGCCCGACGTCGGCGCGCGTTTCTTCACCTATGCCTCGACCCTGCACGCCACCATGCGGGCTGCGGCCGAACGCGGCTTACGTCTGTTGGTGCTCGACCGGCCGAATCCTCTCGGTGCGGCCGTTGTGGCGGGCCCCATGCTCAAGCCAGTGGAGATGTCGCCGGTGAACCATCACTTGCTGCCCGTTCGCCACGGCATGACGCTGGGCGAGCTGGCTGAGATGATAAACGCCGACGAGCACCTGGGCTTGCGCCTGGAGGTCGCGCGCATGCGCAACTACCGTCGGACCGCCTACTTCGACGAGACCGGCCTCGCTTGGTCGCCGCCGTCGCCCAATCTGCGCAACGTGGAGGAGGCGATTCTGTATGCCGGGGTCGCCTTGGTCGAGGCGACCAACGTGTCCGTCGGTCGTGGCACCGACACGCCGTTCGAGGTGGTCGGGGCACCCTGGATCGACGGAAAGCTATTGGCCGAGGAGCTGTCCAAGCTCGGGCTTGGCGGCGTGGTGTTCTCGGAGACATCGTTCACGCCCATGGCGAATCCGTACGCCCGAAGTCTGTGCCACGGCATTCGTGTTCGGGTGGAGAATCGGGCGGCGTTCGAGCCCGTGCGCACCGGTATTGCCCTGGCGCTTGCCTTGCGCAGGCACTTCCCTCGGCAGTGGGACGTGCAGCGACTGCACGGCATGATCGGAGATCCGGTCGTGACGGCGGCCATCCTCGATGGGAAATCACTGGCCGCCGTGGAGGCACTTTACAAGGCAGACCTGGAAGGCTTCCTCGCAAAGCGAGCGAAGTATCTTTTGTATCCCGGATTGGACAGTCCTGCCGATCTGACGCAGCGGAAGTAGGGGGGCCCTGAAGTGGGGGGGGCCTGTCGATCAGGCGTCCAGCAATCGTCGCTGATCACTCACTGGGTAACCTGACTTCGAATCGGCTGCCTTTCGGTTGCAAGGCGACATAGCTGACGTCGCCTCCGTGGTAGCGGGCGATCTGTCGAACCAGTGCCAGGCCGAGGCCAAGGCCGGTGTCTCCCGGGGGGCGCGGCCCGGGTGGGCGATAGAAAGGGGCGAAGATCCGCTCGCGCTCCGCCTCGGGTACGCCTGGCCCCTCATCCTCGACGGCGATGATCACGTCCTTGTCACTTATGCCAAGCTCGATGCGGATCGGACTGCCCTGCCCATGCAGTCGTGCGTTGGCCAGGAGGTTTCGCACCATGCGCTTGAGCATGGCTGCTTCGCACGGGTAGGGGGCGGGCCCCCCGCCGATGACTTGCGCCGAAAACGCCTCGGCCTCGCCCGCGACGAGAGCGTGCAGATCGGTGAGGGCCATCGGCCTGCGCGGCACACCCGGCTGGGTACGCGTCGCCATCAGCAGCTCTTCGACCAGCGCATCGAGCTCGGCGATGTCTTCACTCGATTTGCGCGCCAGCTCGGCACGACGCACGGCACTCGGCTCCTCCGCCAGAAGCTCGAGCGCGACACGAATTCTCGCCAGCGGCGAGCGCAACTCGTGCGAGGCTGTCGCCAGCATTTGCCGTTCGTGGGCGAGCAGGGACTCGATGGCTTCGGCTGCCTGGTTGAACCGGTCGGCCAGTGCCGCGATTTCGTCGTTGCCGTCGACGCGCACCCGGTGGTTTAGCTCGCCCTGGCCCCAGCGTCGGGCGCCCTCGGCAAGCTGCTCCACCCGACGGGTGATGCTGCGGCTTAGCGGGTGAAGGCCGATTGCCATCACGATGAGGAGGGCGCCCAGCATGGGGAGGAAGAGTCGCCCGCGCGGTCCGAGGTGGCCGCGCTCGCGCAGGCCCAGCATGCGGCCATCGCCCAGTGCGGTCAGCCACAAGGGACCGCGCGGGGTGTGGTGCCAGCCTGCCGAGAGGTGAGCAGGTGCAAGGAGTTGGCCTTGGCCGGCCTGAAAGAGCACGCGCCGCTCTTGATCCCAGACGGCTATGTCGATGCCCAGGTCGTGGGATGTCTCCGCAAGCCTCTTGGCAGCCTCGGTCTGACAAGGCTCGCTGGGCCTGCAGTCGAGCGAGCGCGCGAGCGGTCCCAGGTACTGCGCAACCGGCCCACCTGGCTGGTGAAAAGCACGGGCCAACACAGCGGTGAGCAGAAGAGAAACCACGGTGATGGCGAGAAAGGCGAGATAGAGCCGTAGGTACAGGCGCCGTCCGATCATGTCTTCTTCTTTGGGTTTTCGGTTTGCTCGGGCGGCGGTGTCAAGAGGTAGCCCGTACCTCGCACTGTCTGTACCAGGCGCGGATGCTTGGCGTCGTCCTCGATCATTTGGCGGATGCGCGAAACATGGACGTCGATGCTGCGGTCGACGGCATCCCACTCTTCGCCTTTGAGGGCGTCGAGAATCTGCTGTCGGGTCTGCACGCGTCCCGCTCGTTCCGCGAGCAGGAGCAGCAGGTCGAACTGCCGCCCGGTGAGATCGCGGCGCTGCCCCCGCACGCGCACCTCGCGTGCGCCACGATCGATCTCGAGGTGACCGAAGCGAAGTACGTCGGCGGTCTCGGGCGTCGGACGCGACCGCCGCAAGATCGCAGCCAAGCGGGCCAGCAATTCGCGCGGATTGAAGGGCTTGGGAAGATAGTCGTCGGCGCCGAGCTCGAGGCCGACGATGCGGTCCATGTCGTCTCCGCGTGCGGTGAGCATCAGAATCGGAACTTGTGAGCGGGCGCGGATGCGGCGACACACCTCGAGGCCGTCGATGCCGGGCAACATGACGTCGAGAATGACGGCCTGGTAGTCGACCTTGGCCTGGGCGATCAGTCCCGATTCGCCGTCGCCGCTCATGTCGAGATCGAAGCCCCGGGAGCGCAGGTACTCGCCGAGCATTTCTGCCAGACGGGCATCATCGTCGATGAGCAATACGCGGGTGGGCATGGTGGTAAAAAAGAAGGCGGACCGAGCATCGACGAGGATACCCGGTCCGGTGGAGTGGGGGCTACATGAAGTGGTGCGGACGGCCGTGGTGCTCTTGCATCTGCTTGACCAGCGTCTGGCGCTGTTCGGGGGTGAGGATCTGACTTGCGTCGAGCAGCGCCTTGGTGAAGACCTGCGAGGCTTGGTCGACCAAGCTTGGAACCTGCTTGCGTAGGTTCTCGACCGCGGCGCGGTCCACGGTGTCGGCGGCGAACGCCGAGGCGATCTGATCGTGCAAGGTCTTGTGCTGGTCGTGGATAGGGCGCATCTCGGTAAACATGCGTGCGAAGATGGCCTTGACGGCGGTTCGCTGGGAGTCCGTCGCTTTGACGTTGTCGAGCATCTTGTCGAGGCGCCTCTCCATGAAGGCTTTGTGCTGTTCGGGGTTGCCGCCCATGCCTCCGTGGACGAAGCCGAACGCCTCGTCGGCGTAGGCGCGCGCACCGCAAATGCCGGCGGCCAGCAGGACTGGCACGATCAGCAGCGCCCAGAGACCGCGCCTGCCCCAGTGCCCCTTGGTGTTCGTCTTGGTAGTATCGTTCGTCGTATTGTTCGTATTGTTCTTGGTTTCCATCGTGCTCTCCTTGATTGGCACTTGCGTGTGCCGTACGAGAACCAAGATGCGGCCGGCGTGCTGCGGCCGTATTGCCCGAAGGTAAAGTTGTGTAAAGACGGAGTGCTGCCGGCATGCGGCATCGGGCAGACCTGCGACCACAAAGGCAACTGCATCTAGCTCGCAGATCAATTGTCGAAGTGACATTTTTTTCGGTAAACTTTCGCACCATGGCTTGTAACAACGACCGATCAGTATCCCCACGTGGGGCCAGTTCCCTTGTCGAATCTTTCGGGCCCCCGCGCTCGCGTGTCGGACGGCCCGCGCGCGGACTTGGTATGTTGGCGCTGCTGGTCTTCGCAGGTGGCAGCCTGGCGTTACCTGCTCGGGCAGAGCTGAACGTGTCTGCGCCGACGGGTCACGGCACCGCCAGGCGCGACAGGCCTATTCATACGATGGCCAAGAAGGCCGGCAAATCCGATGGAGAGGGCAGCAGCGCTGGCAAGGGCAAGTCAACCGAAGATTCCAAGGCTGACAAGTCGGCCAAGGATTCCAAGGGCAGCAAGTCGGGAGATCCGCTCGACAGTCTGATGAATGACGTGGTCTCGGATCCCAAGGGCGGCAAGGGGAAGAAGGACACCAAGGAGATGGACGCGCTTCTCAAGGACGTACAGAAGAGCGATCCGGCGCCAGCGGCGAAGAAGGAGCAGCCCGCCTCGGCGCCGCCACTATCGCCCGCGGATATCTCGGTCGCCATGGCCCAGGTGAAGGTGAAGGGCAATTCGTGCGCGCAGCGTTTCGGCCGGTCGGGCACCGCCGAATTGAAGATCACCGTTTCCCGCGACGGCAAGGTGACTGACGTTCTGGTGGGTGGCAAGCTTGCCGGCACTCCCGTTGCTGGCTGCATCGAGCAGGCTGCGAAGTCCGCAAGCTTCCGTCCGAACGCGGGCCTGAAGTTCGATTACCGCATGGACGTGCGGTAGGTCGGGTCACCGCACTCGCACGACCGTACCGCTCTTGGCTGACACTTCCTTCTCGCCCTCTGGGAGAAGGGGCTTGGTGAAACTGAACAGCCATTCTGCATCGCTCGGGCTGAGATTGATGCAGCCGTGGCTGCGGGGAATGCCGAACTGGTCGTGCCAGAAGGCCCCGTGGAGCGCCACCCGTCCGATGTATTGGGTAAAGGGGACCTCTTCGTAGGAATAGGGGACGACACCGGTATGCTCGAGGTTGTCCATGGTCGCGGCCACTAGTTTGCCGCGGATAGGGTGAATGCCCTTGGGGGTCGCAAAGGCCGTGCCCTCGGCACCCACGCCGGTGGCGACCAGCGTGGCGAACACCGGTATGTCTCCTCGGTAGGCAACCAAGGTTTGCGTAGGCAAATCCACGTCGATCCACGGCTCGCCGTCGACAATGCCGGCTGGACGTGGGGCAAGGCGTGGCACCCGCAGATCGGCTTCCGACATCCAGCCTTCGGCGACGTGGTAGTAGCCCTGCGGACCGTTGGCGGTGTGCAGTGACAGCCGTGCGTACCGCGGCTTGCGGCCGATGATCTTGCCGAGGGCGGGATCCGCAAACACCGGCGCGCCCTCGCGCACCACCCAACCAAAATCCAGATGGGCTTCGTCCAGGTGCACGCCAGCAAAGCGCGAGGGCTGGGCGGGCCGAACATCCTTCATGGCCACCTCTCGCCCGAGGCTGGTGCGACCGATTCGCTCGCCCCCCGACGTCCATTGCTCGACCACCACCACGCCAAAGCCCGGCAGCAGCTTCTGTGGGTTGCGACCCAGGGTCTGGGTTGGATTCTTTCCCACGATGAAATAGCGTGGCGTCTGCGCCAGAGGCGGTGGTGCCGTGGTCTCGCTCTGGCTGCACGCAAGAGCAGCGGCCACCAGCCAGACCGCACACAGCTTCCTCACGGCGAGACCTCCACGCGCAAGGTTTGTGCATCCGAGCGCCCACGGTCGTCTACCGCGCGCACCACGAAGGTGCCAGGCTCCATCTTCCACAACCAGGGGCGGCCGCTGGCGGTCTTGCCGGCGAAGCGACGTCCCACGTACCAGAACACTTCGTGGGCGTCGCCGTCGGTTTCCGCCAGGAACGCCAGCGCGTCGTTGCCCTTGCCCGGGCGCAGGGTATAGGCCACACCACCCAGCGGGGACGTGATGCGCGGGGGGGAACCTGGCACATCGTGCTCGGCTGCGCAGCCGGGCCATGCAGGCGGCGGCGTCTTGCGCGGTAGCCCGGCCGCCGTCCAAAGCTTCAGCATGTCGGTAGGCCACACTTCGAATACTTCGTCGTGGGTCGGGCCGTGCAGCTGGCCCGCGCAGGTTCGGCGGCCGGAGCGATCGTCGATGGCGAAGGCGCGGTGGACCGTGCAGACCGCCGTCGGTGAACGTCCTGCAATGAACCAGGTCGACCGTGTGTGGGAACAGTGCGGGCCGGGAAGCTGGCCACTTTCGTTGCAGACGTCGACCTTTACCACGGCCTTGGGGCGAGGCCACGGCCACGGGCCCGCTCCTTTGCCCAGAGTTCGATCGTGTGCCGCCAGCGCGTCGACCGTCCCGAAGAAAAGCGGCGCGGCGGTCTTCACGCCCACGTATTCGGGATTGCTGCGGCCAGTGAAATCACCCACCCAAACCGCCAGAACGTAGGGGCCCACCAGCCCGACGCTCCAGGCATCGCGAAAGCCCCACGAAGTTCCGGTTTTCCAAGCCACTTTCAATCCGTCAGCGGTGGGCAGGTGAGGATCCGTCGGCCGAGGATTCTGGGCCAGCATGTCCAGCACCAGCCAGCTTGCTTCCTCGGACAAGAGGCGCAAGCCGGCCGCCGCTGGGTCACTGTTGCCGCGCCGGAGCGGTCGCAGGACGCCGTGATTGGCAAGCGCGGCGTACAGCGTGACAAGCTCTTCCATCGTCACTTCGCCCGTGCCGAGCACGAGGCCGAGGCCATAGTATCCCTCGGATTGCGGCAGATCCACGCCGGCACCAGTGAGGAACTGGTACACCGTCGGACGGTCGAGCTTGGAGGCGACGAGCAGGGCAGGGATGTTGCGGCTGCGCACCAGGGCATCCGTCGCGCTGAGCGGCCCGGCGTAGCGACCGTCGAAATTTTCGGGCGAATAGGCTGAGAATGACACCGGAGCATCCCGCAGGATGGAGCGTGGATGGATCACCCCTTGCTCCAAGCCGAGGGCGTACACGAACGGCTTCAAGGCCGAGCCTGGCGACCGCTTGGCATGGGTGCCGTTGACCTGGCCCAGGATTTCGTCGGAGAAGAAGTCCGCCGACCCGACGAGGGCGCGCACGCCCATGTCGCGGGTGTCCACCAACATGGCGGACGCATTGTGGACCCCCACGGACTTCTTTCTCTCGACGAACGTCGCTACCTGCCGCTCGAGCAAGCGTTGCAGCGGCAGATCGAGGGTGGTCTTGGTCGATTTGTCGTTTAGATCTCTGGCCAACATCTGGTCGGCAAAGTGAGGCGCGAGAAAGGGCAACTCGTCCCTGCGTACGGTTGCCGCGAGGTCGATCAATGAGGGGTCGCCGCTGGCCGGCCAACGTGCAAGCAACCGCCGTCCCAGTGCCTGCCGCATCCGCGCGAAATCGGGTGTGGATGACCGCAGGGCTTGCAGACGCTGGTTCGGATTCTGTGGCAGCAGTGCCAAAGACAGCGCTTCGGGGAGCGCCAGCTTGCCGGGCAGCTTTCCGAACAGGGACAGGCTGGCGGCCCCCATGCCCTCGACGTTGCCACCGAATGGGGCCAGGTTGAGGTAAGCCTCGAGGATTTCATCCTTGCCGTAGCGGGCCTCGAGCCACAGCGCCGCCGCGATTTGTTTCAGCTTGCCGGTCGCTCGACGCGAATCGATGTCGTAGATCCTGCGGGCGAGCTGCATGGTGATGGTGGACCCGCCAACCCGTCTGCCGGTTCCCGCGAGCGAACGGACGGCTCGCAGCAGCGATACAGGGTTTACGCCAGGGTGAAACCGGAACCAGCGATCCTCGTAGGTCAGCGCGGCGCGGACCGACAGCGGCGAGATGGCGGCGATGGGCGTCCACAGCCGATACTGCTCGTCCTCGGCCAACGTCATGCGCAGAAGCTCGCCGCTCCGCGCGTAGATCGCCCGGGAAAGCGGAACGCGGCTGGACAGCGGAGCGTGCGGCACCAGGCGAAGCCCTGCCAGCAGCAGCACCAGCGCAAGCCCCACCAGCGCTGGCACGCGCAGGCGGCGTGTCAGGCGGCGGAGCCTGCTGGGTGCTGCTTCGGCGGTCACGGCCGTGCGACGGTGATGAACCCGGCGTCTCCTTGCGCGCTTACCTGTCGGTCGTACATGGATTCGGCATGCACGGCCGGCGTCAGGACCTTGCCGGCGTTGGTGGCTTTGATCTTGTACAGGAAGGTCGTCATCGCCTTGCCGACCGATCCGTACAGGACCACGCGATCTTCGCGGACGTCCACGTAGTCGAGGGCAAAATCGCTGCCAGGTAGTGCGATGGTCAGAACGCCAGCGCCTGCGTTGCCGGGACCGGCGCTCTCTTTCTCGCCTTCGGCGGCTTCGCCTTCCCCCTCGCCCCCTTCGCCTTCCCCCTCGTTGCCGGATTCGCCCTCACCACTGGCGGGACTGTCGTTCGCCTCCTCGGTCGAGTCTTCCGCGGCGCCGGTTTGCATGACCACTTCGAATCCAGCCGGCAAGAGGTCGACGATGGCCACGTTCCAAAGTAGGTCGCCGAGTGAGCGCACGCGAACCCGCACCTTGATTTCGTCGCCAAGCCCGACCTTTGCGATGGGCTTGTCGTCGTCGCCGAGGAATTCTCGAGCGATTTCGATCTTCTTGCTCATCGCCTTCTTGGGCGGCTCCAGGTCGAAGCCACTTTGCGATAGCGACCAGTAGCTGCCGAAGTCGCCGTGGCTGCCAAACACCAGCGCGGTCGCCTGTTCAGAGAATGGAACGTGGGGCAGCAGCCCGCCGGGCAGGGTGATGGGCTGCTTGTTTCCGTGAAGCACCTGGTGAATGGTGCGTGTGGTTGCGCTGGCATCGGCAGCCGTGCTCGAGAAGGCTTCCAGAGCCAGGATGCTGAGTGCCGACGAGAAGGTGTTGTATGCGCCGGTGGAAATTTCGCTGACGATGCCGTCGAGCTCTTCTTTCTTCACCGCGCTGGCGCGCTTCGGGAAATGGCGCGCGAGCAGGAGCAGCGCCTGGGCATCGTGGCCGAGGCTATCGTAGTAGTGCTCGTAGTCCGACTGGTGCTTGCCACCCAGCTTGATCGCGGAGGCGATCTCGGCTGCGAGTGCGTCCTGCTTGAGAAGCGCGTAGGTCGCGCCGAGGTACGCACTCGCGAGGAGCTCGCGCCATTCCTTGCCGCCGTTGGCCTGCAGCCATCGCTGCAGGGCCGCAGCGTGGCGGCCGACCTGCACGCCATTGTTCGCCAGGACGTAGAGGGCATGGGTACGAATCTGCGCGTCGCCGAGACTGTCGGGCGTCTCGCTTGCCAGGCCTTCCAAGTAGCGCATCCCGTTCTTCATCATCTCGGCTGGCACTGCGTGGCCGCGTTCCCGGGCGAGGGTCAAAAGGTGCAGGGCCCACACCGTCGGAACCGTGGCGCTCTTGGGATTGGCGGTCCAAAGACCGAAGCCGCCTTCCTCGTTCTGACGCGACCTCAACGTATCGATCAGACCGGCAACCGAACTTTCGGCCGTCTTTTGGTCGAAGCCGAATTCGGGATGCTTGCCGAGTACCACCGCCGGCGCGGTCTGGCTGACCAGTTGCTCGGTGCACGCGTGCGGGTAGCTTTGCAGATAGGCCGCCAGGCCGTGCGCCAGCGACAGCGGCACCGGCGCGATGCCGGCGTCGAGGCGGCGGTGCTCGGCGAACATCTTGCGTTCGATGGGCACAGTCTGGTCGCTGTTCTTGAGATAGCCCGCCTGCACGGTTGCTACGAACGGCGCCGCCGGTCGCACGCTCAGATCCGTCGTCAGGTGGCTGGTCCTGTCACCGAGGCGTGCCTCGAAGCGCAGGCTGGCCGAACCCAGCTCGGGCTTGGCGCGCACGCGGAAGATGGCGCTGCCCTCGCGCATTTCGCCGATGGGCAGCTCGACCTCGTGGGGTCCCAAGATTTCGAGATGCTTCGAGGTGGTGAGCGACAGCTTGGGCTTGGCGTTCTTGCCGGAGCCGACCACGTTGTTGGCCAGGCCTACCGAGACCTCGATCTCGTCCCCGGGCGCGGCAAAGGTCGGCGCGTTCGGATTGATGACGAAGTCACCTCGCACAACGGTTCTCTTGTCGAACGCGCCCATCGCGAAGTCCGAGCCAGCCACCACCATCACGCGCAAGGTTCCGTTGAAGCTGTCGGGGACCTCATAGACCAGCTCTTTCGCTTGCGGTCCCACGTCGATGAGGCCCGACCAATACACAACGGGCTTGTCGCGATGGCGCCGGAACGGATTGAGGTTGGCCCCGACCGCCGCTTCTTCGCCATCACCGCCGGGCGCCGCGCCTTCTTGCAGCTTGGCGATCTCGGGCAGGATGAGGTCGAGGATCTGCGAGGTCCGAACCCCGAGCGCGCGCTTCTGAAGGAAGTGGGCCAGCGGGTCTGGCGTGCGGTAGTGCGCGACCCGCAGGATTCCTTCATCCACGGCGAACACGACAGCGCGGCCTTTGCGATCCGCCGAGACCGACATGGTCAGCTTGTCGCCCGGCTTCACCAGATCGTCCGTGGAGACTTTCAGTCCGAGCGTGCGTTTGCCGCGGCTGATGGAGAACGGCACGACTGCGTAGCTGAGCGGGCTCATGAAGACCTCTTCCGAGGTCGAGTCGCGCACGAACGACACGGACACGTAGGCCCCGCCCTCGATCTCGGCCGGGACCTTGATCTTCTGCACCGAGGCGGTTTCGCCCATGTGGAACCATTTCCAGGCGTAGACCTTGTCTCGCTCGACGGTGATGAGACCGTTGCCGGTGTATGGCGCCTTGATTTGTAGCTCGATCTCGCCGCCCGGCACGACGTCCGGGCTCTTGAGAGCGAGCTGGAGCTCGGCGTTCTTTTCCAGCGAACGAGCCAAGTTTCCGAAACCGGCCACGGTGAATCCGATGTCTTGCACGACCTCGCCGGCGGCGTCCTGGATCGAGATGGCGAAATCGCCTGGTTTGTCGGTCGGCACCTTGATGCGTGTCCCGGCGGCAGGGATGGCGAATGGCTTGCGCGATACCTCCACATCCTTGCGGATGGATTGGTAGCGGAAAGTGCCATTCTCGAGCCGCACCAGCGAGGAGACGAAGCGCCGTTCCGTCATCACGAGCTGCAGTTTGTCCACGCCCAGCTTGTCGCCACGCGGGCCGACGGCGACCAGCTCGACGGTGCGCTCGGCGTCCTTGTTCACGTACTGCAGATCCCCGTCGGCCTTGAACCCGACCAGCGAGGCACGCGGCGAAACCACGGTCGACGCTTCGGATGTCACGGACCGACCACCCTCGGCCTCGAAGCCTTCGGTGACCAAGGTCAGCCGGTAGGTAGCGTTGGCGAAGCGTTCGAGACCGAGTGGTATCTTGGCTTGCCCCTCGTCGTCGGTCTTACCGTCAGGCAGGGTCTGCTCGCTGACCTCGATGGGCTTTTGGGGATTGTAGAAACGGAAGTCACGCAGCTTGGAGAACGACGGCATGCCCGGCGTCAGCACCATCTTGGCGCGCACGCGGCGGCCCGCGGCGGGCGTGCCGAACAGATTGGCCAGGCTGACGTTGCCTTCCAGGCCCTTGGGTGCCACCCAGCCCTCGGGGTTTTCCTGGGAGAGCTTGCTGTGGATCACCATGCGGTCGGGCAGGAATTCTCGGACGGTTACCGTGGTGCTTCCGATCTGTCCGTCGGCACGGCCATCCTTCACGGTGTACAGAGCGACCGTGTAGTTGCCCGTCGGTGATTCCTCGCGGGTGCGGTGGGTGAACTCCTCCAGACCTGCGGCACCCAGGTTGAAACGGTGGCGCTTGACCTCCATGCCGCGCGCATCGTTCACCACCAATTCCAGTGGCATTCCCGCGAGTCTTTGATTGAGGTCGCGACTTCGCACGAGCGCGCCAATGTGGAATTCG
>Ga0302321_100001107_pt1 | contig 23030 bp, 14 predicted proteins | sample Fen_T0_1_FD_202505 | JGI IMG/M metagenome (GOLD analysis project Ga0302321, IMG submission 202505) | Peat permafrost microbial communities from Stordalen Mire near Abisko, Sweden - Fen_T0_1 | ecosystem: Environmental > Terrestrial > Soil > Wetlands > Permafrost | place: Sweden: Abisko...
CGAACACCGGGCTACTAAACTACCGAAGTTCCCCCAGCGCCTTGTGGCAACTAAACCCCTCAGCGGGGTCGAGTGGGCAGTCGAGATCTTTGACAATTCGAAAAATCGGAGAAGAATGATGGTTAAGTCCCATGCGCTCAAGACTTTGCCTATAAGTCATTTGCTTTGAATACTTTGAAGGAAATTCCACCTAAAGTCTTGATTCCAATAGACCGGGGGGGAGGGGGGTACCCCATAGCAGGACGCTAAGAATAACAGTCCTCGAACTCGGAGCTCCTTAGCTCAAAGCCGGAGGACGAAGACTGATGGCTGATGGCTGACGGCTGACGGCTAAGAATTCCCTAGTCCTTCACCGCCGCGTCCGTAATCTCTAGTCCCTTGTCGATGATGGCGAATGCGTCACGCAACTGTTCTTCATTCACGCACAGTGGAGGATTCGTGAAGAAAGTATTCCAGCGCACAAACGTGTAGAGTCCGTTTTCGCGGAAGAATTTTCCGAGCGCCACCATTTCATCGGAAGTTCCATTAAATGGAGCCATCGGTTGACGCGTCTTCTGACTGCGGACTAACTCAACAACTCCGAACAATCCGATCGAGCGCACCGCGCCAACGGAGCGATGTTTTTTCTGCAAGTCAGCGCCAAGAGCTTTCAGAATCGCGCCCATCTTCCTTGTGTTTTCGATGAGGTTATCTTCTTCATACACGCGAATCGTTGCGAGCGCAGTTGCGCAACCCATTGGGTGCGAGTTGTAAGTCAATCCTCCGTAAAAAACTTTGTCATCGAAATGGCGTGCAATTTTCTGCCGCATTCCGACTGCTCCCAGCGGAATGTAGCTCGATGTCAGGCCTTTCGCCATGGTCATGAGATCCGGAACAACGTTCCAATGATTGACGGCAAACCATTCGCCAGTACGACCGAAGCCAGACATGACTTCGTCGGCAATCATGAGGATTCCATATTTGTCGCAGAGTGCGCGCACGCCTTCAAGATAGCCATCCGGCGGAACGAGAATTCCGTTTGTGCCCGTAACCGGCTCGAGAATAAACGCAGCAAAAGTGTGCGAGCCTTCGAGTTGCATCGTCTCTTCGAGACGAGACAGCGCGGACTCAGTCGATTCCCAGCCGCGATCGATTCCGTGATAAGGGTCCAGAACGTGCACCACTCCTGGCATTCCAGGTTCCACAGCCCAACGACGCGGATCGCCAGTCATCGAAATCGCGCCCGCAGTCGCGCCATGATACGAGCGATAGCGCGCAAGAATTTTGTGACGTCCAGTAAAGAACCGAGCGAGCTTGATCGCATTCTCGTTGGCTTCAGCGCCGCCGTTGGTGAAGAAGAACGTATCAATGTCGCCGGGAGAAATCGCAGCCAACTTCTCGCCAAGACGCGCTCGAACTTCAGTGGCCATGAACGGATTCGCGTAAGCAAGAGTCTGCGCCTGTTCGGTAATCGCCTGAATCACGCGTTCATCGCCGTGTCCGATATTGACCGACATGAGCTGGCTGTTGAAGTCGATAAAGCGCTTCCCTTCCGGCGTCCAGAAATAGATGCCCTTCGCGCGAGCAACAGGAATCGGATCGACCTTCGATTGCGCGGACCACTCATAAAGAGTGTGCTTCTTGGTGAGATCAACAATTTCTTTGCCGGTCATCGTAGGGTTCGCAGTTGCGGTAGTCATCCAATTCTCGCTTTCATTCTTACACTTTCATTTCACCACAGAGTCACAGAGACACAGAGAAATCACGTGGCTCTGTAGTTCTGTGGTTAAAAGACTCATCGTCCCAACTATACTGACTGCGCTGTCAGCGTGTCTTTCTTCGCGGCCATGTGTGCAAGCGCGGATTCGAGTACATCCATCGCTTCGTCCATCTGCGCGTCGGTGACCACGAGCGGCATCAGCAGGCGAATCACGTTGCTGTATGAGCCTGCGGTAATCGTCACCAGCCCATGCTCGTAGCAGTATTGCGAAACCTGCTTGGTCTCTTCGGCAGCGGGCTCGCGAGTGGACTTCGAGCGCACAAGTTCAAGCGCCTGCATTGCGCCGAGGCCGCGGACTTCACCGACCAGTTCCCACTGCGACTGCCACTTCGCAGCACGCTTGCGGAAACGTTCGCCGAGCACGTTGGCGCGAGCACACAGATTCTCCTTGTCGATGATGTCGAGCACGGCAAGCGCAGCTTCGCACGCAAGTGGGTTTCCGGCGAAGGTTCCGCCAAGTTGGCCAACACCAGGAGCATCCATGATGTCCGCGCGCCCAGTAACAGCGGCCATCGGAAGGCCTCCAGTAAGCGACTTGGCCATCGTGACAAGATCAGGTTCGAGTCCGAGCCGCTCGCTGGCAAACATCGCGCCAGTGCGCGCAAATCCCGTTTGCACTTCATCAGCAATCAGGAGGATTCCGTACTTCCGGCAGATCGCTCCGAGCGTGGGATAGAACTCTGCAGGTGGAGTGACGAATCCACCTTCGCCAAGAATCGGCTCAACGATGATCGCCGCAACGGATTCGGCAGCAACAACACGCTTGAATGTGTCTTCCAGATGCCGCGCACAATGCACGTCGCACGATGGATACTTCATCGCGTAAGAGCAGCGATAGCAGTATGCGTAGGGAATGCGATAGACATCGCTGGGAAACGGTTCGAAGCCAGCCTTATATGGATGGACCTTGCTGGTAGCAGCCATCGCCATGTAAGTGCGGCCATGGAAAGCATCCTCGAAGCAGATAATCGCAGGACGCTTGGTGTAGAGGCGCGCGATCTTGATGGCGTTCTCGACAGCCTCAGCGCCGGTATTCACAAGGATCGTTTTCTTTGGGCCTTTGCCGGGGACAATCGCATTGAGCTTCTCGCAGATGGCAACGTAGCTTTCGTAGGGCAGCACGTTAAAGCTGGTGTGCAAGAAGCGGTCGAGCTGGCGACGAATCGCATCAACGACAGCAGGCGCGCGATGTCCAGTGTTGAGACAGCCAATGCCACCAGCAAAGTCGATGAAGCGGTTGCCGTCCACATCTTCGACGACAGCGCCTTCGGCCTTGTCGATAAAGATAGGAGTTGCGTGAAATGCGCCTTGTGCAACGGCGTCGTGACGACGCTTCATCAGCGCTTGCGAGCGCGGACCAGGAATCGGAGTGCGAAGTTGGATAGTGGACATGACTAGTTCTCAGTTCTCAGTAGTCAGTTCTCAGTCAAGAGCCAACGTCGATCGGGCTTTCGTCGGTTCTCCTGGGAACGGAGAACCGAGAACTGAGAACTGCTCTTTCAGTACCAGCCGATCGGCGATTCGTTCAGGTTGATGTGGACCTGCTTGGTTTCGAGATATTCTTCGATGCCCCACGGACCGAGTTCGCGGCCGAAGCCCGATTGCTTGTAGCCTCCCCAAGGCGCTTCCACGTAGGTTGGTTGCATGTGATTCACCCAGACGATTCCGACGCGCAGTGCCTTAACCGTGCGCATGGCTTTGAAAATATCGCGCGTCCAGACGGCAGCAGCCAGTCCGTATGGGGAATCGTTCGCAATCTTCATGGCGTCCTTCTCGTCGTCGAATGGAATCACTGTAGCGACCGGGCCAAAGATTTCTTCGCGGGCGATGCGGGCGCTGTTATCGACGTCGTAGAAGATGGTGGGCTGAACGAAGTAGCCCTTGGCGAACTTGTCGGCGCGGCCGCCACCGGATGCAACTTTGGCTTCTTTCTTGCCGACTTCGATGTAGGAGAGCACGCGGTCGTACTGCTCTTTGCTGACGAGCGCGCCCATTTTAGTTTCACGATCGAGCGGCGGGCCTAGTTTGATCTTCTTTGCCTTCTCGGCCATCGCCTCGACGAAGTTCTTGTAAATGGATTTCTGCACGAGAATACGGCTCCCGGCAGAGCAAACTTCGCCCTGGTTGATGAAGACTCCGAAGAGGGCTCCGTCAATGGCGGCTTCGAAGTCGGCGTCGGCAAAGAAGATGTTGGGCGACTTGCCGCCGAGTTCGAGCGTGACACGCTTAACGGTGTCGGCGGCTTCTTTGACAATGATCTTGCCGACAGAGGCGGATCCAGTGAAAGCAATCTTGTTGACGTCCGGATGTTTTACGAGCGGCGAACCACAACTTTCGCCGAAACCGGTGATGACGTTGACGACGCCCTTGGGGAGGCCGACTTCGTCGAACCACTTGGCGAGTTCGAGCGCGGTAAGCGGCGTCTGCTCGGCAGGCTTCAACACGCAAGCGCACCCAGCGGCCAGTGCGGGAGCGAGTTTCCATGCTCCCATCAAGAGCGGATAGTTCCACGGGATGATCTGTCCAGCAACGCCAACCGGCTCTTTGAGCGTCAAGCTCATGGCATTGTCGGGAACGGGATTGACATAGCCGACAACTTTGGTGGCGAGGCCGCCGTAATATTCGAAGCAGGTAGCGACGTCGGTGATGTCGTACTCGGCTTCGACGATAGGCTTGCCCGTGTTGCGGCACTCGAGCTCGGCGAGTGCGGGGAGGTTCTGGCGAATCTTCTCGGCGAGGCGAAAGAGCACGCGACCACGTTCTTGTGCGGTGGTCGTCGCCCACGGGCCGTCTTCGAATGCGGACTTGGCTGCGGCGACGGCGCGGTTCACATCGTCGGCGTTGGCTTCGGGGACGTGCGCGATCACCTCTTCGGTCGAAGGGTCGTAAACGGGGAACGTCTTGTTCGACTTGCTGGCAACAAATTCGCCATTGATGAACATCTGGTATGTCTTGACTTCGGTTTGAACTCCACCGGGCATAAGGATCTCCTGCGATACCAGGGCTAAAGCCCCGCATATAAATGTCAGCTTTCGGCAAGACTAAAGTCGTGCCCTTACCGTTTCCAATTTCTAAGTCTCGACCGCAGCGGGCTGCGGCGGCTTCAGCCTTCCGTAGACGAAGAAGAAGAACGCAGCCAACGCCAGAAAGAACAGCGTAAACCCAAACATTTTCGCTTCATACTTCCACACGGACGTGATCTGTTTCGCCGGGAAGAAGGCTAACGCGATACCCAGCAGCGTAGTTACGAATCCGCACGCTCCGGCGAATATCAGCGTAGTACGACCGTAGCAACCATTTGCCAGATCGCCCTTGAATGCGAATCGGAGCAATGCTGCGAACACGTAGAGAAACGGCACAAGTTGCAGCACGACCGCCAGCGACAACATGGTCTGAAATGCTTCCTGCACGCCGCCGGAAGCATAGAAATTGATGACAATCAATACGAGCGAAACAATCGCCTGCACGATGAGCGCGGCATGCGGCGTGGCATATTTTGGGTGAACCTTGCCGAGCCACGATGGCATATACGAGTCGAGACCAGCGACAAAGGGAATGCGCGCGGAGCCGCCCATCCAAGCGGAACCGATGCCGGCGATCGAAAGGCTGAGCATCAGGGCAAACGGCGTAATGATCCAAGCGACACCAACTCTAGCGGCCATGTGGCTTACGGCTTGCACGATGCCTTGAAGAACGCTGATGTCATTCTTGCCGACGGCGACGAGCAGGGTAAGCGTAGCGCCAATATAGAGGGCTCCGGACACGACGCCACCCCATGCGACTGCGGGCGGCAAGGTCTTTTGCGGGTCCCGGATTTCGTCGCCCATGACGGAGGCAAGTTCGAGACCGACGAGGCCGAAGCAGATCACCCCGAAGGAATTCAGGACGAAGCGCGGATTGGCGGGGATGTGGAAATCGGCCGCGGTAATTGTGGTTCCGAAACGCGAGAAGACCGTGATACCAAGGCCGATGAGAACCGCTGCCGCCACGAACGTCCCGATCGCTCCCAAGTTGTTCAGCCACTTCCCTACCCCGAGGCCGACGATATTAATGACAGTCAGCAGTACCAGCAGAGCGAGAGACGCAAGCATCGCAAAAGTTTTGTTGTCGGCCAACTCCGCATGTCCCGGACCCAACGCGAATACCGAGACACCGACGAAATAGAGCATGACGGTTGGCACGTAAAGCATGTTGTTGGTCCAATAGCACCAGCCGGAAAGGAAGCCGTGGAAATCGCCGAAAACTTCCTTTGCCCAGAGATACACGCCGCCTTCGCCGGGATAGCGATGGGCCAGTTCGATAACGGCGATGCCCTGCGGCCAGAAGAAAAGCAGCAACGAAATGATCCAGAGCCAGACCGTAACACCGCCGTTAGCCGCGATGCTTGGGACTACATTCAGATTGAAAACGGCGACGACAAACAGCAACACGAGGTCAAAGCGTCCGAGGACGCGCTTGAGGTGAGGCTGGTTGTCGGCGGCTTGAGTCATTGAGGCATTGAGTCATCGGATCAATGGCTCATTTGGCCTTTGAGTCACGACTTGCAATGACCCAATCACCCGATGAATCAATGATCCGATGAAGTTAGTGCGTTGCTACTGCTCCCATGCGTTCTTGCTGGGCTGTTGCGAGCGATGCTGCGATGTCGTCAAAGGCCGCGATGTGCTTATCAACGTCGGCTTCTGTGTGCTGCACCGACATCGTCCACTGCTCATCCCACCAGTAGGGCTGGCACATGACTCCGCGATTGACCATGCCAAACCAGTATTGGCGCCAGAGATCCACGTCGACTGACAGCCAGTCGCGATAGTTCTTGATCTCTTTCGGATACAGCATGAGCGCGCCGTTGGCGCCTGCACTCGCGATGTAAGCCTGCAGGCCAACCTTTGCGACGATCTTGCGATAGCCGTCTACCAGTTTGGTCTCGAGCTTTTCGATCAGCGTATAGTTCGCGCGGGTGAGCACTTCGCGGAACGTCGCAATGCCCGCAGCCATTGAGATCGGGTTGGTGTTGTAAGTACCGCCGTGGAAAACCTTGTGATCGGAGATCAGGTCCATGACGCGCTTGTGCGTACCGAACGCGGCCAGCGGGAATCCGCCGCCAATTGATTTTGCCAGGCAGATCATGTCGGGGATTACGCCGAAGTATTCGGAAGCGCCACCCCAGCAGAGTTTGGCGCCGGTCTTCACTTCGTCGAAGATCAGGAGCGCGCCGTGCTTATCGCACAACTCGCGCAGACCCTGGAGGAAGCCTTTCTCGGGCATGCAGAGGCCGACGTTCATCATGATCGGCTCGAGAATCACAGCGGCGATCTCATTGGGATTCTCGCGGAAGCGGCGCTCGACAGTCTCCAGATCGTTAAAGGTTGCGATCGGCACGTTGGCCAGGCTGGCCTTCGGCACGCCTTTGCCACCGGAAATCGGCTTGGGATTCTTGATGTCACCGAAGTCATCGCCGGGCGGATGTGGCTTTACGCTGACGAGCGCGGCATCGTGGAGGCCATGATACCCGCCTTCGAATTTGATGATCTTGTCGCGGCCTGTAGCAGCGCGCGCGAGACGAATGGTGTGCATGGTGGCTTCGGTTCCGCTATTGCCGAAGCGGCACATCTCGACCGGGAAACGAGTGCAGATTTCTTCGGCGAGTTCCCACTCCATATTGTGGGGCATGCCGTACGCGGTGCCTTTGTGGAGGCGGCCCTCGACAGCCTTGATCACTGCCGGATGCGAATGTCCGGCCATGAGCGTGCCGAAACACAGGTTGTGGTCAATGTATTCGTTGCCGTCGAGATCGCGGAACTTGCTGCCAGAGGCTTCCGCAACAAAGATCGGATAGGGATCGTAGGCGCGATAGTTGCTGGCGACGCCCAAGGGCAGACGCTTCAGGTTTTTCTTATGCGCTTCGGCGGACTTCGGGGTACGGCGCTCGAATGTATCGAGCTCTTTTTGCAGTTCGGGGTACATCGTGATGTCTCCAAAAATGCTCAGGCCGGATGGGCCATTAGATTGGGTCCGGGCGGCGTGAACCGCCCGGATAATTCAGACTAGCTAGAAGTGAAACTTCAACGCAAATTGTACCAGCCGCGGTTCGCGGACTCGTTTGATGCGACCGAAATCCGAGCCGTCGGTAGTATTGCCATCAGGGTTGTTGAACTGCGTGTGATTGAACAGGTTGAAAAATTCTGTTCTGAATTCGAAACCTTTACTCTCCCCCATCGGAAATTCCTTGTGTACGGAGAAATCGAAGTTGTTGATCGGCGGGCCGCAGCAAATGGTGCGTTTTGCGGTCCCGATCCGGCCCAACAGACTCGGTTGATAGCAGTTGAAGATCGCGCCATCGGTGCACGCCGGCTGACTACTGTCGGAGGCGTTCTCGGTGAAGCTGTTCGGGTCAAACCCGTAACCGCCGCTCTTGCGTGGATCCAGTTTGTGGAATGGCGCGATCTGGTCTGGCGCGCCCGGGTACTCGACGAACGCGCTGTACATCAGCTCATTGTCGGCCGAAGATGTAATGCGGATTGGGAAACCGGTCTGAAACGTGTAGATGCCTGACACGTCCCAGCCATCTATGATCTTCCCTGCAATCCCTGAATACTTGGGGATGGGCAACTGCCACACATAACTCAAAATAAAACGGTGGCGAGCGTCGAATTGCGACAACGAATAAGTGCCGCGGTAGTTGAGGGGATTCAGCTCTCCTTCGAAGCTGGAAGCCAGATCAAAGGACTTGCTGAACGTATAAGCAACGTTCGCCTGCAGGCCATGGGAGAAGCGCTTCTCCAAAGAAGCCTGAAACGAGTTGTAGTTGGAGTTAGCTATCGTGTCCTCGGCGAAGATGCTGGAGAAGACAGGCGTGCCGTCGGCTGGGCAGTTGTTCCCGGTCAGTGGATCGCAATTGGGTGAGGAATAGGAACGCAAGCCGACAAGCGTAATGCCAGCATCACCAATTTGAGTCCCCGCCGGAATCACGGTGTGGTTTTGAGCGTAGGGCAAGGGAAGGTCAACCGGTAGGACCGTGCCGCCCGGAATGAAGAACGAACTGTCCGCGTAGAACTGTCCGCAAGCCAGGTCGGGATTACCTGTGCTATCGGAGATCGCCTGAAGAGCCAAACAGGTGTGGGCGTTGCCATAGTTGATGTCATGACTGGCCAGCAAACGATGGCCTTGTGATCCTACATAACCCACCTGCAGAACCAGATCCTTCGCCAATTCGCGCTGGATATTCAAGTTGTATTGCGCCGAATACTGCGTGCGCAGGTGAGGCTGAAACTGGCCGTACATTAGCAGGGAGCGGAACCGTGACCAGTCCGGGTCCTGTCCCTTCGGGGGTGTAATGATGCCATTGAAGGGATTGGGCTTCACGTCGCCGCCCTGGGTCAGATAAGGGGTGTTGAAGAGCGTATTGGCGATCAGGTTGCTGCCTCCGAACGGCGGCTCGGCTGCAAATTGCTCGAGTACCAATTGCTCCATCGGGTTGTAGAACATTCCCCAACCGGCGCGGATGCTCGTCTTGCCTGAACTTCCGGGGCTCCATGCAATCCCGAACCGCGGAGCAAAGGTCTTGTAGTAAGTAGTGGTAAGACCGGCAGGCACACCGGGGTCTCCCGGAACGAGGAGACCCACCGGGCAGTACATGGCCGGCGTATTCGTGCACGGGTAAGCGGTGCTGGTCTGTCCTGGACGGAAGCTCTGCACGTGCCCGCTTATGTCGGTAAGAGGTGTAAACAACTCCCAGCGCAGGCCGTAGTTTAGCGTGAGGTTGGGTCGAATCTTCCAGCTATCCTGCGCGAAGACGGAGAAGATCGAGCTACGCACTTTTTCCGTTTGCGCAGAACCCTGGCTGAACGAGTCGGGTAGGCCGAGAAGATAGTTCGGGAAAAGGTCTTGCGATCCGTTAACCGTAAAGCCGGGATCGTTCGACCCTCCGCCGAAGTAGCTGTAGAAACCGTTCACGTTGTAGTACAGGGTTTGATCGAAAAGCTGCCGGTGAACGTCAGACCCGAATTTCACGGTGTGGGAGCCCTTAATCCAACTGATGCTGTCCGACACCTGGAATGTGTTACCTGTTTGCGGAATTTCGCCTTCGAAGTTGTTGCCTATGCTGAAATAGCCGGAAACATCGATAAAGGGTACACCTTCGCGCTGAGCGCCAAGACCGGGGTGAATACCATAGTCGGGATTATTTGGGTCCGCGAAGCAGTTTGTCGGATCCACCGTGTTGCAAGAGTTCTGCAGCAGGTTCGTTTTTTGCGGATGGAGGAAGTTCCCCTGGGACTCACGGAAATAGTTGAAGTGCACCTCGTTGACGACATTATTCCGCAGCGTCCATGTGTGGGTGACGTTTCCCTGTTGGTAACGCTCCAGAGTGTTAGCCCCGAACCCAAGAACTGTCGATCCTCCAGCCTGGAAGCGAGAGTAGGGATCGAAGAGAGTGCTGTCGTTGAAATAATAGTAAGCGGAGAGGTTCTGACGATCAGTCAGCCGATGGTCAAGTTTGCCGGTGAACTGGTCCGTACGGTCCTTATGGACGCCAGCCACGGTCTGAAAAGTTCCGTCAGGGTTGTTGGCAGACGGCACAAATTGGTTCATCAGATCCACGGCGGTGGGATCCATGCAAGCGGCGGGGATTTGCAGGGTGGGAAATATTTCGGAGTAGTTGGCGCCTACTGCAATCGGCACTCCCCCGTTGTCGGCAACCGCAGTGGCACAAGCGCCGCCATTACGCGCATTGAGCGTATCCGCCACCGTCTGGTCGCCGATGGCTCCGTTGAAGGCACCACCCGTGAAATCTCCGGCCCGGTACGCGTCGCTCGGCACCGTAACGGCATCCGATGAAATCCCCTTGCGGATGCGCGTCCCCTGGTAAGACAAGAAGAAGAATGTGCGGTCCTTCTTGAGCGGGCCACCCAGAGTGCCGCCAAATTGATTCTGCTTGAAATCCGGTTTCTGCGTATCGAAGTATCCGCTTGAATTCAGCACCTTGTTCCGAAAGAACTCAAACAGGCTGCCGTGCCAGGTATTCGTGCCCGACTTGGTAACGACGTTGACGACGGCGCCTGAGTTCCGACCATACTCGGCGTCGAACGTGTTGGTCAGGACGCGGAATTCTTCGATTGAGTCGGGACTGGGCTGCACCGCTGGAAGGTTGGCGAACTGATCATTGGCGTCACCACCGTTCACGCTGAAGTTGTTCGAGCGGCCGCGGCCGCCATTCACGGAAACGACGCCAGCACGATCACTGCCATAGAAAAGCTCGGTGCCTGTCTGCGATTGAACTCCGGGCTGCAGAGAAAGCAACTGGTACGTATCGCGCCCGTTGAGTGGCAATTGCGACACTGCCCGGTCGTTCACAACTGCACCCAATTGAGTGCTGGTTGTATCCACCAATGGCGCTTCTGAGGTGACTTCGACCAACTCTTTGGTTTCGCCTATTTGCATTGTGGAATTGAACGTGATGACTTGGTTCAAGTCGAGAACAATCCCCTTGCGAATGTTGGTTTTGAAACCCGGCAAGTCGAACGAAAGCGTATAGCTGCCGACGGGCACTTCGGGAAAGACGTAATCTCCGCTGGAATTGGTCGTGGTATCGCGCGTAACGCCAGTCGCTTCATGCGTGGCGGTGACCTTCACGTTGGCCAGCACGGCGCCACTGGAATCGGAGACACGCCCGAGGATCCGGCCGCCTGTACTCTGGGCGAATATCAGTGTGGAAAAGACAAGGCAAAGACTCACGACAGTGAGCCCACGGCGTAACCGGGAAAGCATGGGAAGCGGCATGGATCCTCCAGATCCTCAGGGGAATTCAGATCCGAATCTTTCGTTCGTTTTCAATCTTGTGAGGAATACGAACCTTGCTATAATCGCGCAAGGTTAGAGACTTTGCAGTCCACTGTCAAGTGGAAATTGTACATCTGCAAAGCGACCAGCAGGCATATTTCAGCATGGCAAACGACGGAAACGTGTATCTCAAAATCGGCGATGTGGCGCGATTGGTGGGCATTTCTCCCTCGGCGATCCGAGGTTGGGAAAAATTGGGGTTGGCCCGCCCGCAGCGCACTCAAAGCCGATACCGGCTTTACACAAAAGACGACGTTCGCTTGTTGAAAAAAGCGCGCTACCTGCGCAAGGTGCGCGGCCTGAATGCTCCGGCAATTGTGGAGATGCTGAAGCGCGAAGGCGCGATCAAGGCGCCTGCCGGCCATTCGCCCGATGGAATGGGACCGCGGCTTCGGCAATTGCGCGCGAAATCCGGATTGGGCCTGGCCGAGGTTGCCTCCGCGGCGGGGATTTCCGTCGGATTTTTGAGTGCGCTGGAACGTTCGCAAATGAGTGCTTCGGTCGGAACGTTGAGTAGGCTAGCACGCTTTTACCGCACCAATATCCTTGATTTTTTCGATGCAGCGAAATCGAATTCGCGATTGGTGCGGCCGTCGGGACGCAAAGTGCTGGAGGCGGGGCCGGGTGTCAGCATGGAACTGCTGGCCTGGGGCAACACGGTCATGGAGCCTCATCTATTTCGCATCAAGCCCAAGGCAGGGAGCGGCGAATCCTACGCGCATGAGGGAGAAGAATTTCTTTTTGTGCTGCGTGGCGTGCTGGAGATTTCGCTCGCGGGCGAGGAATACCATCTCAAGCGAGGCGATAGTTTCTATTTTGAAAGCGCGACGCCGCATTCGTGGGTCAATCCGGGGCCGCAGGAAACCTGGCTTTTGTGGGTCAATACCCCGCCTACGTTCTGATGACAATTGTGAGGTAGTACGGCGAGTTCTGCCATGGATTGGAGACTATGAGCACAGCACTTCTACGTTTCCGTTTTGTTCTGCCGATCACAATCCTCTTGTTGACGCAGTTCCTTTTGGCGGTAGACACGCCTCAACCGGCAGACGTAATCATCATGAATGCCCGCATTTACACAGTGAATCCGCAGCAGAAGTGGGCTGAGGCTGTCGCAATTCGTGGAGACAGGATCGCGGCGGTGGGTGAGAGCAAAGATGTAGAGCGACTGCGCGGCGCGAATACGAAAATGATTGACGCTGGCGGGCGACTTCTGTTGCCGGGATTCGCTGACTGCCACATTCACTTCATGGAAGGCTCTCTCGGGCTGACGCAGGTCAACCTAAATGGGACAAACACCGTCGCCGAGATACAGGAACGCGTGAAAACGTACGCCAGCGCGCATCCGAAGGAGACTTGGATTCTCGGGATGGGGTGGAATTATCCCGTCTTCGGGCCGTCGGCTCTTCCGAACAAGAAAACCCTGGACGATATCGTACCGGACCGCCCCGTGTACCTCGATGCCTATGACGGGCACAGTTCATGGGCCAACAGCAAAGCCCTCGCGATGGCAGGGATCGATCGCAATACGCCCGATCCGCCGAATGGCCAAATCGTGCGCGATGCGAATGGCGAACCAACCGGCGCATTGAAGGAGTCCGCTGGCGAACTCGTCTCATCGAAGGCGCCGAAACCCACACGCGACGAGCGTTTGGAGGCATTGCGAAAGGGCATGAAAGAAGCTAATCGCGTGGGCGTAGTGCGAGTGCATAGCGCTGGCGGAGACTTCCCGTATCTCGACTTATACGATGAGCTTCGAAATCATGGTGAGATGACGGTACGCTTTTACGTTGCGTACTTCCTTGATCCTCCCGGGCTGAGTTCGGAGACGATCGCGAAAATCGAGGACGCGCGCAAGCGGTACCACGACGACTGGATCAGCGGGGGCGTGGTAAAGACCATGGTTGACGGCGTAGTCGAACCGCATACGGCCGCCATGCTGGCACCCTATACCGACGACCCTAGCCTTAGCGGGAAGTTGTTCTGGGACCCGGATCAGTATCGGAGCACAATCGCGGACTTGGATGCGCGCGGCTTGCAGGTATTCACGCATGCCATCGGCGACCGAGGCGTACGTCTCGCGCTCGACGCCTATGAGAATGCCGCAAGCGTGAATCACACGCACGACGCGCGGCACCGCATTGAACATATCGAGACCATTGCAGCCGATGACATTGACCGCTTTGGCAAACTCGGCGTGATTGCCAGCATGCAACCGTTGCATTCCTATCCGGACGACGACACGCTCAACGTCTGGGCCCGCAACATTGGACCGGAGCGGGCATCGCGCGCGTGGGTATGGAATAGTATCGAGCAACTTGGCGGACGGCTCGCGTTTGGAAGTGATTGGCCAGTAGTCACGGTCAATCCCTGGCGGGGAGTACAGACCGCGCTCACTCGGCAGACTGACGATGGGGCGCCGGCAGGCGGATTTGTTCCTAAACAACGTCTGAGTTTAGAGAGCACGATTCGCGCTTACACGCTGGGCGCGGCGTTTGCCGGACATCGCGAAACGGTGGAGGGCTCGCTCGAAATCGGCAAGCTCGCTGACTTGATTTTGCTCGACCGCAATCTGTTCAAGATCGAGCCTTCGGAGATTGGCAAGACGGAAGTTCTGCTGACGATGGTCGGCGGCAAGATTGTGTACGAGTCGGAGAAGTGGCACGAAACTCCGCCAAAAGGAAAGAAGCCGTAGCTTCGCGCAAAGGAGCGGCAGATCTGAACTATACGATCACTTTCGCAATTCCCCAAGGTCGGCCCTGATCTGGAGTTCTCTAGTCGGAACCGCTTTCGGCCGGAAGCGGTGTTCTCAAATGCGCAAGGTGAGCGTCGCCAGCGGGCGCGTCGCCGTGGTCATAGGGGCGAAACACCGCGGCGTAAAACGCTCCTGTCGCCAGAACGATGCCGGTGCCAACGATCATTCCGTAGTTGCGATACCAGGGATCTTGCGGTGCACGCGGCCACACCATGTTGAGGATGGCGAGGACACCATAGGCGAGTGCGGCGAGATTCACCGGCCAAGCCCAGGCGCCGAGACGAAAAGCTCCACTCGGCTTCCAGCCTTTTGCGCGCGCGATCAGGGCACCTAAAACAATCATCTGGAAAGCGACGTAGATTCCTGCGGAGCCAAACACGATAATGGTCCGAATCATCTCTTCGAGGAATAGGCCGACGATTGCGATCAAGGCGGGTACGATGCCGGCGACCATCAGAGCGTTAAATGGAACGCGGTTGTGTTCGGATAGCGTGCTTAATTGAGCTCCGCCGGCAATCATGCGGTCGCGGCCGTAGGCGAAAAGCAGACGACTGGTGGCTGCTTCGAGACTGATCAGGCACGAGAAGAATGAAACCATTACGACGGCAATGACGGCGCGCAAGCCCACTTCGCCCACTGCTGAACGGAGAGCGGTCGTCACCGGGTCGGCATCTTTGCCCGAGAAAACGGCGTTTAGATCGGGGACGGCCAGAACGAGCGCCAAGCAAACCAGCATGGCGGCGAAACCACCGATATAGATGGTCATCCGCATGGCCTTGGGAATGGCGCGGCTGGCGTCGGGAGTTTCTTCGGCTACGTCTCCGCAAGCTTCGAAGCCGTAGTAGCAGAACATAGCAGCCACGCTTGAGGCCAGAAACGCAGACAGGTAATTCCCGTTGCCGAGGCCGAAGGTTTGAAACAAAGCATGGAAGCTCTGGTGGCGCGCGACGATGAGCAAGTAGCCACCGACAACGATGGCACCCAGCAATTCGCAAATGAATCCAAACATCGCGACCCGGGCAAGAAGTTTTGTTCCACTGACATTCAGTGCAGTAGTGCCAATGATCATGACTACCGCGATGGCGACTTCCCCGCCCTGCCCAACTTTGACGCCGAGCAATTGAGCTACATAAGGCGCACCGCCGACAGCCACTGCTGCGATCGTGGTGAACAAGGCCCACAGATATACCCAGCCTGCCATCCAGGCCCAGCGCCTGCCTACCAATCTACGGGCCCAGGGGTAGAGGCCACCGGAGATGGGAAATTGCGAGACGATCTCTCCGAACACCAGCGCTACCAGCAATTGTCCGAGCCCAACGAAGAGATAACTCCAGAACATGGGTGGGCCGCCGGTGGCGAACGCGAATGCAAAAACCGTGTAAACGCCGACCACCGGCGACAGGTAGGTGAAGCCGAGGGAGAAATTCGCCCACAGGCTCATGGAGCGATCAAAGTTGGAGTCGTAGCCGAGGGCTTCCAGTTGGGCAGAGTCGCGCTCGGCTATGTTCTTTTCTGAGTTCATAAGTGTCCTTGGTCATGGAAGCCACGGCGCTTCCGGTTCGCGACTACTGGGCCGGCAATACTCCAACTTGACGCATGATCGTGGCGGAATCGTAGAAATCCAGGCAGCGTGAAATCTTGCCGTCGTGCACGTCAACCACACTGACGCCGCGAACCGTGAATTTCTTCCCGGTCTTGTAGACTCCCTTGTCTGTACCGCTAAAAGACCATTCGATGGTGCCATGGCCGTTGTGAATGGACGCGCGGACCAGTTTGAGCTCGAGATCGGGAACACCCTCAAATTCCGAGACAGCGAACTTGCGCAGCTCAGCATGGCCGTGACTCACTTCGCCGTAGGCCACATCCTCGTAGAAGACGTCGGCGGTGAACACCGGAAGCATCTTGTCCGGGTTGTGGGAATTCCAGGCCGCGATCAATTTTTCGGCCACGACGGATTCGGGGGCGTTGGCGGCTATGGCCGTTGATCCTGCAAGGATCACAAGCGTGAAGAAAAGGGCAAGAACGGTACAGGCAGACAACGCTCGCTTCAAGTTCATTTGGTTCGCTCCAATCATCGCAAAATCGAAAAGGCGCATGCAGCCGTGGCTCAGTGGTTGGCACGCTTAGACCGGATGAGAGTCGGTCAAAAACTTTGCGAGATTATAGCAAGGTTATGGAAGAGCGCAAGCACTCGATGATCGGTGTAGATGCTCCAAGATAATGTCACCCCCTAACTGCAACGAGACTTTGTCACCCTTTCAGGATGGTGACGATGAGTCAGAAAGAGTTCCAGCGAGTGAAAGTGATTGAGAATGCAGCAGGCGGGAGGCTGAGCGTACGCGAAGCCTCCCGCTTGCTGCAGCTGAGTGAGCGGCAGGTGCAGCGGCTCAAGCGCCGTTACCGGCCCGATTCGGTGGGCTGGGTACAGCACGGCAATCGCGGACGCTCCATGCCCTGGGCGGTTTCAGTTCCCCAGAAGCAGTTGATCTTGACCTTGGCCCGGGGCAAGTATCAAGGCTTCAACGACTCCCATCTGGCAGAAAAACTTCGCGAGGAGGAGAACCTTGCCCTCAGTCGCGAGACGGTACGGCGTGTTTTGCGAGGCGCAAAAGTGGCTTCTCCGCAACGGCGCCGGCCGCGCAAATATCGCTCCCGTCGCCCACCGCGTCCACGTTTCGGCATGATGGCACTCACCGATGCCAGCCGTCACCCCTGGCTCGAAGGCCGCGGCCCCGAGCTCACCCTCATCGGCTTGCAGGACGATGCGACCGGCCAGATTCTCGCCGCTCACTTCCAACTCGAAGCCGAAAATACTCTCGGCTATCTCCGCGTCTTGCACACCATGATCGCCGCCCATGGCATCCCACTCAGCCTCTACCGCGACCGCCATTCCATCTTCCAGCGCAACGATCCCCACTGGACTCTCGCCGAACAACTCGCCGGAAAACAGGCGCCCACTCAGCTCGGACGTGCTCTGGAAGAACTTGGCATCGAACAAATTCCCGCCCACTCGCCGCAAGCCAAGGGCCGCATCGAACGCGCCTGGCGCACGTGTCAGGACCGTCTCGTCAGCGAACTTCGCCTGGCCCACGCCGCCACCTTGCCTCATGCCAACGCCGTGCTCGACCGGTTCTGCGCCGACTACAACCAACGCTTCGCTCGCCCCGCCGCCGATGCCGCTTCCGACTTTCGCCGCCTGCCCCGGCGCTTCGATCTGGCTCGCTGCCTCAGCTTGCATTACCAGCGCGTGGTCGCCGCCGATCACACCGTAACCCTTGGCGCGCAATCCATCGCGCTGCCACCCTTGCCGGCCGCTCGCGGCTACGCCGGAGAAACCGTCGAACTCTCCCACCAGCTGGACGGCATGCTGCACGTCTATCGTGCAGACCGGCTTCTGCTGGCCCGGCCCCTGCCCCTCGAAGAACACGCTCCGCGCCGTCCCCAGCTCCTGACCTCGGCTCAGAAAAGAAAAAAACCGATTCCGCGAATCTACAATCTCTCCGGCCGTCCCGCTTTGGCGGCCGTTACTTAATCGATAGGGGGTGACAGAGTCTCGTTGCAGTTAATACGACATTTTCTCGTTGCAACAACAGCACTCGATGATCGGTCGGCAACGTAGGAGACTGTGGCCGACTTGGCTACGCGATATGGATTTCGCGGGAGCGCGAGCTGCCGACTCAATAGAGAAAGCGGAACAGGAAGGCCACTACGACACCGAGACCGAGGGCTCCGAGGATGAACCCTCTCCCGATGTCGAGTCCGACTGCACCCATCAACAAGAACCCAACGGCGATGAGGATTCCTGCGAATTCGGAGTCTACCGCATCATGCGCAATGGTCCGGGATGCTGTTCTGGGGCGCATCGCCTCATGCGGTGATCATCCTACTCTGGTCGGCTCGTGCCTACTTCGCGTTTTCGCCGGGCAGCAACCCGCGATACTTCAGCATTGGTTTGATGGTGGGTTCGCCACCAAGCCACGCTGCGTACATCTTCGCAAGGTCTTCCGTGTTGCCGCGAGACAACACCATCTGACGAAGGCGGTCGCCATTCGCGCGTGTCAATCCGCCGTTGTCCTCAAACCACTGGTAGGCGGCGTGGTCCAGCATTTCGCTCCATAAATAGGCGTAATAGCCAGCGGCATAACCGCCGCCAAAAACGTGCGAAAAGTAACTGGAGCGATAGCGGGGCGGCACGGCGCTTAACCAGAGTTGCTTGGTCTTGAGCGCTTCGACTTCGAATTCATCGGGCTTCTTCGCCGCCGCATCAGCGGGAAGCGTGTGCCATTGCATGTCCAACTCGGCAGCAGCCAGCACTTCGGTAAGCGCATAGCCTCCGTTAAATTTTTCGGCTTTCTTCAACTTGGCTACGAGTTCGGCAGGCATGGGCGCGCCGGTTTCATGATGCTTCGCGTAGTGATCGAAGATCGAAGGATAGGATGCCCAATGTTCATTGAATTGCGAGGGGAACTCGACGAAATCGCGCGCCACGGCCGTACCGGAAAGGGTCGGATACATGGTGTTCGTCAACATGCCGTGTAAGCCGTGGCCGAATTCGTGGAACATCGTGGTCACGTCTCGGAAGCTAATCAGCGCCGGTTGTCCGGGCGCGGGCTTATTGAAATTAGCCACGTTGAAGACCACAGGTATTGTCCCGAACAGTCTGGACTGGTTTACAAAAATGTCCATCCAAGCGCCACCGTTCTTGTTATCGCGCTTGAAGTAGTCGCAGTAGAAGAGAGCCAATTGCTTGCCATCGGCGTCGAAAACGTCGAATACACGGACGTCAGCCTGGTAAACCGGAATGTCCTTGCGCTCTTTGAACGTCAGGCCGTAAAGCTGATTGGCGGCATAAAAGACGCCATTCTGAAGAACGTTATCCAGTTCGAAATAGGGTTTGATCTGTTCTTCGTCGAGATCGTACTTCGCCTTGCGAACCTGCTCAGCGTAAAACTCCCAGTCCCAGGGCTGGAGTTGGAATCCTCCTTTTTGGGCGTCGATGACAGCCTGAATATCCTTTGCTTCAACCGCGGCTTTCGCCGTCGCGCCGGGAACCAAATCGTCCATGAACTTCACGGCGGCTTCCGGAGTCTTGGCCATCTGATCTTCGAGCTTCCAGGCAGCGTACGTCGTAAAGCCAAGCAACTTGGCTTTACGAGCACGAACCTGGGCCAACCGGGAGATGATCTCTCGCGTGTCGTTTGTTCCGCCACGCTCGGTGCGATTCCATGAGTTTTCGAAGATGGCTTGCCGGGTGGCGCGCGCACTCAGCATTTCAAGATCGGGCTGCTGGGTGGTGTTCTGCAACGGAATTACATACCCTTCCACCTTCCGTTCCTTCGCCGCCTGGGCAGCACCCGCGAGGTGCGATTCACTCAGCCCGGCCAGATCCTTCGCGTCTTTTGTTACAAAAGCGCCCGCTTTGGTCGCAGCCAACAGCTTCGTCGAAAAAGCGGTGGACAGCGTGGATTCCTCCTCATTGACCTTCTTCAGTTCCACTTTGGCAGCGTCGGGAAGATTGGCGCCGGAGTGGACGAACTCCTTGTAGTACCACTCCACCAAGTGAAGGGCTTCTGGGTCGAGGTGGAGGGACTCCTTCTGCTTGAAGATTGCTTCAACACGATGAAAGAGCTTGGTATCGAGGAAAATCCCATCCTGGTGGGCGGCGAGTTTAGGCGCCTCAATCTCCTGTACTTTCTCCAGAACCGGACTCAGGTTAGCACTGGTGATGCCATTGAAGACCAGCATCACGCGGTTAAACAGTTGCCCGGACTTTTCGAGCGCCACAATCGTGTTCTCGAAGGTGGGAGCGGCTGGGTTGTCCGCAATCGCCCGCACTTCCCGGCGCTGCTGCGCCATGCCCGCTTCGATCGCAGGCTGGTAGTGCTCGTCCTTGATCTTGTCAAAAGGAGGCGCCTGAAATGGCAACGCGCTGGGCGCGTAGAAAGGGTTATCGGGACCGAAATTGTTACTTGCCGCCGCGGTTGACATATTGCCGGAGCCCTGTGCCATAAGGCCAGTAGCCATGAAAACTCCTACTTGCAAGAATATCTTGATTGCGGTGCTTTTTGTCATGATTGCCATAATTGTTCACATTTACCAAACTGCTCATTGTAATAGACGTATCACTATTTGTGACGATAGCGGCGGAAGCGGTTCCGCGCCGTGGTGAATAACGATGTAGCGGCACACCGGGCCCACCCGACTCTCCCTGACCGATGTCGCCCCCTCATAGTAAAGTGGTAGTAGCAACCATTTTCGGAAGGAATCCCTTGAGTTTAAGTATTCGTAACATCGCCATCATTGCCCACGTGGACCACGGCAAAACCACGCTGGTGGACGCCATGCTGCAACAGAGTGGCACCTTTCGCTCCAACGAGCACCACGTCGAGCGGGTCATGGACTCGAACGAACTGGAGCGTGAGCGCGGCATCACAATTCTGGCCAAGAACACGGCCATTTTCTATCACGACGTCAAGATCAACATCGTGGATACGCCGGGCCACTCGGATTTCGGAGGCGAAGTCGAACGCGCGCTCAAGATGGTGGATGGAGTCATGCTGTTGGTGGATGCCAGCGAAGGTCCACTGCCCCAGACGCGCTACGTTCTGGGCAAGGCCTTGGAGGCACACCTGCCGCCGATCGTCGTGATCAACAAAATTGACCGGGCCGACGCCCGCCCACAAGAAGTCCTGAATGAGATTTACGACTTATTCATTGACCTGGACGCCAAGGAAGAGCAACTCGATTTTCCAGTGCTCTATACGAACGCGAAGATCGGCACGGCCTCGACCGACATCAAGGGCGGCGGCGAAAACTTGCGTCCGCTGTTCGATGCGATTCTGAAGACGATTCCACATCCGAAGGGCGATGCGGCGGGCCCGATGCAGGTTCTGGTCGCAAATCTCGATTACAGCGACTATCTGGGGCGCTTGGCCATCGCGCGAGTGTTTAATGGCACGCTGCGAAGCGGCGAAGAGGTTTCGATCGCCAAACTCGATGGCACATTTCACAAGACGAAGATCACCAAACTATTCTCGTTTACTGGTCTGAAGCGAACGGATATCACGGCAACGGAGTTGGGCGACATCATCGCCGTGGCGGGCGTGGAAGGGATTACGATCGGCGAGACGATCACGACGGTTGAAAACCCCACACCTCTTCCCCACATTGCTATCGATGAACCCACGATTGCAATGCTGTTCACCATCAATACGTCTCCGTTCGCCGGGAAGGACGGGACCTATGTTACGTCTCGGAATCTGCGCGAACGGCTGGATAAAGAGTTGTTGACCAACGTTTCGCTTCGAGTGGAGAGCACAGGTTCTACGGATTCGTTCAAAGTATTGGGTCGCGGAGAACTGCAACTTTCCATCCTCATCGAGATGATGCGCCGCGAAGGCTACGAACTGATGGTGGGCAAACCAGAGATCGTGACCAAACGAATCGACGGCAAGCTGATGGAACCGGTGGAACATCTCACGATAGATGTGCCCGAGGAATTTGTCGGCGTAGTGATGGAACAGTTAGGTTCGCGGAAGAGCGAAGTAGTCAACATGCACAATCACGGCTACGGGCGCGTGCGGATTGAATTCCGCGTTCCGAGCCGCGGCCTGATCGGTCTGCGCAGCCAGTTGCTGACCGATACGCGCGGCACGATCGTGATGAATTCGCTATTTGACGGTTATACGGAATGGCAGGGCGAGATTCCGCATCGGCTCACGGGCGCCCTAATTGCTGATCGGGCGGGTGTCTCGACGGCCTATGCCTTGTGGGGATTGCAGGAGCGTGGCGAGTTGTTTGTCGCGCCGGGCGTCGAACTCTATGAAGGAATGATCGTTGGTGAAAACGCCAAGGATACCGACCTTGATGTGAATGCAGTCCGCGAGAAAAAGCTGACGAACATGCGCGCCTCCACGGCCGATGAAGCAATTCGCTTGGTACCATACCGGCAGCTGAATTTGGAACAGGCAATCGAATTCATCGCAGACGATGAGTTCGTCGAAGTGACCCCAAAGTCCCTGCGGTTGCGAAAGAAAACCTTACAGTCGAACCGCCGGAAGAAGCATCAGATGGTTTCGGTTGACGACAGTTCCAGTTAGCGTCGCTGGTAGAAGATTCAGCCCCGATGAAGCAGGCAGCAAAAAGGCGCTTACTCCGGCCAAGCCGAAAGATTTTCGTATGTTTCTGATCCCCTGCAGCTGTGGGATGAGCTTTGCGGTTGCCGATGGGTACGACCGTAAAGGGATGCACCTGCGCAGCTTCATTCCCTGCCCTAATTGCGGAAAGCGGCATGATCCGCGAAATCGGCTGCTGCGGCTCGATTACCAAGCAGAGCAGTTCTGGAAAGTAGGCGGCTGCTAAGGGCAAGATCGGAACTTGCGGAGTATCCATCAAAAGCGGTCCTGGCCCGCCGAAATATGCCGCCATTGAGGGGCTCTGCGCCGCCGATGTACACTGATTGAGTCCTACCGCGCGCCCGTAGCTCAGATGGATAGAGCGGCAGCCTCCGGAGCTGTAGGTCGGGAGTTCGAATCTCTCCGGGCGCGCCAGTTTTCCTTGGTCCAGCCCGGAGACATGGGTAACAGAATGTACCGGCTACATCGGTAACACTTTTGGGCCGAAGGGATTTTCCAAGGGTTCCAGCATTCGCGTCTCCAGATCGAAATATCCTAAGTCATAATC
>Ga0302321_100001108_pt1 | contig 23014 bp, 18 predicted proteins | sample Fen_T0_1_FD_202505 | JGI IMG/M metagenome (GOLD analysis project Ga0302321, IMG submission 202505) | Peat permafrost microbial communities from Stordalen Mire near Abisko, Sweden - Fen_T0_1 | ecosystem: Environmental > Terrestrial > Soil > Wetlands > Permafrost | place: Sweden: Abisko...
ACGGCCGTACGTGCTGGTCGCCTCAAACGGCATGCTGACCGGCGGCCGGGTCCTGAACCACCTGCGCGTGCTGATCGGCGACACCAAGGCGATGATCCTGTTCGTGGGCTATCAGGGCGAAGCGACGCTCGGAGCCCATCTCCAGCAGGGCGTCAAAACGGCCCGCCTCGATGGTCAGGAATACCAGGTCCGATGCGCGGTACGTTCCATCAGCGGGTTCTCGGCCCACGCCGACGAGCCGCAGATCCTGTCCTGGCTGAGCCACTTCATCGAGGGCCGCAAGGCCGGCGATCCCGGCGTGCCGCGGCAGGTCTTCATCGTCCACGGCGACCCGGAGGCGCAACAGGCGATCGAACCCAAGATCGCAGCTCTCGGCCTTCCTGTTTCAGCTCCGCATTGGCACGAGCACGTCAAGCTCGACTGAGCGAACCGGCGGTCGGGATGAGAGCCGCAGCTACTTAGTGAAGGTGAGCGTGGCCAGGATCTGAGCGGCCAGCGTGTTGGTGGCGGCGTCTTTGCCCGACCCCAGGAACCCGACCTCATAGACCTTTCCGCCGTGCACGAAGACCGCCTCGACCAGGTAGTCGTTCTGCTTGGTGCGGTGGTAGGTCAGCTGTATCGCCGGCTGGCCGGCCACAGTCGGCGTCGTTCGCGCCTGGACCTTGTCCGGGTTCGCGGCCGTGACCGCTGCGGCGGCCTGCTCGAGGGTCATGCCGTTAGCCGCGAACGTCAGATAGAGGACTGCTCCAGACGCCCCTTCGTAGGTCGTGGCGCCGATCGACTTGTTGGTGTCGGTCTTGGACCAGCCCGGCGGCGCCCCGAATGCGACCGCGCTGGCGTCGTCCACGATCCATTGCCAGGGGTTCGCCGGCGCAGCGATAGACACACCGGACAACTTCGTGAACACGAATTCCTCGGTGGTTGCGACCTTGGCCGGAACGCCGCCGAAATCCTGACTCCAGGTAGCATCCATGCGCATTACGACCGGCGTGCCATCGGCCTTGGTCCAGAAGACGAGGGTCACTTTGGCGTCGGTGACCGTCCCGATCGCATCCACCTCGGCGTTTAGCGCGGTGAGATCGGCGACCTCGAGCCGGTGGAGCGCGGTGCCGTTCTTGGTCTCGACGCGCGAATCGACGAGCAGGCGCGCAGGCGAGAGGAAGATCGTCCAGTAGGCCGTGTCGGACGGCTTTCGGGGCTTCTTGACCCAGGGGCCGCCGTTGACGCGCTCGTACGCAAAGTTGCCGGCGTAGACGATGTCCGATGGGAACGTGCTTCCGTTCTGGGTCGTCTTCGTAGCGTCGGACTCGTCGCCTGCCTTGTAACTCACCGAACCCGTGTGTGTGAGATTGACAGACAGACCGTCCCCTACCGCGGACTGAGTTCCGGTTCCGGTGGCCTGGAACTGGAAGTCCTTCTTGGCCAGAAGAGCCTGGAACTTACGCACCAGGGGCGAGAGCGTGGGCGCGGGCGTCGGGGGGCCCGCAAGGGAAGGACTCGCCTGTGGATTTGCCGAGGTTTCCGGGGTTCCGCTCAAGACGGGCACGGCGGCGGGCGTCGCCGAAGCTGCCAGGACGTCGTACGGCAGGCGCATCCCAGCGGCACTCGCGACCAGAGCGGCCGCGGTCACCCACAGGCCAAGCTCTGCGACCTTGGCGACGAAATCTCCCGCGCTGCTGCTCATCTGGTCCTCCGCCGGCACGCCGTCGCATTCCCCGATGAATCGGCGACGCGGCCGCGAACCACAATACCCACCCGATCAGGCCCGCGGGACCCGTACTCTTTGCGCCCGGCGCCTAGCCCGTTACGCGACCGACGGCTCCCGTGCTGCCCGGGGCGTAGAGCGGCACGCCGGCCTGGCAGGCCGGGCAGGTCTCGGGGCCCGGGTCGTAAGTGGGCAGCTGGAGCTGCCATAGCGCGCGGAGCGGGTAGCTTCGCGACGTCGCGGGCGAGGTGAGCGCCGCCAGCCCGCCGGAGCGATCCGCCATGACGACGCAAGCGACGATCTCACCGCCCAGGGCCTCCACCGCGGGGATCATCGCCAGCAACGATCCGCCTGTGGTCAGGATGTCGTCGACGAGGAGAACCCGTTCGCCGGGGGAGATCGTGAAGCCGCGTCGGAACTCGCGCCGCGTGGCGCCGTCGGCGTCCTTCACCTCTTCGGCGAAGATTGCCCGCACTCCGAGCTGCCGCCCCGTCTCGAACGCGAGGACGATGCCGCCCGTCGTGGGCCCAGCGACGACCTCTACGGCCGGGGTCCCGTCCGCGTTTCGGTTCCGCGCCGCCCAGAAACCGCACAACTCGCTCGTGGCTGCCGGATCCTGCAAAACCAGGAACTTCTCCAGATACCGCTCCGAGTGCTTGCCGCTCTTGAGGAGGAAGTGGCCTTCCTTGAGCGCGCCCGAACTGCGGAAAAGCTCCTCAGTCCGCGAGCCGATGGCCTTCGCAGCGGCCAGCTCGACCGCCGATCGAATCGTCGTCATCGGTGCCTCCTCACGGTCGGTATTCGGCGCCCTTGGCCGACGACGCCCCGGCGCGTTTGGGCAGAGCCGTTCCGACGAGTGGTCCGTACGAGGTCAGCCCGCGCCGCACGCACTCCGCTGCCAGCTCCTCGCCCAGGCGGACTGGCAGCTCGGGGTCGGCGAAGATCGCGGTTCCGACCTGGACCGCGACTGCGCCGCAGGCGAAGAAATCGAGAACGTCGCCCAGGCTCGTGATCCCGCCGATGGCGACGATCGGGATCGAGACGACCTGCGCCACCTCGTAGACGATCCGAAGCGCCACGGGCTTGATGGCCGGACCGGACAGCCCCCCGAATGTGTTGCCAAGCAGAGCCCGCGTCCGATCGGGTGAGACGGCCAGCCCGGAGAGGGTGTTGATGGCCGTGATCGCGTCGGCGCCGGCCTCCTCGATCGCTTTGGCGATGGGTCGGACGTCCGCCACGTTGGGCGAAAGCTTGACGAGGAGCGGCAGGTCCGTCGCTCGGCGGACCGCGGCGGTGACGGCACGGGCTGCGTCGCGGTCGATGGCGAACTGCAGGCCGCCCTTGCCGACGTTGGGGCAGCTGATGTTCAGCTCGATCCCGGCCACCCCCGGAACGCCGTCGAGCCGGCGCGCCACCTCAACGTAATCCTCGATCGACTCGCCGGCGATATTGACGATGACCGGCACCTTCCAGCCCTGCCAGACCGGGCCGTACTTCTCGATGACCGCGTCCACGCCGGGGTTCTGGAGACCTATCGAATTGAGCATTCCGCCGGGCGTTTCGGTGACCCGCGGCGGTGCGTTTCCGGCGCGCGGCCTCAGCGTCGTGCCCTTGCAGCAAATCGCGCCGATCCGCTGGACGTCTACCACGTCGCCGTATTCGATGCCGTAGCCGAACGTGCCCGAGGCGACCATGATCGGGTTCGCCAGCCGAAGCCCGCGCGTCGGTGCCAAATCGACCGACAGGTCGACTCGGTCGAGGGCCTCGCGCTCCGCCATCGACGGCCTGGCCGGCGCCGGCGCGCCCAAATCGGCGACGGCAGCGCTGCCGGTCTCTACTCGCGGCCGGCCACCCGGAAGTGCGGGGAAGCGATCGACCGGCTCAATTGCCTTCTTGTCCTTGCGGACCGTCGGTGTCCGCTTGGATCGGTTGGAGTCCTTCCCAACTCTCATGTCGCCAAAGGTGATGATCGTCCGCTTCGCCTTCACGCGATCGACTCCCAGGCGATCTCTTCGGCTGCGAAGACGGGCCCCTCGCGGCAGACTCGTTGCGGTCCCTCCACGCCGATTACCGTGCAGCCGAGGCAAGCGCCCACGGCGCAGCCCATCGTCTGCTCCATCGAAACCTGCAGGAATGCCTTGCGCCGAGCGGACGTGGAGCCGAGTGGATCCTGCTTGCGGCCGCCCCTCTTGCGGCCCAGCTTCGCGACCCCGAGACGCTCGCGCCGACCCGCCGCGAGCGCGGCAAGCCGCTTGAGCATGGCATGCGGACCGCAGGCGAAGGCCTGGTCGGCCCACGCCTCGTAGTCGATGGTCAGCTCGGTCACGAAACCGTGGTGGCCGAGGGACCCGTCGTCGGTGGCAACCACGTATTCCACTTCGTCGGGAAGCAGGCTGGAGGGGTACACGTGTGCCGCGCTCTGGGCCCCGAACAAGACCACCACCTGCCGGCCATCCCGGACCGCCTCATCGGCGAGCATCCGGATGCCGGCCATGCCGAGGCCCCCGGCGATCAGGAGCAGGTGGCGGCTGCGCGGGTCGACCTCGAACGGGCGCCCGAGCGGACCGAGCATGTCCAACCGGTCGCCCTCACGGGCTCGGGTGAGCCACTCCGTGCCGCGTCCGACGGTCCGAAAATGGAGCGTGATGATCCCGGTCGCGGGATCGGCGGTGTTGATCGAGAACGGACGCCGCAGGACGAGGCCGGAATAGTCGCCGGTCCGGACGTGGACGAACTGTCCCGCCCGCGATCCGGCGGCGAGCTCGGGCGCGTTGAACGACTGGATCCACTGGCCCGGCAGAATCTGCCGGCTCTCGACGAGCTCGGCCGAAACCAGGCGCATCGTCACCGGCGGCTGCCGTTCTCCTTGCCGCCGTCGGAGTCGTCGGCCTTGGCGTCGGCGTCGGCCTTGCCTGTGGCTTCGGCCTTCTGCTCGTCGTCGGAGCCCGCGGCCTCCTTGGCCTCATCGGCCTCGTCGGCAGGAGCGTCGTCGCCGAGGTCGGGGAAGGCTTCGGCAAGGGCGTCGGCCAGATCGCCGAAGATGTCGGTCGGGTCGTAGAACTTGACGATCTCGTCCGGGCTGTCGAGCTTGTGCCACTCGCCCGACTCGGCATCCTCTTCGGCCACGACTTCAGCGGCGAAGGAACCCGAGGCGTGGAGCGTGAGGCGCTCGTCGTCGTCGTCGACGACGATAAGGTCGCCGAGCACGGCGGTGATCTGCGACGCCGCGGACTCGAACTGCTCGAGCAGGTGGGCCTCGGTCTGCTGGCTGCGTTCCTGGAACGCGAGGGCCAGATCGTACAGACGCTCGGCCGCTTCTTCCTCGGTCTCGGGGGCTTCCTCGTAGTCGTGGGCGGCTGCCCAGTCGTCGGCAGCGGCGGCGTACGGGTTCTCGCCACCGAGCGCAACCGTCTCCTCGGGCGCGATGTCCGCCGACCGGAGGAGCTCACCGGTGGCCGTGGGCTCGGGCTCCATGCCAGCCTCGAGCTTGGTTGCCTCGGCGAAGGCGGCGAATACGTCGGCCAGGTTGTAGAGCTCGACGAGCTCCGCTGCCGACTCGATCGTCTCCGTCTCGGTGACCCACTTGCCGGTGGTTTCGTCCTGATAGCGGCTGCGGCTGCGGAACGTCATGTCCTCCGCGATGGCGAGGTAGTCGACCTCGTCGTCGATCAGGACCACACCGCCGAGCTCGCGCAGGCGCGCCTCGTTACCGTCGAGGAAGCGGCCCAGCTGCGCCGATGCGGATGCCAGGAAGTCGGTTCGCTCGAGAGCGGCGTCCGCTGCGAGTTCGCCGAGCAGATCGTTGCGACTCGTATCCATCGCGGTCGTCTCCCTATCCCTTGAACTCGAGGTCCGGGCCGATGCGCTCCCGGAGGAACATGGAATGGTGCCGTTCGAACATCCACTCCCCGGCGCGGTGGCCGAGGGCTCGGGTCGCCTCGTCGCGTTCTAGCTTGTCGAGCGTTGCGTAGTCGGGCAGGTCCAGAAGGATCACGTTATCGAAATCCCAGCCATGGGCGACGTTGTACCAGCCGATGAACTTGATTCCGAACTTCTCCTCGTACTGCTTCATCTGGCGAGGCAGCAACGTCTTCATGAAGAACTTGAAGAACGGGTCGCGTCCTCTTCGGACCGAGAAGAAAGTCGCAAGGACTGGCACTGCTGCTGTGTTCTCCTCACTTCGATGCGGTCGCGGTCGCCTGGGGTGACGGGTGTCATTCTCGGCGGCCCGCCGCGCGGCCTCATATTCTCGCACGAGATGGGTTGTGCCGACGCAGCCGATGGCGAACCGGAAAACCTACCCCTCGCCGGCCGCCGGATCCTCGTAGGCGAGCCGGCCGCCGGCGATCGTGAGCAGCACACGACCGGACAACTCACGGCCGATGAACGGCGAGTTCTTGCCTTTCGAGCGAAGCGACTCCGCAGTCACGGCCCAACGGTCGGCGCGGTCGAAGACGACGAGGTCGGCCGGAGCGCCCTCGATGAGCCCTCTCTTGCGGGCGGCGGGGGTCGCGGCGGCGGCCGGCCAGCCGGCGACTATCCCAGCCGGTCCCGTTGTCAGCGCGGCAACGGCAGCTGCGAGGGTCAGCTTGCCCGCATCGACGAGCGCGAGCAGGACACCCAAGCCCGTCTCGATGCCGCTGATGCCGTTGGACGCCTTGCCGAATTCCACTTCCTTGTCCACGACCGTGTGCGGAGCGTGATCTGTGACCACCGCCGAGGCGGTCCCGTCCAGCAGGGCAACCAGGCATGCGGCGGCGTCGACCGGCGATCGGAGCGGCGGGTTGACCCGCAGCGAGGTGTTGTACGGCCAGGCCGTGAGCGCAGCGTCCACCCAGGGATCGCGGACCGCGGCGTCGGTGTCGAGCGCCTCCCACGACCAGCGCCGCGCGCCGGCGATCCACTCGTCGGCAAGAGCCAGATGGTGCGGTGTCACATCGCAGGTCACGGGCAGCCCGGCGGCCTTCGCCCGGCGAACGAGATCGAGCGAGGCGGCGGTGGAGAGATGCGTCAGATGGAGTCGGACACGCGGCTCGTCGAGAAGAGCGTCCGCCAGGACGGCGAGGTCGCGCGAGACGGCGTTCACCTCGGCCGCGGCAGGCCAGCCCTGCAAACCCAGGACCGACGCGACGTAACCCTCGTTCGCCTCAGCATTTGCGGTCAGTTCGGAGTCCTCGGCGTGATCGACCACCGCCAGCCCGAGCATTCCCGCGTACAGCAGCGCGCTGCGCAGGAGCTTGGGCGTCCGGACCGGCGCGCCGTCGTCCGAATACCCGATGACCCCGGCGTCGGCCAGCTCGCCCATTGCGGAGAGCTGCTCGCCCGCCCGTTCGGCCGAAACGGCGCCGTAGGCCAAAACCTCGACGGGCGAACCGCCGGCGCGGGCGGCCGATCGAATCCGCTCCAGGATGCCCGGCTCGTCGAGAGCGGGTGACGTGTTCGGCATCAGCGCGACGGTCGTGTAGCCGCCGTGAGCGGCCGCGGCAGTGCCGGTGGCGACGGTTTCCGCGTCCTCGAAGCCCGGCTCGCGGAAGTGAGCGTGGAGGTCGAAGAAGCCCGGCGCGACCACGACGCCCTTGTCTGTTACGCCCTTCGCCTCTACGCCTTCGAGCCAGACGACCGATTCGAGGACCCCGTCGATCACGACGATTTCGCCCGGGCCTTCGCGTCCGGAGACGGGATCGACCAGCCAGGCCTTCTCGAGCTCGAACCGCTCCACGATCTCGCCGACCCTGGGCCCGAGAGCAGGCGCGGCGGCCTTCTTCGCCTGCGGGCTCATCGGGCGGCCTCGGGGGCGTGACCCGTTTCGTGTATGTGGGAAGCGTCGTGCGAGCCGGCCAGGAGATAGAGCAGCGCCATCCTGACGGCAACGCCGTTGGCCACCTGCTCGGTGATCACGGCTCGATCGCCGATCGCCACGTCCGGTGCGATCTCGACGCCCTCATTCATCGGACCGGGATGCATGACGATCGCCTCGGGCTTGGCCAGCGCCATGCGCGCGGCGTTCAGCCCAAAGCGGGCCGCGTACTCGCGCAGGGACGGGAGCAGGCCGCCCTGCATCCGCTCGCGCTGGATGCGCAACGCCATCACGACATCCGCGTCACTGACGGCCGCGTCGATGTCGCTGGTCACGTGGAACCGGCCGTGCCCGGGGACCGCGCCGGTCGCCCATGCCGTGGCCCAGCGATCCATCCCCCGCAAGAGAGTGGCCGGGCCGCACAGCCAGAGATCGGCTCCGGCCGCGGTCAGCGACCAGATATTCGACCGCGCCACTCGCGAGTGGAGGATGTCGCCCACGATCGCGACCTTGCGGCCGTGTAGATCGCCGTGGGGCAGATGCTGGCGCATCGTGTACAGGTCCAGGAGAGCCTGAGTCGGGTGGGCGTGCCACCCATCGCCGCCGTTGAGGACGTGGCCGCCGAAGACCTCGGCCGCCAGATACGGCGCACCGGAAACGGCGTGGCGCATCACCAGGATCTCGGCGCCGAGAGCCTCCAGGGTCCGGATCGTGTCCACGAGCGACTCGCCTTTGGTCACCGACGAAGTCGCCGTGGAAATGCTCACGACGTCGGCTGAGAGGTTGCGCGCCGCCGTTTCGAAGGAGACCCGGGTGCGGGTGGAGGCTTCATAGAAGAGCGTCGTGACGCGGCGACCGTTGAGGGCCGGCACTTTGCGGATCGGACGGGCGAGAATTCCCTTCATCTCGTCGGTCGTCCGCATGATCAACTCGATCTCGGGCCAGGTCAGAACGTCGACGTCCAGGAGATGGCGATGGTGCCAGACCACGTCCTGGCTCGGAGCGGCGCCTTTGAGGTGGGCCGCGGCAGCCGAGGCGTCGATTCCCCCGCTCATTCGTTGCCCGCCGCTGAAGGTTCATCGGCGCGAAGTTGCCGCCCGATGGTGACCTCATCGCTGCCGTCGATCTCTTCCACATGGACCATGACGATCTCTTCGCGGGACGTCGGCACGTTCTTGCCCACGTGGTCGGCGCGGATCGGGAGTTCGCGGTGGCCGCGGTCGATGAGCACCGCCAGCCGGATCGCCCGCGGCCGTCCGAAGTCGATCAGCGCGTCCATGGCGCATCGGATCGTGCGGCCGGTGTACAGGACGTCGTCGACGAGGACGACCGTGGCGCCGTTCAGGTCGAACGGCAGGTCCGTGCCCTTGACGATCGGCTGCTGCGCGACGAGCGAAAGGTCGTCGCGATAGAAGGTGATGTCGAGCGCGCCGACGGGGAGTTGGACCCCTTCGTGCTCTTCGATCGCGTCGGCCACCCGCCGTGCGAGAGGAACGCCGCGGCGCTGGATACCGACGAGGGCGAGGCCCTGCGTGCCTGCCTGCTTCTCGACGATCTCATGGGAGATGCGAACGATGGCTCGCCGGATCTCGTCCCCGGTCATTATCTGCCGGTCGGTCATCGATCCTCGCTGCCCTGCATCAGGCGCAGTCCTCCTTTCCGGCCTCACGGTGCCGGTCATTAAAGGTCGCTGCGAAGGATACAGCGCATGGGGCCGCGACGCCGGACCAGTCGCAAAATCGGCTCGGAGGTCGGGCCGCGGTCGTTGGAGCAAGCGCGGCCGACGCCGCCGGGAGGCCTAGCTCCCCGGGCGGTCGGTCGAGACGGGCAGCGACGCCGTGGCGCCGGACTGGCCGGACCCAGGCGCGGCGGTCTCGGGCGGGGCGGAAGGAGCGGGCGGAACCGCCGGCAGTCGGAACAGATATGTCTTGTCCTGACCGCCCTGAGTCGGCGACGTATAGACGAACTGCGAGTCGTCGAATTGGATGTTCGATCGCGCCGATGTCGAGAGCAGCAAGCCGTCGACGTTGAGCAGGTTCGTTCCCGGAATGACGTTGAGAAGCGTGACGTGGCCGGCATCCGCGGCACCGGCATCGGCTACCCAGATCGCGACGTACTGGCCGGTCGCGTCCCAGCGAACGCACCAGCTGGTCACCGTTCCAGGGGCCGACGCAATAGGAATTCGCTGCGGCATGCCTGTCGAGCCTGCCTGCTGCGAGAACGACTGGCCTCCCAGAACCGGCGCCACTCGAAGGCTGGCCGCATCGCCGGCAAAGGCCACCGGAGAAGGGGCGTCGGTCGGCGTGACAACGGCGGGCGCAGTTACAGACGCGACGGGGGTAGGTGCCGGCGTCGGCGCCTGGCCTCCGCCGTCGCCGAGACGCGCCGCGACGAGGTCGATGTTGGACCAGGCATCGAAGTAGAAGTCGCCGTCGCCGGGTCCGTAGAGTCCCGTCGCCGTGTCGAATTCGACGGTGCCGGACCAGTAGACGATGAAGCGGCCCGTCGGATCGATGACAGGCATCAACATCGGTCGACCGATCCGCCTGACCGCTTCTGACGCGGGGTCGTACAGGTATGAGATCGCCGCGATCGTGGCCGCCGTCCCCGCGACTGGAGCCGCGGTGGCGGGCACGTCGGTGGCGTCGGCCGGCGCAGAGGGGGCCGCGGTCGCACCGGCGCCGGAGTTCGACTGGGAAAACTCGCTGATCAGGATTCGCGACCCGAACCAGCCGGCGAACAGATCGGCGTGGCCCGTGGTGACGGCCTTAGCTCGTTCCCACCCGACACGCCAGACAAACACATCCGAGCCCGTAGTCTGACTGACGCTTCGGGCGGAGAACGCAACCCACACACCGTTGGCGGAGAACTCTGGGGCTCGGCCAACGATCTTGTAGCCGTCGAGGATCGCGGTCGGTTGCGGACCGGTCGCCGGGGTCGCGGCCGGCGGAACCGGAGTCGCCGGTGCGGAACTCACGACCGGCTGAACTGTGGGGCTCGCGCTCGCGTCGGGCAATGTCGATGCGGCCGGCGAAGCGACATCGGCCGTGGCAGATACCGTCGCCGCCGCCGTTGCGACCGGGCCGGCCGGCCGCGGCGTCAGCTGGTCTATCGCCACTGTCTTGGGCGCCGACTGGGTGAGCGGAAGGATGACGACCTTGGTGGCGTTCCAAACTGCGGCGCTGTTGGCGCTCGGGGAGATGATCACGGACACCGGCGTCTTGCTGGCGATCGATCCGACGATCGTGCCGTTGCCGTTCGTGACTGCGCAACTCGACGGCGATCCGGTGCAGTGAGTGGTGCCGCCCTTGATCTGGTAGACGCCGTTCTCGGTCCCGACCCAGTAGCTGGTGCCATCCACCAGGGCCACGGCCGCCTGTGGGCCGGCGCTCGGGGCAACGGTCGCGGCCGCGAGGTTGCTGGTGGTGGTGGAAGGTACCGCGCGAGGAACGAAGAGCGGTCCCTGGGACAGCAGCGACACCCCGATAACCACGACGGCGATAGCGACGGCCATCACGGAACCCAGCGACGACCGATTTCGGGCAAAGCCGCCCAGACGAAGCCCAGACAGGCCGGCACGGCCCAATCGACGGGCGCTCGCTCGATCGATTGCATCCAGACCCGAGGCGGTGCGGGCCCAGAGGTCGCGCGGGGGTTCGGGAGTGGCGAGGCCGCGGAGTTCGGCGTGGATGGCTCGATACTCTTCGGCGACCAGCCTGCATTCCTCGCAGCCGCGCAGATGCGCCGCAAGCCAGACGGCGGAGGACGGAGCCAACTCATCGTCGATTGCCGTCGACGAGAGCATCCGGGCGCTGGCGTGAGCCTTCTCCGCGGCGCGCATCGCCCCACGATCCAATTTGTTCATCGGTCGAGACCGTCGCGGTCGTCGGCGCGGCGGCGCGGATCGGCGGCACGAGTCTTTTCCGCGAACGCGGCGTCGAGCGCGGACTCGCGCTCCTTTTCCTGGCGTCGCTCGTCGGTCAGGGCCTGGCGCAGGCTCTCACGTGCGCGGGTGAGCAGGGCTCGGGCCGCGACGTGACTGACGCCGAGAGCCTCGGCGAGCTCCAGGCCGGTGAGGTCGCCCACTTCGGCCATGAGGAGCGCGTTTCGCTGGCGGTCCGGAATGCGGGCGAGGGCTCGGGCCAGCGGACCGGACAACCGCATCTCCATCGCCAGATGCTCTGCCGAAGGCGCGGCGCCGTGGGATTCCGTGGTGAGCGGCAGGAAGTGGACGATGCGGCGATGGCGGATTTCGTCGAGCGCGATGCGGTGGGCGATCTGGTACAGCCACGCGCGCGCCTTGGCCCTGTCCTCGAGACTGTCGATGGCCCGATATGCCCGAATGAACGTGTCCTGCGCCAGATCGGCGGCGAGGTCCGCGTCGCGCATCATTCGGATCAGGTACGCGTAGATCTCGGAATGGTGGCGAGCGAAGAGTTCCTCGATGAAGGCGCGATCGGCGGGCCTCTCGGCCGCGGCCGTCACTCCGACCTCCATTCGCCAGGTTGTGATTTGGAGAGCCAACTCGACCCCGCGGATATCCCGGATGCCACCACGATCAGGCGCGCCACGGCGCGCCAGGTTGCTGTGACGGCGCCCAATCCACCGCTGTGACGCCGCGACGATCCCCCTCTTCTCATGGCGGTCCTGCGGATTCCCCCTCGGGTCGGTGACGTAGCAGCTGGTCGACGGCCTCTTCGGGAGAGACCGGGTTCACCGGCAGACCCGTGCCCAGCTCGAGTCCTGCGATCTCTCGCAGACGCGGGTGAATCTCCCAGTGCCAATGGTACGTCGCGTCGACCTTCTCGCGGAGGGGCGCCGTGTGTAGCACGAGGTTGTGCGGTGGGCCGTCGAGGCGGGCCAGGCGCGCCAGAACCTGGCGCAGGGCCTCCGCAGTGGACGCGATATCGGCGTCTGCCGCGCGGCCGAAGTCCGCGGCATGGCGGCGCGGCACGACCCAGACCTCGAACGGCGAGCGCGAGGCGAACGGAGCGAAGGCCACGCTTGCGTCGTCCTGCCAGATGAGCCGCGTGCCGGCCTTCGACTCCTCGCGTGCGAGGCGGCAATACGGGCATTCGCCCTCGCGGATCATGTACCGCGCGGCGCCACCGATCTCCTCCGATACGCGATGTGGAATCTGGGGCAGGTCATACAGATCCAGGCAGAGGTGGTTGGTTCGAGCCCCGGCCTGAGCGCCCCAGTTCTGGACGACCTGGAGGTATTCGGTCTGGCCGAGCTTCGTGGCGTCGGCGATTGCCCCGCGCGCCACCGAGAGGAGCTCGTTGAGCAATTCACTGCCGATGACCTGCAGCGGCCGGTGTTCGCCCGGGGGCGCCACGATCGTCCGCCAGCTGCCGGAAGCACGGGCCTGGGATAGCGCGACCTGCGCGAGGCTGCGCTCCAGCTCTCGAGCCTCTTCATGGCTGCCGACGACGTGGAACGCGTAGTCCTTGAGGACCCTGATGCGCACTCCATCGCCGGGCGGCAGGGTGCAGTTCTGGCATGTCCCGCCGTCATCGACGGGCCCCGCGGGCAGGGCGAATCGGCCCTGTTGGAACTGGCGGTCGACGACCGTGGCCACCCACCAACCCGTAATGGCGTCTCGACGAAGCTCGAAGAGGCCGGCACCCATCAGCGTGCCCCCGCGCCGGAGGTAGCCGATTCGGCGCTCAGTTCTGTTGCGGCGGCCTTCTCTTCGAGCAGCTGCTCCAGCTCCAGCCGGGCTCGGGCGGGGTCTGCGCGGGGCGGCAGGGTTCCGGTGAGAGGGGCGCCGAGTGCCCGCCCGAGGGCCCACGCGAACTCGGCGGCCGCCTTCGCGACCGATTCAGCCGGCGGCGCAGCGGCTCCGTTCCGCTCGCGAGCAATCGAGGTCGATTCGACGCCGGGCAGGCCGCACGCATCGATCAACTCGAAATCGGCGAGACGGACGGCGACGTTTAGACCAATGCCGTGGTAAGTGACGCCGTGCTCGACGCGGACTCCGACGGCCCCGATCTTGCGGGTGCCGGCGGCGCACCAGCAGCCTGGGAACCCTTCCTTTGGGCCGGCTTCGACGCCGAGGGCGGCACAGGTCTCCGAAAGGGCCGCCTCGAGCGCCCGAACGAAGGACCGGATGAAGAGCCCGCGATCGGCCAGGCGGACGATCGGATACGCGGTCAGCTGGCCGGGCCCGTGATACGTGACTTCGCCGCCGCGCTCGGTCTGGACGACCTCTATTCGGCGGGCGGCCAGGTCGGCCGGGTCGGCGAGGATGTGACTCGGGTCGGAGTGGCGGCCGAGGGTCAGGACCGGCTCGTGCTCGAGGAGCAGCAGCTGGTCGCCGATCGCGCCGGCAGCGCGGGCCGCCACCAGGCGATGCTGCAGGTCCCACGCGTCGCGATACGGCGTGCGGCCGAGCCACCACGCGGCGATCGGTGCGGACGGGGCGCCGAATCCCGGCGACGGTTCCTGCGCGCGACGTTCCATGGCGGCCACGATATCAAACGCGCGAGCGAATGCCGTCGTCGCGCCCGGCGGGCGGCGCACAGCGGACAAAGGACATGTCGCCGTGGCGTGCTACTAGTAGTGCTCCAGAACAATCGAGGGCTCGGATCGCCGAGACAGAACGGGGTGGCAGCATGGAAATGGCGCCGCGGATCCACCGCGTCGGCCGCGACAGCATCATCAACGCCTATCTCATCGAGGATGGCGGCGAGATCACGATCGTGGACGCCGGCCTGTCCGGGCTTTGGGACGAACTTCCGGCCGAGCTAGCCGCGATGGGCCGAACGCTCGACGATGTCCGGTCGATCGTTCTGACCCACGGGCACAGCGACCATGTCGGGTTTGCCGAACGCGGCCGGACCGAGCGCGGCTGGCCGGTCCGCGTCCATGAGCTGGACGCAGCGCTCGCACGCGGCGAAGTGCCCAACCCGGCGAAAGGCATGGGCCCAGTCCGGCCCGGCCCGATACTCAGATTTCTGTGGTGGTCGATGCGCCACGGCGTCCGGACCCACCACATCGGCGCAGTGGCGACTTACGGCGACGGCGCGACGCTGGACGTTCCGGGCTCGCCGCGGGTCACGCTCGTGCCCGGGCACACGCCGGGCAGCGCGGCGCTGCATTTCGCCGGCCACGACGCACTGCTCATCGGCGATGCGTTGTGCACTTACTCGGTGACGACAGGGCAGACCGGCCCGCAGATCGCACCATTCTCGGCGGACGCCGAACTGGCCCTCGCGAACCTGTCCCGGATCGAGGGAATCGAAGCTTCTCTCGTTCTGCCGGGCCACGGGCCGGCGTGGACGGGCGGCCCGGCCGAGGCGGTTCGGGTCGTGCGCGCGGCGGCGCGGGCGAGCTAGGTTCCGGGCGTCATCGGAAGTAGCCGGTCACGTCGAAGATGAGGTCGATCGTGTCGGCGGTGCTCGTGGTCCAGTACATGGCATCGAGCGTGCCGCCGGGACCGAGGGGCACGGTCATGCCGTTGGCCCGGGTATCACCGAGGGGGAAGTTGATAGTCGAGGTCCGAGGCTGGACGCCCGACGTGAGCGTCGGGCCGACGGTCACGTAGCCGCTGCGCTTCTGGCCCACGACCGTGACGTTGCCCGTGACCGCCACCGCATTGGTGGGCACTCCCGAGGCGACGGTGGCCACGGCGAAGTTCTGCTTGACGCGCGAGTGGAATAGCGCCGCGCCGATGTGGCCCGTGCCCGGCCGCGAGTCGAGGACTCGGACTTCGGGGACGGTGAAGTAGGAGGCACCCGATGGATCGACCAGGAAGTAGCCGGTCACGTCGAAGATGAGGTCGATCGTGTCGGCGGTGCTCGTGGTCCAGTACATGGCATCGAGCGTGCCGCCGGGACCGAGGGGCACGGTCATGCCGTTGGCCCGGGTATCACCGAGGGGGAAGTTGATAGTCGAGGTCCGAGGCTGGACGCCCGACGTGAGCGTCGGGCCGACGGTCACGTAGCCGCTGCGCTTCTGGCCCACGACCGTGACGTTGCCCGTGACCGCCACCGCATTGGTGGGCACTCCCGAGGCGACGGTGGCCACGGCGAAGTTCTGCTTGACGCGCGAGTGGAATAGCGCCGCGCCGATGTGGCCCGTGCCCGGCCGCGAGTCGAGGACTCGGACTTCGGGGACGGTGAAGTAGGAGGCACCGAAGCTTTGAACGACGATGCCGCTCTGTGTACCTGTGATCGTCCCGGTGACCGTGTCGGTGGCCGTGACCGAGCTGGTACCGGCCGTCCTGAGGGTCACGCTGAACGTGTGCGAGCCGGCGTCGGCGGCGGTGAAGGTGTAGTCGGCCGGTAGAGTCGCGGCCGAATCGCTGCTGGTGAAATGGACTCGCCCCCGATAACTCGGCACGACATGGCTGCCGGCATCGAGCGCCTTCACGACGATCGAGCCCGCCGCTCCCGCGGTCCGCGGCGAGGCCAGGCCGGAGACAGAAAGGGTGGCCGCCGCGATCGTCGATACGGACGTGATGCCGGCGTTGGTGCCGACGAAGATCTGGCCCTGCCAGAGCGTCGGCGAAACGAAGTGGGGCACGGCTCCGACCGAGATCGAGCCGAGTGTCGCGCCCGTCGCCGGGGCGAGGGCAACGAGCCGGCCGCTGGAAGTGTTCACGCTCCAGATCGCGCCTCCTCCGACGACCGGAGGCCCGCCCGCCGCGCTGGTCTGCCAGCCGGGAGTTAGCGAGCCGCCCGCTCCGATCTGGACTTCGCGAATGGAACTCGTGCACGGAACATAAACGGTGCCGCCGCTCAGGGCCGCTCCGCCGAAGCCGGTGCACACCGTCGCCGACGACACCTGGCCGCCGATGCCGCCGAGCGCTCCCTGGTGGAGGACGTAACCCGTTCCGCTCTTGCCGGCGATGAAGACCCAGCCGCCCGGTACGAGCACCGGACTCAGCGACCCGAGATCCCGGTCGCCGGCGTTGTCGGCGGCCCAGGTGGAGGGAGCGAACGAACTAAGGAGCGCGAGCGTGGGCGAAAGCTCGAGAACCGAGTCGCTGCCGTCGTATGTGCCGGTCGAAGCGCCGTTGCCGACCGAGACGTAGACGTTGCCCGAGGCGTCGATGACCGGCCCGCCGGTGGACCATACCGCACCTTCGCGGGTCACCGGGACGCGGTACGAGATGGTGGCGCCCGAACCGCTCGCAGGAACGCCCACTACTTCACCCACGTACTGGCCGCAGTCGCCGGCCAGTCCGCCGAAGCCGATATAGACGTATCCGTTGGCCACGGCCAGCGCCGGACGCTGCTGGTGGGTTCTCGGATCGTCGCCGGCCAGGTCCACAACGCGCGACCATCGAACCACGCCTGTGGCGGGATCGAGGGCAAAGAGAACGTGCTGGAACCCGGTGACTTCGGCCACGGCGAAGAGAGAGCCCGTGACTGAATCGTAGGCAGGCGTGCCCGTGATCCCCAGCGGGTCGATGTTGCCGCAGGGCAGGGTGGACAGCCGGACGGGGGTGCCAACGTTCCTATGCCACAGAATCGCGCCGGTCCGCGGATCGATGGCGTAAATGCTGTCGCCTTCGGTTGCAGCGATGACAGTCCCGTTGACGACGAGCGGCTCCGCGTAGACCGCGCCGTCCAGTGAAGCGGACCAGCCGGCGGTCAGCGAACCTGCGAACGCTGGGAAGGTTGAATCGTTGCCGGTTCGGCCGGCATTGAGGTGGTAGACGGGCCAATCGGCCGCGACCGTGGCAGCCGTTGCGCCGGCCTGAGTTGCCGGCGGCATGGTGCCGGCCGACGGCGCCACAGCGGTGGCAGGACTTGCGAGACCTGTGGAGGCAACTGCCGCAACCAGCGCAGTCAGCGCGAAGAACCGAACCGCGAGTCTGCCTGGGGTTCGGCCGCGACTTCCAGTTTGACCCCAGCCTGTCGATCCGACCATTCGGACACCGTCCTTTCCCCTGGCCAGGGCCGCATGACTGCGGCAACGGCTCCGCCTGGTCAGCCCACGTTCCCGGAGAACCGGCGGATATGAGCCGCGTCAGGCCATCCTAGGCCTGAGGTCTGCGAGGTCGACGCGAAGCCTTCGAGCGTTCCCGTTCCGGTTCCGGCGGCGGGCTTCGCGGGGCGTTGCCGACAGACTCGTTGCCGAGGAATAGGCACCGGGTCGCTAGCCCACCCAGGGCGACGGCGCCGACCTCGGATGGCGGCCGCCGCCTTGGGCTAGGCGCTGCGCGTCAGTGGAGCAAGCCGCCGCAGCTCGACCAGGGGCGAAGCGGATGCGTCGGCGGCCACGAGGTTGAGGACGACCTGATCGGCGCCCACCTCGAACCGCTCGCGCACCCGATCGCCGATGCGATCGAGGTCGCCCCAGGCAACGATGGCTTCGAACAGCGCGTCCGAGCCGGGTTTCTCGAGATCTGCTTCGGACCAGCCGATCCGCAGCAGGTTGTTGCGGTAGTTGGCGGAGCCCAGGTAGTACGAGAGATGACGATCCCCGATCGCTCGCGCCTCAGCCAGATCGCCGGCCAGGACGACAGGCAGATCCGCGGGGAGGAACGCTTCCGGCCCGAGAATGCCCCTGACCTCACCGATGTGAGCCGTCGTCGTGAAGTAAGGGTAGGCCCCAGCCGTGCGTTCGCCGGCAAGGCCGACCATCCTCGGTCCGAGCGCCGCCAGCACGATAGGCGGCAACTCGGCCTCGGCTCCACGCCAGGGCGCCGCGTCCATCGCGTCGAGGTAGTCACGCATGGCCGAGTAAGGTCGGTCGTAGTCATGGCCTCGGATCCTGACGGAGGGAGCATGGCTGACGCCGATGCCGAGGATGAACCGGCCGGGCCAGGCATCGGCGAGGGTCCGGCCGCCGTTGGCCATCGCCGCAGCGTCGCGGGCCCAGATGTTGGCAATGCCGCTGGCGATCACCATCCGCTCGGTGGCGGCCAGGTAGATGGCGCCCCGCGCAAAGGCCTCCTGAGCGAGGGCTTCGCCATACCAGAGCGTGCCGTAGCCGAGTACCTCCATCTCGCGCACGAACTCGCGCTGGATCGCAGCCGGCTGGGCGTTGAGAGGCCCGGCAAATACGCCGATGCGGCCCGGGTCGATGCCGTGGAGTCTCGTCAGGCTCATGGTGGCTCGGATTCTACGCGCCGAGGAAGTGCCTGTCGCTAAGCACGCGCACCTGCCAGCCGGCTCCCCGGGAGGCTCACCGACCGGTCCATTCTCGTCCGGATGGCCCTATTGCCCGGTCTCGCCTGACCCTACGCTGGCGGCCATTGCCGTGCTTAGTGCGGGCCATTTGATGCACGGGCCTGCGGGGCGCGGCCTCCGTTTGGAGGGCTTGATGACCGCCGGACTCGTGACGGCGCCGCCGCGGTCGGAGGACCGGGACCTGATCGACCGCATCATCGGCGAGCAGGCCGGCCACACCGGCGCGCTGCTCGGCATCCTCGCCAAGCTGCAGGACCACAATCGCGACAAGTACCTCCCGATGGAGACGCTCGAATACGTGGCCAAGCGCACGGGCATCCCGGAGTCGCAGGTCTACAGCGTCGCGACGTTCTTCGCGCTCTTCAATCTCGACCCTCAGGGCAAGCACACCGTGGCCATCTGCCGCGGCACCGCCTGCCATACGCGCGGTTCGCGGGCGCTGCTGGAGCGGGTGAAGCTCCAGCTCGGCATGCAGGAGACCGGCGACGGCGCCGACAAGGTCGCGCTCACAACGCCGGACCGGCGCTTCACGATCCGAACCGTCGCGTGCTTCGGCCAGTGCGCGCTCGCTCCGGTTGTGGAGATCGATCATTCAATCCGCGGTCACGTCAAGGAGCAGGCGCTGATCCGCGAGGTCGAGGCGCTGCGCCGCGAGCGCGTCCGATGATGATCCAGGACTTCGCCGCGTTCTCCGCCGTGCGCGAGGCCGGCCTTGCGAAGCTGCTCCCCGGCAAGCCGCGCATCGCCGTCGGGATGGGCACGTGCGGCTCCGGCAACGGCGCCGAGGCCGTCTACCACGCCTTCTCGTCCGAGATCGACGCCCGCGGCCTGGCCGTGCAGTTGGTGCCGGTCGGCTGCTTCGGCTTCTGTGCCGAGGAGCCCCTCGTAAACGTCTGGGTGCCCGGCCACCCGCTCCTGATGCTTCACCGAGTACAGCCGAACCACGTCGACGGAATCCTGAACGGCCTCGGCCACGGCCACCTGCCGCCGCCCGAAATCGTGCTCTGCAAGATCGAGGAGTGGGACCACCTCGCCGGCCACGTGAAGTACGGCACCGGCTACCCGGACGTGCCGAACTGGAACGAGGTTCCCTTCTTCGATGGGCAGGTCAAGATCGTCCTGCGCAACTGCGGGCTGATCAACCCGGACGACATCGAGGAGTACATCGCGATCGGCGGGTACCAGGCCCTGTACAAGGTCCTGATCGACCAGAACCCGGCCGGCGTCATCGAGCAGATCAAGGCCTCCAAGCTGCGCGGTCGCGGCGGAGCCGGGTTTCTGACCGGGAACAAGTGGGAGTTCCTGGCGAAGGCCGCCGGGCCCGAGAAATACCTCGTGTGCAACGCCGACGAGGGCGACCCGGGCGCGTACATGAACCGCAACGAGATCGAGTCCGACCCGCACTCGCTCCTCGAAGGCATGATGATCGCGGGCTACGTCACCGGCGCGCCCAAGGGGATCATCTACGTGCGCGCCGAATACCCCCTGGCGGTGCTTCGCCTCGAGCGCGCGATCGAACAGGCGCGAGCCTACGGCGTGCTCGGCGACAACGTGCTCGGGCGCGGGTTCAAATTTGACATCGAGACGGTCGAGGGCGCGGGCGCATTCGTGTGCGGCGAGGAGACGGCGCTGATCGCGTCGCTCGAGAGCCACGCCGGCCGGCCGCGGTCGCGGCCGCCGTTCCCGGCGCAGAAGGGCCTCTACGGCAAACCGACCAACATCAACAACGTCGAGACCTGGTACAACGTTGCGCCGATCGTTTCGAAGGGCCCGGCCTGGTTCACCGAGATCGGCAGCGCCAAGAGCGCGGGCACAAAGGTCTTCTCGCTGGTCGGCAAGATACGCAACTCCGGTCTGGTCGAGATGCCACTCGGCACCCCGCTGGCGAAGTTCATCTACGACATCGGGGGGGGCGGCACCGGCGGCCGAGACATCAAAGCAGTCCAGACCGGCGGCCCATCGGGCGGCTGCATCCCGGTGGAGATGTTCGAAACGCCGGTCGACTACGAGACCCTCGTGCAGCTCGGCTCGATCATGGGCTCGGGCGGCATGGTCGTGATGGACGAAGACAACTGCATGGTGGACGTCGCTCGCTACTTCATCGAGTTCACCCACTCGGAGAGTTGCGGCAAGTGCATTCCGTGCCGCGTGGGCCTGGACAAGGCGCTGCAGAAGCTCAACGGCTTCACGCTCGGCACGGCTTCGCAGGAAGACCTCGCGGCGCTCGACGAGTTGTGCCGGATGGTCCGCGACACCTCGCTCTGCGGACTCGGCCAGAGTGCGCCGAACCCCGTCCTCACCAGCCTGCGCCACTTCCGGCACGAGTTCGAAGACCACATCCTCGCGAAGCGCTGCCGGGCCGGCGTGTGCGAGGACCTGGCGCTCTCCCCTTGCGAGAACTCCTGCCCGCTGCACATGAACATCCCCCGGTTCCTGGAGCTGTACAAGGAGGGTCGGATCGAGGACGCGTTCCTCTCAGTCATCCTCGACAACCCACTGCCGGCTTCGACGGGCCGCGTCTGCCAGCACCCCTGCGACAACCGCTGCCGCCGCGCCGCTCTAGACGAGGCGGTGAACACGCGCGACGTGCATCGCCGGATCGCCGACGAGGTTCTGCTCTCGGACAAGTTCGACACAATGGTCGACCGCGTGCTCGAGCGCCGTCAGGAGCCGACCGGCCACAAGGTCGCGATCGTCGGCGCCGGCCCGACGGGCCTCACCTGCGCGTACTACCTCGCGCTCCTGGGCCACGGCGTGACCGTGTATGACTCCCGCCCCGAGGCGGGCGGAATGCTGCGCTACGCGCTGCCGGAGTATCGGCTGCCGAAGGCGGTGCTCGACAAGGAGATCGAGCTCATCGAGCGCCTCGGCGTCAAGTTCGAATTCAACGTCAACGTCGGCGATGAACTGACGCTCAACGACGTGGGCCAGCACCACGATGCGGTCTTCCTTGCGATCGGCACCTGGAAAGAGGCCTGGGTCTACCTTCCCGGAACCGAGCTCACCGGCGTGATCCCGGCGCTGCCGTTCCTGGAGGCAATGTCCAGAGGCGAGGAGGTCCCGGTCGGGAAGAACGTCGTCGTGATCGGCGGCGGCAACGCCGCCATCGACTCCGCCCGCTCGGCACGGCGGCTGGGCGCAGACGTCACTGTCGTCTACCGCCGCGAGCGCAAGGACATGCCGGCCATCCCGGAGGAAGTCGAGGCGGCCGAGCACGAGGGCGCAAAGGTCGTCTATCTCGCCGCCCCGCATCGCATCCTGGGCGACAAGAACGGCCAGGTGCGAGCCATCGAGGTCGTCAGGACGAAGCTTGGCGAGTTCGACACGTCTGGCCGCCGCCGGCCTGTGCCGACGGACGAAGTGATCCGCATCGCGTGCGACACCGTGATCCTGGCCGTCGGCGAGAAGGTCGACCCCGACTTCTGCGCGGCCTCGGGTCTCACGATCAAGGAGGCCGGCACCCTCGAGGTGGACCGCTATTCGCTCGAAACAAGCCGGGAGCGCTTCTACGCCGGTGGCGACCTAATCACCGGGGCCTCGAACGTGTCGAACGCAATGGGCATCGGCAAGAAGGCCGCCCGCAACATAGACAAGCGACTGATGGCGGAAGAGCGCTTCGCGAGCCTGATGCCGGCGTTCGGTTACCTGATGGAAGTGCCCGAGACGCCGGGAGAGAGCGGCCGCCACGTTCCGGCCGAGATGCCCGCCGCCAAGAGGGTGCAGTCGTACGCCGAGGTTTCGCTCGGCCTCACCGCTGCGGCAGCGTTGGAAGAGACGACCCGTTGCCTGCGCTGCGACGTCCGCAGCGTCGAGAGATAGGAGCATCGCCTTGACCGAGAAGGTGAAGATCCGCATCGACGGCGAGGTGCTCGCGGCGACGGCCGGCCAGACAATCCTCGAGGTCGCGCGAGCCAACGACAAATACATCCCGGCCCTCTGCTATATGGAGGGCCTCAGCCCGGTCGGCGCCTGCCGGCTGTGCATGGTCGAAGTCTCCGGTGTCGCGCGCCTGCTGCCCGCCTGCACGACCCCCGTGCAAGAGGGCTTGGCCGTCAACACCAGCTCGCCGCAACTCGAGTCCTATCGGAAGATCGCGATCGAGCTGCTGTTCGTGGAGCGCAACCACGTCTGCGCCGTGTGCGTTTCCTCCGGTCACTGCGAGCTGCAGACGTTGGCCCAGGATCACGGCGTCACGTACGTTCGGTACCCATACAACTTCCCGCGACTCACCGTCGACGCGACGCACCCGCGTTACGTGCTGGACCACAACCGCTGCGTGCTGTGCTCTCGCTGCGTGCGGACGTGCGCTGAGGTCGAGGGCGCACACGTGTGGGACTTTGCCGGCCGCGGCATCCAGACACGGCT
>Ga0302321_100001109_pt1 | contig 22992 bp, 19 predicted proteins | sample Fen_T0_1_FD_202505 | JGI IMG/M metagenome (GOLD analysis project Ga0302321, IMG submission 202505) | Peat permafrost microbial communities from Stordalen Mire near Abisko, Sweden - Fen_T0_1 | ecosystem: Environmental > Terrestrial > Soil > Wetlands > Permafrost | place: Sweden: Abisko...
GTAAAGCCAACGCGTTTCAGCCAAGTTGAAAAACTGGTTTTTATACGGCGATCGATCACTCGGGGCCGAAGAAAAATTCCGCGCATGCGACCACGCAGGATTGCGGGCGGCATCAGGCCAAAGGCAGCGCGGCGACATAGGCCTGATGAAATCTCGTCAAAACACGGGAGAAAGACCTGATCGGCGCCGCTTTCAGCGAGCGTGGCGGCAATGGCTTTGATTCGCGAAGCGAAACGGGGCCGCCCGTTTTCGTCGAAGAGAGGTACGAGCCGACACTGCGGCAGAACGTGGCCGAGGCGCGCGTCGATTTTTGGGCGGGCAGCGAGCCGATTGTCGATTGCGAGCGAGACAGTGTGACCAGCGCTCAAAAAATCTTCCACGAGGCACCGAAGATAAATCAGGTGGTGCCCTATGGTGTTGGGCTCAAAAAGGAGGAGGTGCATGTAGCGGCTGGGGAGTGGCCCGTTCGGAAAGAGAGAAATTTGCCGACGCGGCGGTCACAGTAAACCCATTTCTCGTTGCCTCAGGTTGGCGTGGGTTGTGAGTTAATGGAAGCGCCGCATGAACATCGTCATCACTCATACCAATTTGACCCGTGGCGGCGGGGCTGAAACCTATCTGCTAAATTTGGTGCAAGGTTTTTGTGCGGCTGGGGATCGCGTGCATTTGGTGCTGACGAAGCGCGATCATTCGTTGTCACTGCCGCCAGAATGCACGGTGGAAATGGTACGTGCGTGGTGGGTGCCGCAAAAGTTGCGTCCGTGGTTTCTTGACCGCCAATTTGCGAAGCGCATCGAGGCAAAGCCGGATTGGGCGAGCGTGTCGCTTTCGCGCAACCGCGGGCATGACGTTGCGATCTGCGGAGGCACGCATCGGGGTTTTTTGCGCGCGATGCAACGCGAGCTGTCACTGGGCGATCGGTTACAGATCGCGGTTGAGCAACGGTCGTATGCGACGGCAGGGCGGGTATTGGCCCATTCGCAACTGGTTGCGGACGAGATCCGCAAGGACTACCAAATTTCTGAGGATAAAATTTCTGTGGTTTATCCGGCGGTGGATCGGATGCGTTTTCGGGCAGAATTGCGCGCGCAGCGTGCACAATGGCGTACGCGTTGGAAACTGCCCGCGGACAAGACACTCGTTTTGTTTCCTTCGACCGGGCACGAACGCAAAGGGCTACCGTTGGTGATCGAGGCGATGCGGCGCCTGCCGGTTGACCGATATGCGTTGGTTGTGGTAGGTCGGACGGCGCCGAAAATTGCAGACGGTCTAGAGGTAATTTCGTTGGGCTTTGTTGACGCGATTGAACAAGTTTTTGCCGCATGTGACCTGACGGTTATGCCGTCGCATTACGAGCCGTTTGGTTTAGTGTACGTCGAGTCCGCGCTGTGCGGTACGCCGGTGATTTTTGGCGAAAACGCCGGAGCTGCGGAAGTGTTGCCACCACCGATGGGAATTAAACTCACGCGACGGTCGCCAGAACTGCTGGCGGAATTGATCGTAAAATCTGTCGGACAGATCGCGTGTGGAGATGCGGAAGAGATTGCCGTGCCGACGATGCACGAACATGTCGCGGCTTTTAAACGAGTCCTGGAGTTAGCCCGGCAGAGCCGTCGTTAAAGACGAGTTTGTCCGCTTAGGTAGGTGCGCAGGGCAAGGAGTCGTCCGCGATGTTCTTCGCGGCGAGCGAGGGCTTTGGGCTGATGCGCCACGCATAACATCAGGAGCCGCAGAGCTGATTTCGCAAAATCGCGACCGTTGAGGAAAATTCGCGAAGGCCAAGGGTAGTGTTTGCGATAAAATAAGAGCAATCCGAGGTGTTTTTTGGCCGCGACTTGGCTGAGCTGATGAGAGCGTTCGCTATAACCACCGATATGGCGCACGCGCACGTCGTCGATACAGTGAAGTTCGTAGCCGTGCTTGCGGATTTCCAGGCTTAAATCGAGATCTTCAGCGTACAGAAAATATCGCGAGTCAAATCCTCCTATAGCACGGAAAACTTCGGCGCGGACCAACATGCATGCACCTTTCAAGGATGCGATCTGACCGGGTAGCTTCTTAAATGTTTTGCCGGTGTATCGGTGCCCTGGATACGAAAAAGAAAATCCTTGGAATGCGCGGTTGTCCTCCGAGAGTAACGGGCTTACGCTGCCGCATTCTGGGTGTTGATCGAGGTGATCGGCGAGTGCATCGAGTGCGCCGGGCGGAAGCTCGATGTCGGGATTTAATATCAAAAAATAGCGTCCACTCGCTTCTTTTAGCGCTCTATTGTGGCCTGTACCGAAACCGACGTTTTCGCTACTTTCGATCGAGCGTATCTGGTCACTCCAATGAGCGAGTTGTTGGTGAGTGTTGTCTGCGCTGGCGTTATCGAAAACCACGATTTCTAGCGTGCGTCGGGTTGAACGCGTTAGGTGTTCCAGGCAGTTATCAATAATGGGCCCTGAAAAATAGGTGACGATACTTGCGGTGATTTCCATGGCGACCTCCTCCATTTTTGCTGCCTAAAATACCTACATCAGCCCGGAAATCCAATCGTCTAGCACTTTGCTGACCCTGTCCGGGGTGATGTTGCGAACGCAGTAATTTCGGTAAGAGTCAGACGGTACGCACTCGCTCGGAGCTACACAATTTGTGCAAGGTAGTGGCGGCTGTAGAGTGGCGTTTTTGGCGCCGAGCGGACGCCATTCATTGATGTTTTGCGAACTGAAGAGAGCCACCACAGGTATTCCGACCGCCGTGGCCAGATGCATCGGGCCGCTGTCATGGCAAAGCAGGAGATCGAAGCACTGGAAAAGTGCTGCGAGCCTCGTCACAGGCACCTGGAGATCGATGACGGTTGGTGTTGTTTGCATCTGTTGTCGGATGGCGTTGACGACGGCTTGTTCAGCCGGCCCGGCGATGAGTGTGACGCTTGCGCGACCACTATGTTGCATGTGATCACAAACTTCGGCGAAATTCTTTGCCGGCCAGATTCGACACTCGCTGCGGCTTCCTGGGTGCACCAGAAGGCGTGGCTTATCGGTGGGGAGTGTTGCGATTGCGGGCAAGGCTTTTGCCCAAGCGAGGTCATCGGGCAACGGGCGTAACTCCAAAGGCACGTCGACGGTTGGAGCCCCGATAGTGTCCAGAAAACAGTTGTTGAAATCGCTGATGTGATGGGTGTCGCGAAATCCCTGTGGCACGGTCTTGATGAGCGTATAACAACTTGGAAGCCGAAGCTTGCGTCCGCTAATATTGAGCACGGCGCGGAAAGGCGCACCGGTTAAACGCGTGAGGGCCGCGGTCTTTTCGGTGTTATCCAGGTCAAAAATGTGGGTGAAATTGCAACGCCGCAGATCGCGCACCAAGGCGCCCCAGCGACCGAGAGCCCAGCTGTTGCGGGGGAGCAGGTGCACCTGTTTGACATCGGAATTGAGCGCGAGAATTCCGGCGTAATTTTCTTCAACGAGTGCGTGGATAGCGCAGTCCGGCCAGTGGAGTCGCAGGTTGCGCAAAAATATCCCAAGCAGAACGACGTCGCCGAGATAGCGGCGGCGGATGACGAGGATGCATTGAGCTTGGGCGGACATGGAAGTGAAGCGAAAGAGGGAATGCCCGTCGGGGCAAGCGTGCTCAAATATAGGCCTGGTGATCGCTTGTTGTAGTTGCCTGAGGCTCGGGAAATCCTCCATACAAGTCACAGCGATGCCGAAACTCATCTCCATTGTAACGCCGGTCTTCAACGGGCGGCGTTTCATAGAGAATTGCGTACAGTCGGTTCGGCATGCACTCGGTGGGCTCGATTACGAACATATTGTGGTCGATGGCGTGAGTACGGACGGAACGCTGGAGTGGTTGCGGGCTCAGCCTGATTTGCGGGTGTTTTCCGAGAAAGATTCCGGCATGTATGACGCGCTGAACAAAGGTATCGCCGTTGCCTCAGGTGAATGGATTGGCCATCTGAACTCGGACGAGCAATACAACCGCGCCGGTCTCAATGAGGCGGTTAAATTAATGGAAAACCCTCGGACTCAGGCGATCTTTGGCTCAACGGTCATGCTCAATGGTTCGCTGGATTGCTTGCAGCTTTTCAACCAAATCGTCACGCCGCGCGCGGTGGACACGCTTTGGTGTATGCCGGTGCAGACTTGTTCGTTTTTGTTTCGAAAAACGGTTTGGGAACGCGGGCCGTTTGACGTCAAATACCGACTCGTTGCCGATCATGCCTGGTTTAAGGCGCAGATGCATCGCGGGCTAACTTTGGCGAAAACGCGCGAACCAATGGGTATTTTTGTTTGGCATGGCGCGAACCTCAGCTCGGTCGAAGGTACGGAAGATGCCAACGCCGGCCTTAACAAACGGACACTCCGTCTAAGGGTAGCGAAACATTGGTACCGGCTGAAAAAAACATTGCTGGGTGGTTACCTGCGACGTCCGCTGACGTACGAGGTTTGGAAAGAGGGAAGTATTCAGACGGTGCGAATTGCTCGGCCGGTTTTGAAAATCCGGAATTTCGACAAGCTGAAGCCGTGAACAACGGTGCTCAGCTTAGTACGTCAACCAACGCCGCAGTGACGTCGCGAGGGGAGATCCCTGTGAGGCAATGGGCTTCAGGGTAAGGGCATTGCCAATTGCAGCCGTAGCAAGGAAGTTGATTTCGTAACCAGCGCTGTCTATCGGAATGCCACCAGGGGCCGAAGATGTTTCGATGGCCGCCGCCCATGAGAACGACGCACGGTTTTTCGAAGGCGCCTGCTATATGAGCCGAGGCACTATCCATCGTGAGCACTCCACGGGCGTGAGCGATGGCTTCTAGGTAGTGGTTCTGCGATGTCCCGACTTCGATCGACGAAATGCGAACTCCGCGAGCATCTGCTTCGGTCCGCAGCTCGGGAAGAAGACCTGCCTGTTCCGTACTCACCAAAACTCGCAGCGGGCAGGGATTGTTTTTTTGAAATTCCTGCAGCGCTTCGCAAAGTAGCTTCGCTGGATAGTCTTTTAACCGATCACTGCTATAAGGGGCGATGAGCAGGTATCCCTCATCGCTCTGATCGAACGAGCTGAGGCGGGGTTTGATTTCGTCAGGCTGAATAGGACGGTTTAAAATCGTTGAGAGTAGGTCGGCGTGGGCTTGAAGGTCGAGGCACAGTCCCGTGCTCGGGGTCGATGGAAAGGCGAGGTGCTGTGCGAAGTTTAAATTACGCGAATCCACCTCGGCTGGCAGCGGGCTATCGCTGAACCCGTGACGTTGTTGGGCCGGAATCCAGGACAAGAGCGCGTTTAGATATAGTGACGGGTAGGGTCGGAGACTGATCGCGTGGTCAAACGTGTAATGACGAAATCTAAGGCCCAAGGTCCGCCAGAGTGGCAGGAGCTTGCGGAGTTTTTTTGGGACAAATGCTGGTGCTGTGACGCGGGGCGAATCGGGGAATTCGCGTGCAGCTAATTTCTCAGCATAAGGCGATACAACTAGAACGCAGTTTTCTGGCCCAAAGTGTTTCCGAAGGAGCCGGATGGCCCCTGTCGCGAGCACGAAATCGCCCAGTCGATCGGGTTTAACAATGCATGCTTTGAAGTGGGCCGCCTCGCGCGTTGGGCGTACCGTCAAAATATGGCGGATGACTTGCCACCGCAACCGCGTGCGCCATGCTCCGGATTTTGGGAGCGATTCGTTTGGACGGAGCGGGACGTCGTTCATGTTGTTTACGGTGGTTGCAGCTGATCCGGACGCCAAGTTCATAAGTGCGTGGGCGAAGGTGAGGCTTGCCTACCTCTCTCGTGCGGGGAAAAACTGAGGGATGTCGATCAAAGTGAATCCTTTTGCGCAGGCCATCATGCGGCTCTATCTGGCGTATGGTTTTCAACGCTCGTGGCGCAAGCGCTTGGGGAAATTTGCAAAGGCTCTTCGCCGTGCTTGGTTGAAACGTAGCGACCCCACGATCGAATGCCTCGTGGGAGCGAGCCGCTTACGCATGCCGTTGTCGCACGAGCTGCTTTTGCATCGGGAGGTAAATCCAACTTATGATACGGCGTTGCCGCGTGTCGCTGCCTGGGTGCGCCAGGTTGACGGCCTTTTATGCTGTATCGACGTAGGCGCAAACGTTGGCGATACCGTGGCACTGATTTCCGCGGAGGCACCCGGCCAGTTTTTGGCGGTAGAAGCAAGCAAAGTTTTCTTTTCGTATTTGCAGCACAACTACGCAGGCTGTTCAAATGTTCGTTGTGTGCATGCGTTGTGCGGTGAAGGCGGCGAGCAGGCGGTGACTATCGTCACGCATGAAGGGACGGGCTTTGTTGGCGCCGGGGAAGGAGCCAAGACGGAGACTTATTCCCTGGATGAATTGGCCAAGCGATATGGGGAGTTTTCGAAACCGAACGTCCTGAAAATCGATACCGATGGTTATGATTACAAGGTGCTGCGCGGGGCGACCGCACTCTTGCGGGATGCCCAGCCTGTAGTGTTTTTTGAACTGAATCCGCCTGAGCTGCACCGGCAGCGTGAAGATGCGCTTTCTGTTTTTCCGCTGTTTATGGCGGCTGGTTATAAACGATGCTTGCTCTACGACAACTTGGGTTTCCCCATGGTTGACCTCGCGCTTACCGAGCTGAGCGCATTTAAGCAGTTGATCGAATATATTGGGAGCAAGCCTTACAGTTACTACGATGTGCTGGTTATTCCCGAACGGCTCAGTGGGCCGACGCACGATTTTATCGCAGGCGAATTTGCGCGGCTTCCGAAGGTTTAAGCCTCGGCGATCTTACGGGCTAAGTTGGCGTGCTACTCGGTTCGCTTCGCTCAAGCGGATGCATTTTGCCGGTCGTAGAGCGACTTGTAGAGTATGTTGTTTGCGTAGAGTTCGGCATGCGTACCGGATGCGACGATGCGGCCTTGGTCGAATACGAGAATCATCGTGGCGTCGCGGATGGTGCTGAAACGGTGCGCGATAATGAAAACCGTTTTGCCGATAACGAGCTGTTTGAGCGCTTGTTGAACTGAAGCTTCGCTTTCGGAGTCCAACGCAGACGTGGCTTCGTCGAGGATTAAGATGGGTGCATTGCGCAGGAAGGCGCGGGCGAGAGCGAGGCGTTGTTTTTGTCCGCCGGAAAGGCGTGCTCCGCGTTCACCGACGATGGTGTCGTAACCTTGCGGAAAACCATTGATGAAGTCGTGGGCGAAGGCGGCTTTAGCAGCAGCGTGAATATCTTCGGTACTAGCCTCGGGCCGTGAGATCAGAAGGTTGTTGTAAATCGTGTCGTTGAAGAGCACGGGGTCTTGCGAGACGATGGCGATCTGGCGGCGGAGATATGCGAGGCGGATGTCGCGCAGGCTATGACCATCGAGTGTGACTCGGCCATCGAGCGGATCGAAAAAGCGTGGCACCAGGTTAGCGAAAGTGGATTTGCCCGCGCCGGAAGGGCCGACTAGAGCGCAGACCGTGCCCGCCGGAATCTGAATCGAGATATCACGCAGCACGGGTTCGCTTGGGTCGTAGGCGAAAGCAATATTTTCGAATGAAAGATCTCCAGTCACGCTGGCCAACGTGATGGCATGGGGATCATCTTGGATGGCGATCGGGGAGTTGAGGACTTCTTCGATACGTTCGAGGGCGCCGAGGCCACGTTTCATTTCATTGTTTAAGCTGCCGAGTTTTTTGATTGGGTCGTAACAAGTATACAGCGTAGCGATGATAGTCGTGAAATCAGTGAGAGAGAGGTGAACTTTGTAGGCATAAACCAGCGTTACCGCGATGCCTGCCGCCGAAATGATTTCGATGAGAGGAGTGAGCATTTTCTCATACTTAAAAAATTTCAGTTGCACGTAGATTAGAGCCTGCGAAACGACACGAAAACGTCCGATTTCTCTTTCCTCCAAATTGTAAGCGCGCACTTCTTTTGCAGCCGAGAGATTTTCGGCGAAACGGTCTGACACTGCACCGAGTTCGCGTTGGATATGGCTGGCGCGTTTAATGAGCTTTTTGCCAATGTAGCGGATCGGCAAAACGGAGAGGGGGACAATGGAAAGCGTTACGAGGACTAGGCCCACGCCTTGAGTCGCAAATGCGAGATAGCAGAGAATTCCAATGGCACTAAGCAATGCTGCCGGACTCTTGATGATTTCGTTGGCGACAGTGACGAGGGTCGTCTGAAGTTGGTTCGTATCAGACATGCCGCGCGAAAGAAGATCGCCTGTGGAATTCTTTTGAAAAAAAGAAAGCGGCAGAACCTGAAGCTTTCCGAAATAATCGAGCCGGATATTTTCCAGAGTGCGCGTGCCGACGAGCTGGAGCAAGTAGCTGTTGAGGTATCCAGCGACACCGCGCACGAGAAACACTGCTGGTAACCAAAGCGCTATTAGAAAAAGTTCCCAGGTGGTTAGCGTGTTTGTTACGAGCGGCTTGGGGATAAACTCGGCGACTTGTTCCGGAGATAACAAGCTTACGAAAGCACGCTCCAGCTGAGCGTCGATATCTTCACGAAGATTCCAATTGGTTTTGAATTGGCCTGAAGCCTGGCTCAACAAGGAGTCGAACTGCGTAACTTGTTCGTTGGAAAGATGCAGTTTTTTCGTGAGCGCTTTTTTATCCCAGCGATCGGGTATTCCACCTTTTTCCTCATGAAAAATGATCGGGAAAATAGTCTTCGTCATTAACGGCAAGCCTGCGCTCGAAGCTACGCTACTGATAATGCCGCAGATGATGGCGACGATCAGTAAACCCCGCTGAGACTTGAGGTACTTTAGATAAGGGCGAAAACGTTGCATGTAGTTGGAGCGTGCGGGTCAGTCTTTGGACGTCCTTACATCAAGTGCGTCCCGGAGGCCGTCGCCGAGAAAATTCAGCGAAAAAAGCGTAAGCGAGAAAATCGCCCCAGGGAAAACCAGCAACCACCAGTATTCTTCCATTTTTTCAGAGCCGTCCTTGATCAATTTGCCCCAGGAGCTCATCGGATCGTCGACGCCGAGCCCGAGGAAACTGAGAAACGCCTCTAGCAACATAACGGACGGGATTGTAAGCGTGGTGTAGACGATGACCGGTCCGAGGATATTGGGGACCATGTGGCGGAAAATAATTCGGCTGCGGCTATAACCGAGCGAACGGGCAGCCTCGATGAACTCCATTTTCTTAACCGACATGATTTGCGCCCGGACGATCCGTGCCATCGTCAACCATTCAACAGCGCCAATTGTTGCAAACAGAAGAATAATTTTGCCGACGCCTTGGGCTTGTTTCATCCCGTGCTGGCCGAGCCAGGAATCAAAGACTTGCATTGGATCTTTGAGAAAAACCATCAATAAGATAACAAAAATCGTGAAGGGCAGGGCATACAAAATATCCACGATGCGCATCATCACCATATCGGCTTTACCGCCGAAAAATCCCGCTATGGCGCCGTAACTTACGCCGATCGCGAGTGCGACGAATGACGCCACCAGGCCAACCATGATCGAGATGCGCCCGCCGTAGAGCACGCGGGCGAGCAAATCGCGACCAAGCTGGTCAGTGCCGAACCAATGCGCAACGCCAGGCTCGGCGTAGGTGAGTTCGAGATTGTTTTCATAATATGATTGGGCGAAAAACGGTGCGAGTCCACAGGACAAGCCGAGCACGAGGAGCAAGATTCCGCCGCAGAGCGCGAGTTTGTTTTTCCGCAAGCGATGCCACGCGTCCCGCCAAAGCGAGTGGCCTTGTTCCAACTGGTCAGCGGAAAGATTGGCGGCGGGAAGGTCTTTAGGTGAAAGCGAAATCATGGCTTATTCGAATTTCAGTTTCGGGTTGAGCCAAACTTGTACGACGTCCACCACGAGATTTAGCACGATAATCAAAATCGCATAGAGAAGAACAGTGCCGAGCACGAGATTGTAGTCGCGGTTGAACGCGCTGTTCACGAATTCGCGTCCCAGGCCTGGTATCTGGAAGATGGTTTCGATGACGAACGAACCAGTCATGATACCCGCAATCGCAGGTCCGAGAAACGCCACGACGGGCAGCAAGCCTCCGCGCAACGCATGTTTGAAGATCACGCGTGTTTCACTGGCGCCTTTGGCCCGTGCAGTGCGGATATAATCCTGTCCGAGGACTTCGAGCATGCCGCCGCGCGTTAGGCGTGCGATGTAGGCTGCGTAAACACAACCGAGTGTGGCGGCGGGTAGCACGCGATCGATCGGTTCGTACCAACCGGACGCGTTGAACCAGCCGAGATGAATTGCGAAGATCAATACGAGAATTGGCCCGAGCACAAACGTCGGCACGCAGATGCCTACCATAGAGACAGAGGAACAAAGGTAGTCGATCCAGCTATTGCGTTTTACCGCTGCCAGTACGCCGAGCGGGAGTCCGACGATCAGCGCGACAGCGAGTGAGAGGACGCCGAGTTCAAGCGAGACGGGGAGCTTATCTGCAATGATTTCGTTAACGGTGCGGTTCGCATATTTAAAGGATGGACGAAAATCCATGCCGAACGCGGCTTTCAGATCGAGTCCGTGTGCGAGTTCCTGCGGCCGAAATTTTTTCGGGAAAATATCCCAGACATAATCGCGGTATTGTTTCCACAGCGGATCATCCAGGTGATAGTAAGCGTTGAGATTCCGCTGAATCTCCGGCGGCACGGCTTTTTCCGCGGTAAATGGGCCGCCTGGTACAAAGCGAATCATGAAGAATGTCGCCGTTATAATGACGAAGAGGACGGGAATCGTCTCAAGAAAACGTCGGGCGATGAATCTCAACATGGCTGACCTAAGCATTTGAGCTGCTCGCTCGTTGGCAATACGCGAACTTCAGCAAAAAGGTACATGTATCAACACACACACTCCTGCCTAAACGCGGCCGGAAAGTGGCTGATGTGGTAACTATCTGAGTTCTGTGCTGCATTTGGTCTGTGTTAGAGGAATCTTTTTGCGTATTTGAGACGCTCGCGTGGCTTTGCGGTTCGCCAGTCAGTGGCGTTTACGTAAAACGCGTTTTTTGCGGTTTTTTGCGCATGTTTGGATCAGCCCATCAAAACCCTTGCCAAAGCCTATCTGGGGCTCTTCTCTCAAACTTCCCGCGTCTTCGCGCGGCGTTATTTCAATTAGCACATCAACATCACAGTAGAAACTGGAGTTCACCATGGCAGTTAAAGTCGCAATCAATGGATTCGGTCGCATCGGCCGCCTCGTTTTCCGCGCTCTCGTGGAGCAAGGCCTTCTCGGCACAACTTTCGACGTCGTCGCAGTCGGCGATATCGTCCCGGCCGACAATCTGGCCTATTTGCTGAAGTACGACTCCACACAGGGTCGTTTCAACGGCACGGTCGGCTCCAAAAAATCCGCCGCCGACAAAGTTGAAGACGATGTCCTCATCGTTAACGGCAAGGAAATCCTCGTGGTTTCCGCCAAATCTCCCGCTGAGCTCCCCTGGGCCAAGCTGGGTGTTCAACTGGTCATCGAATCGACCGGTCTCTTCACCGACGCTGAAAAAGCCAAGGGCCATATCACCGCTGGCGCCAAGAAAGTCGTCATCTCCGCTCCTGCGAAGGGCGAAGACATCACGGTCGTTATGGGCGTTAACGACGACAAACTCGACCTCGAGAAGCACAATATCATTTCCAACGCTTCCTGCACGACGAACTGCCTCGCGCCGATCGTTCACGTTCTCCTCAAGGAAGGTTTCGGCATTGAGGAAGGCCTCATGACGACCATCCACTCCTACACCGCGACGCAGAAAACCGTCGATGGTCCTTCGAAGAAGGATTGGAAGGGTGGCCGCTCCGCTGCCATCAATATCATTCCCGCCAGCACCGGCGCTGCGAAGGCCACCGCCCTCGTGTGCCCCGAAGTCAAAGGCAAGCTCACCGGCATGTCCTTCCGCGTGCCGACGCCGACCGTCTCGGTTGTCGATCTGACCGTGAAGACTGTCAAAGCCACTTCCTACAAGGAAATCTGCGAAGCCATGAAGAAGGCTTCCGAGACCTACTTGAAGGGCATCCTCGAATACACGAGCGACGAAGTCGTTTCCTCTGACTTCATTCACTGCAAGTCGTCGTCGATCTTCGACGCCGGCTCAGGCATCGAGCTCAACAGCAAGTTCTTCAAGCTGGTCAGCTGGTATGACAACGAATGGGGTTATTCCAACCGCGTCGTTGACCTGACCAAGAAGATCGCCGCCAAGCTCTAAGCTGCTACACAGCTCAAATAAGGGCTGAAAAAATTCCAAAGGGCTGAAGGGCTGAATTTATTTCACCTTCAGCCCTTTTTCTTTCAGCCGCACCTGTATCCGTTTTAGATTTTTAGTCCTTTAGACTTTCTCAATTTCATCATGGCCAAATTCAAATCCATCCGCGACCTCAACCTCGCCGGCAAACGCGTCTTCATCCGCGTCGACTTCAACGTCCCGCAGGACAAAGCCACTGGCGCGATCACCAACAACGCGCGCATCGCCGCCGCATTGCCCACGATCAAGTACGCGCTCGAAAAAGGCGCGTCGGTCGTTCTCGCCAGCCACCTCGGCCGTCCGGACGGCAAGGTCATCGCCAAATTTTCGCTCAAGCCCATCGCCGTCGAACTCGAAAAACTCCTCGGCAAGCCCGTGAAGTTTCTTAACGACTGCGTCGGCGCCGAAGTCGAAGCCGCTTGCGCCGCGCTCAAGGCCGGTGAGGTCGTTCTCCTCGAAAACCTCCGCTTCCACATCGAGGAAGAAGGCAAGGTTAAGCTCGAAGATGGCACTTCTGTGAAAGCCGATCCGGCCAAGGTCACAGAATTCCGCGCCTCGCTCTCGAAGCTGGCGGACGTTTACGTCAACGACGCTTTTGGCACCGCGCACCGCCCGCACTCGTCGATGGTCGGCGTCACGCTGAAGGACAAAGCCGCTGGTTTCCTGATGGAAGCCGAACTTGTCGCCTTCGCCAAAGTCATCGACAATCCCCAACGCCCGCTGCTCGCCATCCTCGGCGGCGCGAAGATCGCTGACAAGATTCCGCTGATCAACAACCTCCTCGACAAAGCCAACGCCATCATCATCGGCGGCGGCATGGCCTTCACCTTCAAGAAGGTTCTCGAAAACGTCGAAATCGGCAACAGCCTCTTCGATGCCGAAGGTGCTAAGATCGTAGCCGAACTCGCCGCCAAGGCCAAAGCCAAGGGCGTCAAGCTCGTTCTCCCGGTTGACTACGTCGCTGCCGATAAGTTCGCCGCCGATGCCAATACCAAAGTCGTCACCGACAAGGAAGGCATCCCCGCCGGTTGGCTCGGCCTTGATGTTGGCCCGAAGTCGATCGCGCTCTTCCGCGAGACGATTCTCTCCTCCAAGACCATCGTTTGGAACGGTCCTGCTGGTGTGTTCGAATTCGACAAGTTTGCCGCGGGCACGATCGCCCAAGCCGAAGCTATTGCTGAAGCCACCAAGAACGGGGCCACCACCGTCATCGGTGGCGGCGACACCGCTACGGCTGCGAAGAAATTCAAGGTCGCGAAGGTCGTCACGCACTGCTCCACCGGCGGCGGCGCCAGCCTCGAACTCCTCGAAGGTAAAACCCTCCCCGGCGTAGCATTCCTGGAAACCTGATATTAGAACTACGGAGAAACTAAGAATCGAAGACGCCGGCTTGGTTTCTTCGATTCTTTGTAGTTAAAAACAAAATACTCTATGATTCGCAAAAAACTCATCGCTGGTAACTGGAAGATGAACAAGACGTCGCCTGACGCCTTGACGCTTTCCAAAGAAATTGTTGCCGAACTTGGCAAGGTCATCGACGTCGAAATCGTCGTGTGCCCGCCTTTCACCTCGCTGGAGACGGTCGGCAAGATCGTCGACGGCACCTCTGTCAAACTCGGTGCGCAAAATATGCATCCTGAAGCCAGCGGCGCCTACACCGGCGAAGTCTCAGCTCCGATGCTGCGCTCGCTTTTCGCGACGCACGTGATCCTCGGCCACAGCGAACGTCGCGCCTATTTCGGCGAGACCGACGCCTTCATCAACAAGAAGGTCCTCGCTGCCATCAAGAATCAGCTCAAGCCCATCCTCTGCGTCGGCGAAACCCTCGCTGAGCGCGAAGGTGGCTCGACGTTGAAGGTGGTGCAGACTCAGCTCGAAGGTGGTCTCGTGGGCGTGAGCAAAGACGATGCTGCCAGCACCGTGATCGCTTACGAACCCGTCTGGGCCATCGGCACCGGCAAGGTCGCCACGACCGCGCAGGCGCAGGAAGTGCACGCATTTATCCGCTCACTGCTTGTCAAACTCTTCGGCGAAGCGGTCGCGCAGAAAGTCCGTATCCTCTACGGTGGTTCGATGAAACCGCAGAACGCTCCGGAACTTCTCGCTCAAAAGGACATTGACGGCGGTCTGATTGGTGGCGCGGCGCTTGAAACCCGCAGCTTTGTCGACCTCGTGAAGGCGGCGATTGCGGCCAAGTAAGCCAAGCTGACGGTTTTTCATTTCAGCGCGAACTTGCGGTTTAACGACTGCGAGTTCGCGCTTTTTTTATGCTCTTATTTCTTTATTTCGACTGGGTTAAGACGTTACATGACTGACGCATGGCTCGCTTCAAATTCCTGTCGTCTGCCGCCATCGGCGAATGGCTTGTGGCGCTCCTGCTTACCGCGAATTTGGTATGGACCACGCTGTGCCTTGGTGGCTACCGACCGGAGACGATGGCGCTTAGCTGGCCTCTGACCGGTGCAGCTTTGGCGGTCCAACTTGGTTTCGCGGCCTGGCGCGGACAACGTCCACATCCGGCCGGGCTATGGCTTTTACCTTTTCTTGGCTATGCAGCTTTCAATGTTGCTGCAGTTTCGCCTGTGCCCTGGCTTGGTTGGCGGGATTGGTTAGGCTGGACGCAGATGATCGCAGTATTCTGGCTGATGGTAAACGGCCTTACGCGGCGTGGGCCGCGGTTATTTGTTTTGGCTACAATGATGGCGCTAGGCGTGATCGCTGTGCTGCTTGCCGCTTACCAAAGGTTCGTTGCACCGGACTGGCTTATGCTTGGCCGCACGCAGGCGGAGCAATTTTTTGGCCGAGCGAGCGGACCTTTTGGCATACCGAACACACTCGCGGCTTTCTTGCTCTTGCTGATTCCTCCGATGCTCGCACTCGCTTGGCAACGAGGCTCCATTGCAGTGGAGCGCGTCTTTTGGGGATATTTCGCGGCCGTGTTTTTGTTCGGACTTGGGTTGACGATCAGCCGCGGTGCTTGGCTTTCTTTGGCACTGGCGCTTGTTGCTTGGCCGTTTTTTTCGCGCAACCTTAACCTCCAGATGCGCTTCATCCTCGCGAGCACCGCATTTGCCGGTGCGTTGTTGGTCGGCATGGTGCTGTATTCTGCCGTTCCGCAGGTGAAGCAACGACTGGATGCGATGGTGGCCGACGCGGGCGAACGCAGTCGGCCTATGCTTTGGGAAGCAGGGTGGAAACTGTATGCCGATGCTCCTGTGCTTGGGACAGGCGGCGGCAGTTACAACGCACTTTTTGAACGCCACCGGCCTGAGGGCTTTCGCGACGAACCTCAATGGGCGCATAATGATTATCTGAATACATTGAGCGATTATGGGACGCTTGGCTTTCTGCTATTTTTCGGGGCGGTGACGACGATCACGATTTTGGCGATGCGCAATCGAGCAAGCGTCTCGGCGATTGAGACAGTGGCATTAACCGGCTGGGCGGCACCCAATGTCACGACGGCGCTTGGGGTAGGGTTGGGCGCGTTTGCATTGTCATTGTTTGTGGATTTTCATTTTAAAATTCCTGCACTTGCGATGAGCGTTGCTGTTATAGCAGGTGAATTGGTTCAGCGTACTTGGCTCGCGCCCGTGCGCCCGCCCGCCGGTCAGAAACTGCAGGTCGGTCTGCTCGCGACGAGTTTGGCCGTCGCACTGTTTTCCTTGGGCATTGTTCTGCCGATCTATCGGGCCGAGGCTGCTCGTTATCGCGGTCGGCAATCGATCGACCGGCTCGCGATGAACCCAAGCCCTGCGCTTAACGATTACCGCGATACCCTTACTTCTGCGTCCGTCGCCTTCTCGGAAGCGGTCGGTTTGGATTCCGGCAACGCCCAAGCTTGGGCCGACCGCGCCTATGCCACGGAACTCTGGGCGCACTTGGCGCCGGCGCGTATGAATGAGTTAGGGAAAGAAGCTGAAGTCGCTGCGAATAAAGCACTAGAGCGTTCAGTTGAGCTCCCCGAATTTTGGGTACGGCGGGGTATCGCACTCGATATGCAGGGGCGCGAGGCAGAGGCTAGTGAGGCATTTGTAAAAGCGTTGGAGCTGGCGCGCTTTAATAGCATAATTTGGTATTATTACGCTTATCATCAAAGTCTTAACTCAAAAAACAAAGCTGAGGTATTAATTAGTATTGAAAATTGTTTGCGACTTGACCCAGACAACCGTTCCGCCTTAGCTTTGCGGCAAAGAATGTCCTCCTCTCAGTAACCTCTCCTCGCTTATGCCCCGATTTTTTCAGCCCCGTTTTTTGATCGCCGCGATGTTCCTCATCGTCCCTGCGCTGTTGAGCGCGCAACAGGCGACAAAAGTCGTAGGCCGGATCATCGCCGCCAAGGTGGTGGGTAACGTGACGGTAACAGATATCCGTGACCCGATGCACCCACACAAACTGGTCGAACGTGGCGAAGTCACGGAGAGTCAAATCATCAACACCAGCGAGGATGCCCGCGTTTTGTTAGTGTTTTCTAACGGAGCAACCGTGAATCTCGCGGCAAAGTCCACGCTATCAATCGAGGCGTTCTTGCAGGATCCATTTAACCAGCCAATCAAAGTGAGCGAACTGGTGGACGAGCCCACGACTTCTATCACCAAGCTCAACCTCGTTCGCGGTGAGTTGATGTCGAATGTGAAACATCTTCGCCGAGATAAAGGTTCGGTGTTCAGCGTGCAGACGCCAGTCGGCGCCGCTGGTATTCGCGGAACCACTTTTCAGGTTCTCTTTCGGCCTTCGGGCAATTTCGCTTCCTATGCCTTGCGCATGGTTGAGGGTAAAATCGCCTTGGACTTCGGCGGTCGCTCACGAGACGTCGATGTCGAAAAAGACCAGCAGGTCGTACTTGATGCAGTTCAGCTCGACGCGTCCGGTCGAGTGATTGCGCTGCCCGCCAATATCAAGCCAACCGAAATCTCAGCGTCGCTTAAGGCGTCGCTCTCCGCAGCGGCCCAGTCATTAATGGATGCCGCCGCCGTAATAAATTTCCAGGCCATGAAGCCAGCTGAAGCTCCACAGCAAGCTTATCCGCAGTCAGGTAGTTCCTCTTCGGGCGGTTCTGGTCCTGATGCGTTAACACCTACTGGCGCCAGTTCAGGTTTCTTCCCGTTATCGCCGGTGCCGCCAGCCGTTCCTCCTGCCCCGCGTACAACGCCGGGCGATGGCAAGGTCTGAGCTAGAATAGAAAGTTCGTTTCGTAATAGTAACTCCGTGCTGGAAGTGTAACCACGCGTCCCCTACGTTCTCAGGGCGTGGCGCAACCTAAGAAGCCCCTCATTGTCCGCCTGTCTCGCTGGTTATTGTTTCTTCCGATACCTTTGCTTTGGTGTCTGGCTGGACATCTCGGATGGCTTGAGTTCTTCGAAAGCAAGACAATCGACTGGCGCTTTCGTTCGCGGGGCGAAATCGATGCTGAGTTAAAAATTGTCTACGTCGATATCGATACGAAATCGATCGCAGATTTGGGTAATATGCCGTGGGATCGCGGCTATTTCGTCGAAGTATGCGAGGCTTTGCTGAAAACCGGCGGTGTTAAAGCAATCGGTATCGATGTGCTCTTCTCGGAAAAAGGAAAACTGGAGTTGGCTGATCGCGAGCGTTTTTCTGCCGGCAATCGCAAGCTCGCGACATTTTTGTTTTCGCAACCTCCTGTAGTTCTGGCAGCTAGTTATGCGGCCGCGGAGGATCGTGACATCAACGGCAAACCGATAATGCGTGAGTTGCCGAAGGCCAGCGTGAATCCCGACGAGGTGCAACCACCCGAATTGCCGGAGTTTCGCGTGGGCTCTACCCTGTGGACACCATCGCTCGTGGGCTTGATCGACACGATCGATGCTGGCACCCGCGAAGTGCCATTGATCGCCAAAACCAGCGGCCGTACCTATTATCACATGGCAGTCGAGCTGGCGCGCCTGTATTACGGCGCTAATCCTGAAGAGGTGACGGAAAGTGCAAATATTCTGAAAATTAGCACGGCAGACAAACTATGTGCAGCGGTTCCGCTACACGCCGATCGTGATGTCGAAGTGAATTGGTTTTCAAAATGGCTTTCGCCACGCAATAGCCGCGTAAGCTTTTCGGAGGTGTTGGCATCGGCGCGCATGTTGAGCTCAACCAAACCCGAAGAGCAGAAAGCAGCGCAGGATTTCTACACTCAGTTTAATAACGCGATTGTGCTTATCGGTCCCGTGGATCCGTTGCTGCAGGACTTGGCGGCCACGCCGTTTGACTCAGTGCCGGTTCCTCGCGTCGGTGTCCATGGAAACTTGCTAAAAACGATCGTCACCGGCCGTTACCTGTCTCATTTAGGTGGCCGCACCGAGGATGGCATTATAGTGTTGTTAGCTCTGGTGAGTTGTTTACTAGCGACCGCAGGTGGTTCAAGTAGTGCGCGCTACAAGGTTTTTGCATTGCTACTTATGGTGGCGTTTGTGGTAACCGCTTTTTTCCTGTTCTCGCATTATCAGCTTATCCTCCCGCTGACTGCACCGCTGGGTGCGGCCTTCACCATGAGTTCTGCGGCGATCGCTTGGCAGCTGATCAATGAGGAAAAGCAAAAAAGTCGTATTAAGGGAATGTTCGGCGCGTATGTTTCGCCCGAGTTGGTCAACCGCATGGTCGAGTCGGGCGACGATCCGAAGCTGGGCGGTGCGGAGATGGATATCACATCATTTTTTAGCGATATTCAGGATTTTTCATCCTTTGCCGAACTACTTACTCCGTCTCAGCTCGTCGAGTTGATGAACGAGTATCTCACCGTTTGCACCGATACGATCACGGAGCAGGGCGGTACGCTCGACAAGTACGTGGGGGACGCTGTCGTGGCGATGTTTGGTGCACCGCTGGCTTTACCAGATCACGCGTACCGAGCGTGTGTGGCCTCGCAGTTGATCCAACTTCGTCTTGCTGAGCTGCGCGGCAAGTGGTCTGAGGAAGGCCAGAAGTGGCCAGCACTCGTTACGCAGATGCACACACGCATCGGCATGAATAGCGGCATGTCTGTTGTGGGGAACATGGGTTCGCTCACCCGTTTCAATTACACGATGATGGGTGATAACGTGAATCTTGCTGCTCGCCTCGAAGGCGCGGCAAAAAATTATGGCGTAGGCACGCTGGTGACTGAGATGACGAGACAGGCGGCCGAAAAACATGGAGACCGCTGCGTATTTCGCTTTCTAGATAAGCTCGTAGTCAAGGGCCGCTCGCGGCCGGTTTCAATTTTCGAACTCGTGGGGCTTCGCGACAAGCTTCCGCGATCGACCCTCGATTGTGTCGAGGTTTTCAATTCTGGCATTGAGCACTATCTCAAACAGGAATGGACGCTCGCGGCTAACCACTTCGCTAAATCGGCTACGATGGAGCCTGCTCGTCCGTCCGCCGTGAGTGGAGTCGATGCTTCAACAGTTTTCCTCAAACGCTGCTCGGCCATGATGCAGTCTCCGCCCGGAAAAGACTGGGATGGTGTTTACGTGCTCAAGACGAAGTGACGTGCTGATATTGGCGCTCCTTTGAGTGCATATTGTTGGCGGGCTTGGATTCCACAGAGGGAACGAAACGAGGTGATGAAACGCTTCCGTGATTTGGGATGATTAAAAGCCAGCGCAGTCGGCGCGCGGAGGCATTTAAAAAAACGTGCTACCGTTTTTGTCTTTAAAATTCGCAATTATAGTTGGCCTGCTCGTCTGCCGCGAAGCCGCAAGACTGAAGCTGCTGCGAGAGCTGTAAAGAAGTAGGTGCTAGGGCTGCCGCCTCCACCGCTGTGGGAACCACTGCCGGATGAGGTGCCGCTACTAGAGCTCGATGAGCTGCTCGAGGACGAGGAGCTTGAACTGCTACTGGATGAACTGCTCGATGATGACGAAGATGAACTCGAACTGCTGCTGGAAGAAGAGCTGGAGCCTGAAGAACTGCTACTCGATGAACTTGAGGACGAGCTGCTACTGCTCGAACTGGAAGACGAGGAACTTGAACTACTGGAACTTGACGAACTAGTTGAAATCGTTCCAACTGTCAATCCGTTGCCGAAGCTGGTCACCCAAATTTCGTTCGCGTTATAAGGATTGAAATAAACACCCTCGGGATGGCAGAAGGCATAGTTGGCTACGCGGGTGAATGTAGGCGCGGCGGCGCGGAGGTTCGTGGTGTGCCAAAGTCCGTCGGTCTCTGTGGTAAGAAAGGCGTCGTTGGAGGCGTTGGGGCTAATCGTAAGTGAGGTAACCCGGTCGAGGGTGTTGATCTTTGTCCAATGTGCGCCGCGATCGGTGGTGCGATAGAGTCCGCCGAGGCCGTTGGGTGCGCCGCCCCAACCACTGAACACGCCTACATACCAAGTATTTTGCGCCGAATCAAACGGATCGACGATGATGTCTTTCGTCCAATAGAGCATGCCAGGATCGGAGACGTCGCTCCAGGTTTGAGTCGCGGGGTTATAAATGAATACGCCGGAACTCGCGGTGAAGGCGGTTGTGCGGTGGCCGGAGTAGGTGCAGACGACTTTGCCATCGTTCAGCACAACGATAGTGGCGGGATGTCCTTCGGTGCGTGGTGGATTCGAGAGTTTCGTCCACGTAGAGGTCGAGCCGTTTTGAAGGTTGCTCGAAACGAAAACGCCGCCGTCCGTCGAGTGAACGACGCTCGCGTACATTTGGTTCGTGTTGGAAGGATCGAGCGCGACCCAAAAAACAGGATGACTGAAGCTATGGATCGTTTGCCAGGTAGCGCCTTGATCGGTAGACGTAATAATCTTTCCGTTGTTATCAGTAGAATCCAGCGGGCTGTTGGCGAGACGCGTGCTTTGGTAGAGATCGTGAATATCAGACGTCGCAGCATAGAGCGCGTGGGTCGTCGGATGCTGTGCAATGCGGTACATGGTATTGGCGTTGTGCCCCGTGTAACCTAGCGTCCAGGTGACGCCGCCATCGGTGCTGCGAATACCTTTAATGTCCGAGAATCCGGCAAACAAGTGCTGCGCGTCGCTCCAAAAAACCTGCCAAGCCGATGTATTTTCTATTCCAATACTATGGTAGAATTTGGAGGCAATCGCCGTGGTGTTGACCGGATGTTGATCGGCCGTGCTCACATAAGCCTGCTGCCAAGTCGTGCCGCCGTCGCTCGTGCGATGGACAAAACCGTAGTCGGTGATAATCGCCTTAGACGAATTACTCGGTGCTACCGTGAGGCCAAAGACTACTTCGCCGTAACCCCAACTGCGGTCGCCGCCCTGACCGGACCAGCCGGTGATGATGTTTTGATTGTTAGTTGTGTGGAATGTGTTGGTCCACGAAGTACCGGCGTTGGTAGTTTTAAAAACCTCTGGAACACCGTCGGAACTGCCCCCAGCGGCGTAAACCGTGTTGAGATCGTTTTGAGCCATTGCGACGGACAAAAGGAAGTCGTTGGCTGCGTCGATGCCCGAACCATTTTCAAGCGAGTAAATGCCGATCAAGTTCCCGTAATAGTCCGAGCCGAGGTCGATCCCTGGATAAGACGATCCCGCCGTGAGGCAGAAAAACCTCATCTGGCTGCCCACTTTAGCCCCGGTGAACGAAAGCATGAGTTCGCCGGCAGGTATTCCCGGGGTTCCAGCGTTGGTGAAGGTCGTGCCGCCATTGGTCGAGACTAGCAGTCCAGCGTTTGTACCAATGTAGATGTTGTTTCCGTCAAAGAAAGTTCCGCAAATCAACGCGCCGTTTGCGGTGTTCATGGTGACGTTTATGACGCTGAAGTGTGCGCCACCGTCGGAGGAGAAGTAGAGATCTGAATAACCAGCTACGATTACCCGGTTCGGGTTATTGTAATCAGCCCAAATGCTATAAACGTCGTCTCCCTCTAATGGATTGCCGGACAAGATCGACCATGTGGTGCCGCCGTCGATGGTCTTTGCGGGTTGGGCGTTGTTGCCGCCGGGCGATGAAACGGTGTAGGCGATGAGAGGATTGTTTGTGAAACGCACGGCCGATTCGTGTCCTGCCTGAACGTTCGTAGCGTTAACGAGAGAGTAGCTATTACCGAAATTCGTGGTGTGGAAAAGCTCACTCATGTCGCACGCGACGAAGTACTCGTTGTCATTGGCCGGGTTAATCGACGGAGAATAGAGTGCGCCGCCGCCACCGACACCACGGCTTTCCCAACTGGTCGGCACTTGACCGGAAAGCGATGATAAAGAAACAAACAACACGGAGATTGCCGAGAGAACAGCAGGGATACGATTCATGGGCTGAAAGAGGTGAGGCTTAACCATAGCAATGATATAGAGGGGCCGCAAAGTAGGGGGTTCCCATAAGAACCATTTTCACGGACTGTTTACCTGATTCTGTGTGTTTGGTTAGTGAAAGCAGTGAGTGCGACCTCGCGAAAATCACCTATGGCTATGAGTGCGATCCGAAGTTCTTGGCGACACCAGTCTATATAGAATTGTAGCCCCTCCATGCTCTGGCCTCATCCCGTAGAGGCATAGACTTACCGAGCGCTTTCGATAGACCTCGATGGCGTGAGGCGTTATCGAAAAGCAAAAAACCCGGGTAAAGGCCCGGGCTTTTTATAGGTAGAAAGAAGTTTTAGTCTTTTTACAGCGAGCGGAGCTTGGCGCCAGCGGCCAAGAGTTTTTCACGCATGCCGACCGGATCCTGCGCGCGCTCAACGGCTTCATCGGCGGTGATGAGTTCGCGGTTGTAGAGACTGGTTAGATGGGAGTCCAACGTGATCATACCTAATGCCGCGCCCGTCTGGATATCCGATGTGATGCGGAAGGTTTTATTTTCTCGAATAAGTGACTGGATTGAAGTCGTCGAGAGCATGATCTCGAACGCGGCGATGCGTCCGCCAC
>Ga0302321_100001113_pt1 | contig 22973 bp, 20 predicted proteins | sample Fen_T0_1_FD_202505 | JGI IMG/M metagenome (GOLD analysis project Ga0302321, IMG submission 202505) | Peat permafrost microbial communities from Stordalen Mire near Abisko, Sweden - Fen_T0_1 | ecosystem: Environmental > Terrestrial > Soil > Wetlands > Permafrost | place: Sweden: Abisko...
TTGAAGGCGCGCGGCTTTTCCGATGCCAGGATCAAGGTCGAGCGCTTCGCCGCAAGCATTCCGAAGCATGCGCACGTCGCGCAGAAGCTGCCGGTGCCCGGTCACACGGAATGTGAAGTCACCGTGGTCTTGGACGGTGTCACCCGCACGTTCCTGCTGGAGAAGGCGAAGGAGAATATCCTGGAGGCGGGACTGCGCAACGGCATCGAGCTGCCCTACTCGTGCAAGGGCGGTGTGTGCTCGACCTGCCGCTGCCGACTGGTCGACGGCGAGGTCGACATGGACGTCAATTTCGCGCTCGAAGATTACGAGGTTGCGCGTGGCTTCATCCTCGCATGCCAGAGCTACCCGGTTACCGACAAGGTCACGATCGACTACGACCAGACGGGCAACTGAGGTACAACTCTTCGGATTTCCCCGGGTTGCTTGATATAAACTCACGGGAAAATCCGGAGGAGTTCGCCTTGTCCCATCCCTTGTTCGAACGCCACCGCGCAACACTCGACCGCGCGGTGCAGGCCATCGGGGAGCGCAGCTACTGGAGCGCGTTCCCGGAGTCGGCCAGTCCCAAGAACTACGGCGAAGGCGCCGCCGAGGCGGGCAAGGCCGCATTCGACGCGCGGCTCGGCAAGCGCTTTGCGCTCACACAACCGGGCACCGTCGGCCACGTCGGCTCGGAGAAGTCCCCGTTCGGGATGGCGCTCGACGTCACCTACCCCAAGTCGGACCTCGACGCGCTGCTCGCCGCGGCTTGCCGTGCCGAGGACCAGTGGAAGAAGGCCGGCCCGGAGGCGTGGGCGGGCGTGTCCCTGGAAATCATCGCGCGCCTCAATCGGGCCAGCTTCGAGATCGCCAATGCGGTCATGCACACCACCGGACAGGCGTTCATGATGGCCTTCCAGGCGGGCGGGCCGCACGCGCAGGACCGCGCGCTCGAGGCGGTTGCTTACGCGTGGGACGAGCTGCGGCGCGTGCCAGCGCAGGCGCTCTGGGAAAAGCCGCAGGGCAAGAACGAACCGATCAGGATGGAAAAGTATTTCCGCGTCGTGCCGCGCGGCGTGGCGCTCGTCATCGGCTGCTGCACGTTCCCGACCTGGAATGGTTACCCGGGAATGTTCGCGAGCCTGGCCACCGGCAACGCGGTGATCGTCAAGCCGCATCCCGGCGCCATCATGCCGCTGGCGATCACCGTCGCCATCGCGCGCGAAGTGCTGGCAGAGGCGGGCTTCGATCCCAACGTCGTCACGCTGCTCGCGCACGAAACGGGAGACGACACCGCGCGCACGGTCGCGCTGCGGCCCGAGGTGAAGATCATCGACTTCACCGGCAGCACCGCCAACGGCCGCTGGCTCGAGGAGAACGCGCGGCAGGCGCTGGTATACACCGAAAAGGCCGGCGTCAACCAGGTCATTATCGATTCCGTGTCCGACTTGAAGGGCGTCGCGCGCAACATCGCCTTCTCGCTGGCGCTCTATTCCGGGCAGATGTGTACGGCGCCCCAAAACATCTACATTCCCAGGGACGGCATCGCCACGGCGGACGGTCCGCAGACGTTCGACCAGGTCGTCGCAGCCATTGCCGAGGGCGTGCAAAAACTGCTGGGCGATCCGGCGCGCGCCGTCGAGGTGCTGGGCGCGCTGCAGAACGACGGCGTGGCCCGGCGGCTCGAGGCGGCACGCTCGCTCGGGACGGTGGTGCTGGACACGCAGGCGATCGCGCATCCGGCATTCCCCAATGCGACGGTGCGCACGCCGCTCATCGTCAAGCTCAAGGGCACCGACCGCGCCGCGTATCTCAACGAGTGGTTCGGTCCCATCGCGTTCGTCATCAGCACGGAATCGACGGAGGACAGCCTTGCCATCGCGCGTGACACCGTGCGCGGGCACGGCGCGCTGACGTTGTCGGTTTACTCGACCAGCGAGGAGGTGATCGACGAGGCCATCGCGGTGGCGGAAGACGCGGGCGTCGCGCTGTCGATCAACCTGACTGGCGCCGTGTTCGTCAACCAGTCCGCTGCGTTTTCCGACTTCCACGGCACGGGCGCCAATCCGGCGGCCAATTCCGCATTGACCGATTCAGCATATGTTGCGAGCCGATTCCGCGTCGTTCAGCACCGGCGCCACGTGTGACGGCGCGCATCATCCTGACCGGGCACCGGATCCGCCGATGACGTACGAATCGATTCTCCTTCAAAGCGCGGGCGGCATCGCGCGCGTGACGCTCAACCGTCCGGAACGGCTCAATAGCTTTACCGCGAAGATGCACGAGGAGTTGCGCGACGCGCTGGCGATGGTCAGAGCCGACACGTCGGCGCGCGTGCTGCTTCTGACCGGCGCCGGTCGCGGATTCTGCGCCGGACAGGATTTGTCCGACCGTGCGGTGGCGCCTGGCGATGCACCCGTCGACCTTGGCGCGTCGATCGAAGCCAACTACCGGCCACTGGTGCTGGCGCTGCAATCCTTTCCGATGCCCGTCGTCTGCGCCGTCAACGGCGTGGCCGCCGGGGCCGGCGCCAACATCGCGCTGTCCTGCGATCTGGTCGTGGCGGCAAAGTCGGCGAGCTTCATCCAGGCGTTCTGCAAGATCGGACTGATTCCGGACTCCGGAGGGACGTACTTCCTGCCACGCCTGGTCGGCACCGCGCGGGCGATGGGGCTGGCACTTCTTGGCGACAAGCTGTCGGCGCAGCAGGCGGCGGACTGGGGGCTCATCTGGAAATGCGTCGAGGATGCCGAACTCGTGTCGACTGTGGACGCGCTGCTCGCACAACTCGCGCAAGCGCCGACGCGGGGCCTGGTTGCCACACGCCGCGCGCTTCATGCGTCGTCCCATGCGACGCTCGAAGCGCAGCTCGATTTCGAGCGCGACCTGCAGCGCGAGCTTGGGGACAGCACCGACTATCGCGAAGGCGTCGCGGCATTCTTAGCCAAGCGCGCTCCGCAGTTCACGGGAAGATAACGTGGCCGAGGCGCTGCCGCGCACCGCGCAAGTCGGCGTCGTCGGCGCGGGCGCCATGGGTGCCGGCATCGCGCAGATCGCCGCGCAGGCAGGACACCGGGTGTGCCTGTTCGACACGCGAATGGGCGCCGCGGACCAGGCCAAGTTGGCGATCGGTGAAACGCTCGCCAAGCTGGCGGCCAAAGGCAGGATCGACGCCGCTGAAAGCGATGCTGCGGCCGCGCGTATCGTCGCGGTCCACGCGCTCGGCGACCTCGTCAGCGCCAAACTCGTGGTCGAGGCGATCGTCGAGGATCTCGCGGTCAAGCGCACGCTCTTGCGCGAACTGGAGGTGGTGGTCGGCCCCGACGCGATCCTCGCCTCGAATACGTCTTCGCTTTCGATCACGGCGCTGGCTGCCGGGATGAAGCACCCGGGCCGCGTGGCCGGCATGCATTTCTTCAATCCGGCGCCACTGCTTCCGCTGGTCGAGGTCGTCAGCGGCCTGGCGACCGATCCCGACGTGGCAGACGTCATCTATGCCACTGCGCTGGCGTGGGGCAAGTCGCCGGTCCATGCACAGTCCACGCCGGGCTTCATCGTCAACCGCTGCGCGCGTCCATTCTATGCCGAGGCGCTGCGGGTGCTGGCCGAATGCGCGGCCGATCCGGCGACACTGGATGCGATCATGCGCGAAGCCGGCGGTTTCCGAATGGGCCCCTTCGAGTTGATGGACCTGATCGGACTCGACGTCAACATTGCGGTGACGCGGAGTGTGTGGGAAGCGTTCTTCCATGACGCGCGCTTCACGCCGTCGGTGACGCAGCACGAGATGGTCGCGGCCGGATACCTGGGGCGCAAGGCCGGCCGGGGCTTCTACGATTACGGCGAGGGCGCGGAGAAGCCGGCGCCGTTCACGGAATCCGCACAACCGCGCCCGGCAGGGATCGTGCGGCTGGGCGAACTTCGCATGGGCGGGGAACTGGTGGGCCGGCTGGCGGCGGCGGGCATCGTTTCCGAAATGGGGAAGGCCGATCCGCGCTTCCCTGGAGGGGCGCTCCGCGTAGAGAACGGGAACATCGTCGCGTGGCTGGTACCCGCGGACGGCCGGACCGCGACCGCGGTTGCGGCAGCCGCGGGTGTGCGCGACGTCGTGACGTACGACCTGGCCTTCGACTTCGCTTGCTGTACGCGCCTCGCCGTCGCACGCGCGGACGGCTGCAGCGACGCGGCGTATGCGGCCGCGGTCGGTGCATTGCAGGCGGCCGGCGTCGCGGTGTCGCGCATCGACGACGTCGCCGGGCTGATCGTGCTGCGCACCGTGGCCATGCTGGCGAACGAGGCGGCCGACGCGGTGACGCAGGGCATCGCCAGCGCCGCCGACATTGACGTCGCGCTGCAGAAGGGTGTCAATTATCCGCGAGGACCGTTGGCGTGGGCCGACGCGCTGGGGGTGGTCTTTGTCCGCGACACGCTGCACAATCTCGCCGCGCACTATGGCGAGGATCGCTACCGGCTGTCGCCGCTGATCGCCCGCCGCTGCGCAAGCGAAGGCAGTCTCTCGCAATGAACGCGGCAACCCACCCCGAACCCGTCCTTTTATCCGAGGAAGCGCAGGCGCTGGCGCAGCGTTGCGCCGACGCCATGTTTGCGCGCGACAGTGCATCGCAAGGGCTCGGCATGCGGATCGTCAGCGTCGCACCGGGTTTCGCATTGATGACGATGACCGTGCGCGCCGACATGCTCAACGGCCACGCGACGTGCCACGGGGGCTTCATCTTCGCACTGGCGGACAGCGCGTTCGCGTTCGCCTGCAACAGCCACAACCTGATCACGGTCGCGGCCGGATGCACGATCGAATTCCTGCTGCCTGCGCGTGAAGGCGACCTGCTGACCGCCACCGGACGCGAACGGACGCTGGCCGGGCGGAGCGGCATCTACGACATTGACGTCACCAACCAGCACGGCGCGACGATCGCGGTGTTCCGCGGCAAGAGCGCACGGATCAAGGGCCACGTCATCGCCGGCCACGCCGAGTAGCGAGGAGGAATCGCCATGCCATCGAAGCGACCCCGGCCGGACGAACTTGAGCCCATCGAGCGGGCGAGCCGCGACGAATTGCGCGCGCTGCAGCTCACGCGTCTCCAGTGGTCGCTCAAGCATGCCTACGACAATGTCCCGCACTATCGAAAGGCCTTTGCCGCCAAGGGTGTTGCACCCGGCGACCTGAAGGCGTTGGAGGACCTGCGGCACTTTCCGTTCACCGTCAAGTCCGACCTGCGCGACAACTATCCGTTCGGCATGTTCGCCGTCCCGCGCGAACAGGTCTCGCGCATCCACGCGTCGTCCGGCACCACGGGCAAGCCCACGGTTGTCGGATACACCCGCCGCGACATCGATACCTGGGCCACCGTGATGGCACGCTCGATCCGCGCCGCAGGCGGCCGCGCCGGCGACATCCTGCACGTCGCCTACGGCTATGGCCTGTTCACCGGCGGTCTCGGCGCGCATTACGGCGCTGAGAAGTTGGGCTGCACCGTGGTTCCGATGTCCGGCGGGCAGACCGAGAAACAGGTTCAGCTGATACAGGACTTCAAGCCGTCGGTGATCATGGTCACGCCGTCGTACATGCTGGCAATCGCCGAGGAGATGGAGAGGCAGGGCATCGACCCCGCATCCAGTTCGCTTGAGATCGGTATCTTCGGCGCCGAGCCGTGGACGCCGACAATGCGCACCGCCATCGAAACGAAGCTCGCGATGGACGCGATCGACATCTACGGCTTGTCCGAGGTGATGGGGCCGGGCGTTGCGCAGGAGTGCATCGAGACCAAGGACGGCCTGACGATCTGGGAAGATCACTTCTACCCGGAGATCATCAATCCCGAGACGGGTGCCGTGGTGCCGGACGGCGAAACGGGCGAGCTCGTGTTCACGTCGCTGACCAAGGAAGCGCTGCCGATCATCCGGTACCGGACGCGCGACCTGACGCGGCTGCTGCCGCCGACGGCGCGCGCGATGCGCCGCATGGAGAAGATTACCGGCCGCTCGGACGACATGATGATCATCCGCGGCGTCAACGTGTTCCCGACGCAGATCGAGGAGCTGATCCTGAAGGACACCATGCTCGCGCCACATTACCAACTCGAGATCACGCGGCCGGGGAATCTGGACGAGCTGACGGTGCTGGTCGAGCGCGTTCCGGCATCGGGTTCGGCCGACGGCAACGCCGCAGGCACCCGCCTGGCGCACCACATCAAGAGCCTGATCGGCGTGACCGCCGAGGTGCGGGTGGCGGCGCCCGGCAGCATCGAGCGCTCGCTCGGCAAGGCCCGGCGCATCGTCGACAAGCGGCCCAAGACGTAGCAAGCGGCACCGATGAAGGTCTGCATCGTAGGCGTGGGCGCTATCGGCGGTTTCCTGGGCGCACGCCTGGCCGAGGCAGGCTGCAACGTGTCGACGGTGGCACGTGGCGCGACGGCGGCGGCATTGCGGACGCACGGGCTGCGCGTGCGGAGCGGCAGCGGAATCGTAAGCGCGCGCGTAACCGTAGCCGAGGATCCGGCCGCGCTCGGCGCGCAGGACCTCGTCGTCGTGGCCGTGAAGGGCCCGGCGATGGCCGACGTCGCCGCGCGCATCGCGCCGTTGCTGCATGCGGACACGATGGTGCTGACCGCGATGAACGGTGTGCCGTGGTGGTTCTTCCATGGGTTCGGCGGACGATTTGCGGGAACCCGGCTTCAGGCGATCGATCCGGACGGCGCGATCGCCGCCGCCATCCCCGACCGCCATGTCGTCGGCTGCGTCGTCCACCTGTCGTGCGCAACGGCGGAGCCGGGGCTGACGCGGCACGTCTTCGGCAATCAGCTGATCATAGGCGAACCCGATGGGCGGACAACGCCGCGCATGGAAACGCTTGCCGCCACGCTTGTGCGGGCCGGTTTCGCGACGACGGTGTCGGCATCGATCCAGTCGGACATCTGGTACAAGCTGTGGGGCAACATGACGATGAATCCGGTCTCCGCGCTGACCGGCGCGACGGCGGACCGGATCATTGCCGATCCGCTGGTCAATCGCTTCTGCCTCGACGTGATGGCGGAGGCGGCTGCGATCGGCACCGCGATCGGTTGTCCGATTGCGCAGAGCGGCGAGGATCGCATCGACATCGCGCGCAAGCTGGGCGCGTTCAAGACGTCGATGCTGCAGGATGTCGAGGCGGGCAAGCCGGTGGAGCTCGACGCGCTGGTGACCGTGGTCCGGGAAATCGGCGAGCGGGCGGGGATCGCCACGCCCTGTATCGACGCGCTGCTGGGATTGGCCCGCGTCCAGGCGCGCACGCTCGGCCTGTATCGGTGACGAGTCACATGCACAATGGCGCGCCGAGAGTGGCTGTTCCCTCCACAGGCAAGGGGCAACGGCATTATCATGTGGATGTCGACGCCGCTGACGGCGCTACGCTTGCTGATGCAGGTCGGTAAACAACCGGAGGAGATACACCGTGAAAAGAACTATCGTGGCGGCCCTGGGCTGCCTGTTGGTCGCGCTGCCCGCCTGGGCGCAGGATTCCATCAAGGTCGGCATCGTCGCGCCGTTTTCCGGCCCGTTCGCCGACTACGGCAAACAGTTCGACGCCGGGGTGAAGGCTTACCAGAAGATCAATGGTACGACCGTCGCCGGACGAAAGGTCGAGGTCATCATCCGTGACACGGGTGGTCCGTCGCCCGAGGTCGCCAAGCGCCTGGCGCAGGAGCTCGTCGTGCGCGACAAGGTCGACTTCCTGGCCGGCTTTGGCCTGACGCCTGAGGCGCTGGCGGTCGCCGACATCGCGACGCAGGCGAAGAAGCCCATGGTGATCTTCAACGCTGCAACCTCGGTGATCACGACCAAGTCGCCGTACATCGCCCGCACGTCGATGACGTTGCCGCAGATCAGCGCGCCGATGGGCACGTGGGCCGCGAAGAACGGGATCAAGAAGGTCTACACGCTGGTCGCCGACTACGGCCCTGGCATCGACGCGGAGAACGCGTTCAGGAAGTCCTTCACCGCCGGTGGCGGCCAGGTCGTCGACTCGATCCGCACGCCGCTCGCGAATCCCGAATTCGCGCCCTTCGTGCAGCGGATCAAGGACGCCAAGCCGGATGCCGTGTTCGTGTTCGTGCCGGCCGGCCAGCAGGGCATTGCGTTCATGAAGGCATTCAGCGAACGTGGCCTGGTGAAGGAAGGCATCAAGGTCATCGCGACCGGCGACATCACCGACGATCATGTGCTCAATGCAATGGGCGATTCCGCGCTGGGCATGATCACGACGTTCCACTATTCCGCCGCGCATGAGTCGCCCGAGAACGCCGCGTTCCTGAAGGCCTACGCCGAGGTCGCGCCGGACGCGGGCCGCGCCAACTTCATGGCCGTCGGCGCCTACGACGGCATGGGTGCGATCTACGAGGTCATCCGCAAGCTCAACGGCAACATCGACGCCGACAAGGCAATGGACGTGCTCAAGGGCTACAAGGCGATGAGCCCGCGCGGCCCGATCATGATCGATCCCGAGACGCGCGACATCGTGCAGACGATCTACGTCCGCAAGGTCGAACGCAAGGGCAACGAACTGTGGAACGTCGAGTTCGACAAGTTCGAAAACATGAAGGATCCCGGCAAGCAGCCTTGAACAGCGTGTTATGTCGTCCGTGAGCCCTTTCGCGAGCGTCTTGGTCGGGCCGCGGACGTGAACACTTCCGCTGCCGGCGTGGTCCGCCTGCCCGACGACCGTTGGCGGCCGCTGGAGACCGGGTTCTGGATATTGCCGGTGCTCGCGTATTTCCTGTTCCCGGACTACCTTGTGCTGGCGACGCAGATCCTCATCATGGGGCTCTTCGCCGTGTCGCTCGACCTGATACTGGGCTACGCCGGAATCGTTTCGCTGGGGCATGCGGCGTTCTTCGGCGTCGGCGCCTACACGGCCGGCCTCCTCGCCGTGCACGGCTGGGGAGAGCCGTTCTCCGGACTCGCGGCCGCGGCGGGCGTCGCGGGCGCCGTGGGCTTCCTGGCGAGCTTCCTCATCGTACGCGGGCAGGACCTGACTCGGCTCATGGTGACGCTCGGCATCGGCCTCATGCTGCATGAAGCCGCGAACAAGGCGGCGTTCATCACCGGCGGCGTGGACGGCCTCAGCGGAGTGGCGATGTGGAAGGTGTTCGGCATCTTCGAGTTCGACCTCTACGGACGCGCGGCCTTCTGGTACGCGCTGGCCGTCGTGTTTGTCCTGTTCTTGATGGTGCGGCGGATCGTCAACTCTCCGTTCGGCTTGAGCCTTCGCGGCATCCGCGAAGGGCCGAAGCGGATGCCGGCGATCGGCTCGCCGGTGCCGCGGCGACTGGTCGGGATCTTCACAGTGAGCGCGGCGCTGGCCGGCGTCGCCGGCGCGTTGCTTGCGCAGACGACCCAGTTCGTCGGCCTCGACAGTCTGGGCTTTCCACGTTCGGCGGAACTACTGATCATCGTCGTGCTGGGCGGCGTAGGACGTCTTTACGGCGCGCTGATCGGTGCGGCGGTATTCATGGTCGCCAAGGATTACCTGTCCGGCCTCAACCCTGTCTATTGGCAGTTCTGGATCGGCATGCTGCTCGTCGTGGTCGTCCTGTTCGGCAAGGGCGGGATCATGGGCCGGTCCGAAGCGTTCTGGGCGTGGCTGCTGCGGCGCGCGTAACGACCCCGTGCGCACGGTATCATCGCCCATTCGCCGGACCGAAAGCCCATCGTGCTCGACAGACAAATGACGCCGAGTTTCATCGTCCAGCGTCTGGACGACTACGTGATCGGCCAGGACGATGCCAAGAAGACGGTCGCCGTCGCCGTCTACCTGCATTACCGGAAGCTCGAGCGAGCGCGCCGGGACGACGCGCCGCTGACAAAGAGCAACGTCCTGCTTATCGGCCCCACCGGGACCGGCAAGACGCTGATGTGCGAGACGCTCGCGCGGATACTGGGCGTACCGTTCGTCACGTCGGAAGCAACTTCGCTGGCGCAGACACGCTTCGTCAACGAGGAAATCGAAGCCATGCTGCAGCGGCTGCTGGAGCGCGCCGGCGGCGACCTTGCCCAGGCCCAGAATGGCATCGTGTTCATCGACGAGATCGACAAGCTGAAGGCCACCGACGGCCAGCCGCGCAGCGTGTCGGGCGAAAGCGTGCAGCATGCTCTGCTGAAGATCATGGAAGGGTCACCGTTCAGACTGAGCAACGGGCAATACATCGACACCACCAACATCCTGTTCATCTGCGGCGGCGCGTTCGTGGGCCTCGAGGAGATCATGGCTCAGTCGAACAGCTACGGCTACATCTCGACGTCCCAGGGCGACAACAAGGCGATCATGGACCGGCTCAATGCGCACATCAAGCCGACCGACCTGTTCACCTTCGGGCTGATCCCCGAGTTCACGGGCCGCCTGCCTATCATCGCGCGCTTCCGGGATCTCGATCGGGACAAACTGGTGCGCATCATGACCGAACCCAAGGGCTCGCTCTATGCGCAGTTCCGGGACATCTTCGGCCATGAAGGCGTCGAATTGACGGTGGCGCCACGCGTGTTCGAGCAGATTGCCGAGCTGGCGATGGAATACCGGACCGGCGCGCGCAGCCTTCGGGGAATATTCGAGGAGATGGTCGAGCCGATGCTCTACATGGTTCCGGACAATCCGGACATCCGGACGGTGACCATCAAGTCGCTGTTCTCCGATCCGGTCATCGTCCGTGGCCAACCGATTGCTCGGGGACATGCCATCGAAGGATCAGCATCATGAGCACAAAGAAATTCGCGTCGCACGCCGATCTCGAGGAGAAGACCGTCAGCTTCGACCGGCTCTCGGACCACGCCTATGCCTATACCGCCGAGGGCGATCCGAACACCGGCGTCGTCGTCGGCGACGATGCCGTCATGGTGATCGACACGCAGGCCACGCCGGTGATGGCGCAGGACGTCATCCGGCATATTCGCGAAGTCACGGACAAGCCCATCAAGTACGTCACGCTTTCGCATTACCACGCGGTGCGCGTGCTGGGCGCATCGGGCTACAAGCCGGAACACGTCATCGCCAGCCGCGACACCTACGATCTCATCGTCGAGCGCGGCGCGCAGGACATGCAAAGTGAAATCGAGCGCTTCCCGCGGTTGTTTCGCGCCGTAGAATCCGTGCCCGGGCTGACCTGGCCGACCATCGTATTCGAGAAGCGCATGACGCTGATGCTGGGCAAGCTGCAGGTGGAGATCATGCAGCTCGGCCGCGGCCACACGAAGGGCGACACCGTCGTCTGGCTGCCCACGGAGAAGATCCTCTTTTCCGGCGACCTGGTCGAGTACGGCGCCACGCCTTACACCGGCGACGCGTACCTGACCGATTGGCCGGCGACGCTCGATGCCATCGCCGCGCTGCAGCCGGAAAAGCTGGTGCCGGGGCGCGGCGCGTCGCTGAAAGACCCGGACGAGGTGAAGGCCGGACTCGACGGCACGCGCGCGTTCGTCACCGCGATGTTCGAATCGGTGAAGCGGGGCGCCGCCGCGGGCCGCGACCTCCGCACCGTCTACCGTGACACCTACGCCGCGCTCAAGCCCCAGTTCGGCCATTGGGTGATCTTCGACCATTGCCTGCCGTTCGACGTGACGCGGGCCTACGACGAGGCGACAAAGTTCAAGGACCCGCGCATCTGGACCGCGCAGCGCGACAAGGAAATGTGGCTGGCGCTGGAAGGCTGAAGCCTGGCGCTTGCTGTCCATCGGTTGCTGTCCCTCGCTTGAAGACTCTCGATTGAAGACGTACACCAATCCCGTCTACGGCTATCGGCGTGCTCCGGAACTGGGCGGTACGACACGGCATTGCGGCGTCGTCGTCGTCGGCGCGGGTCCGGTCGGGCTCGCGGCTGCCATCGACCTGGCACAGCAGGGCATTCCCGTGCTCGTGCTGGACGACGACGATACGGTCAGCGTCGGCTCGCGCGCGATCTGCTATTCGAAGCGCACGCTGGAGATCCTCGACCGCCTGGGTTGCGGCGAGCCGGTCGCGACGAAGGGCGTGAGCTGGAACGTCGGCAAGGTCTTCCACGGGAACGAACTCGCCTATCAATTCGATCTACTGCCCGAGGCGGGCCATCACCGGCCGGCGTTCGTGAATCTGCAGCAGTACCATTTCGAGGAATGCCTGGTGCAGCGCGCCGATGCGCTGGCTGCCGCCGAAATCCGCTGGAAGCATCGTGTGATCGACGTCGCGGCGAATGAAAAGAAAGTCACGCTGCGCATCGCCACGCAGGACGGCGAATATGCGCTGACATGCGACTGGCTGATCGTCTGCGACGGCGCGCGCAGCCCGGTGCGCCACATGCTTGGACTGGATTCGGAAGGGCAGGTGTTCCACGACCGGTTCCTGATCGTGGACATCCACATGACGACAGATTTCCCGGCCGAGCGCTGGTTCTGGTTCGACCCGCCGTTCCACCGCAACCAGTCCGTGTTGCTGCACCGGCAGGCCGACGACGTGTGGCGCGTCGATTTCCAGCTGGGTTGGGACGCCGACCCCGAGCAGGAGAAGAAGCCGGAGAACATCCTGCCTCGGCTGCGCGCGATGTTGGGCACGGACGCGCAATTCGACATCGAATGGGCCAGCGTCTACACGTTCCAGTGCCGGCGGATGCAGAAGTTCCGTCATGGCCGCGTGCTGTTCGCGGGAGACGCGGCGCACCTGGTCAGCCCCTTCGGCGCGCGTGGCGCCAACAGCGGCGTGCAGGACACCGACAACCTGGTCTGGAAGCTAGCGCTCGTCATGCGCGGACTGGCGCCCGATTCGCTGCTCGACACCTACGACGAGGAGCGTATCGCCGCGGCGGACGAAAACATCCTTCATTCCACGCGCGCGACTGACTTTATCACGCCGAAAAGCGCAGTCTCACGCACGTTTCGCGATGCCGTGCTCTCCCTCGCCAAGCGTCATCCCTTCGCTCGGCGGCTAGTGAACAGCGGGCGCCTCTCGGTACCCGCGATCCTTGCCGGCTCCCGGCTCAACACGCCTGACGACGATGCGTTCGTTGGAAGGATGGTGCCCGGCGCGCCCATGGCCGATGGGCCGGTGACGGGTCCGCGCGGGGACTGGCTGCTCCAGTATCTCGGCGGCGGATTCGACCTGGTCGTGTTCGGCGACGGGGTTCCCGACGGCGCGGCGCGTGATCTCGCCCGCGACCCGGTCCCGTGCCGCCTGGTACAGGTGGGTGGCGTGCCGTGCGACGGTCGCGTCGTGATCCAGGACAAGGAACGCCTGATCGCCGCGCGCTACGATGCGCGGCAGGGTACGTGCTACCTGGTGCGGCCTGACCAGCATGTCTGCGCGCGCTGGCGGACCTTCGATCTCGCGGCCGTGCGCCGAGCGATCGCGCGAGCGACCGGCAACATCGAAAGGAACCCACGATGGGCGCATTGAACACCGAACCCAACCTGGCCGCGCCCGACGACTTCTACGACGAACTGATCGGGCTTCACCGCGACCTTAATGAAGCAGACAGCGCGCTCGTCAACGCCAAGCTCATCCTGCTGCTGGCAAACCACGTCGGCGACCCCGATGTCCTGCGTGCGGCGATGGCGGCGGCCCGCGCGGATGTCGCCCCTCCCCGTTGAACGCCGGAAACGGACCATCCATGTTGCAAGCGAGGCCGACATGACGACCTATCAATCCGGATTTGGCAACGAATTCGCCACCGAAGCGCTACCGGGTGCGCTGCCGGTTGGACGGAACTCGCCGCAGCGTGCGCCCTATGGCCTGTACGCCGAGCAACTTTCGGGTTCGGCATTCACGGCGCCGCGTGGGTCCAACCGCCGTTCGTGGACGTACCGGATTCGACCGGCGGCGATGCACCTGCCATTTGCGCAGGTCGACAACGGTCGCATCGTCAGCCGCTTCGGCGACGTGCCTACGCCACCCAATCAGCTGCGCTGGGATCCGCCGCCGATCCCGACCGCGCCGACCGATTTCGTCGATGGCCTGGTCACGATGGCCGGCAACGGCGACCCTGCGGCCATGAGCGGCTGCGGCATCCACCTCTACGCGGCCAACCGCTCGATGCAGGACCGCTACTTCTATGATGCCGACGGAGAGTTATTGATCCTGCCGCAGCAGGGAAGTCTGAGTTTTCACACCGAGTTCGGCCGCATCGACGCCGAACCGCAGGAGATCGTCGTCATTCCGCGCGGCGTGCGCTTCCGCGTCGACCTACCCGATGCGAATTTGGCCAACCCGGCGCGAGGCTACGTATGCGAGAACTATGGAGCCCAGTTCCGGCTGCCGGACTTAGGCGTCATCGGCTCCAACGGCCTCGCCAATCCGCGCGACTTCCTCACGCCGAACGCGGCCTACGAGGATCGCGAAGGTGCATTCGAACTCGTCGGGAAGTTCATGGGCAACCTCTGGTCCGCGCCGATCGGGCATTCTCCGCTCGACGTCGTCGCATGGCATGGCAACTACGCGCCGTACAAGTACGACCTGCGGCGCTTCAACACGATCGGGTCGATCAGCTACGACCACCCGGACCCGTCGATCTTCCTGGTATTGCAGTCGCAAAGCGATACGCCGGGCGTGGACACGATCGACTTCGCCATCTTCCCGCCGCGCATCCTGGCGATGGAGAACACGTTCCGGCCACCTTGGTTCCACCGCAACATCGCCAGCGAGTTCATGGGCCTGATCCACGGTGTCTACGATGCCAAGTCCGAAGGCTTCCTGCCGGGCGGCGCCAGCCTGCACAATTGCATGACCGGGCATGGTCCAGACGCCGAGACATTCGAGAAGGCCAGCACAGCGGACCTGTCGCAGCCGACGCGCATCCGCGACGCGATGGCGTTCATGTTCGAGACGCGCGCGGTGATCCGGCCGACGCGCGCGGCGCTGGAATCCGCGCAACTGCAGGGCGAATACTTCCGCTGCTGGCAGGGGCTCGCGAAGCGCTTCGACCCGTCCAAGCCGTAGCTGCGAACCGCACGCCTACAATTCCTCCCAACCCACCCGCATCCCAGGAATCGCCATGAACTACGAAAACATCCTCGTCGAGACCCGCGACCGCGTCGGCATCATCCGCCTCAATCGCCCGCAGCGGATGAATGCGCTGAACGACGCGCTCGCGAAGGAGCTTTCTGCGGCGCTGCACGCGTTCGACGCCGACGATGGCGTCGGCTGCATCGTCATCACCGGCAACGAGAAGGCGTTCGCCGCCGGCGCGGACATCGGCGCGATGGCCGAGTGGGACTACGCCAAGGTCCACCGCGACGACTACATTACGCGCGACTGGGAGGACGTCATCCGCATCCGCAAGCCGGTCATCGCGGCCGTCGCGGGCTATGCGCTCGGCGGTGGATGCGAGCTGGCGATGGCCTGCGATACGATCATCGCCGCGGACAATGCGAAGTTCGGACAGCCGGAAATCACCATCGGCACCATACCCGGCATGGGCGGGACGCAGCGGTTGCCGCGCGCCATCGGCAAGGCGAAGGCCATGGACTGGTGCCTGACCGGCCGCATGGTCGACGTCGTCGAAGCCGAGCGCGCCGGGCTGGTCGCGCGGATCGTTCCGGCTGCCGATCTGGAAAAAGAAGCGCTGGCCTTCGCCGGCAAGATCGCGTCGTTCTCACTGCCGGTCGTGCTGAAGGTCAAGGAGGCGATCAACCGCGCGTACGAATCGTCGCTGGCCGAGGGGCTCAAGTTCGAGCGCCGCGAATTCCATTCCACGTTCGCGCTCGACGACCAGAAGGAAGGCATGCGCGCGTTCGTCGAGAAGCGCAAGCCGAGCTTCAAGCATCGCTAGGTGCGCCGCCGCTTGGTAGACTACGCGTCATGAATCGTGAAGTGCTGGACATCGTCGTCGACCGGCCCGCCGCGGGCGTCGTGCGGCTCACGCTGCATCGCCCGGACTTCCGCAACGCGCTGCGCACGCGCACACTCGGCGAAATCGCGGCGGAGCTCGATGCCGCGCAAGCGGACGCAGCGACCCGAGTCGTCGTCCTGACCGGCGGCATCGACTGTTTTGCCGCTGGCGCCGACGTACGCGAAATGGCGCCGCTCGGCCCCATCGACATCCTGACGCACGAACGTCAGCGGCATTGGCGCACGATTGCGACCTTTCGGAAGCCACTCGTCGGCGCCGTGTGCGGCTACGCGCTGGGAGGCGGGTGCGAGCTGGCGCTGTGCTGCGACATCCTCGTCGCCGGCAACAACGCCAAGTTCGGACAGCCGGAAGTGAACCTCGGCATGATCCCCGGTGCGGGCGGCACGCAGCGCCTGGCCCGCACCATCGGCAAGGCGCTGACGATGCAGATGGTGCTGACGGGGCTGCCGATCAGCGCACAGACGGCGCTTGCCGCGGGCCTCGTCGTGGAAGTCGACGAGCCGGAAAGCGCGCTCGCACGGGCGGTGGAGATCGCGTCTATCATAGCGGCCAAGCCCGCGCTTGCCGTTCGGCTCGCCAAGGAAGCGGTGCTGCGCGCGTTCGAGACTCCGCTGACGGAGGGGCTGGCCGCCGAAAAGCAGGCCTTCGCACTGCTCGCCGCAAGCCATGACAGGAACGAAGGCATCGCCGCCTTCCTGGAAAAACGCTCTCCCGTCTTCACCGATCGCTGAATACCGCGGCCATCACCCGACCAGGAAATGACCATGCAAAAACTTGTCTCGCTTCTCTCGCTTGTTGCAGTCTCGGTTGTGTTGACCGCCTGCCAGTCGACGTCGATCCAGTCGGCGTGGTTCGACCCGAATTTCAAGGGCGGCCCGATGCAGAAGATCGACGTCGTGATGGTGGGCACCAACCTCCCCAACCGCCGCGTGGCCGAGGACATCTTCGCGCAGAAGCTTCGCGATGTCGGCGTTGACGGCGTCGCCGGCTGGACAGTGATCCCCGACGAGGCGCGCGCCGCGCAGCAGCCGTTCACCGATGCGGTCACCCGCACCGGCGCGCAGGGCCTACTGGTCGTCCGCCTGCTGGGCGTGGACACGCGCACTCAGGTGACGACGACGATGGTCCCGACGACTGGCCCAATGTGGGGCGGCCCGGGCTGGGGTCCGGGCTGGGGCGGCGGGTGGGGCGGCGGGTGGGGCGGTGGCGGCGCGTTCGGCCCGGCAATGGTGCCGATGCAGGAGGTCTCGCAATACGACCTGGCGACCGTCGAGACCACGCTCTTCGAAGTGGCTACGGGGCGCCCGGTCTGGTCGGCCAATACCCAGACGATCAATCCGTCGAACGTGCAGCGCGAAGTGCCGGGCTTTGCCGACCTCATCATCGCGCAGCTGAAGGCGCGCGGACTAATAGCTACGCCGAAGTAGGGGCGCGAGGAGGCGGGTTAGGGCGCCGCGCGGAAGCGCATCGCGGCGCCGTCGGCGAGCGTCAGCACAAGATCGCCGCGGTCGATGGCGTACTTGACCACCTGGTCCAGCGAGCGCAGGAACTCCCCATCCTGCGAGCCCGGCGGGCATCCCATCCGCGTCAGCGCGATGGCGCCGAATTTCATGGCGATGCCGTCGACCGCGTAGCTGCCGCCGCCACGGTTGCAGTCGGCGCGGACGTTGACGCGCCCTCCACCGTCGAACGACAGTGTGTAACGATCCGGCGCCGCGGCCACGACGGCGGGTGCGCTTCCCAATTGGGTGCGCTGCCATTGCCAGACGGGTCCGACGAGCTGGTCGGACGCAGCGCTCACGACGGGGGGCGGTGCATTGGAAGGAACGTATGTTGGCGTCGAGCCTGCCTGCGGCATGTCCTGGCACGCGGCCAACGCGAGCGCCAACGTGTACGCGACGAACTTTCTGTTGCCCATGGTTGATTTTAGCATCGCGCAACGGTCCCGGCGTCTGCGCGGGCCGGGTTAGAATCGCGGCGACAGATTGACGCAACGCCTTCTTTCCCCACCGGCATGCCCACAGATCCCGCGTTTCTTTCCGCCTTGCAGCCGCAACGAATTCAGGATCGTTGCGATGCGCTCGGCCGCTTGTCCGAACAGCAAGGCGGCCTGACGCGCATTTTCCTGTCGGACGAGCAACGCGAGGCGAATGCGTTGGTGCTGTCGTGGATGCGCGAGGCCGGTATGAAGGCAAGCGTGGATGCCATCGGCAACTGCGCGGGCCGCCGCGAAGGCCTGCGTCCGGAACTGCCGTGCCTGATGCTCGGGTCGCACTTGGACACCGTGCGCGACGCCGGCAAGTATGACGGCATGCTCGGCGTGACCGCGGCCATCGAGTGCGTGAATGCGTTGAATTCGGCCGGCGTCAGGCTGCCCTTCGCCATCGAGGTCGTCGGCTTCGGCGACGAGGAGGGCGTGCGCTTCGGCTCGACGCTGCTCGGCAGCCGCGCAGTGGCGGGAACCTTCGATCGCGCGGTGCTCGACGCCGTGGACGCCGCGGGCGTGTCGATGCGCGATGCACTGCGCGGATTCGGTCTCGACCCGGAACTGATCGGCGCCGTCGCGCGCCGGCCCGCCGATGTGCTGGCCTATGCCGAACTGCACATCGAACAAGGCCCGGTGCTCGAAGCGGAGGGCCTCCCCACCGGCGTCGTGACCGCAATCAACGGCGGCAACCGGTTCAGCATCGAGCTGACAGGCATGGCCGGGCATGCCGGCACCGTGCCGATGCATTTGCGCCGCGATGCGCTGGCCGCCGCAGCGGAGTGCGTGCTGGCCGTCGAGCGCATTGCCGCGGAGTTGCCAGCCATCGTCGGCACCGTGGGCCGGATCGAGGCGCTGCCGGGTGCGATGAACGTCATTCCCGGCAAGGTGCGCTTTTCGCTCGACGTGCGTGCGCCCACGGACGAAAGGCGGCATGCCGCGGTTTCAGTGATGCGCACTGCGTGCGAGGCAATCGCAAAACGACGAGATGTCGCCATCGCGCTCTCGCCGCTGTGGGAAGCCAAGACCGCGTTGTGCGATCCCGGGCTGCAGCGCCAGTTCGCCGTAGCGATCGAGGCGGACGGTGGTCGCGTGCATCACCTGCCGTCGGGAGCGGGCCACGACGGCATGGCCATCGTCGCCATCGCGCCCATAGCCATGTTGTTCGTCCGCTGCGCAGGCGGGATCAGCCACAATCCCGCCGAGGCGGTGGCGCTGGCGGACATCGCCGCTGGTGCACGCGCCTTCGCGCGCTTCATCGCGTCATTCGTTCCGCCGGGCGACGCGACGGAGCCGCAATGACCGCTGCCGCCGGGACGATCCACGACTTTGTCGCGGTGCATCACGCCGACGCCGAGCAATTCCTGGCCGAACTGGTCAAGGTGCCGAGCGACAATCCGCCGGGCGACTGCATGCCGCACGCGATCCGCGCAGCGGCGCTGCTGGAAGCACTGGGGTTCAGCGTCGAGCGCCATGTGGTACCCGACGCCGCGGTTCGGGCCAACGGCATGGTGAGTTGCATGAACCTCGTCGTGCGGGTTCGTTTCGGCACCGGCACGGGGCCGGTGATTGCGCTCAACGCGCATGGCGACGTGGTGCCGCCCGGCGCCAGCTGGACCGTGGACCCGTATGCCGCTGAGATTCGCGACGGCCACATGATCGGACGGGGCGCCGCGGTGTCGAAGTCGGATTTCGCGACGTACGCATTCGCGCTGCTGGCGCTGCGCGATGCGGCGGTCCGCGGCGCCGCGCTCGACGGCGTAGTCGAGCTGCACTTCACCTACGACGAGGAAGTCGGCGGCACCATCGGGCCACAGTGGCTGCTGCAGCAGAAGATCGTGGCGCCCGACCTCGTGATCTCGGCCGGCTTTTCCTACGCGATCACCACGGCGCACAACGGCTGCCTGCACCTCGAGGTCCAGGTTGCCGGAAAATCCGGACACGCCGCCGAGCCGGACAAGGGCGTCGATGCGCTCGAGGCTGCCACGGGAATCCTGTCTGAACTCTATGCGCTGCGCCAAACGTATTCGGCGACGTGTTCGAAGGTGCCCGGCATTGGGTCGCCAACGCTTGTCATCGGCCTGATCGAAGGCGGCATCAACACCAACGTGGTGCCGGACCACGTGGCATTCCGCATCGACCGCCGGATCATTCCAGAGGAGTCGCCGGCCGAAGTAGAAGCTACGCTGACCCGGCAGATACGTGACTCTGCGGCGAAGTGGCCCGCCGTCCGAGTCAGCGTCAGGCGCATCCTGCTTGCTGTTCCCTTCGTGCCCATTGCCGGACACGAAAGGTTGGTTGGGGCGCTCCAGCGTCACGCCAAGGCGGTGCTGGGCGAGGACGTCGCCACCGGCGGCGTGCCGATCTACACCGACGCGCGCCTCTACACGACGGCCGGCATTCCCGCGGTGCTGTATGGCGCAGGCCCGCGCACGCTCGCCGAGGCCAACGGCCATCGCGCCGACGAAAAGCTCCGTCTCACCGACTTGCACCACGCGACGGAGATTGTTGCGCTGGCACTCGCCGACCTGCTCGCGCCGACAGGGCGATGACCGCCCGCGGCCCCAACCTGTGGCGCGCCGTATGCGCACTCGGGGTCGCGCAGATCATCTCCTGGGGCACGCTGTTCTACACGATCGCGGTGCTCGGTGGAGCGATGCGCCGGGACTTGGGCGTATCCGACGTCTTCCTTTTCGGCAGCTTCACCGCGGGCCTGTTTCTGTCGGGCGTCGTATCGCCGCTGGTCGGCAGGGAGATCGACGCGCGCGGCGGCGGACGCGTCCTCGCAGCAGGATCGATACTGGGCGCGATTGCCACCGCCCTGCTGGCGACCGCGCAGGGACCGTGGTCGATGCTCGCCGGATGGCTGCTCGCCGGCGTGGCGATGTCCGCCTGCCTCTATGATCCCGCGTTCGCCACGTTGCACCAGATCTCCGGAACCGCCTATCGCCGCGCAGTGACTGCGCTCACGCTGTTCGGTGGGTTCGCCAGCACCGTGTTCTGGCCGTTGTCGCAATACCTGCTGGACGAGGTCGGCTGGCGGCAGGCCTTCGGCGTCTATGCTGGGCTGCACCTGTTCGTCTGCCTTCCGGTGCATCTGCTGCTCGTTCCGCGTATGCCTGGGGCGCACCTGGCGGCGCAGGGGCCGCCTGCGCTGCCAGAAGTGCGGGACGGAGACCGCGCCGTGTTCGGCTGGCTGGCCACGGCGCTTGCACTGGCCGCATTCATGGGCACCGCGATGGCGGCGCACGTCATCGACTTGCTGACGGCGACCGGGTTGACGGCGCGCGATGCCGTCCTCGTCGGTTCGCTGATCGGGCCGATGCAGGTTGCCGGGCGCGTGATGGAGTTCGCGTTCGGCCGCAATATGCGCGCGCTGGCCGTCGGCACGTTGGCGTTCGCGCTGATGGCCGCGTCGCTGGCGGTGTTCACGCAGGTCCACGGCGTGTGGATCGTGGCGCTGGCCTTCGCCATGATCTACGGCTGGAGCAATGGCGTGATGACGATCGTCCGGGGCACGGTACCGGCGGAATTGTTCGGACCGAAAGGGTATGGCGCGTTGCTGGGCCGCCTCGCGCGGCCGCAATTCATCCTGAAGTCCAGTGCGCCGCTGGCGCTGACGCTGCTGTATACGGTCGACCCGGACCGCACGCTGACGCCGTATGCGCTGCTGCTGGTCACCTTGGTGGCGCTCGTTGCCTACCGGTGCGCGATCGTGGCGGCGGGCAGGCGCAACACCTCGAATTAGTGGCGGCGCATGTGCCGCCAGCGCCACATGCGCCACAGCACGATGGGAATGCCGACCACCGTCAGCAGTCCCCAGACCAGGACCGCGTAGTCGGACGGTCGCCACGGCGGCGGGATCAAGTCAGCGTCGCGCAGCGCTTCGGGGAAGGGGCGTGGCGGCACCGGCACGATCTGAACGAGCGCGGGATCGTTGGGAATGAGCGCTTTGTATTCCCACGTCGTTACGGCGGGCGCGTCGCCGAACGCGCGGCTGGACGGAAACTGCGGGAAGCGCACGAACGCCAGCGCGCCGATGTCTTCGGCCAGCAACTGCGCGAGCTGTCCGTTGCCCTCGGCGATCGATCCGCTGATCAGCGCTAGCAGGCTTCCGAACGCTTCCTCCAGCGCGGCCGCGGGCATCAGCCGGGTCTGGTCAGTGCGCAAGTAGTCGAACGCGAGCTTGGCCTTGCCGACGGAGAACTCCTTCAGCGCCAGGAACGGAAAGCCCAGCCATGCCAGCGTGCGCGACGTTGGGCCTCGCTGCGGAATGTTCCATCCCAACGCGCGCAGGACGTCGATGCTGATGCTCGCGCAGTTTTCGTTCGGGTGGTAGTAGACCAGCTGATGGCGCCAGAACTGGTTGTACACGCGGTTCAATGCCGACTGCACGAGGACGGCGGCGCGCTCGTCTTTCAGCACCGCGACGACCATGTACGACGGCCGGTACCAGCCCTGTCCGGAATTCAGGTCGGCCAGGTAATTGTCGAGGGGAACGGGTGCGGCGAGGATGCCCTTTTCGCTCTCGACATCCAGCGAATAGAAGTTGTTGACCAGCCAGTCGCCGATCTGGCCGTCGGCCCGCACGCGACCGGTGACGAGTGCGAAGTGTCCGCCGTGCGCCTCGTCGTCGTCGCCCTGCGCGCCGTTGACCATGAACGCCAGCACGGGTCGCCCCGCCCAATCGGCCGGCATGCCGGCCTTCTGCCATAGCGTCGATGCCGCATAAGGGCTCTGCGCTCCCCCCTGCGGTTCCTCGCGCATCAGGTGGCGCAATGCTTCCGTGGGAGGCAACCCGGACGGCATCGTTCGTGGCGAAGGCGCAGCGCCGCCGACACGGAAATCTTCCGGCCATAACGTGCGTGCTGCGAAGCCGTCGTTCGCGGGCGTGCCGCGCGCGGTGATCTCGCGCTGCTTGAAGAACGCAACCGACGACGCGTCGTAGTAGGAGCGGTTGAGCGGAATCTTCGCGGTCGGATGGAACGCCATCGCGCCATCGCGGGTGATCAGCTGCGAAGCATCATCGGATAGCCTCGCACCGCGCACGATGTCCGGTGCCGACACCCACACGAGCGGCGGATAGTCGATCGGCGTTCCCGTGGCGCGCGCCGCCGCCCAGGACCGGACGTCGTCGTCCGCGTGCA